>Ga0209322_10000255_pt1 | contig 29803 bp, 21 predicted proteins | sample Rifsed19ft1_FD_184013 | JGI IMG/M metagenome (GOLD analysis project Ga0209322, IMG submission 184013) | Soil microbial communities from Rifle, Colorado, USA - sediment 19ft 1 (version 2) | ecosystem: Environmental > Terrestrial > Deep subsurface > Rock core/Sediment | place: Rifle, Colorado... | reverse complement strand
GAGCCCCGAGGAGATAGAGAGCCAGATAACCAAGCCCATCGAAGAGGCCGTAAATACCATAAGCGGCATCGACGAGCTCCGGTCCACTACCATCGAGGGCCAGTCCCAGGTCTTCGCGACCTTCCTCCTCGAGAAGGACATCGACGTCGCCTCTGACGAGGTGAGGGACAAGGTCTCCCGCATACTCTCGGAGCTGCCTCCCGGCACCGATTCGCCCATCATGGAGAAGTTCGACCCCGACTCTTCGCCCATTCTATCGATGGTCGTCTCCGGCAAGCGCTCGGCCAGGGAAGTCACCGAGATAGCGGACAAGAAGATAAAGCGCCAGCTCGAGGCAGTGAAGAACGTCGGCGCCGTTACCCTTGTGGGCGACAGGCGCCGCGAGATACAGGTCGTAATAGACCCTGACAGGCTCCTGGCCTACGGCCTCTCGATCGCGCAGGTAAGGGACGCCATCAGAAAGCAGAACGTCGAGGTGCCGGGCGGCAGGGTGACCTGGGAGACGACCGAGCAGGGGCTTCGCACGATGGGGCGCATCGAGAACATCGAGGAATTCGGCGGCCTCATCGTGGCTGACATGAAGGGCGCGCCCGTGCGCCTCAACGACATCGGCGCCGTGCTGGACACGGAGGAAGAGCCGAGGAGCATCTCGCGCCTTGACGGCAAGAACGCCGTCTCCGTGCTTGTCAGGAAGCAGTCTGGCACCAATACCGTCGAGGTCATAGACAGGATAAAAGAGAAGGTCGGGGAGATAAAATCCACCCTGCCGTCTGACATAGAGCTCGAGGTCGTCATAGACCAGTCGAGGTTCATCAAGAAGGCCGTAACCCAGGTCGAAGAGCACCTTGTCATGGGCGCTATCCTCGCGAGCCTCATCATACTCGTCTTCATCCGCAACTGGAGGAGCGCGCTCATCGCGGCCATAGCCATACCCGCTTCCATCATCGGCACATTCACGATGATGAAGTACATGGGCTTTACGCTAAACAACATGACGCTCCTCGCCCTTTCCGTCTGCACGGGCATAGTGATAGACGACGCGATAATAGTACTCGAGAACATATTCAGGCACATGGAAGAGGAGGGGAGGACGCCCCTCGATGCCGCTGTGAAGGGCACCAAGGAGATAGCCCTCGCGGTCACGGCCACGACCCTCTCGCTCGTGGTCATATTCCTGCCCATAGCCTTCATGCAGGGCACCGTCGGGAAGTTCTGGAAGAGCTTCGGCCTTACGGCGACCTTCGCGATAGTGATATCCCTCCTCGTTTCGTTCACGCTTACGCCCATGCTCTCGTCGCGCTTCCTGAGATTGAAGGAGGCAAAGGCCTCATCGAAGGATTCCATGGTCTATTCCATGGTCGAGAGCGCCTATCTTAAGCTCCTCGGCTGGAGCCTCCGTCACAGGGCGATAGTCATCATAGCGGCGGTCGCCGTGCTCTTTTCGGTCGTGCCGCTCTCGAAGCTCTCCAAGGCGGAGTTCATAGCGGACGACGACATGAGCGAGTTCGAGGTCATCGTCGAGACGCCCCCTGGGTCGTCCCTTGACAAGAGCTCGGAGATAGTCGCGGAGGTCGAGAAGAAGATAGCGGCCATCCCGGAGGTCGAGCACACCTTCACGACAATAGGCGTAAGGGGGCAGTACCTCTCCAACGTGACCGACGCATCGATATATGTCGATCTCAAGCACATGTCCGAGAGGGAGAGGTCGCAGAAGGAGATAATGCAGCAGGTGAGGGTGCTCTTGAAAGACATGCCGGGCTTGAGGGTAAGCGTCCAGCTCATCAACCTCGTCTCCGGCGGAGGCTTCAAGGCAACACCCTTTAACCTTGTTCTCCGTGGCCCTGATCTCAAGAAGCTCGACGAGTATTCCGGAGAGATAATAAACGGGCTCAAGGCAATCCCCGGCTTTGTGGACACCGACACCGGGCAGGCCCTGAAGCACCCCGAGCTTCAGGTGCACATAGACAGGCAGAAGGCGTCCGACCTCGGCGTGAGCGTAGAGGCGATAGCCGCGAGCCTACGCACCATGGTGGGCGGCGAGGAGGTATCGCTCTTCAGGGAAAAGGACGAGCAGTATAACGTCAGGCTCCGCCTCGCGCAGGACTACAGAAGGGACTCGGCCAGCATCTATCGGCTGACGGTCCCCGGGGCGGACGGCATGCTCGTCAAGCTCAACAACGTAGCCATGCTCACCCCCGGGACAAGCCCCGGCCAGATAGACCGCTATGCGCAGGAGAGGCAGATAACGATAATATCGAACCTCCACGGCAAGCCCCTCGGCGATGCCATGGCCGACGCCAACGGGCTCGTAAAGGATATGAAGCTCCCGGCCGAGTATTCGACCTCGTACCTCGGCAGGGGCAAGCTCATGGCCGAGGCCTTCCAGAACTTCCTCATCGCCTTCGTGCTGAGCATCATATTCATCTACATGGTGCTCGCGGCCCAGTTCGAGAGCTTCGTCCATCCGCTCTCGATCATGACGTCGATATTCATAGCCATACCCTTCGGCATGCTGAGCCTCATACTCGCCGGGAACACGCTCAACATCTACAGCGTCATGGGCATGTTCATCCTCATAGGCGTCGTAAAGAAGAACGGCATACTCCAGGTGGACTACACCAATACGCTCAGGGCGCGAGGGATGGAGAGGTTCGAGGCCCAGATGCTCGCCAACAAGGTAAGGCTCCGCCCCATACTGATGACGACCTTCGCTATCATCGCCGGCATGCTTCCCGTTACGCTGGGCAGGGGCGACGGCTCGGCCGCAAGGGCCTCGCTGGCTATCGTCATCGTCGGCGGCCAGGCCATGTGCCTCATCGTGACGCTCCTCGTCATACCGGTCGTCTACTCGGCGCTCGACGATATCAAACTGCCGGCCTTCCTGAAATCATTCAGGGTTCCCTGGAAGAAGCCGGTCCTCAAGTCTTGACAGTTCCGTCCAAAGCGGAAACAATCTAACATATCGGCTGAGCGGGAGGCCCTTTCAGAAAGGGCCTCCCTGTCCGTTGCCACCCGGAGGTCCCATGAAGCTCCTTTTTGTCGGCGATGTCATGCTCGGGCGCCTCGTTAACAGGGAGCTTTCAAGGAGGCCGCCTGAGTATCCCTGGGGCGATACCCTCGCGCGGTTCAAGGAGGCGGACGCCCGGATAGCCAACCTCGAATGCGTCATCTCGGACAGGGGACGTCCATGGACAGCGCCGCACAAGGCATTTCACTTCAGGACCGATTCGAAGAACGTCGAATGCCTTAAGAAAGCGGGTATCAACGCCGTATCCGTCGCGAACAACCACTCGCTCGACTACGAGTATGACGCGCTCTTCGATATGTTAGAGACCCTGGACAGGGCAGGGATAGCGCGCGCCGGCGCTGGCAGAAATCTGGACGAGGCGAGCTCCCCCGCCTTCTTCGAGGCCGCCGGCAGGCGGTGCGCCATGCTGGCCTTCACGGACAACGAGCCCGCCTGGGAGGCGAAAAATGACAGGCCCGGGGTCTATCATGTGCCGGTGAATGTCGACGACCCGAGGGCCGAGGGGCTCTTCGACAGGGTGGAGCTCGCGAGGAAGCACGCGGACCTTGTCATCGTCTCAGCCCATTGGGGGCCCAACCGGGGCTACTCTCCAGTGGCCTCTCATATCCCGTTCGGCAGGAGGCTCATAGAGAGCGGGGCTGACGTGGTCTTCGGCCACTCCTGCCACGTATTCCAGGGAATAGAGTTCTACAGGGGAGGGGCCATAATATACGGCGCCGGGGATTTCATCGACGACTATGCCGTGGACGAGGATGAGAGGAACGACGAGTCGTTTATCTACATCGCCGATGCAGAGAAGCGGGTCAGGTCAATGCGCCTCTATCCGACTATGATAGAGGCGTATAGCGCAAGGACGGCGCAGTACCCGAGGGCCGAGTTTATAGCGGCGAAGATGAGGAACCTCTGCTCGGAATTCGGGACCTGGGCAAAATGGGACGAAAAGGATGGCTGCCTCATCGTCTCGCACGGATAGCCCCCTTGTTTTTTCATGACGAAAATCATATAATATTGGGGTTAATTACAGTAGATTATCTTATTGAACGTATACCGCAAGGAGGACTACGATGCCCGAGATAACCGGCCATATGACCACAGGCGAGGTCACTACGAGATGGCCTTCGACAAAAGAGGTCTTCTCAAAGCACTTCGGCTCAGGCTGCTTTACCTGCCCGGCATTTGGCGGAGAGCCCATTTCAATGGCCTGCGCAATGCACTCTACCGACGTTGACATGTTCGTTGGCGAACTCGTAGAGGCCGCTAAAAAGGACGAGGCCGCGAAGGCCTGAATCCTGCCAGATAGAAGATCACGGGACAGAGGGCCTGCAGGCCTCTGTCCCGTTTTTCATTTCCTTCTCCAGTCAATGCCAGGCACAACCCCCTCTTTGATGTCAATGTTTCAACTCCGGACAATGTTTCATTCCTGAATTAAAAGACTAACTATCTAATTTATCTGAATTTTTGTGGAGCACGTTTCATGGCGTTTCATATTGAAACGTTTAAGGGTTGACAATTGCAGGGTGGGTCTGAAGATAAATACCAATAAATTCAATATGTTATCAGTTTAGTGGGGTTTGGCACGGAACTTGTAATGCATAGGGCGTAATTGCAGTTGCTTAAGAGAGATGCCGATGATGAAAGATTCCATAGGGTTTTATTGCATTGCGCTGGTTATAGGACTTGCGGCGATAATATTGCTCTCGCTCGAGAGCGCTGGAAGGGGGGTCTTCTGATGGTGACGATGGTAAAGACGAGGATAAGAAAGACCTGGACCCTTCTCGAGGTTATCGCGCATATCGGCGTCATAGTCACTATCATCTCAATGGCCACCGGTCTGTGGGAGAGCAATATGCCCTGACAAGGAGGTATTGAGATGAACAAGGCACATATCTTTGAGGCGATACCGTTCATGACGCTTCCGATGTTCGCGATGACGATTGCCCTGCGATGAGCCGAGCGTGAAGACATACCGGTTAACCCCCCAAAAACCCGCAACAAAACCCTCCAAACCTCCTCAAGTCCCCGCCAGGGCAACCGGTGAGCCTGGCGGGGACCCGCTGTTCCCCTCAGGGGGCGCCTGCGGGAAAGAAGCATTGAAAAGGGCGGTGCCGGGGCTTATAATCAGTTAAGGAGTCTGGAATGGCTGACAACGCCCTTAAACTCTCATCCGACCCCCAGTCGGTCCATAAATACCTCGAGCTCAACAGCGACGCCATATTGAACAGCATCGCCGACGGCGTCGTCGTAATAGGGACGAACCACCGCATACTCTTCATAAACCGCGCGGCAAAGGAGATCCTCGGCAAGGTCGGCGCCGAGGACTTCTTCAGGAGCGGCAAGTGCAGCGAGATAATAGGGCACAGCGGCTGCTCCTTCGACTGCCTCATAAACAGGACCATAAAGAGCAGGGAGCACCTCTACAACTACGAGGTCACGCTCGAGAGAGGCGACAGGAAGCTCACCTTGAGCATAAACACCTCTCTTCTCAAGGACGAATCTGGCGATGTCATCGGCGGCATAGAGATTTTCAGGGACATCTCGCTCATAAAGGAATTGAAGGACGAGTTAAAGGGCAAATACTCCTTCGAGAACATAGTCGGCAAGAACTACAGGATGCATGAGGTCTACGAGCTCCTGAAAGAGGTCGCGCCCACCCGCGCCACCGTCCTTATAGAGGGCGAGACAGGCACCGGCAAGGAGCTCATCGCCAACGCCATACACCACAACTCGCCGCGCGCCGAGGGCCCGTTCATAAAGGTCAACTGCGCGGCGCTCTCGGAAGGGCTCCTCGAGAGCGAGCTCTTCGGCCACGTCAAGGGGGCCTTCACCGGCGCCATAAGCGACAGGGCCGGAAGGTTCGAGCTGGCGGGAGGAGGAACGCTCTTCCTCGACGAGGTCGGCGACATCACCCCGCACACGCAGGTGAAGCTCCTCCGTGTCCTTCAGGAAGGGGAGTTCGAGAGGGTAGGGGGAACAAAGACGATAAAGGTGGACGTGCGCGTGATAACCGCCACCAACAAGGACTTGAAGGGCCTCGTCGACAGGGGAGAGTTCAGGGAAGACCTCTTCTACAGGCTAAAGGTCGTGCCCATCCGCCTTCCGGCGCTCCGGGAGCGCAAGGACGACATACCTCTCCTGGTGAAGCATTTCATCGACAAGTTCAACCGCGAGATGGGCATGGAGGTCCGCCACATATCGCCGGCCGCGATGGAGCTCCTGATGGAATACGAGTACCCGGGCAACATCAGGGAATTGGAGCACATAATCGAGCACGCATTCGTGCGCTGCCAGGGCAACACGATAAGCCCGGAGCACCTGCCAAAGGACCTGCAGGCAAAGGCCGTGGTCGATCGCGTGCTCGGCACCGAGGAGCCCTTGAAGTCCCTTGAAAGGGAGATGATCCTTAAGTCCCTGCACGAGACCAACTGGAAGTACAGCGATACCGCCCGCATGCTCAAGATGAGCAGGACCACGCTCTGGCGCCGCATGAAGGACTTGTGCATCGAGAAGCCCAGGTAGTTTTTTTCGCAAGTCACCCCCGCCTTTAATGATCCTCTAATCTGAAATCCGTAAAATCCTGCTCAAGGGCCGTAAACGGCTTATTCCCATCCGGTCGTCAAGAGAGCGCGCGCATTGAAGAGCAGGAACCTTGTTTTCGAGCTGATCGGCCACGTGCTGACTTATATCGCAGTCCTTATTACGCTCGCCCTCATGGGCGTATTACCGGGGGCTTTATGAAAGATCTCGTCATCGCGGCGGCCCAGCTGGCGGCCGTCCTCGTTGCCCTTCTTATCGCCGTATTCCACTGAGCCGAAGCCCGGCGGCTTGACATATCCCCCCTCAGGCGGAAGAATCATAGGGAACGGGGGTGGATATGAGGATAGCCGTCTTCGAGGTCGAGGAATGGGAGAGGGCGGCCTTTGACAGGGCCGACTCCGGCCACGAGATAAGGTTCCTCGCCGACCCGCTCACCGCCGGGAACGCGGGGCCGTACGCCGACGCGGACGTCATCTCGACCTTCATCTACTCAGAGCTCGATAGAAGAGCCCTGAGCCGCTTCAGGAACCTGTTGCTCATCGCCACGCGCTCAACGGGCCTTGACCACATAGACATCGACTATTGCAGGGAGCGCGGCATAGGTGTCGCTAACGTGCCGACCTACGGAGACAACACCGTCGCAGAGCACGTCTTCGGCCTGCTCCTTACCATCAGCCATAACTTGATAGAGGCGATAGAGCGCACCCGCAGGGGGGATTTCTCCCAGCAGGGCTTGAGGGGCTTTGACCTGCGCGGCAAGACGCTCGGCGTTCTCGGAACGGGAAGCATCGGGAGGTACGTCATAGACATAGCGAAGGGCTTCAACATGGATGTCCTTGCCTACGACCTTTTTCCGAAAGAGGAGCTTGCCAGGAGCCACGGCTTCAGGTACGCCGCCCTTGAGGAGCTCCTCAGGAAGTCCGACGTCATAACGCTGCACATCCCGGCGACCGCCGAGACCCGCGATTTTCTCTCTGAGCGGGAGTTCGGGATGATGAAGGACGGGGTGGTCATCATAAATACGGCAAGGGGCACGCTCATAGACGTGCATGCCCTGCTCCGGGCCATAACTGCGGGCAAGGTGGCTGCCGCAGGCCTCGACGTGCTCCCCGAGGAGCCGACCATAAGGGAGGAGGCGGAGCTCCTGCGTTCCATAGTCAAGAAAAAGCCCCTGGACGTGCTGCTGGCCGACCACATACTGCTTAGATTGCGCAACGTCGTCATCACCCCCCACAGCGCCTTCAATACGAGGGAGGCGGTCCAGAGGATACTCGATACTACCGTCGAGAACATCTCCGCGTTTGCCAGGGGCGAGCGGAAGAACAGAGTCATATAGCCCTGTTCCGGCGTCAGGTGCCGGCAGGGTCAAGTTGCCGGTTTAAGGCCTTTCAGGGTCGATTTTCGAGCCGTTTACGGAAGAATTTTGGGTTGACAGGCTGGATTTTTTTTGAGACAATCTGTGGATTCTGCAACGGGCAACGCTTTAGTCTTGCGCATCCGGCTAAGAATATCGGTTGTATTTACCTCAAAGCCCCCGTAGCTCAGATGGATAGAGCAACGGATTCCTAATCCGTGTGCCGGACGTTCGAATCGTCTCGGGGGCGCCAGAAAAATCAAGGGGTTACAGGTCAAAGCCTGTAACCCCTTTGAATTTTCAATGGCCATTGATAGATCAATTCAGGCTATCTTTTTCACCTTCAGCTTTTTTGATTCCTGGCGCATCTCCCATAGATCGTACTGCATTTGCTGAATGAGCCAGCTCTCAGGGGTAGTATTGAAAGCAATAGATAGCCTTACAGCCATCTCCGGGCTTATTCCTATATGTCCGTTGATCAATTCCGAAAGCGTCTTACGGCTCACCCCAAGGGCCTTGGCCGTTTCAGTTATAGATAAACCCAGTGGATCTATACAAAGCTTTTTTATGACTTCCCCGGGGTGGGGAGGATTGTGCATCATTTTTTTCTCCTTTCAGTGATAATCTCGATAACCGACCTCAACGGCAGGTCTGTTTATCCACTTGAGCGCCTCTTTTTTCTGGTGATGACCGCGATGGTTACGATGGCAGCCATGCCGGATACGCTCACGACCTTTCCCCAGAAGCTGTACCGGTCCTTGAATATGAACTCGACCCTGTGGCTGCCGCCGTCGAGCTTCACTGCCCAGAAAAGGCCGTAGCTCTTCAAGAGCTCTGTCTTTTTACCGTCGACGAATACCGCCCAGGCAGGGAACCATAGCTCCGAGGCGCACAGATACCCTGGCCGCCCCAATCCGGCGTCTACTGTTATCCGCCTCGCCTCCCGTTTTATCACCTCGACCCTGTCGCCGCCGGCAGGCCCGGGCGCGTCCTGCCTTAAGTCCTTGCCGGAGAGAAAGTAGACGTTGTTCCGGAGCTCTTCCCTTGTGGCGGCCCTGAGGCCGTCCTTCAGGCCTGATTCGGTCTGGAAATGTCTCTCTCCATGAGCGATGAAGAACCTCTCGAATGCGTCCGGGTTGACGAACTCTATCTGCGTCGAGAGCTCGGCCCTGCCGTTGTTGATGATGCTGTTTGTCACCGCCATATAGCGCACGTTGTAGAGGTCGAAGATCGGAGAGTCGTACGAATCGATGATCTCCATGTACTCGCGCAAAAAGAGCGGCTCCGCCGGGTCGTCCATGGGTTCGAAGGCGATGTAGCCGCCGTATCCCGGCGCCCAGATATTCGTCCGGAGTATCGGCCCCTGGTTGTATATCCTGAAGGGCGGCTGGCCTTTCAAGACAGGGGCGAACGTCTCATCGAACCTTCCGTAGAGGGTATGGATGGCGCCGTTCACGGTATTGGGGTGCAGGCTGGTGTAGCTCATCCTGTCAGGGAAGGGCACTTCGTCCGGCCTTGAGAGGAAAAAGAGCGCGAAAAGAAGTAGCGGGAAGGCGGCCTTGCAGGCGGCATTTAATGTCGGCCTTGCCACGGAGATGTTGAACAGGAACAGGAGCAAAATGAATACCGGCGCCGCAAGGATTATCGAATAGTAAGAGGGCCTGTACGTGGCGTATAAGAGGCCTGTCGCCGTGTAGACGGCCGTGAGGACGATTGCGGCCACAAGGAATATGTTCCTGGCCCTCTTTGAGGCGACGGCATATGAGTCGAGGCCTGCCGCTACAAAAAAACCGGCGGCGACAAGGAGCATCATCGTGTGGCGGTACGGATACCTGATGGATAGGAGCGAGAAGAAGAACTCGAGTATGCCTTTCACGGCGTCAGGCATATAGGCGGCCTGCATCATGAAGAGAGAATATACAGCGGCGACGGCGAAAAATACCCAGCCCCGGGTCGCGTTTGACTCAACGCTACCCTTTCTCCCGTAAAGGCAGAATAATACGCCGAAGGCGGCCAGCAGTATGACGGGAAGGCCCAGGAACGGGTCGTACTCGTGATTGAATACTGTGAAAATGTCCCTGTAGAGCATGCTCTTTAAGGTGAGGGTGAGCGCGTAGGGGTCGAAGAAGTCATTCTGTATGACGCGCTGGCGGATAGAGTACTTCATGTACTTGAGCGACGGCAGGACCATCGCCGCTCCCACGGCCATGCCAGTGACGGCCGCGCCGAGGGCCGTTGCGGCACCCCTGGCCACGTCCTTTACCCTTATCTCTGACGGCCTTTTCGTGATGAGAATGACAAAAGGGAAGAGCGGCATGAAAAAGAACATAGGCACGTTTGTCCCGCCGAGGAGAGAGAGCCCGATCATGAGCCCGGCGAGGAGCGTGTTCCTTAACGCTTGCGCCTCGTTCGCTTTTATCAGGAATATGAGCGCCGGCGGGACCATCATGAAAGAATGGAGGTAGAAGAGGTCGAGCTCACGGACGCTGGATTGCGCGTGGAAGCCGGTAAATGCGACGACTACTGCCCCGGCGAGCGACGCAATGCGGCTCCTTCCGAGGAAACGGAAGAGCAGGTAGATGAAAAAGGCGAGGAGGAAGAGCGATATGGCGGCGTTTGCCTGCAGCAGCACGAGCGCCGATAAGGGCGTATCGAGAAAGTATTGCAAGAGGTGCATTGGGAGATTGAGCGGGAAGAGCGAGCCGTATATGGGATACCAGCCAAGGTATCCCAATACGTGCGGGTCCCAGCCGCCCTCGAAGAGGGCCGGGTTGCCGTGCATGTACAGGTTGAGGAATACGTCTCCCTGAAAGATGAACTCGCCGTGGAAATAATGAAGGCAGAAGACGAGGCTCAGGACCGCCAGGGCCGCCGCGTCCGTCTTCCAACCGCAGAACGAGCGCTCTGGGGCCGCGGGCTTCACTTCGTCCGCCTCCGCCTGAGCATGGCGAGCCCGGCCGCTGAATAGCCCTTGAGCTCGTTTACCGACCTTATGCCAACAAGCCTCTTCACGATGTAGCTCGGCCTGAAGAAGAAGCGCCGGACAGCCTCCTCATAGAGGCCGAGTATCTCCTCCTGGGTGAGGTGGTGCCCCTTCACGGTCGGGTAGTAGTACGCGTCCTTGTAGAGCATATCGTCGACCGGACCCTGGAAGAGGTTGTTCTCGACGGCGTATTCGAAGAACCTTGTGCCGGGGAAGGCCGTGGCAGTGAAGAAGTTAGCGTAGTCGCTGTCGAGCTCAATGGCGAGCCTTATAGTCTCCTCGAAGGTCTCTCTCGTCTCCCAGGCGAGCCCTATTATGTAATATGCGAAGGTCTTGAGCCCGGCCTGCCTGAATATCCGGAAGGCCCGCCTTATCTGCTCGAGGTCGGTCTTCTTTCCCATCCTGTCCAGGATCTCCTGGCTGCCGCTCTCGATGCCGACGCTAACGAGCGTGCATCCGGCCTTTTTCATCATCTTCGCCATCTCGAGGTCAATGGTGTCGACCCTCGTATTCGTGGCCCAGTTGAACCTGAGGCCCGAGTCCATTATGGCGGCGCACAGGTCCATGACCCACTTCCTGTCAAGGTTGAAGATATCCGACCAGAAGAGGAAGTCCTTCATCCCGTACTCTTCCATGCAATGGCGTATTTCCGCGAGGATGTTCGCGTGGCTCCTCCTCCTTACCTTGCTGCCCGAGACGGCCGTCGCGAGGCAGAAAAAGCAGTTGAAGGGGCAGCCGCGAGAGACCTTTATTACGCCCTGTATCTTCCTGTTGTCCGGCCTCACGTAACGGCTGTTGTCGACGAGGTGCCTGGCCGGGAAGGGGAGTGAATCGAGGTCGGCGATAAAGGGCCTCGGGGCGTTGTCGACAATCTTGTTGCCCGACCTCCATGCTATGCCCTCTATCTTCGAGAGGTCAATGCCCGCGGCGATGTCCCTCATTACGAGCTCGGTCTCGCCCCTTATGACGGCATCGAGGTGCGGATAATTTTCGAGGACCTCATGCCTGAACTTCGTGAAGTGCGCTCCCTTGGCAACGGTCAGTATGCCGGGTATCGTCTCCCTGGCGGCCTTGCAGGCCTGAAGGTCCGAGTCGAGGGTAGGGGTAGTGGTGCTTACGACCAGGCAATCGGGCCTGAACTCACTAAGGTCCTTTATGAACGCCTCCACGGGAAGCCCGTCGAGCGTGTAGTCCCTTATCATGCACAGGGCGCCGGCTGCCTCGGCGCTCGCGGCCATGTACATGAGGTCGGTCGGCGGGAGAGGAGGGGCCACCACGATGTTCTTGGACGGCACCTGGCACCTGTCCTCGCGGTTCATGAGCTGGGACGGCGGATATGCGAAGAGTATCCTCTTTGCCATAGACTTCAATCCTGTATGGGCAGCCTTCCGACTGTCCTGGACGACCTCCTGTATTCGTTGAAGCCTATCTCGCCCATGATGTGCCTGGCCGCGAGAAAGCCCTTGCCGATTGCGTTGTGCGCGTTGTTGTAATCCGACGATGCCTCCCTGCCGCACAGGACGACGCCCGTGCCGGCAAGGAAGTCCTCGAGCCTCTCCTGGGCTGCGTACCTCTCGCACGAGAGGATCGGGTACGCGTCGGGGAACTTCAGGCTGAACGCCTTTTTTATCGCCTCCCTCTTGCACCATCCCAGCGAGAGAAAGGACTCTGTAAGCTCGGCGTTGAAGCTCGCCTCGTCGATCGTCGCGTGTCTGCCGGACTTGTCGCAGATGACGTCTATCATCAGTACCGAATGTCCCTTCGGGTAGCCGAGGTCGGAGAACTGGTTCATCTCGGAGATGCGGTTGAAGATGTATGTCGGCTCCGGGAATATGACGACCCTGCTCGGGAGCGTGAAGCCCTCTATCACGAGGACGCCCAGGATCATCGTCCTCGACTGGAAGTCCCCGGGCGATACCGGGAACGGGAACGGGAGCCTGGCGACGGAGAGCCTCTCAAGGAGCGTCCTGTTGGAGATGGTGCTTACGAGCCTGTCGGCGGTTATCGACTCTTTCCTGCCATCTTTTATAAAAGAGACCTCAAAGGGGCCGTCAAGCGTCTCGCACTTGATCGCATCAAGGCTTGCCCCGGTCTCTATGGCGTTGCGGCCGGTCTTCAGTCTCTCTTGAAGGGTGTCCCATATCTGGCTGAAGCCATGTCTCGGGTAGTAGAAGACAGAATCGTTGAACCTGTACTTCCCGGAGAGCACCTTCCTCGCGATCTTCCTGAAGGTGGGGAGCTCGAACCTTATCCTCGCGAACTCCGCGTGGAGCTCCTTTGTCCCCCAGACCTTCTCTATCATCGGGAAGATGACGTCGCGGCAGAAGCTCGCCCCGAAATGCGAAAGAAGCGCCTTGTCGAATGTCAGGGCCTCCCTGCCCCTTAAGACCGAGAGCTTGTCCAATGCCCTTGCGGCTGCCCAGCTTGCGCCGAACCTCAAGGAGCAGACACACGAGTTCATGTTCAGGAAGTCGGAAGCCTTCGGGGGGTATGAGTATAGTCTTTCGTTGAAAAAGACGCCGTGGAGGTTCTCTTTGGCGAGGAGGTCGTCTCCGAGGAGCCCCTTTATCTTATCGACTATGCCCGGTATCTGGGGGGAGAGCCTGTGAGGGCCTATGTCGAGCCTTACTCCGTCGTGCTCTATGGTCCTGGAGAGGCCGCCGACCCTGCTTCCGGCCTCGAGTACGGTGAACTTGATGGATTCCGAGCCTGAGAGGCCCCATGCTATGGATAGCCCCGATGGCCCTGCTCCGAGGATAACGACTCTGTGCTGTTTATCTGCCATCTTCCTGAATTCATCAAAAATGGAACCAATCGTGGAATGGTAAGTTCCTTCCCGAAAAAATGCAATCTTTTTCTTTTTTTGCGGGTTTTTCCCATGATAATTACGGCCCGGCTTGACACCCTGGCCCATACTGAGGATAATCTCAATATCCTTACGGAGGCCATTTATGCGCAAGCTCATCACAACCGTAGCCTCGCTCGGCTCATCCGCGGCAACCCTCTACACGGCGGCGTCGAAAAGCGCTGGAAATGGAGTTCACGCGTCGATATTGAAGGCCCTTTCAAAGAGCGAGAGGGAGCTTGAGCGGGCGTCCCTGAAGACCGCCAGGGAAATAAAAAAGAGTCCTTCGAGATGCCCGCTCAGGGCAGAGCTTAATGGCCTGAGGGAAATAACGGAAGATTCCTTCTCCTTTCTCTGCGCGTCTGCGGCCTCTGACACAGAGGCCTTTCTCGAATGCCTTCTTCAGTACGAGTACCACAGGTGGACAGGCCTCATAATGCCGCTTGCCGCCTCGCTCAAGCCGCTGTCCGGGGCAGCGCCGCTGCTCATTGCGGCGCAGAGGCATAAAAGGAGGGTCGAGAGGCTCCTTTCTTCAGGTCCCCATCCCAAAGACCTCCTCTTCAGGTTCAGCTCCTCTGACCCGGTCTGGGTGGAGAGGCTCCTTGTCGTCGGCTCACCGGCGAAACGCGTGCCCCAACGGAACGACGTGGCGATGTATCTCTCTCCTCACGCCTCTGACGCGATAGAGAGATTGAGGGAGAGGTATTACGCGGCGGTTATTACTGACCTCGACCCTGATGACGCGGTAGACCTTTGCAAAAAGGCCTCGAAGGCATACCCCGGCATAGAGGAGCGCTTTCTTTTCCTCCACGGCCCAGGGAAGAAAGGCCGCGACGCGTACTTCAGGGGGCTCAGACGCGTCCGGCCGCCTTCTTCGGCCGATCTGCTCGCCAGCGAGATCTCCCGGATCCTCGATCGGTGACCAAGGGATGCGCGTGTTTCGCGTATTGTGGTATAATCCATTTTAAAAACAGGGAGGGCGCAACATGGCTGTTGAGGCCTATGTCTTCATAGAATGCGAGCACGCGAAGTCAAAGGAGGTGCTCGAAAAATTGACGCAGATAGGCGGGGTGAAGGAGGCCCGTATTGTAACCGGCCCCTACGACCTCATCGCCCTTGTCGCGGCCTCAAACTTCAAGGTGCTCGGGGACGTGGTCATCTCAAGGATACAGGCCATACAGCACGTCAAGAGGACCCTCACTAACGTCATCATAGAATAGCCCCTTTTGCGCCCTTGCCCCGGGCCCATGATATAATTTATCTATGAGAAGCAGGGTGGGCATATCCAACAACCTCGACATTGAGTTGTCCGTCGCCGGCGCGCTCGACGCCATCGAGGGCCTCTCGGAGCTCTTTGTCGGAAAGCACGTCGCCATAAAGCCCAACGACACATGGGCCTCAGCCGACGACCTTACGCCGTGTACCCAGGCGGACACGCTCCGCGCGGTCATCCGGTTCGTAAAGAACTATTATCCAAAGCTCATTACTGTCTCCGGCGGCGCTGGGGCGGGGGAGACCGGCGCGGTATTCAGGCTCCTCGGCCTTGACAGGGTAATCGCCGAGGAGGGAGTCGAGTTCTTCGACCACAACAGGGGGCCTTTCGTCGCCGTCCCCCTCGAGTACGGGCCTCTAAAGGAGGTCATGGTCAACAAGCGGGTCCTTGAATACGACACGGTAATATCCCTTGCCCAGCATAAGGAACACCATCTCGCCACCGTAACGCTCACCATGAAGAACATCGCCATGTCCTACCCGGCCGCCGACTACTACGGCCACCCGAGGGCCAGGAGCCTGCACCCTCACGAGATATTCAGCGACGTCCACTCCTTCATAGCAGCCATGTGCAGGAGGTTCCCCGTCGGGCTCGGCATAATCGTGGGACACCCGGCGATGACCGGGGGAGGCCCCATAGGAGGACGCACCTTTGAGAGCGGCATCGCGATAGCCGCGAGGGACTGCGTTGCCGCGGATTCCGTCGGGGCCTATATTCTCGGCTTTGACCGGGTGGAGCACATCCTGCAGGCGGAGCGGCTCGGGGTAGGGGTCGCGAACCTCAACAACATCGACGTTGTCGGGGTCCAGCTTGAAGAGGCTCTAAGGGTATTCAGGGAGAGGGAGAAAAAGGCCGCCGCTTAGTTGTAATAGGAGCGGATCTCGTTCCTTAAACCGGCTATTTCCGCGGAGAACTTCTCGAGGTCCTCGCCGGTGAGGTTCAAGTCCTTCAGCACCCTCCAGTGGACCGGCGAAAGTAGGGCGTATTTTTCCTTCTGTTCGGTAACGACTATGTTGGCGAGATAGACTATCTCTACAAGGGCCGGGATTCCTCCGGTCTTCTCAAGGCACTCCTCAGGCGCGTGGTGGAACAATATGGCGTGCTCGCATTCCTCGGGGAGCTTGCTCTTGTCGAGGAACCACGCGCCTACCTCGGCATGGTCGGCCCCGAAGACCTCCCGTTCCCTTTCGACGCAGTTCCTGTCAAATGCGCATACCTCGAGGTACTCCTTGTTCAGCACCTGAAGCAGTATCGGCCTGCCAATGTCGTGCAGGAGCCCGGCGAGGAAGGCTATCTCGTTGTTCACCTTGCCCGATTGTCTGGATATCATGACAGAGGCCATCGCTACCTCGAAGGAGTGGCCCCAAAGGGAAGCGAGGAAGGACCTTGCGCGGGTGTTCAGGGCTTCGAATATGGTGGTCGATATCGCGAGACCCTTAACCATGTCAAAGCCGAGCACGAGGATGGCCTGGTGGATGGAGTTTATCTTCCTTGGAAAGCCGTAGAATACGGCGTTGGATACGGCGACGACCCTCGCGGCAATGGCCTGGTCATGCTCTATGACCGCCTCAAGGTCGCATACCCCTGAATTGGGGTCTTCAGTGACCTCGATTATCTTTTTCAAGACCGTCGGGACGGTAGAGACCTTAAGGATCTCGAGGACTTTGGCCCTGAGCAAGCTCTTTTTCGAGTCGGTTATCTCGCCGTTATGTATTGTTACAGTATTGGACATATCGCCACGATGATTTACATATCGGCTGCGGCAGGCTAAACTTGAACGACAAAACAGGCTGTTCGGTGGTTTTTTTCATCGGACGGACAGACGGCTGACGTCAGGGAGGCTTCCAGGCGCCCCTGGGCCTGACTCAATGATAAGGAGTATCAACTTTTATCTATAACTATCCGGATTATCGGCTGAATACATTGCCGCCGCATGCCTATGCGCTCTCTGCTATAATCTCTACGGGAGAAGGATAATATAATGATCAGGACGGTGGCGAAGGTCCTCGTCGTATTGAATTCGGAGAACGAAAGGCCCTCTCAGATAAGCCTTGCTGTCTGCTTCGCCCTCATAGCCGGCCTTACCCCCTTTTTCAGCCTGCATAACCTGCTTGTATTCCTCCTGGTGCTCGTGCTCCGGGTGAACCTTTCTTCATTTCTCCTCGCGCTCTCGTTCTTCAGCGTCATGGCATACGCCCTCGACCCGCTCTTTCACCTTATAGGCCTCAAGGCGCTCACGGCTGAGGTGCTCCGCGGACTCTGGACCGCGCTCTACAACAAGGCCTTCTTCAGGCTGACGAACTTCTATAATTCGATCGTCATGGGAAGCCTCATCTTCTCGCTCGTCCTTTTCGTGCCGCTCTTTTTCGCCCTCAACTACGGCATAAAAAAGTACAGGGAGCACGTACTCGCCTGGATGAAGCAGACCCCGCTTGCGAAGGCCGTATCCGGAAGCAGGCTCTACGAGTATTACATGTCCTACGCCAGGATAAGGAGCAGGCTATGAGGTGGATCCGATGGCGCGGCCTCCTGGCTTTCCTCGCTATTACGGCTGTACTCCTCGTCTTCTGGTTCCTGTTTATAGATTCCTTCATTGAGAGGCGCATAGAGAAGGCCGGAACGTCGATCGTAGGCGCGAAGGTCGAGCTCGATGGGGCGGACCTCACTCTTTTCCCCCTCGGGCTCACCCTCACCGGGCTTCAGGTCACGAACCCTGACGCCCCTATGAGGAACATATTCGAGGCTGGCCGCATCTCGTTCCTCATGGACGGCGTACACCTCATACGAAAGAAGTACATCATCGAAGACATGGCGATAGAGGGTGTGCGGCTCAATACCCAGCGCTCTCACTCAGGGGCCATAGGCAGGCCCGGAGACAGGAAGGAGGCGCCCGAAGAGCAGGCAATAAAACTGCTGACATTCGAGCTGCCGGACATAAAAGAGGTGCTCAACGACGAAGACCTCCAGTCTATCAAGATAGTCGAGGCAACGAAGAAGCAGATAGAGGCTGACAGGCAGAGGTTCGAGAAGGAATTGAAGGCCCTTCCGGACAAGAAGAAGATAGAGGATTACGAAAGGCGCATAGAAAAGATAAAGGGGTCGCGCGGCATAGGCGGCGTTCTCGGCGGCACTGCGGAGCTACTGGCGATAAAGAAAGAGATAGAGGCTGACCTCGACCGGATATCCGCCATGAAGGACGACCTCTCGTCGCTGGCAGCTGACTACGGGCAGAGGGTAAAGGCCGCCTCGGCTGCCCCCCGGAACGACGTAAGGAAGATACTCGAGAAATACTCGCTTTCTGCCGAGGGCATCGCGAACCTCGGGAGCCTCTTCATAGGCGGCAGGTTGCGAGAGCTCGTTGAGGACGGGCTCAGGTGGCGCGAGAAGCTCGACCTTATCGTTGCGCCGGAAGGGAGAGAGAACGGGGTCGAGGTGCAAAAGACCCTCAGGGGCAGGGGAGTCGACGTGCAGTTCAGGGAGTACGCCCCTTTGCCTGATTTCCTCATCAGAAGGGCGGCCATATCGGCGAGCATCCCGACAGGGGATTTCAGCGGCCTCGTCACGAACATAACCGGCGACCAGGATATACTCGGGAGTCCCATGAGGATAAGGATATCAGGGGAGAGGCTCAGGGGCCTCTCGTCCGCGCTCCTCGAAGGGGAGATAAACAGGGTGGCGCCAGGGAGCCCGAGGGACCTGGTTAACTTCGCCGTGAGGCAGTACAGGCTTCACGACTTCACATTGTCAGAGAATAAATACGTCCCGATATTGATAGGGGAGGCCCTGGCTGACTTCAACGTTACAGCCGAGCTCAAGGGCTCCGCCCTGAGGGCCGATATCGGGTCGTCGATCAAGTCGGCGGCCATAGACGCGGTATCCAAAGAACAGACCAACGAGATACTCTCCACGATAGCCGCGGCGCTCTCGAACGTAAAGGCCTTCAGCTTCAATGCCAGTGCCGCCGGGACCATAGACCACTTCAGGATTAACGTCTCTTCAGACCTCGATAGGGTATTGAACGCGGCCGCCGGGGGTGTATTGAGGGAGCGCATGCTCGCCTTTGAGAGCGCTCTCTCCGCCGAGGTCTACAGGAAGACCGAAGGGCCTTTGAAGGAGCTCAACCGCGACTTCGAGGGCCTCATGGACGTGAACGCCGCGGTAAAGGAGCGCTTTGACGGCCTGAACATGGTCCTTGCCGAGGCTGCAAGGGGCGCGCTGCCGAAGCTGCCGTTCTGAGGGCGTGGATACGGGGATGGGAGGGGACTGGACAACGTCAGGAAAGGGTCAGAGCGCCTTTTGCGCCGAATTCGCCCTGGACAGCAGCCCTCAAAAATCAATTCTGGTCCATGCATTATGCTCGAGAAGTATTTTGATATAATGGATTATAAGACCCGATAGGCCGTACGCTCCGGCAAAACAGACCGCCGCTGGTGAGGCGCCGCTATGAAAGATTATCCGCTCTCAAAGGTGTACCAGCTGCTTGAACCAGGCCCTGTCGTGCTGCTTACGACAGCGCACAGGGGCAAGGCCAATGTCATGACCATGTCGTGGCACATGATGGTCGAGTTCACCCCGCCGCTCGTCGCATGCGTCGTGAGCGAGGCCAACTGGAGCTTCGCGGCGCTTCGCTCAACCGGAGAGTGCGTTATAGCCGTCCCGGCCAAAAAGCTGGCTGCGAAGGCGGTAAATGTTGGAAATTCTTCCGGACGCGACATTGACAAGTTCTCGGCCTTCGGCCTCACGCCTGTGCCAGCCAAAGAAGTCGGCCCGCCGCTGGTGGCCGAATGCTTCGCCAACCTCGAATGCAGGGTAAGGGACCCCCGTCTGGTCACTAAATACAACATCTTCATTCTCGAAGTCGTCAAGGCCTGGATCGACACAGCGCAGAAACGGCCCAAGACCATCCATCACAAGGGAAGCGGCGTCTTTGTCGTGGATGGGCCTGAGCTCAGACTGAAATCGAGGATGCCATAGGGAAGCAGATGGAAATCTTCAGACTCATTATGAGCCTTATCTGCCATATCTCAGTTTTAAAAGGATTTTCATACAGTACCAATAGAAATAGAAAAAAGCCGACTTCTCCTTCTTTGTCGCATAATGGATATTATGTCAAATAGGATATTTGGATATTGGAGCCGGAAGGCTCTGCGAAGCGGCCCTCTACAGATTCCGGGCCTTGCGGGCTTCCCTGTCCTTCCTGGTTTTGAATGCCGCTACCCCCTCGGGTGTTTGCCCTTGTGGAGCTTCTTGAGCCGTTCGTTTGTGACGTGGGTATATATCTGGGTCGTGGAGATGTCCGAGTGGCCGAGCATGGCCTGGACTATCCTGAGATCCGCCCCCCGCTCCAGCAGGTGCGTGGCGAACGAATGGCGCATTATGTGGGGCTTTGTCCTGCCCCTGTTTATGCCGGATATAAGGGCGTACTTCTTCATTATCTCCCAGAAGTTCTGGCGGGTCATCCGGGTGCCCCGGACCGTCAGGAACAGGGCCGTATTGTTCCGGCCCTTCAGGAGCCCCGGCCTTGCCTCGTCCATGTACCTCTTGAGCCAGTACATGGAAGCCTCGCCAAGTGGGACCATCCTCTGCTTCGAGCCCTTGCCAAAGGCCGTCAGATAGCCGCCCTGGAGGCTGAGATCGTTCATCTTCAAGCCTACAAGCTCCGAGACACGTAAGCCTGTGGCGTACAGTGTCTCTAACATGGCCTTGTCCCTAAGCCCGAGCGCCGTATCAGCGCCAGGGGCGCAAAGGAGCCTGTCCACCTCTTCAAGCGTGAGGAACTCCGGCAGCTTCCTGTGAAGCCTGGGTATGTCGATATTGGAACATGGAGAGGCCGAGACGACGCCCTTTCGCAGCAGGAACTTGTAGAAGCCCCGGAGCGCTATAAGGGCCCTTGTGTAGGACCTCACCGAGAGGCCGCCCGCGGCGAGGGCCTTCAGAAAGGCGCTTATGTCATCCGGCCTGGCCTCCTTCGCCGAGCTTCCCGAGCCGGCAAGGAATACCTCGAACTTCAACAAGTCCCTCGCGTACGAGAGGCGGGTATTGGACGAGAGTCCCCTTTCGACCACGATGTGGTCGAGAAAGTCCCGGAAGAGGCGCTCCCCGAAGCTCATTTTGCTGCATTCTGGTGCTGGTGGTCGTTCAGCACCCGGTAGATGGTATCGGCTATCTCGTTCAGGCGTTCGTTGTAGTATATCTTCTGCCCGAAGATGTCCTTCACATAGAATATGTCGGCAGCCTCGTCGCCCTTGGTCGATATCTTCGCGATGAATATGTAGAGGCCGAGCTTGGAGAGCGTGCTCGTAATATCGTAGAGCAGGCCTATCCTGTTCTGCGTGTGTATGTCGAGGACGGTGTAGGCCTCCGAGACCTCGTTGTCTATCTGGACGGTTGTCCTCACCTTCGGCCTTGCCTTGCTGTCGAGTATCGAGGGCTTCCTCTTCCTCACGAGGGTCTCGACCTTCACGCGCCCGGTTATGACGTCAGAGACATCGGATTCGATCTTCCTGAGCTTCGCCTCGTCGGTTATGAACTCGCCGTAGGGGCTTGTGACCTGGAGTATGTCGAGGGCAACGCCGTTCTTCATGGTGTTTATCTGCGCGCCGAGTATGTTGATGCCGTTGGCGGCCATGACGCCGGTAATCATCGAGAAGAGGCCGTGGACGTCGTGGGTGCAGATGACGAACTCGGTGTATTCCCTGAAGGTGTCCTGCCTTACCTTCATGACGTAGGGGTTGTTCCCGAACTCCCTCACCGTCTTGATGTGCTCCGCTATGAAATCCGGGCTTGTCGAGAGGAAGTACCTCGCCGGCAGCAGGTCGAAGTAGCCCTCAACGGCGGCCCTGCCAACCCCCTCCGGCCTCAATGCCTCCTCGACGCGCTGCCTTATCCTTACGAGCTTCTCGCGCGATTCCTCGGGCTCGAAGGTGCCGCGCTCGAGCACCGTGACCGCCTGGAAATAGAGCTCCTGGAACAGGGCGCCCTTCCACTGGTTCCATACGTCCGGCCCAACGGCGCGCACGTCCGCGAACGTGAGGAGGTAGAGGAGGTTCAATCTCTCTATGTCCCCTATCTTCTGCGCGAAATCTATTATGAGGCGCTCGTCGTGGAGGTCCCTGTACTGCGCGGTGTCGGCGAGGAGCAGGTGGTGGCGCACGAGGAACTTCACGAGGGCTATGTCGTCCTCGGCCATGTGGAGCCTCTTCAATAGCCCGGGCACCATGGCGGCGCCCTTCTCCGCGTGCCCCTTCCCATGCGCCTTGCCTATGTCGTGGAAGAGTACCGCGAGGTAGAGGACCTCGGGGTTGGGTATCTCCTCGAAGATGGTCGACAGGAGCGAGAAATCCGACTTGTACTGCCCGCGGAGCCTCTCTATCTCGCGCACGGCAAAAAGAGTATGGGCGTCCACGGTATAGACGTGATAGAGGTCGTGCTGTACCCTGCAGCTTATCTCGCCGAACTCGGGCATGTACCTCTCGAGGAACTTCAAGCTGTGCATCTCCGAGAGAGACTTGAAGACGCTCCTGCCCCGGAGTATCTTGAGGAAGGAGTCCGAGACGTCCCGGGAAGAGCGGAACTCATCGCCCGCGCCTTCGAGGCCCTCCAGTATCTGGTCCTTTACCGACTGGTCTATCTCGACGTCAAAGGCCTGGGAGTACTCGAACGCCTTCACGGCGGCTTCCGGCTCGTTTGGTATGGTGTCCTTTGATTTCGTGAATAGCACGCCGCCGGAGATGTAATAGTTCCTGTCGATGCGCGCCTTTTTCCTGGGCCAGCGGAGCGTCTTCCTGTCGCGGTGCAGGGCCCTTGAGAGCATGAGCTCCGAGAGGTGAGAGAGCGATGAGGCGTGCCTGTAGTACTGCTGCATGAATGACTCTACGGCAAGGCCCCTGTCAGAGCTTTGAAAGCCCAGCAGGCCGGCTATCCTCTCCTGGTGGTCGAATGTGAGCTGGTCTGTCTTCCTTCCGGCGCCGAAGTGGAGCTCGTTCCTGACCCATAGTAAGTAGTCGAGCGACGCCTCGAGGGCCTTCTTGTCCCTCTCCCTTATGAGCCCGAGGGAGAAGGGTTCGACCGTCTTGCCGTTCTTGGCCTTGAGGACCCACATGGCCGTGTGGAGGTCGCGCAGCCCCCCCTCCCCTTCCTTCACGTTCGGCTCTAAAATATAGACCGACCCGCCGTACTTGGCGTGGCGCTGCCTGGTCTCCTCGATCTTGTCCTTGATGAACGACTCGGTACGCGCCCCGTTGAAGAGGTCCTTCCTTATGCACTTGTGGAGCGAATCGAAGAGGGCCTTGTCTCCGGTGAGGAAGCGCAGGTCAAGGAGCGCGGTCATGGTCTTGAGGTCGTCCTTGGCGAGCTGGATGCATTCCGAGACGGACCTGATGGCAAATCCGAGGTCGAGGCCCGTGTCCCAGAGCACGTAGAGCATGGCCTGCGTGAGCTCCTCGACGCCCTTTGTAAGCCGTCCCTTGTGGACGAGCAGGAGGTCGATATCAGACCTCAGGTTGAGCTCTCCCCTGCCGTAGCCGCCTATGGCCACGAGAGCGGCCGTGTCGTTCGGGGCGAGCAGGTCTTTCTTGTGGCTGAAGAGGGCCTTCAGTAGGTTATCTATTACGATGGTATAGGCGCGGCAGACCTCCCTGCCCGCCTCTCCGGCCAGATGCCTCGCCCTGAGCTCCTCCTCTGCCTTGAGGAGGTACTCCTTTACTACCGGGGCAAGCGGCCCGGAGGCCTTATTGAGTGAATCGAGCACTATCGTATGCGGCATATATCAACCAGCAGGCTGCTTAAATCCTCACGCGTTAAGGTAGAAAAAAAGCTCCTATGCGAGGCGTCGCAAATGCATTTTTCAGCAGCCTGTGTCAGGTTTCCCCCGAGCCGTTCATGTAATTGAGTATCCCGGAGGCGATGCCCTCGGCGACCTCCCTGAGATATGCCTCGTCCCTGAGCCTCTTTTCCTCTTCAGGGTTGCTTACGAACGAGACCTCGACCAGTATCGCGGGCATCTTGGTGCCGATAAGGACGTAGAACGGCGCGCCTTTGACGCCGTGGCTCTTTATTCCGTCGAACTTCTGCCTGAGCTTCAAGACGAGGTTGTCCTGGACGACGGTGGCGAGCCTCGCCGAATCATTGGTCTTCGCGGTCTTGATGAGGTCGTTCAGTATGAACTCGAGGTCGCTTACGGACCTCGTCGAGGTGGCGTTCTCCCTGGCCGCGAGCCTCTTCGCCTCTTCATTGTTCGAGATGCTCAGTATATAGGTCTCGACGCCCGAGGCGGTCCTCTTAGGGCTCGCGTTGATATGGAGCGAGACGAAGAGGTCGGCGTCCTGGCTGTTGGCTATGGCGGTCCTCTCCTCGAGGGGTATGAAGACGTCCGTCTCCCTCGTCATTACGACCTTGGCCCCGGCTTCTCCTTCGAGCTTGTCCCGGAGCAACTTCCCGAGCCTCAACGTGACGTCCTTTTCCTTGAGGCCGCCCCTGCCAATGGCGCCGGGGTCCTTGCCGCCGTGCCCGGGGTCGATGACAATCTTTTTGACCTTAAGGCCGAGCTGCTGGATGAGCGACGGGTCCGGGGCAACGGGCCTCGATCGGTCCTGGGTTATCTGCGGTATCGCCTTGCCGGAGCTGTCAATGGCGGGCTTGAGGAGCTCCGGAGCGCCGATTGCCGGCTTCTCTCCGGTAACGTCTATTACTATCCTGTAGGGGTCCGTAAGGTAGAATATCTTGAAGTCCTCGATGGTCTCTATGTCGAGTACGACCCGGACCGTATCGGGGGCGTACTGGCCGGCGCGGGCCGCCTTCAGGAGGCCGTCGTTTATGGGGATGGATTTCTTGAGGCTCGGCGAGAGCTGGGCTCCGTCGATGTCGACGTAAAGACGCCTCCACTCCATCTGGATGAGAGGGTCCTTCTTCAGGAGCCTGTGGCTGAACTGCGCCTTTCTGTCGAGGCTTATGACTATCCTCGTGTAGCTCGGGTTTGACCAGTGGCGGATGCTCTTGACCACGGACCTGGGAGCGGCCTCAGCGAGGCCTGCCGAGAGGAGAAGGAAGAAGACGGATAAGAGGAGCAGGAAGGGCCTTGCGAAAAGTGGCTTCAATTCTCGACCATCTCCTTGAGTTTGTAAAGCGCCCCTATCGCCTCCAGGGGCGTCATCCTCTCAACGTCCAGGCGCCTCAACTCCCGGTGCAGCGCGTCCGCCCCGCCAAGGAGGTTCAACTGCCTCATCTCGGGCCTTGAGTCCCGGGCGGCTATCCTCGGCATGCCGGATTCGGTCAACTCGCCCGATTCGAGGTTCTTCAATATTTCCTTTGCCCTTGAGATGACATCCTGTGGCACGCCCGCGAGCTTCGCCACCTGTATGCCGTAGCTCCGGCTGCTGCCGCCGGGCAGGACCTTCCTCAGGAATATGATGCTGTCGTTCCACTCTTTGACGGCCATATTATAATTTTTGACACTTTCCTTTGTCAAGGAAAGGTCGGTAAGCTCGTGGTAATGGGTGGCGAAGAGAGTCCTCGCGCCGAGAGCGGGGCTGTCGTGGATGTGCTCGACGACCGCCCAGGCGATGGACAGGCCGTCGAAGGTCGAGGTGCCTCTGCCTATCTCGTCGAGGACGATGAAGCTCCTCGACGTGGCGTTGTTGAGTATATTTGCCGTTTCGCTCATCTCCACCATGAAGGTCGACTGGCCCCTTGACAGGTCGTCAGAGGCGCCTACCCTTGTGAAGACCCTGTCGACTATGCCGATGGAGGCCCTCTGGGCAGGAACGAACGAGCCTATCTGCGCCATGATGACGATAAGCGCGTTCTGGCGGAGGTAGGTCGATTTGCCGGCCATGTTCGGGCCGGTGAGTATGATGATCCTCTTTTGCGCGTCGAGCGTGAGGTCGTTCGATACGAACTCCCTTGTGGCCGCCTCCACTACAGGGTGTCGCCCGCCTTCTATCTCAAGGCCGTCTCCGGCGTTGACCTCCGGCCTTGCATAGTCGAGCGACTCAGCCGCCTCCGCGAGGGAACAGAGGCAATCGAGGGTCGCTATTGCGTCGGCTGTCGAGAGCACGCGGCCCGCATACTTTTTTATCTCTTCCGCAAGGGAGCTGAAAAGCCCTGCCTCGAGCTTCAACGCCCTCTCCTCCGCCGTGAGGACCTTCTCTTCCCATTCCTTCAACTGCGGCGTTATGAAGCGCTCGGCGTTAGTAAGGGTCTGCTTCCTGATGTAGTCGGCCGGGACGTTCGCGAGATTGCTCTTCGTGACCTCGATATAGTAGCCGAAGACCCTGTTGTAGCCGACCTTGAGAGTGTTGATGCCTGTGCGGCTCTTCTCCTGTGCCTCAAGGGAGGCGATATTGTCCTTTCCGCCCGAGCCTATCCTCCTGAGCTCGTCGAGCTCAGGAGAGTAACCGCCCCTTATCACGCCGCCGTCCTTTACTGAGAACGGCGGCGAGTCCACGAGGGCCTTCTCTATCCTCTCGGATGCCTCTTTGACCTCGTCTATCGAGCTGACAAGGGAAGAGAGCATCTCCGAGGAGAGCATCCTCATGTAGTCCTTTATGAGGGGTACCTTCTGGAGGGAGTCCTTCAGCGATACGAGGTCGCGAGGACCGGCGGCGCCGAGCGTGAGCCTGGCGGTCAGCCTCTCGAGGTCGTAGACGCGGGTCATTGCATCCTGAATGCTCGAGCGCAGCTCCCTTGCCTCGATGAGCTCGCTAACGGCGTCGAGGCGGCCGTTTATCTCGTTCACGTCCTTTAACGGATGGAGGAGCCAGGACTTCAACCGTCTTGCGCCCATCGCGGTCCTGGTCCTGTCAATGGCCGCCAGCAGGGTGCCGTCCCTGTCGCCCGTGCGCATGTTCCTCGTCACCTCGAGGTTCCTGCTGGTCGATGAGTCCATCACGAGAAAGTCGTCAGTGTAATACGGCGAGAGTTTCCTTACGTGTCCGAGCTCGGTCTTCTGGCTCTCGCGTATGTAACCGAGGAGAGCGCCCGCGGCCCGGACGGCCTCCGGCATCGACGTACAGCCGAAGCCGTCGAGAGTAGCTACCCCGAAGTGCCTCTTCAAGCCCTCTTCGGCGCCGCTCAATTCGAAGGACCTCTGCGGCAGCTCGGATATCTTCTTGACGGGCGAATCAGGCAGGCTGAATCTCTCATGCCCTCCTTCGGGTAGGAGGAGCTCGAGCGGCCTTAGCCTCCGGATCTCCTCGATGAGAGAGGGTATATCCGCTGTCCTTGTAGCCCTGAACTCGCCGGTTGAGATGTCCATGTACGAAAATCCGCTCCCCTTCTCGCCGGGGAAGGCCGCGGCTATGAAGTTATTGGCCTTGGGGTCGAGGAGCTCGTCGTCGAGGGCTATGCCGGGCGTTATGACCTTCGTGACCGCGCGCTCGACTATGCCCTTGGCCTGTGCCGGGTCTTCGGTCTGCTCGCATATGGCTACCTTGTAGCCCTCGCGGACGAGCTTCGCGACGTATCCGGCGGCCGCGTGGTAGGGCACGCCGCACATGGGGATGTCGCGTTCACGGTCTCTCGAAGTAAGGGCGATGCCGAGGACTGCCGAGGCCGCCCTCGCGTCGTCGAAGAACATCTCGTAGAAATCGCCCATCCTGAAAAAAAGGATGGAGTCGTTATGGAGCGCCTTTATCTCGAGGTACTGGCGCATCGCCGGGGTGGTAGCGCTTTTCATCGGTCAGAATCCGCTATGGTCATAATCAATCTTCCGTTCAGGCTGCTCAAAAAGCTCCATATGCAAGGCCCCAGTTAAATCGGGGAGCGAGTCGTACTCTTCATGTACGTCGTGGCGACGAGCTTTGAGGCCAACGCAGCAGATGGAATTTTTCAGCAGCCTGCTAAACGATCCAGTCCTGCTGCTCAAAATCCTCGGGCGGGACGGTGAAGAGAAGATAGCCCTTTACAGGCCACCTCTCGACCCCCCTCTCCCTGCCGTTTATGGTGATGTAGAGTTTCATCTCCTCTCCCCTCGCCACGCCGAGGGTGGAGAAGGGTATCGCGAGCTCGACCACGCTCTCGGAGGCTATCTCAAGGGAACCGCTTTTGTTCCATCTCTCCTTCTCGGAGGTCTTTACGAAGGCCTCTGCCGAGCTTTCGCTCCCTTCAATCTCCGCCGCCACGCGCACATGCTTCGGGTAGACGAAGTTCACGGTAAAGCTCCACGGCCCGGCGTAGAGGCCGAGCTCCTCGAGGTAATCGAACCTCATGTAGAGCGCGTCGCTTGAAAAGCCGTACGAGATGGAATTTATGAGGCCTCCCTGTATCTCCTTGTGCATGGCGCTGCCGAAGTACGTGCGCTCAAGCCTCCCGGAGGAGAGCCACTCGAAGTAGTTCGAGACCATGCCGTCCACGACCGGCTTTATGGCTGCTCTCGGCTCAGAGGGCGGCCTGTAGCTTTTTATGTCAGAGGATATGGGTATGTCGAGGTAGTCCGGCGGCTCTCTTTCGATGAGCTGGTATATCCTCTTTATATGCTTCCTGAAGAGCGAGTCGAAGTCCTCGTCGCTCATTGACGAGTGCTCCTCTCCGTACCACCAGAACCAGTCGCTCCCCTCCGAGGCGTATACCTCTTCCCATGCCTCGCGTATGGCCTCTTTCTTGAGCTCGTACTCCGGCGTGCCCGTCAATGACTTCTCGTATCTGACGAGCTCCGAGCGCGCCGACGCAATGTAGTCCCACGCGGTGTTGTCTTCGACGTGGCCTATCCAGATCTTGAAGTTGTGGCTTATCCAGGAGCCGGGGTAGAGCCATTCAAGGCCCTCGCGCCTCGTCTTCATATCGAGGAATTCGCTCACGGTGACGCACTTCAGGTGCGGGCTGGCAGAGAGCTTCGAATAGAGGGCCGAGAGGAAGTCCCTGCCGTCGTTCCTGAAGTGCTCCCAGGCGTTCTCGCCGTCGAGTATTATGCTCACGAGGTGCTCTTCCGGGCTCTCTACCATGTTCCTGATATGGTTGAGGCGCGTGACCATGTCAGAGGCCGCGTGCTCCGGGTCCATCCTGGAGTAGTCGAATCCGATGAGGTCGGAGAGCACGTGGTCCCTGAATACTATGGTAATCTTCCTGCCGTTTACGTCTATCTCGTAGGGCTTGTATAGGAACGGGTCGTAGCAGTTGCCCGAGTGGTCGCGCCGTATGGGACGCTTCAGGGAGTTCGAGAGTATCTCTTCGTCGGTGGCTATCCATTCGACGCCCTCGCCCGAGACGAGCGGCAGGATGTCCATGCTCACGGAGCCCTCGGAGGGCCACATGCCGCGCGCCCTCACTCCGAAGGTCTCCTTGAAGAGGGCAAGCCCCCGCCTTATCTGCACAAGCGCGTCCTCGGGGTGCTGGAAGCGCTCCCTGGGGAGCGTGGCCCCGGGCATGGCCTCCTTCGCGGCGTCGCTGTCGCAAAGGAGCGGCAGTATCGGGTGGTAATAGGGCGTGGTCGACACCTCGATTATCCCCTTTTTCCTGAGCTCGGCGTACTTCGGGATTATCGCGCCGGCAATCGCGGTCTGCTTGGTGAAGAGCAGGGCCTTATCCTCTTCGGTATAGCCCCCGCCCTTTGCGTATAGCCCCTTCAGGAAGGCGTCCTTCTCCCTTATCGACGGGTCTATCCAGATGAGGTTGTAGAGGACCTGCAGGTCGAGGTAGTCCTGCTCGTTGAAGTAGCGGAGCACCTGGTATATCTCGTCCTTCTCGTTCGAGACGCCCCTCTTGCGCAGGAGCTCCCAGTACCGCGATATGGGCCTTACCATGTTGTCCCAGTTGGCCTGGAAGAAGAACTGGAGCATGAAGACCTTCTCGTC
>Ga0209322_10000254_pt1 | contig 29806 bp, 27 predicted proteins | sample Rifsed19ft1_FD_184013 | JGI IMG/M metagenome (GOLD analysis project Ga0209322, IMG submission 184013) | Soil microbial communities from Rifle, Colorado, USA - sediment 19ft 1 (version 2) | ecosystem: Environmental > Terrestrial > Deep subsurface > Rock core/Sediment | place: Rifle, Colorado... | reverse complement strand
TGGAATAATCCATGACAGCCATGTTTCCTATAAATATTTTTGAATTATGAAACTAAAATTTTATTAACTAGATATTCTTTTAGCTTGTCGTTTGAGATTCTGATCTGTTCCATCGAATCTCTATCTCTCACAGTGACTGTTTGATCATTCAGAGTTTCGGTATCAACCGTAATACAGTAAGGAGTTCCTGCTTCATCCTGTCTTCTATATCTTCTTCCAACTGCACCTTTATCATCATAAAAAACTTTTAGGTGCTTCCGTAAATCGCTTTCAATAATACGAGCAATTTCCGGCATTCCATCTTTATTCACTAAAGGAAAAATTGCCGCTTTTATCGGAGCCAATTTGGGCTGCAACCTAAGAACCGTTCTCATTTCACCTTTAACTTCTTCTTCATAAAGTGAATCCACAAGAAAAGCCATGAAGGATCTGCTTGCACCTGCGGAAGTTTCAATTATATACGGTACATACTTCTCTTTTGTTTCCTCATCATAATACTTCAGCGATTTCCCGGAAAACTCTTCATGCCGGCTTAAATCAAAATCGGTTCTGTTATGAACTCCTTCAATTTCTCCCCAGCCAAATGGAAATTCATACTCAATATCGGCAGCTTCCTTAGCATAATGAGCGAGCTTGGTCGGATGATGATCATGATATCTTAATTTTTCTTTTCGCATTCCTAAAGATAAATACCAGTTCATTCGTTCTTGTTTCCAGTACTCATACCATTTTTTGTCATCGGCTGGCTTAATAAAGAATTGCATTTCCATCTGCTCAAATTCGCGAGTTCGGAATAAGAAATTTTTTGTGTTGATTTCATTTCTAAATGCTTTACCCACCTGTGCAATTCCAAATGGAATTTTTTGACGTGAAGACCCTTGAACATTTAAGAAGTTAACAAAAATTCCCTGCGCTGTTTCCGGTCTTAAATACACTACGGAACCGGAGTCTTCAACCGGACCTACAAATGTTTTGAACATAAGATTGAACTTACGCGCATCTGTAAATGTATTTGCATTCCCGCATTGAGGACAATTTAATTTTGATAAAAGTGTTTTACCAATCTCAGCATCTTCTAATAGAAAGTTGAAGGGATCGTCATCACCGGGAATTTTTATTTTATTTTCAATCTTCTCTAAAACTGAAGCATTATCCTTAAAAGCATTTTTAAGTTCAGCCATAGCTTTTTCTTTTTTCTTTTCGTTGATAGAATCAGCAAGAACATCCAAACGAAAACGAGCTTTGCATTGTTTACAATCAACCATTGGATCAGTAAAATTCTCAACATGACCGGAAGCTTCCCAAACACGCGAGTGCATAAGTATCGAGGCATCCAAACCCTCGATATCTTCTCGAAAGGTCATCGCTTTCCACCATTCCTCTTTAATATTTCGAAGAAGCTCAACGCCAAGCGGACCATAATCCCAGCAGCCGTTCAACCCGCCATAAATTTCACTTGACTGGAAAACAAAGCCGCGTCTTTTCGCAAGCGATACTATTTTCTCAACTTCATTTAGGGCATTCTTTTTATTTTCGATTGTACTTTCCTCCAAAATCTAAATTTATTGATTGAAAATATAACAAAAGCACAGTAATTATTATCAGAATTTGGAATACGGTTTTGAATAATTGGTTTGCAAAAACCTATATTTGAAGCAACAAAATGATGGAATATAAAAATGTTTAAAAAACTCCTCCCAAAAGAAGAAAAATATTTTGAAGATTTTAAAGATATGATCAGTTACATTGGTGAAATGGCTAAATATACCAATGAGATCTTTTCACAAGAAGAAATTGACAGAAATCTTTTACTTAAAATTAAACCGTTAGAAGTCCGGTGCGACGAAATTACTAACCGAATAGTTAAGCGGCTTAATAAAACATATGTTACTCCCTTCGACCGTGAAGATATTTTTACTTTAATAAAAAAGCTTGATGACATCAGCGATATTCTCTTAGGAATTACCGCGCGATTGGATACTTATAACATCAACAGGAGATTAAAATATACCGATAGACTTGCAGCAATTGTTTTTGAACAAATAAGTGAACTGGGAATAGCGATTCAAGACCTAAAAGTTAAAAGTATAAACGAATGCAAAGCAGTAAAAGATCTTGAAATGGAAGCAGATAGAATTTACCAGCAAGCTATTAAAGAATTGTTCGAGACAGAAAAAGATGCTATAACTCTCATTAAACGAAAAGAGATTTTAGAATTATTGGAGGAAACTTCCGATAAATGCCAGGTTGTTGCGAACGTTGTTCTTTCAATCTTCATTAAAAATGCTTAGCCAATGGAATTTGCTTACCTGATTATTTTTCTTGCTTTAGTTTTTGATTTTTACAACGGTATGAACGATGCTGCTAATTCAATTGCAACGATTGTATCAACTAGGGTTTTAACACCTGGTCAAGCGGTTGCATGGGCAGCGTTTTTTAATTTCTTTGCAGCATTTGTTTTTGGTGTAAGCGTTGCAACAACCATTGGAAAAGGAATTGTAGATGTTTCTATTGTTGATAACTTTGTAATTTTTTCGGGTATTGTTGGTGCAATAATTCTCACCGCCTCAGCAACTCACTATGGTTTACCAATTAGCGTTTCTCATGCAATAATCGGAGGATATGGGGGAGCTGCAATAGCTAAAGCCGGTTTCGGTGCACTTATTCTTTCAGGCTATATAAAAATTTTAATTTTCGTTTTTCTTGCTCCAATTCTTGGTATGGTAATGGCACTGGTCTTTTCAATTATTACTCTGTGGGTTGTCAGGAATAGAACTCCAGCAAAAGTTGATAAATATTTCAGAAAGCTGCAGCTAGTCTCTTCAGCAATGTTCAGCTTAAGCCATGGTTCAAATGATGCTCAAAAAACAATCGGTATAATTGCTATCGTTCTGTTTACAAATAATTTAATCGGCAGCACTTTTTATGTACCATTTTGGGTAATTATATTAAGTCACTTTGTGATTGCTATGGGAACATTAATTGGTGGATGGAAAGTAATTCGCACACTTGGAATGAGAGTTACAAAGCTAACCCCATTCGGCGGATTTAGTGCCGAAACTTCTGCGGGCTTAACTGTTACCATGGCAACAGTATTTGGCATTCCGGTTAGTACAACTCACACGATAACCGGTGCAATTATTGGAGTAGGTTCAGTTCATAGATTTTCGGCAGTAAGATGGGGTGTTGCGAAAAATATTTTATGGGCGTGGATACTAACTATTCCCTTATCCGCATTATTTGCAATGGCTGCATATTATATTACTACTTACTTAGTTGATCTGTCGTAACAATTTTCTTAATCCTTTGATTTCCTGCTTACGACAAAGCTTGAGCCAACCCAATATCCTTCGAACTTTCAAGGATTCATTTTTTATTGTAGAATTCTTAAGTAACCGGTCAACGGTTACTGATAGTATTTCCCGAATTGCTTCTTAACTAATCACCAAAGATTGCGGCGGATAAATAACCGACTACTTCGGAATTATCTCCGCTCACATCACCCGAATCGCTTCGGTGCAAAAGCATAGATTTTTTTTTATTTAGTAAGCCGGCAGCTTTCATCAGAACTACTATTGGTCCACCACCGCAAGCTTCGCATTTTCTGCTGTTCAAATCATTTTGAAGCTTCTCATAATCAAAATCTGAAATGTGTTTTGCTACGATCGAGTCAAGCTCAAATGCTTTTTGTTTAGAATAGAAATGAGAAAGATCGGAGCTTGCAACTATTAGGGTTTTGTCATCAACAGCTTTAGCAATTTGATTAGCCAGATCATCTACAAATACTTCACCCTGATCACCCATAACAATGGGAACAATCTTAAAATCCGTTAAAACCGTTTGAAGAAAAGGAATTTGAACTTCAATAGCATGTTCCTGGCGATGTCCTTCCATACCAAAGAAAATTGTCTTGCTGCCTTCAATTATTTTTTGCGCCAATTCTTTATCAATTTCCACTACTCCAAGCGGAGTCTCATATGCATCGCCATTAAATATTGAAGCTCCCGCAAAATATTCACGATGACTTGGTGAGATGATGATGACCTTATCATAGTTTTTATTCTTCAGTAAATTAAATCCGTAAGCAGCGGTTTTGCCGGAGTAAACGTAACCTGCATGAGGTGAAACAATTCCAACGATATGTTTTGCAAATGGTTTGGATTCAACCGTAGAAAGCATATTATTAATATCTGTACGAAGTTTATATGAATCTGATGGATAGAATAATCCTGCCACAGCGGGAGGTCTAATATTATTCATTGGTTTTACTCCTTTCTTCATTAAAGACAAGAGCGGTAAATACCTCTATGTTTAGTTTTTTTCTTTGCCATAAATCGGGCGATAAACCGGCTTTCATACAAATTGAAGTGAGAAATTGCTGTACCGAATAATTGTTTTCTGTCGCAACTTGCGGAAGCAGCAATCCCCGATGATATCCTTCTTCAACTAATAATCCGTGTTCGCCGATTTTTATGTCGCCGTAATCAGAAATTTTTTTAAGCGGTGACAGCACGGATATTTCGATGTCTATCAAATTAAATTCTCTTTGAGTAAGAGGTGGAAATCTTGGATCCTGGATTGCGGCATGCTTTGCAACTTCACATACTGTTTCAAATAGCGGTTGTTCTGAAGTTATAAAACCAATGCAGCCGCGAAGGTCATTTCTTATTTTCAAAGTGACAAATGCACCGGCATTAAGCTTTAAATTAGGATACAATTTATAATCAACAGAGGGAATTTTAGTTTTGTTAAAGAGAGAGCTAATTGACTCCCTGGCAGTTAACAGCAATATCTTTTTTTCTTTTGATGAAAGTTCCATTGCTTAATTCAATTTTTTCTTTAAAATTATTGCATAATTTTATAAACAACAAGCTTCGTTTTCTCGACCATTAAAAAAAGCAAATTATTCATAATAAAAAATGATTCGAAAGCCAATTTCGTTGAATTCGAATTCAGAATCTCATTCAGAATAACTTTTTCTTTAGAAATATCAAATACTTCAAAGTAATTGTTAAGTGTTCCATCAGCATTCTCTTCGTGATAGTTAAACATCAAATAATTATTAAGCTTAATCCAATTGATGCTGCCGGAAATTTTCCTATCAGCTAATAATCTGGTAAAGATATTCCCGGTATCAGAATTTTCATCAATCTGGTTAAATATTCTCGGAAATAAAAAATCATTAGAAAAATCATTTTGCATTGATTCTTCACGCAGCTTATTAATCTCATCAAACTCACTGCCCAAATCACTTGATATTTCTCCAGTCAAATAATCAAGCAGAAAATATTGTCTTCCTTCAAACGTCGTCTGATAAGCAAACACCTTGTCATCTTTAGCTAACAAAAAAATCAAATCATCATTTTGCCAAATCAGTTTCCGGTTTAAAATATCAAAAGCATAAATTACTTTGTGACCAGGCATGTCAGGCTTTCGAAATTTGTGAAAGAAAATTATGTCTTTATAAACAGCTTCGATTCCAATCCAATATTTTTCTTCCAACTGAAAATTTTTAAAGAACACTTTTCCGTCATATAGATTGAGACAATTGAAAAACACTTCCTTTGTGCTCATGTCTCTCTCTTCAATCACTAAATATCCAGACTCAGAGGGGATGAGCCGCCAAATGTTTCTTTTACTTTTGAACGAATAATTTTTCTTTAAGCTTGACATCAAAAAATTATTTTATCTTTTCAAATCTTGCAGTGAAATGCCTGAGCATCGGAGCTTCGTAAGTGATTTTATATCCTTTCAATTTATTTCTATTCCGAAATACTTCAATACTAATCTCAATCACATAATCAATATGGCTTTGAGTGTAAACTCTGCGAGGAATTGCAAGCCGAACTAGTTCCATCGGAGGAGGAATGAGTTTTCCTTTATCGTCATATTTTCCAAACATCACGCTTCCAATTTCAACAGCTCGAATTCCACCTTCAATATAAAGTTCAACAACTATTGATTGCCCGGGAAATTTTTCTGGAGGGATATTCGGCAAAAAGCGTTTTGCATCAATATAGATTGCATGTCCGCCCGGTGGTTCAATTATCGGAACACCTGCTGCAACAAGTTTGTCTCCAAGATAAGCTACACTTCTGATTCTATATTGAAGATAATGCTCATCTAAAATTTCTTCTAATCCCTGTGCAACAGCTTCGAGGTCTCTTCCAGCCAAACCTCCGTAAGTTGGAAAACCTTCTGTAACAATTAAAAGATTACGGCATTGCATAGCAAGATTTTCATCATTGAGTGCGAGGAAGCCCCCAATATTTACAAGTGCATCTTTCTTAGCGCTCATCGTTGCACCATCAGCATAAGAAAACATTTCCTGTGCAATTTCTAAAACAGATTTTTTCGAGTAACCTTTTTCTCTAAGCTTTATGAAGTAAGCATTCTCAGCAAAACGGCAGGCATCAAGGAACAATGGGATATTATACTTCACACAAATTTCTTTAACTTCTTTAATGTTCTGCATCGAAACCGGCTGCCCGCCGCCGGAATTATTTGTAACTGTTATCATGCACAAAGGAATATTCTTACTTCCTTTCTCCTTAATAAATTTTTCGAGGAGATTGGTGTCCATATTTCCCTTAAAGTCAGCACGAATTTCTGAATGCTTTCCAACTTCAACTATAAAATCATCGGCTTCAGCGCCGGTAAATTCAATATTCGCTCTTGTTGTGTCAAAGTGAGTGTTATTAGGAAAATATTTGCCGGGTCCGCCAACAATTGAGAAGATAATTTTTTCTGCTGCTCTTCCTTGATGGGTTGGAATGATAAATTTCATCCCCGTAATTTTTCTCACAGCTTTTTCAAATCTATAAAAGCTTTTTGAGCCGGCGTAAGATTCATCGCCGTCCATAATTCCCGCCCATTGCTTAGAGCTCATTGCAGAGGTTCCGCTATCAGTCAGCAAATCAATCAGTACATCATCTGCGTGAAGAAGGAAGGGATTATAGCCAGCTTTTTTTATCAGATCAACTCGTTCTTCTTTAGCTGTGTACCTGATTGGCTCGACCGATTTTATTTTAAATGGTTCAATAATTGTTTTCATATTGTCCTCAAAAATATTTTGCGACATTTGGTTTGAAATTTGTGAAAATTACTTGCTACAAACATAATAAACCGAAAAGTTCTTTTCTTAAGAGAACGAAATTATTTTGTTAAAACTTAACTTTTTTGTTGATTCTACATTTAACAATCTATAATTTTCTTGAAAGCTTATCTCAATTATTTAACAAAAGGAGATGCTATGCAAACTGACGATACTTCTAACCTCGAGCAAACGAGCTCGGAACAGGAACTCAGCCATACCGATAAAATCACTGGCGTGTTTTCAGAGCCAACAAAAATGTTTTCAACAACCTCACTCTTTCCCCCAAGGACAAAAGACTGGATAATTCCTTTACTAATTGTTTTCGCACTTGTGGGAATTTTACGAAGCGTAGCTTTGCTTAACGAAGAAGTTTATTTTCAGGCAAAGCAAGATCAGACTAAAAAGATCGAAGAAATGGTAAAGAACGGTTCTATTCCCGCTGACCAACTCGATTCAGCCCAAGAACGAGCTGACAAGCAAATGGAATTTATGAGAGGACCTATAGGATGGGTAATTAATATTGTGTCAACATTGATATTCGGTTCAATCTTTTTCTTCATCATTGTTGCAATTTACTTTTTATTTGTTAAATTTTTACTAAAAGGCGAAGGAACCTACCAGAGTGCAATGGTTGCGAGTGCTTTACCAATGTATATTTCTGCTGTCCAATTTCTCATTGCAGGAATACTGACCTTTATGATGGGGAAAATGATCATGGATACAAGCGTTGCCACTTTTACTGGTACTGAACGTTCTAATATTTTAGGATTTATACTATCCAAGATCGATCCAATAAGCATCTGGGCTTATTTTGTTTTGAGCATCGGCTTGGCAAAAATGTTTAAGTCGCAATCAGTAGGAAAATATTATATACTGGTTTTTGGACTTTGGATTGTCGGCGGTTTATTAATTTGGTTTATCGCCAAAGCTGTACCGTTCCTAAGTTTTTTAAATATGTAAACTAGCTCAGTCAGGTGAGGTTCACCTTAAAGGTGAAGGTGAGCCTCACCTTTTTTAATCTTTGATAAATATTGCCTAATCATATTCCCAAATACTTTATTGGAAAAATAATTTAAGACGTATGCTTCGTAACCTTCGCCGTTTGGGAAATATTTATCTCTAAATTTAACATCAAATAGACTCCCATTTCTTTTGTTTATCCATTCATGATAATTCGAGAACTTCCAATCTTTAATGTTTTTAACTAATCTATCATCTATTGGATTTCTATGGATGTATCTACACAATTCAATTAAGTACTTTTTATCCTCCACATGTATTGCCTTAAATGAACCTTGGAACAAAGTACCGCTTCGGTTTAACCTTTTGTTTATAGCTTTAGTATAAGCATTGAAAATAAAACCCAATGTGATATTCAATGGGCGATCTGAATCTTGTCTCATTAAAAAGTGGAAGTGATTTGGCATAAGGCAATAAGCGATTACAGAAAATTTATTATCGAGAGAATATTTCTTTATTTTCTTAAGCAAATAAATGTAGTTATCCTCTTCAAAAAATATTTTTGCTTTCCCGGCACCACGATTATAGATGTGGTAGAGCCATCCTTCTTTTACAAACCTTTCAGGTGAGGCTCACCTTTAAGGTGAACCTCACCTATTTACACTACGCTCTGCGGATCAACATCATAGAATAATCTGATGTTACGGTAGCGAGATTTGCGATTAAACTCCGCAAAGGCAGCGAACAAAGCATTTTGCAAAACTTTCCCGCCTGGATCTATATCTTTTCCGCTTTTAATTAATAAATGATAACGATAGCTCCCTTTCAGTTTTGATATTATTGCCGGTGAGGGCGGAGTTATCTTCAAATATTTTTTATATACGAGCAGCTCTTTATAAAAATCTACGATTGCGCCTTTAGCTTTGTTGTCATCTTCATCTTTTGTTTCAACTAAACAAATCCGTGTAAAGGGAGGATAACCCATTTTCTCACGATCAACAATTTCCTTTTGGTAAAAACCCTCATAATCATTCAGCAAAACTTTTTGGAGAGCAAACCGCTTTTCATTTTGTGTTTGAATTATAACTTCACCCTCAATTTGGCTTCGACCTGATCTTCCGGAAACTTGAGTGAGCATTTGAAATGTTCTTTCATCTGCACGAAAATCGGGAATCCAAAGACTTGTCTCCGCCGAAATTACTCCAACTAAAGTTACTCTTGAAAAATCTAAACCCTTAGAAACCATTTGAGTTCCAACGAGAATATCAATTTCTCCCCTACTAAATTCCATAAGCATTTTACTTAAAGATGATTTACGAGAAACTGTATCTGAATCAACACGCTTTACTTTAGCATTAGGAAAGTAAAATAAAATTTCGTCTTCAACTCTCTCTGTTCCGGTTCCAAAATATTTTACAGAATGCGAACCACAGTTAGAACAAACTTTCGGAACTTCCCTTGTATATCCGCAATAATGACATTGAAGTAAATTTTGATTTATGTGATAAACCATCGGCACTGAACAATTTGTGCAAATTTCTATCTCACCGCAGTCATCACAAAAAATTTGAGTGGAAAATCCCCTTCTATTTTGAAGAATTATAACTCCTTCTTTTTTATTTAGTCGGTCTTCTATTTTATCAAGAAGAGTTTTTGTAAAAACATTTTCCATTCTCTTCTTCTTTCTTTCAACTATAACATTAACCAGACTTATCTTTGGCAGTTTTGCGTTATCAATTCTTTCCGGCAGAGTCAATAATTTGTACTTACCGCTTACAGCATTGTACATGCTCTCGATTGATGGAGTCGCTGAACCAAGAAGTACCGGACAATTTTTTATCTTCCCGAGAACAATTGCTGAATCTCTTGCATTATACTTAGGAATCATATCAGCTTGCTTGTAGCTTGCATCATGCTCTTCATCAACGACTATCAAACCGATTTTACTTAATGGCGCAAACAAAGCTGATCTAGCTCCCACAACTACTTTAGATTTTTTGTTTAGAATTTTTCGCCATGAATCATATCTCTCGCCGATTGACATTCTACTGTGAATAACGGTAATTGTATCGCCGAAATTATTATGAAGCCGGGATGTTATTTGAGGTGTCAGAGATATTTCGGGAACAAGTATCAGCGCAGTTTTATTTGAAGCCAAAGCAAGTTTTATCAGTTCGATATAAACTTGAGTTTTACCGCTGCCTGTAACACCGTGAAGGAGAAATGTTTTAAACTCTCCATTACCGATTGAAGGAGAAACTTCAGCAATAATTGATTTTTGTTTTTCAGTTAGTTCAAAATCTTGGAGTTGCTCTTTGTACTCTTCAACGTATTTTCTTTCAATTTCCTTTTCAAAAATTTCAACAAAACCTTTTTTTTCTAAAGAATCAACTGATGATTTTGTTGTTTCGGTTTTTCTAAGTAGCTGAGCTAAAGATTCCATCTTATTTTTTTTTGAAATCAGTTCGAGCAGAATTGCGACTTGTTTCTGCGAACGAGTTTCTATTTCGGGAATAAAGTCATAAATCTCGGCGAGAGGTCTAGAGAGCTTTACAAAATTTGCAGTTTTGATTCGCACTTTTGCATCGGAAAGTTCGGTTAGAACGTTTAACGCACCAGCTCTTTCTAAACTTTGTAGAACCGAATAGATGCTTTTCTTCTTAACCAACTTTTGCAGCGAGCTGATTGTGATTTCATCTTTTTCAGATAATGCTTTTAAGATTTTCCCTTTGAGTGAGGTTTTGTTCTTTTCTTTTGAATAAAGATCTGAGCAGACAATAATATCGGAAATAATTTTTCTTTTGCTTTCAATCTCTAAGCCGTAAGGAACAGCAAGTTTCAATGCCTCGCCGAGAGAACAAAGATAATAATCAGCTAACCATTCATAAAATTTAAGATCGTCAGTGTTGAAGAGAGGGATTTCATCAAGAATATCGGTAAGTGGTTTTATTTTTTCGGTAACGTCGCTTTTATCTGATAATTCAATTACAAAGCCTGTTAAAGTTCGTTTACCAAAAGCCGCAAGAACCCGAACTCCGATTTGAAGCATCGAGGATATCTCGTCGGGTACTGAATAAGTAAATGCATTTCGAAAAGGTAACGGAAATACAACTTGCGCAAACATTATTCTTGTTTTTTATAATATGAACCTAATTTTCTGTAAGCGTCAGTTTCAGCTGAAAACATTGCAAACCTCAAGACTTTTTGTTGATCGTCCCACAAAATTCGTTTGTATGTTTTAGATTTTATTACTTCACCATTAGTTGAAATAACGCTATCGGCAACGTCCATAGTTAAAAAGTAAAATCCATCTTCGTAAGAAATGTTTTCAACACCTGCTATGTTTCTGAAATCGTAAGAAACTTCAGAATCGAGATTATTGTCATTCAAAATTAATTTTCTGCTGGTGATAAAACGACCTTCATTTTTCATATCTTCGATGAAATCATTGCTCTTCAACATAAAAGTAAATAAGGCGGCTGTATCTTGCTTGAACGCTTCGGCATCGGTTGCATCAGAAGTGATGTCGGTGATGTAAAGCTTAGCTGTTCCACTTTTGTCCTCGTTAAAAGTTATTTCATAAGAAATTTTTTGAAAGACGAGGCAGCCTGGGGCTGAGATTAAGATTAAAATAAAGATAAAGTTTAAGAAAGATGATTTGGATATTCTATACATTTATTGCCCTTTATATTACAGCAGTTTCTAAAAGAGTTAAGGTTTGATTTATCGTATCAAGCTCGGCTTTTATTCCAACTGGCAGAGTAAATTTATTTTTAATATGCCCGAAAGACAATCCATAAATAACAGGAATGTTTAGGTTTGATAGTCTGTCAAATAAAACTTCCATAAGTGAAAATGACAAATTAAAAGATGGATCTTTTTCTTTTGGTTCACAATCCTCAAAAACTCCCATTGCAATTCCCGCAGCTTTATCAAACTTGCCTGATTGAATTAATTGTGTAAGCATTCTATCAATGCGGTAAGGTTCTTCACCAATTTCTTCAAGGAAAATAATTTTACCTTCGCCATTAAAATCATACGTAGTCCCGATAAGCGAATTTAGAACCGACAAATTTCCACCTACCAATTCGCCGATTGCTTTTCCGCTCACAATAGTTATAATTCCATTGTTATCTTTTTCGTCTTCGCCTTTTGCACTAATCAAAACCAAATCTTTTCCGGGATGAACAAGCACTTCATTAAAATATGTAACACTAAACTCATTGAAAGAAGAAATTCCAACGGGACCATGAAAGGTAACTAATCCTGTTTCAGCATGAATTCCATTTAGCAATACTGTAATATCGCTGTAACCAATGATCACTTTAGGATTATTTTTAATAAGTTCATAATTAAGCATTGGAAGAATTCTCGCACAACCATAACCTCCGCGCGCGCAGATGATCCCATTTATTTTTTTATCTGCAAACATTGAGTTTACTTCTTCGGTTCTTGATTCATCTTTTCCAGCAAGATAACCCGACCTTGAGAGAATTCTTTCATTGTAAGCAACTTTGTAACCTAATTTTTCCAAATTTTCAATCGAGTCTTTTAGTTCATTTTCTGAGATGTAACTTCCAGGCGTAATTAATCCAAGCGTGTCTCCGGCTTTCAATCGAGGAGGTTTGATTTTATTTTTTGGTTCAACTGCTGAATAAATTTTAGGAACTGCTGATAGCACCGCCGCTGTTGTAACTGATTTTATGAAATCTCGTCTTTGCATTGTTTTAATTCTTGTTGCTGCTATGTATAAACTTTTAATTGGAGAATAAGGTGATAAGGTCTTTTCTCACGCTAAACCTTGGTCATTAAGGGTAGCTATAATTAGAACAATTTCTAGTTATTTTAAAATTATTCCTTCTAGCAGAAATTATCTTTTTGTTTAAAAAACTTTTAATGACCAACCTTAGTAACTGTCAGTTTCCAAACAGATCTACCTTATCACCTTATTAACAAGTAACCAGCATCTCACTATAACGAGAGCTATGTTTTGATTATCTTCTCATCAAACAAAAGATGATCATAAGTTTCTCTGCTGCGAACTACATAAAACTTATCATTGTCAACAAGTATTTCCGGAGGTCTTCGTCTCGCATTATAATTCGATGCCATTACCATTCCATAGGCACCTGCAGACATTACTGAGAGATATTCACCTCGTTTTGATTGTAATATTTTTCGTTTTCGTCCAAGAAAATCACCCGACTCACAAACCGGTCCAACAATATCAGCCACAATTTCCTTTCGGCCTGAATGAATCTCAACTGGTTGAATATGATGATACGCGCCATAAATACTTGGACGTAAAAGATCATTCATAGCTGCATCGGTCACTATAAAATTCTTATCTCCATTTTTTTTCGTGTATAAAACTTGTGCAGCCAAAATTCCTCCGTTTGCAGTTAGGAATCTTCCCGGTTCAAAGAAAGTATGACAATCTAATTTCTTTAAGATCGGAGAAATTGCCTTTGCATAATCTTTAACTGAAAATGTTTCTTCATTGCCATATCTAACACCTATTCCGCCGCCAACATCAAAATGCTCAAGCTTTACTCCGCTTTCTTTCAGTTCAAAATAAATTTGAGAAAGCTTTTCAACCGCTTCTGTAAAGGGCTGAATGCTTGTAATCTGCGAACCGATATGCATATCAATTCCGGTAAACGTAATATTTTTAAATCGGTTTTTATCTTTGAACAAGCTAAACGCTAATTTAGAATCAATCCCAAATTTATTTTCCGATAACCCGGTTGAAATGTAAGGGTGAGTTTGAGCATCAACATCGGGATTGACTCGAATTGCAACGCACGCAATTTTTTTCATCTCACCGGCAATTACATTTATCAGTTCCAATTCTTCTTCTGATTCGGTTTTAATCATTAATAAATCTTTTTGCAACCCTAATCGGATTTCATTAAGAGTTTTTCCTACTCCCGTTAAAATTAATTTGTTTGGATCAACCCCGGCAAGCAATGCTCTTTTCAGCTCACCTTCTGAGTTAACATCAACACCGCTGCCAAGATCAACAAATGTTTTTATCACATTAAGATTGAAGTTGCTCTTTGCAGCATAAAATATTGTGTGAGGAATTTCATGAAATGCATCTGAAAATTCTTTGTAGCGATCTATAAAAAAATTCTTACTGTAAATGTAAGCCGGGGTTTCGACTTCATGTACTATTTTTTTTATTGAAACATTTTCACAGAAAAGTTCATCACTCTTGTAAGTGAAATATGATGAGTCGAAGATATTCATAGCATGCAGAATTTATTTTTGAATTTGTTAGTTCGAAGATAAAGAAAATTTATATTTCCTTCTAAACGAATAAACGATTAAATACTTGTTTTCAATCTCTTTAAAACTAAGAGACAATCAATAAAAACTCGTTTGAAATACCTCTCCTTTTCGGTAAATTTGTCAAAATTTTTTACGAAAAGATGAACACACGATACCCGTTTACTGAAATTGAAACAAAGTGGCAATCCTTCTGGGAAGAACACAACGTAGCTAAAACAGATATTTCCAATGATGGTAATAAACTTTACTGCCTTGTGATGTTTATTTATCCATCCGGAGCAAAACTTCATATTGGGCATTGGTACAATTATGGTCCGACTGACTCATGGGCAAGATATCAAAAGCTTAAAGGCAAAAATGTTTTTGAACCTATGGGTTATGATGCCTTTGGTCTACCCGCGGAAAATTATGCCATCAAGACAGGCATTCATCCTTACAACAGCACAATTGCCAACATTGGTGAAATACGCGAGCAGCTTAAAAGAATGGGCTGTATGTATGATTGGGATGCTGAATTGATGACGTGCGATCCAAAGTATTACAAGTGGAATCAATGGCTGTTCCTTCAGCTTTACAAAAAGAGAATGGCATACAGAAAAAATGCACCGGTGAATTGGTGTCCTAAAGATCAAACTGTTCTTGCAAACGAGCAGGTTCTTTCTGATGGAACTTGTGAAAGATGCGGAACTTTGGTTATTCAAAAAAATCTTACTCAATGGTTTTTCAAGATAACCGATTATGCTGAGGAACTACTTGATGGACTTGATAAAATTACTTGGCCTGAAAAAACCAAACTCATGCAAAGAAATTGGATTGGTAAAAGTGTTGGAGCAGAAGTTCATTTTCAGGTTGAGGACTCAATCGAAAAAATATCTGTGTTCACAACTCGCCCTGATACGTTATTCGGAGTTACTTATGTTGTTTTAGCTCCCGAACATCTTCTCGTAGATAAACTCACTAAACCGGAATATCTTAAAAATGTTGAGGAGTATCGCATCTCCATAAAAACATTGACCGAGATCGAACGAACATCAGCAGTTAAAGAAAAAACAGGTGTTCCAATAGGAGCGCATGCAATCAATCCAGTGAATGGCGAACGAGTCCCCATCTGGATCGCTGATTATGCGCTCGCAACTTATGGAACCGGCTGCGTGATGGCTGTGCCAGGTCATGATGAGAGAGATTTTGAATTTGCTAAGAATTTTAATCTACCAATTCGTAAAGTTATTTTACCACCGGGTACAAATGAGAAAGATGATTTAACTGAAGCTTATACCGAACCCGGCATAATGATCAATTCCGGAATTTTTAACGGAATGAATTCCGATATGGGAATAGAAAAAATTATTTCTTACCTTGAAGTGAAAAAGCTTGGTGAAAAGAAAATTAATTACCGCTTGCGTGATTGGCTGATTTCACGGCAAAGATATTGGGGAACTCCAATTCCAATTATTCATTGCGAAAAATGCGGTGAGGTTCCTGTAGATGAAAAAAATCTTCCGGTTGAACTTCCATATGACGTGCAATTTAAACCCGGCGGTGAATCTCCATTAATAAGCAATGAAAATTTCATAAATGTAAAATGTCCAAAGTGCGGTGCAACTGCTAAAAGAGATCCTGACACCATGGATACTTTTGTAGATTCATCATGGTACTATTTCCGATATTTAAACCCGCACATTGCTACTGATCCTTTTGATAAAAAACTTGCAGAGAAATGGATTCCGGTTGATATGTACGTTGGCGGAGCTGAGCATGCAACGATGCACTTGCTTTATGCAAGATTCATCCACAAATTTTTGCGTGATCTCGGTTATACAAATTCCGACGAACCATTCTCACATCTTATTCATCAAGGAACGATTACCAATCAAGGTGCTAAGATGTCGAAGTCAAAGGGTAATGTTGTAAATCCCGATCAGTTCATTGAAAAATATGGCTCGGATGTTTTTAGAATGTATTTGATGTTCATGGGTCCTTACGAACTCGGTGGTGATTGGAGTGATAAAGGAATTGCCGGCACCGATCGTTTTGTTCAAAGAACTTATGAATTATTTAACAAGCATCCTAATTTATTGAATCATGTCATTCTAAAAGATGTTTATGAGCTAAATCAATTAAACGAAAATGAAAAACAAGTTTATAAAAAAGTGAATCAAACAATTAAGAAGTTTGATGAAGAAATAAAGCATTTTCGTTTTAATACCGCAATTGCTGCAATGATGGAACTGCTAAATGAAATGAAAAAGTTAGAATTGTGTTCTAAGGAAATTCAATGTTACTCATTAAGAAGATTTGCAGTTTTATTGGCTCCAATTGCTCCGCATTTGTCTGAGGAATGTTTTAGCATTCTTGGTTTAAATGTATCCATCTTTCAAAATCCATTTTGGCTTGATGCGGATGCGAAAGCGCTGGTTGAAGATCTGGTAAGTGTAGCTGTTCAAATTAATGGAAAATTAAGAGGAACAGTTGAAGCCCCGGTCAACAGCAACCAAACGGATATAAAGGAACTTCTGCTTAAAGATGAAAAGGTAAAGAAACATCTTGATGGTAAAACAATTGTCAAAGAGATTTATGTTCCAAATAAAATTTATAATATTGTAGTTAAGTAAAATTTATAGAACGCTGATCATCATGATCTATCATGATTATTTAAGATTTTAATTATCAATAAATATTTATTTGGGAGATAATATGAACACTAATTACAAACATTCAGAAATAACTGATAAAATCATCCGAGCATATTATAATGTTTATAACAAACTAGGATACGGTTTTCTTGAAAAGGTTTATGAAAATGCTATGATGATTGAACTACCTAAATTTGGTTTTGATTGTAAAAGTCGATTTCCAATAAAAGTTTATTATGATGATAAACCTATAGGCGATTATTTTGCTGATATCATCGTGAATGACGCGGTCATTGTCGAATTAAAAGCGGCAGAAAGTTTATGCGAAGAACATGAAAACCAATTAATAAATTATTTAAAAGCTACTAATATCGAAGTAGGATTACTATTGAATTTTGGCAACGAACCACAATTCAAAAGAAAAGTCTTTTCAAGCGAATTCAAAAATCATAACAAATCATAATCATCATAAAAATCAGCGTTCCATAATTATATGTTAGACTTAAAATTCATCCGGGAAAATCCTGAACTTGTTAAAAAAGGAATCGAATCAAAGAGCGAAAGAAGCCGGGTTGATGAGATTCTTCAGCTTGATAAACATCGCAGAGAAATTCTTGTTGTAAGTGAAGAACTTAAAGCAAAACGGAATCATGTGTCGCAGGAAATTGGCAAACTTAAAAAAGCCGGACAGGATGCTTCGGCAATCATCACCGAGATGAAAAATGTTTCTGATAAAATAACAGAGTATGATTGTAAACTCAGCAGTGTCGAAGCGGAGCTAAACGATTTACTAATGTACATTCCTAATCTTCCTCATAGCTCTGTACCAATTGGTAAATCAGCAGAAGATAATGTTGAAGTAAGAAGATGGCTGCCCGATGGATTCGATTTTGAACAGAACGAAAAAGTATATGATCACATTGAACTTGGAAAAAAATTAAGAATTCTGGATTTTGAAAGAGGGGCGAAAATTTCCGGTTCTGGTTTTCCGGTTTACCTTGGCAAAGGTGCTACTCTTGAAAGATCACTAATAAATTTCATGCTGGACTATCATCTTCAAAATCATGGTTACACTGAAGTATTTCCACCATTTCTGGTTAATCGTGATTCAATGAAAGGAACCGGTCAGCTTCCTAAAATGGAAGACGACATGTATTTCATCGAAAAAGATTTACTTTATCCTATTCCAACGGCAGAAGTTCCGATTACCAATCTTTACAGGAACGAAATCCTGAATGAAAGCGATCTCCCAATTAAGCTAGTGGGTTATTCAGCATGTTTTAGAAGAGAAGCCGGTTCGTATGGAAAAGAATCAAAAGGTTTTCTGCGTGTTCATCAATTTAATAAAGTGGAAATGGTGAAGTTTGTTAAATCGGATAATTCTCTTAATGAATTAGAAAATTTAGTCAACGATGCCGAAGATATTCTCAAAGCTCTTCAAATCCCTTACAGAATTTTGATGCTATGTTCAGGCGACTTAAGCTTTGCTGCCGCTAAATGCTACGACATTGAGACTTGGTCCCCCGCAGAAAAACGTTGGCTCGAAGCATCATCATGCAGCACTTTCGGAGATTTTCAGGCAAGGCGGGCTAACATTAGATACAGAAATGAAGCAACTAAGAAACCTGAATTTGTCCACACACTTAATGGATCAGGATTAGCAACAAGCCGCTTGATGGTTTCATTGCTGGAAAACTATCAAACTCCCGAAGGAAAAATTATTGTTCCAAAAGTACTTCAAAAGTACACTGGATTTAACGTAATCGAATAGATCTCAGTTTCTATTTTATATCCCTCAATATTTATAATTTAATTCTAGAATTATTTGGAATTCTTTTTATTTGTTTAAATGAGAAACCTAAGAACCTTAAAAAAATATTTTGCTAAGTACAAGAACAAACTCGCTTGGGGAATAATCTTTATAATTCTTTCCAATGTTGGAATGGTTTACATACCCCTTCTGCTAAAAGATGCGATAAACATCCTTCAAGAAAAGATTACAATAGACAAGATACTTTATTATGCAATATTGATCGTAGTAGCTTCGCTCATATCCGGAGTTTTCAGATTCTTCATTCGTCAAACGATCATTGTTGTATCCAGAGAAATTGAATACGACCTTCGATTTGACTTCTGGCAGAAAATTCAGAGGCTGCCTTTGCGGTACTTTCAAAATAATTCTACCGGCAACATTATGGCTCACGCTACAAATGATATAAATGCAGTTAGAATGTTTATCGGTCCCGCAGTAATGTACTCGATTGATACGACAATAAGATTGATTATGGTAATTGCAATTATGATTTCGTTGGATCTCAGTTTGACTTTTTACTCACTTCTGCCATTACCTTTACTTTCTATCCTGGTTTATAAAGTTGGAAAGATAATTCATGAAAAGTATACTTTAATACAGGAGAAGTTTTCCGATTTAACAACGAAAGCACAGGAAAATTTTTCGGGAATACGTGTGATTAAATCTTACGTTCGTGAAGAAAGTGAGATTGGTGAATTTAAAAAGCTGAGTCATGAGTACCTCCAAAGAAATATGAACATGATAAAATACCAGGCAATCGTTCAACCGATTTTATTTTTAATAACAGGCATTTCTATAATAATTGTTATTTGGCTTGGCGGCTACAAAGTAATTTCAAAAGAAATGAACCTTGGAGAGATTACCGCTTTCATCACTTATCTCAATATTTTGATTTGGCCTATGATTGCCTTCGGCTGGGTGATGAATATTATTCAGCAAGCAGAGGCAAGCATGAAAAGATTGAATAAAATTTTTAGCGAACCAAACGAAATTGAGGATTCTGAGCAATCAATTAAATCTATAAATGAAATCAATGGTGATATTGAGTTCAAGAATGTTTCATTCAAGTACGGCGAACATCTTCCGTTAGTTCTGGATAATGTCAGCTTAAAAATTCCTAAGGGATCTACGCTTGCAATAATGGGCTTTACCGGTGCTGGAAAAACTTCATTTATAAATTTAATCCCCCGACTTTATGATGCTATCGATGGAGGAGTTTTAATAGACGGAATTGATGTTAGAAAAATTCCTCTTGATGTGCTGAGATCAAATATTGGATTAGTGCCGCAAGAGTCTTTTCTTTTTTCAGATACAGTTGCAAATAATATTTCTTACGGTTTGAGAGAAACTAACAAAGAAAAAGTGATTGCTGTTTCCAAGATTGCCGCCTTTGACAAAGATGTGAAGTCATTTCCTAAAGGATACGATACGATTGTGGGTGAAAGAGGCATAACTTTCTCCGGTGGACAGAAGCAGCGGGCAAGCATTGCAAGAGCATTAGCTATTGATCCAAAAATATTAATTCTCGATGATTCCTTCTCGGCAGTTGATACACACACCGAAGAAGAAATTCTAACGAACGCTAAATTCTTTATGAATAATAGGACAACAATCATAATAAGTCATAGGATTTCTACCGTTAAAGAAAGTGATAAAATAATTATCCTGCACAACGGAAAAATTGCCGAACAAGGTACGCACGAAGAGCTGCTTGCCTTAAATGGCATTTATGCCGATCTGCATTTCAAACAATTGCTTGAAAAAGAATTGGAAGAATTGAACTGAAAAATATTTTATTATTTAGCAGATTTATTGACAGGTCACTACTAAAGGAGTTCGATCATTAATTGAGTTCTAATTTTAAAAACAGTTCACTCCTCTGGAGCTTTATACTGAAAGATATTTTTAATTATAACTCCGTTAGGAGTTATATATTTGTTAATAAAAAGTCCGCCCAAAAAAAGAACTCCTTAGGAGTTCAATATTAAATGACGGCCCAAATTATGGTTAAATAAACTATATAGAATATGAGCCAGGATTACAAAAGCGAAGATGAAATATTAGGTAAAGCTTACGATTCTCATTTGATGAAACGTTTACTTCAATACGTTAAACCGTACAAGAAGTATGTTCTGTTCGCAATATTTTTAAATATAGTTGTTGCAGCTCTTGGACCCATTCGACCCTATCTAACAAAAATTGCCGTAGACGATCACATTAACAATTCTAATTACAGTGGATTGCTTGTAATTAGTCTGCTGCTTTTTGCATCGCTCGTTTTGCAAGCTGTGATTCAATATTTTCTCACTTATTACACTCAGTATCTTGGACAAAAAACTATTTTTGATCTTCGGATGCAAATTTTCCGTCATATTCAAAATCTATCATTAAAATTTTTTGATAAAACTCCTATCGGAAGATTGGTTACAAGAACGACAAATGATGTTGAATCTCTCAACGAACTATTTTCATCCGGTATTGTAATGGTTTTCAGTGATATTTTTATAATCATCTGGATACTCGCATTTATGTTTTTTATGGATGTACCGCTGACATTTGTAACACTTTCGGTTTTACCGGTTTTAATTTACGGTACATTTTTATTTAGAAAAAAAGTTCGGGATTCATACAGAGATGTTCGATTTCATTTGGCACGATTAAACTCATACATGCAGGAACACATCACGGGCATGAACGTTGTCCAAATATTTAATAAACAAAAGGATGAACTGAACCGGTTTTCAAATATTAATAATGATTACAGAATAGCCAACATCAAATCAATTTTTTACTATGCTGTGTTTTTCCCTGCTGTGGAATTTCTCAGCTCAATTTCAATCGGTTTAATTATCTGGTACGGAGGAGGAGAAATTATCCGCAATACTATAACAATTGGAGTTCTCTTCGCATTCATTCAATATACAGAAATGTTTTTTAGACCGATACGAGATTTATCCGAAAAATATAATATCATGCAAACTGCGATGGCTTCTTCAGAAAGAATATTTAAGCTGCTTGATAATAAAACGTTCATTACTAATCCGGCTAATCCTAAAAATATTACTGAAGTGAAAGGTGAAATTGAATTCAAGAATGTTTGGTTTGCTTACAATGAAGAAAATTACATTTTAAAAGATATTACATTCAAAATACATCCCGGAGAAACGGTTGCAATTGTTGGCGCAACAGGTGCAGGAAAAACAAGCATCATAAATATTCTTTCCAGGTTCTATGACATAAACAAAGGTTCAATTTTAATTGATGGGATAGACATAAGAGAAATTGACAAACGAGAATTAAGAAAACACATATCAATGGTATTGCAGGATGTTTTTCTTTTTTCGGGAACGATAACATCAAATATCAGTATGTCCAACGATTCTATTCCACACGAAAAAATTATGGAAGCAGCAAAAACTGTCGGCGCAGATAAATTTATAGATTCCCTTCCTAAAAAATATAATGAAATTGTAAAAGAACGAGGAGCGACTTTAAGTGTGGGACAGAAGCAGCTCGTATCATTTGCACGTGCACTGGCATACAATCCTCAAATATTAATTTTAGATGAAGCAACCTCAAGCGTTGATACAGAAACAGAAATTCTTATTCAAGAAGCAATTCATAAGCTTTTAGTTGGACGAACGGCAATTGTAATTGCTCACCGGCTCTCTACAATTCAAAATGCGGACAACATAATTGTTTTGCACAAAGGTGAAATACGAGAAACCGGAACTCACCAGGAGCTGCTTGCAATAAGAGGAATTTATTATAAACTTTATCAGCTTCAATTTAAGGATCAGGAAATTTCTAAAGCTGGTTAGAACTTGTTAAAATATTTACATATTAAATAAATTTGCGAAAAATTAATTTGGTATTTGATATGTTTTTATGATTTTGTAAAGATACTCGAATACATTTTCTCTATTTCGTCCCATACCTGCCTGCAGCAGGCAGGTGGGACTTGGAATTATAATGATTCTATTTTTACTACAAATATTTAGTCCTTAAAAGGACTATTATTCCAAATCAAGTTGGAGTGAATGAGTAATGTCCCGATAGGGACAGAATATTTATAGAGAATTTTATGAAGTCAATTAAAGAGTCCCATCGGGACGAAATATTATAACATATCTGAACCAGATATGAATTAAAAAATAATAAGGGAGAACATCATGGCTGTACTAAAATTTATGACCCTCGGCCGACACATTATTGAGGGTGAAGAAATGCACCCCGAAGCAACTGGCGAGCTTTCAAAATTATTGTCAGATCTATCTTTAGCTGCTAAAGTTATTTCACTTGAGGTTAATAAAGCCGGGCTTGCCGATATTCTCGGTTTTACAGGAGACAGTAATGTTCACGGCGAGCAAGTTAAAAAGTTGGATGTTTATGCTCACGACATGCTAATCAGAGCAATGGATCATGGCGGGCATTTATGTGTGATGGCTTCCGAAGAAGAAGAGCATATCATTCATATTCCGGAAAAATTTAACATTGGAAAATATGTTCTTCTTTTTGATCCGCTGGATGGTTCTTCAAACATTGATGCGAACATAAGCATCGGAACAATTTTTTCTATTTTTAAAAGAATTTCTCCTGACGGAAATCCGGGAACACTTGAAGATTGTCTTCAGAAAGGAATACATCAGGTTGCAGCGGGTTACGTTGTTTACGGATCAAGCACAATTTTAGTTTATACAGCCGGTCACGGAGTTCACGGTTTTACACTCGATCCTGCATTTGGAGAATTTCTTTTATCACACGAGAACATTCAGATTCCAAAGAAATCAAAAATCTACAGCATTAACGAAGGCAACTATAAATATTGGCATCCCGGTTTAAAAAAATACATTAAGTATCTTCAAGAGGAAGATAAAGCTACCGATAGACCATATTCATCGAGATACATTGGTTCGATGGTAGCAGATAATCATCGAAATCTTTTATATGGCGGTATATTCATGTACCCTGCTGATTCAAGAAATTCAAAAGGAAAGCTTCGCTTAATGTATGAATGCAACCCCTTTGCATTTATTATTGAAGCTGCCGGCGGGAGGGCTACTGATGGAAAGAAAAGAATACTTGAGATTCAGCCTGAGTCTCTTCATGAAAGAACTCCTGTTTTTATGGGAAGTGAAGAAGATGTGAAAATGGTTGAAGAATTTATGGCGAAAGAGGAAACTGTAGAAACAAAATAAGTGTTAAAATCAGTTTCTTATATAAAAGTAATGTTATATAAGCAAAAAAATCATTATCTTTTTTTCAAAGAATAAGAACATTATGAATAAACCAAAATTTTCTTTAGAAAAAGCTCAAAAAGCCGTAGTAATTTCTTCTAAAATTGAAGGACATAAGTTTCCACGTGGTAAAACAACATCTCAAAAAAGGGTTAAAAATAAAGTGAAGTATTGATGTCAAAGTATACTGAAAATAAAAATTACATTTACTACCCAAGCACAAACATTCCGATAAACAAGCTTAATATCAGAGAGCAAACAATTCTAGAAGCTGAAGAAAGAAAGTTATTATTAAAAGGTTACGAATATTTTCATAAAAACTTGTCTGAATCAACTCTATTTGATGAAAAGTACTTCAAAAATCTTCATAAAAAGACATTTAGCAAACTGTATAACTTCGCAGGTAAATATAGAACAATCAATATTTCAAAAGGATATACCACATTTTGTCAGGTGAGATTTCTTGAACAATCATCAAATAAAATATTTGAAAATCTTGAATTCGATAATTACCTAAAAGATTTTTTCGCAAAACCCAAAAAAGAATTTGCCCGCAAAATTTCTTATTACATGTGTGAACTAATTGCACTTCATCCCTTCTTTGAATTAAATGGCAGAATAACCCGACTATTTTTTGATTTAATTGCGACTTACAATGGGTATGAATATATTGATTACAAAAATGCACTTGAGATTGAAGAAGGTGATAACCAATTCATTAAAGCATCGATTGATTGTATGATGGATCGTGATGATAAAATGTACAAAATAATTTTAAATGGACTTAAAAAGTCATACTAATTTCATTCCTTTACTATTCTGCCAAAACAAAGAACCAATGACTGATCTTCTGCATATATTCAATCCACACACCCATTTCGTTGTCAAACGGACTTCAAATCGCGAATCTCGATTATTGAGAAATTGGATCTGACTGAAATCCCTTTGCATTTATTGAAGCTGCAGGTGGAAGGGCTCTGATGGAAAGAAAAGAATACTTGAGATTCAGCCGCAATCACTTCACGAAAGAACTCTAGTTTTTATGGGCAGTGAAGAAGATGTAAAAATGGTTGAAGCATTAATGACGAAGGAGGAAACTACAGAAACAAAATAGAATATGGTGTTGGTAGAGATCTGAATAATCTAATTTTATTGTATCTATCAGAATAATGATATAATTTTGACATATAAAAAGGAGCACCTATGCCAATTATAAAACCAATTTCTGATTTGCGTAACAAGTCAAACGAAATTTCTGAATTAGCTAATAACTCAAATGAGCCGATATTTATAACCAAAAATGGCGAAGGAGATTTAGTTGTTATGTCTATATCTCATTATTCAAAACTGCAATTAAAGTTTGACTTATTGAGCAAACTATCTGTTGCACAAAACCAAAAGGCAGCTGGCGATAAGGGAAGAACTATAAAGCAGGTTATGTCGGATATTAGAAACACGATTAATGCCCAAAGATAAATATCAAATTCGGCTGCTTACAATTGCCGCTGACAATCCAACTGCTGCCTTATCAACCGCTGACAAAATTGAAAAAAATATAAATCTGCTATCTGAGAATCCGAAGTTGGGGAGAATTCCGCGGGATGAAGATATAAAAAGTTTTGGTTACAGATACTTAGTTGTTCAAAATTATATCATATTCTATACTGTTGAAGGAAAAACTATTTTAATTCATAGAATCTTACACGGGGCAAGAAATTATAGAACACTGCTTTAATTTTTTACGCATAACTATTAGTAATACTTCAGTATATCATTAAGTATTTCAGAATTTGGGATACTTTTTAAATAAAAATTTTATTTTTATTCTTTTTCATGTTCTTAGCGGACTAACATTCCCTATATCAAAGAATACTATACATCGGACTTTTTACACCCACTACTTTCTTCAATACATGTGTATATATCATCGTCGTTTTAACAGAACTAAGACCGAACAATTCTTGTATCGTTTTAACTTTCTTGCAGGCAGTCAATCCTTCTTGCAGTAGGCAGCTTGGGTAATAATTAACAAAACATAATTTTAACCTGATTACAACAGGCAACCACTAATTTTTCGGCTTATGCACTACATACTTAATGCTTTCGACTTCCTTTGAATCATCTGCATCATTCCAGTAAGCCCCATATTTTTACCCATCGATAACCCCTGCCCGAATATTTTATAAACTAAATCATCAGGCAGGTTTAATAATGCTTCAGGTTTTTCGCCTGATAAAGTTTTATCCAAAATTACAGCCAATGCTTTTGCAGAAATACCCTGGGGGTTTTCAACTGCAAAATAAAATTTTAGAGTTCCGTCAGTATTTTTTTTAACCCAAACATAAGCTCCCGACTCACAAAACGGAACTTTATTTTCATCGGAATAAGGTCTTTGTGCTATTTCTTCGGTTACAGCTTTAAACTTGTCTGCATAGCTTATCAGCAGATTAATGCGCTGGCTTTCATCGGAAAACATTGAAAGCGTTTCTAAAAATTCTGAAAGTTTTTGTGGAATATTTGACATAATTAATTCAACCCAACGCCTACTGACCAATGACTACTAACTTTTCTCACTTTTCAATCGGCACACCCACTAAGTTGCCCCACTCTGTCCAACTTCCATCATAATTTCTTACATGATCATAGCCAAGCAAATTTTTCAATACAAACCATGTATGACTGCTACGCTCCCCGATTCTGCAGTAGGCAATTACATTATCTTTAGTATTTAAATTGTTTTCCTTCTCATAAATTTGCTTTAATTCGTCAGCGGTTTTGAAAGTACCGTCATCAGGGTTAATAGCTTTAGCCCACGGAATGCTTTTAGCTCCGGGAATATGCCCGCCGCGCAGCGCTCCTTCATTTGGATAGTTGGGCATGTGCAGCCTTTCGCCGGAATATTCTTCGGGACTTCTAACATCTACTAATTTTTTGCCTGTACTAATATGCTTTAATACATCAACCCTGAAAGCTCTGATTGTTTTATCGTCACGCTCCTTTGCTTTGTATTTTGTTTCAGGATATGTGGGAACGTCGCGAGTTAACTCTCTTTTCTCAATTTCCCATTTAAGCCTTCCGCCGTCCATTACCTTTGCTTTTACATGCCCAAATAATTTGAAGACCCAGTAAGCATAGCAAGCCCACCAATTGTTTTTATCGCCGTAAAAAATTACTGTTGTATTATTTGAAACACCAATACGCGACATTAACTTTTTAAAACTATCTTTATTAAGATAATCTCTTATAACTTGATCGTTAAGATCTTTAGTCCAATCAACATGAACAGCACCCGGAATATGCCCGCTTGAATATAAAAGCTGGTCTTCATTTGATTCAATTATTCTGATACCTTCATCTTTAAGATGATCGGCAACCCAATCCGTTGAAACAAGAACTTCAGGGTGCGCATATTTTCTATCTTCTATTTTCATAGCTTCCTCCTTTTAATTTATACGTATAGATTATATTTAATTTATATTTAACGATTATTCTTATGAATTTCAACTCAATTAATTATTAGCTTTAACTTTTGATAAAGCATTCCTTTCAGCTGATTCTTGTCTGAGGGTATATTAAAAATTAATGCTAAAATAAAGTCGAAGTCCAGTTTACCTGCAGAAGTTTTACAATGAAGGGAACAGCAATGTCTGATTTGTAAATAAATTTTATAATTCAAAAATAATCATTACAAGACTACCTTGAACAATGCTTACTTTTCTTCTGATGTCGAAATTGCTTTATCATCATCCTTCTTTTTAACGTATTTCAAAATATTTAATTGCTTAGATTACGTTTTGTTAAGAATGATAAAAGCTGCGCACTTGTAGCATTACCAGACCAATATTTTCCATCTATTTCAATTACAGGAACTGACCGAAAACCTTTTTCTTTAATAAGATTCGGTTTGAAAGTTATGTCCACTTCATTCAGCTTAAATTCAAGATTTCTCTGCAGCCCAATAAGTCGCTGCTTTACGATAGGACAAAATGGACAAACATTAGCAGTGTACAGTGTTACTATTGATGATATTTTTAATTTTTGTGTCGGCTCAATTGTCACATCCTCAACGGAACCATAACCTAGCAATTTGGATATTCGTGGAAAAAACTTAACGTAGAAGACTTGAGTAAACACACCTACAATTAGAATAAATACAGAAGCCCACCATCCTTGTTTAACTCCCATTCCGATAGCCAATGCTGGCAGACCTAACCAAGTAAGCCAAACCATCACAAGGTTGCATTCCTGTTTCATAGCTTAATTCTTCTCCATTCATTTTAAATAGTTATTTTGAATGCCTAACGGGGTTGCAATTACACCGCTAACTATAATGACAAGCGAGTTGACGCATGGACTATAACGCTTTAGTTAATAACTATTTTCTTTTTATTCTAATTGATATTTCGATTAAATGATTTTTCAAAAATCTAATGACAGCAGATAGTTTCTTTTTATCTTTGAGAAATATATAGTAGATAAATTTTACTATTCGATTTTGTTTTTCATTACTTAACTCTCTGAGCAACTCTTCTTTTTTTATCTGTTCCTTCAAGAGTTTACGATTCACATTCGCTAAACGAGCTTCTTCATAATCTTTATATGCACCGATTAATTCCCGTATTGCTTTAGGGAAAAATTTTAATGCTAGATAAATAAAAACAATTTGTTTAGGATCAATTTCTTCAAGGATTTTTGAGAATATTAAATCAATCGAACCTTTTTCAAAACGACTAATTTCTAATTGTTTACTTCTATTGTGTGCATAACTATAAATTCTATCTTGGTGAAATCTTCCATACAAATAATCAAGATATGATAGGAAAGCTCCAAACTCTCTGATATTGATATTTTTGTCTTCTATCTTTATACTGAGTTCGATTTCTGAATCTGGCGGTGTATTTTCTGGAATAAAAAGATTGATTACTTCATTAGAAGTTTTCTGAGGTAATCGATATAAAATTGTATCACTTATTTTCATAAAGCTTCATAACGGGGTTTCTTTTAAGCTGCCGCCCAAAACAACAATGCAGCATTTGTCAGCGCAACTTTATTTTAAAATCAGTTTTTTAACCTATCCTACTTTACACAAGAACTAATTCTGAAAAACCAAACCAAAATGCGACTCAATATGACCGTATCGAAGAAGCGAAAGTGTTGAGGTGCCAGTTGAGACTGTCGAAAAAGTCTTTTTTAGGTTCGATTCTCTCATTGTTATTTCTTTAATTTTTTCTAAGTGATTTTGTTGGTTGTTCTTAAAATGTTTTTTCCCGTTAAGACTTTTTTAATTCTGATCTCTTTTTTTCCTCTTTTCCCTTTTTATTTTCTTCTTTCGTATCGCTTTTTCTTTTTTACATCGATCCATAGTTCGCTATCTTTTCTATGTTGTGAATTGTGCAGTATAATCCCCACTGTATATTTACTTTTTCTTTTGTCCTTAATGTGAACCGGTTTAATCGCTTCTGCGCTTTTATATTTCCAAATACGGGCTCTACTATTGCTAATCGTCTTTCATATTTCTGACGCCCTTCTTTACTATCTATCTTATCCCGCATTCTCTTTGATATACTTTCTTCTTTCTTCACTGCTATTGTTAGATATTTTCTCGTTCCCTTTGGCATCTTTATACACTTACTTTTCTTTTCACATTCAATACATCCCTTCCTTTTAACCGCATATTGATGATAACCATCCTTTATTTTTTTTGATGATTGCCTTCTTAGCTGTTTACCCATCGGACATGTGTAACTATCACTTCTTTCATCGTAGTTGAATT
>Ga0209322_10000252_pt1 | contig 29820 bp, 28 predicted proteins | sample Rifsed19ft1_FD_184013 | JGI IMG/M metagenome (GOLD analysis project Ga0209322, IMG submission 184013) | Soil microbial communities from Rifle, Colorado, USA - sediment 19ft 1 (version 2) | ecosystem: Environmental > Terrestrial > Deep subsurface > Rock core/Sediment | place: Rifle, Colorado... | reverse complement strand
CCCGGCCGTGGCGCAGCGCGGCGAGCGCCTCGCGGGTCAGCGCTTGGGGCTGTTGGGCGGTGGTCAGCTTCCAGTTGCCCATGTCGGTGGCTCGTGCTCCCTGCCGGCGTCAGGTGCGACCCACGCCCACGGCCTTGGGCGGGTGCACCCTGACCTGGGTCTGAGGCGTCATGATCACGAGGCCGAGTCCGTATCCGGCGAGGATGGCCGCGCCAGAGATCATCCAGTGGAGGGGGTGCCCATACGTGTGCCCGGCGCTCACCATGTACGCCAGGAAGCCGAGCGCGGCGCCGCCGAGCAGGCCGAACTGCCACGTCTCGCTGTGAACCTCCCGAACGCTCCCGTCGGTCTGCAGGTCCGCGCCCTCCGACCGCGCCGCGGCCGACCAGCCGCCACGTCGCTCCTTCAGCCACGCGATCACGCCGATCGCGACGCCGACGATGAGGAAGAGGTACGGCCAGATCGGCATCCGCATCCCCTCGATCCGCAGGAGCCAGCCGATCACGGTCCCGACCTGGGCAAGTCCCCACCAGAGCAGGGCCGTGGCGAGGTCGAGGCGGAAGACGTGGTAATCGGCTCCGCGACGCGGATGGAACCGCAGGATCCGGCGCTGCCGGACCGCAAAGGCCATCGCGAGGACGGCCAGCACGAGGCTGGCCACGATGACGGGGTCGACCAGGCCGAGCTCCAGCCGGTCGTCCAGGAAGTACATCGTCTCTCCATCCGGTTGGCAACGGGAGTGCGACCTAGGATACTACATGCGCGTAGTATGTCGGTCTCGGACTACGCAGTGCGTGTAGTACGATCACTCCCGTGAACGAGGCCTCGGAGAACGACGCCCGCCTGCTGGGACCCCTCGAGCGGCGCGTGATGGAGCATCTCTGGCGGGGCGGCCCCCAGGCCGTCGGCGACGTCCTCGAGGCACTCAATCGCTCGGGCGAGCGGAAGCTCGCCTACACCACGGTGATGACGATCCTCGTGCGGCTGCACGAGAAGGGCCACGTCACGCGCCAGAAGGAGGGCCGTCGCTTCCGCTATGCAGCGGCTTTGGACGAGGCGTCACTGCGCGCCCGGGTCGGACGGCGCGAGCTCAGCGAGCTGATCGAACGCTACGGGGCCGGGTCCGTTGCCGGCTTCGCCACGGAACTCGGCGAAGGGGACCTGGCGGACCGGCTCGCCCGGGTCGCCCGCGAGCCTCGCGAGACGGCATGATGCGCCGATCGGCGGTCCTCGCGGCGGTCGCCCTCGGGGTGATCCTCGCCTGCGCGGTGGTGCCGCCGGAGGTCGGGTCGGCGCTCATCTTCGCCCTGGACAGTGCCGGCCTGCTCCTGGCCATCGCGCTGGTGGCGGCGATCGGCCGGGAAGCGTGGCGCCATCAGCGGCTCGCCGCAGGCATCGGGCGGCTGGCCCGACCGGCGACCCTCCACGGCCGGCCGATCGGACTGGTCCCGGGACTTGCGGGTGCCGTGGTCGCCGGTCTGCACCGCCCGCGGATCTTCTGCGCCGAGGATCTCCCAGGGCGACTGGATGAGGACGAGCTCCGCGCCGTCATCCTCCACGAGCATCACCACCAGCTGTCGCGCGCCCCGATCCGGATCGCGCTGATCGACGCCGTGGCGCCGGTCCTGGGCCGGTTCGAGGCCGGCCGGGCGTGGATGGAGGGGGTGCGGGCACGTGTCGAGATCGCGGCCGACTCATACGCCCTCGCCTCCGGCGCATCCCGACCCGCGCTCGCCAGCGCCCTCCTGAAGCTCGCGTCGGGTGCCGGCCTGAGCGTCGCGCCCGGTTTCGCGACCGCCTCGGAGCTGCGGGTCCGCGCCCTCCTCGGCGAGGAGCCGGAGACTCGGCGCGGGCGATCCCTGCCTGCTCTATTCGTGGTCGCCCTCGTCGTCGTCGCGAGCTGCCTCGTCTTGTACCCGCTGTAGGGCTTCGGCCTGCTGCTCACGATTCGACGGTCGTGCGCAGCCGCACAAGCGCGATCGGGCGCAGGAAGCGCGGCCCGTAGTCGAACACCTCACGGGTCAGCGAATCCACCCGGTCGCCCGCCCGAATGGCCAGGGCCGGCAGCTCGGAGGGCAGGAGCGCAGCGAAGCGCACGTCGTAGATCCTCGCCTCGCCGCCGGGCCGCAGCACGCGCCCCAGCTCCGCGAACGCCGCGCCCGGGTCGGACCAGTGGTGCGACGAGAGGGTGGACAGGGCCAGGTCCACGGAGCCATCCGGCAGCGGGATGCGCTCCGCACCGGCCTCGACGAACGTCACGCGCTCCGCCATGCCCGACCGCTCCGCCGCATCGCGGGCGATCTCGAGCATCTCGACCGAGGGATCGAGGCCGACGATCCGCGCCTCGGGCAGCACCCGCGCGAGGAGCAGTGCCATCTCGCCGGGGCCCGAACCGACGTCCAGGACGGTCACGCCCATCACGCCGGCCAGCGAGGCCGCGGCGTCGCCGGCGATGCGGGCATGAAAGCCACCCAGGAAGCGCGACGCGAGGCGCGAGTAACCGCGCGCCCCGTGGCGGGACGCCAGGCCGCCGCGCCGGTCGAGGGCCCGGATGAGCTTCACGGGCAGGCCCCGCACGAGGGCGAACCAGGTCCCGGCGGCGGCGAGGGCCACGACCACGAGGCGCCTCACGACCAGCCGTCGATCAGCGTTGTCAGCGCGGGCAGGATCCCCTCCGCCTCGAAGAGGAAGAGGCCGCCCACGACGAGGCTGAAGACGCCCGCCACGGTGCCGATGACGACGTAGAGCCTCTGCCGCAGCTGGCTGGCCACGAAACCCGTCGCGGTGATCAGGACGACGACCGAATTCGAGACGAGCAGGCCGGCGATGAAGGCGAGGATCATGGGCACTCCGAATCCCACGCTGGCGGCGCCGCCGATGGCGGCGATGATCAGCACCTGGCTGCCCGTCTCCGCGCCGATGCCGTGGATCATCCCCACGCCGAAGGCCGTGCGCGGGCCGTACGCGCTCGCCTCGAGCGGCTCGACGTGCTCGTGCCCGTGGATCCGGGCGCCCAGCCAGCGCCAGGCGTAGCGAAACGAGTCGAAGACCAGCATCCAGCGGCTGCGCAGGCGGAACTCGGTGCCGTGCCGCAGGTAGGCGTAGACGGAGTAGAGGACCCAGACCCCCAGGACGATGAGCGTGACCCCGACGACGCGGCCCATGATCGGGTCGACCCACGCCGGCAGGAGTGCCCCGAAGGCCAGCGCGGCAAGGCCGAGCGCGGCCACCACCGAGGCGTGCCCGAGCGCGTACAGCGATCCCAGCGCGATCGCCCGGCGCTGCTCGGCGAGGAATCTCGTCCGTGTGACGGGGAGGGCCGGGGGGAGTGCGGCGGTCACGGGCCCCTCGGCCTCGACTTCGTGGACGTGGAGCTCATCCGTCCCGCCGTGGGGGTGCCCGCGGGCCCCGGCCACGTGCTCGGCGCGGTGCGCCTCCTCGGCGGCCTCCGTCGCCGCGGTCGTGCTCGTGATGTCGGTGATGGCCGCGATGTGATCCCAGTCGATGCCGTGGCGAAGTCCCAGCACGAGCGCCGTGATCAGCAGCCCGACGGCGCCGGCGTCGGGCGCCGCGTCGGCGAGCAGGGCTCCGGTGTCCATGGCGGGTGAGGTCCCCTCAGCGGCTGGGTGGTCGCTGGATTATTGCAGTATGTTGCAATAAAGTGGCGGAGCGGCGCGCCGAGGACTTCGTGCCCACCACTCTCGATGGTCATGGGCTGGGGCGGTGAGCGTGGTCGGTACGACGAGGTAGCTCTTCCGGCGTGTCGGGCATGCTCGATACGGCGGTCGCTGACCACCGCCGGTGGTCGCACGGTCAGGTCGGGTCGCCGAGGCCAAACGGGGTCACACCGTCGCCTGCGGATACACTCCGCGCAGGAGGACGGAGGCACGATGCGCATGTGGGGCGGCCGATTCGCCACCGGGACCGATCCGCTGGCGGCCGACTTCACGCGCTCGATCGAGGTCGACCGCGCCCTCGCCGCCGACGACCTGCGGGGCTCGATCGCGCACGTGCACGGGCTGGCGCGCGCCGGGCTGGTCACGGCCGTCGAGGAGGCCGAGCTCGTGGGCGGGCTGGAGGCCCTGACGGCCGAGGTCGCGGCGGGCAGGTTCGCCTGGGATCCGGCGCTCGAGGATGTCCATCTCAACCTCGAGGCGGCCCTGGGGGAGCGGCTGGGACCGGTGGCCGCGAAACTCCACACGGGCCGCTCGCGCAACGACCAGGTCGCGCTCGACCTGCGGCTCTGGCTGCGGCGGACGCTCGGCGGGGTCGATGCCGCGCTCGTGGAGCTGGAGCGCGCCCTGGTGGGCCGGGCCGAGCGGGACGGCGAGGCGGTGATGCCGGGCATGACGCACATCCAGCCCGCGCAGCCGGTCCTGCTCGCCCATCACCTGCTGGCCTACGTCGAGATGCTCGAGCGGGACCGTGGCCGGTTCCGCGACGCCTGGGCTCGGGCCGACCGGTCGCCGCTGGGAGCCGGGGCGCTGGCCGGCGCGGGCTTCGGGCTCGATCGCGAGGCGACGGCGGCCGAACTCGGGTTCGCGGGTGTGACGGCCAACTCGCTCGATGCCGTGAGCGATCGGGACTTCGTGGTCGAGTCGCTCGCGGCGGCGGCCCTGTGCATGGTCCACCTGAGCCGGCTGGCGGAGGAACTCGTCTGGTGGTCGAGCCCGGCCTTCGGCTGGATCGCCCTCGACGACGCCTGGAGCACCGGCTCCTCGATGATGCCCAACAAGAAGAATCCCGACCCGTGCGAGCTGATCCGCGGGCGCTGCGCGCGCGTCGCCGGGGAGCTGGCCGCGGTGCTGGGCATGCTCAAGGGCCTGCCGCTCGGCTACCAGCGCGATCTCCAGGAGGGGGTGAGGCCGCTGTTCGAGGCGATGGCCGTGCTCGAGTCGTCGCTGCAGGTCATGGCCGGGGTCATGGCCACGCTGCGCTTCCGGCCGGAGCGGATGCGCGCCGCGGCGCTGGAGGGCTACGTGACCGCGACCTCGGTGGCGGACGCGCTCGTGGAGCGCGGCGTGCCCTTCCGCTCGGCGCACGGGATCGTCGGGCGGCTGGTGGCCGAGGCGGAGGCGCTCGGGATGCGCCTCGACGAGCTGCCCGATGCATCGTTCGCGGCCGCGTTCAGCGGAGAGGAGCCGGCGCCCGCATCACCGGCCGAGCTGCGCGCGGCGGCGACCCTCGAATCGGCGCTGGCCCGGCCGCGCGTCACCGGCGGCACCGCGCCCGAGCGCGTTCGGGACGCCGTTCGCGCGACGAGGGCGCGGCTGGACGGGGAGGGGTAGTGCCGCCGTCGCGGTCGGGTGGGATGCCTGAGCCGCCCGCGGGCTCGATGTCGTCCTCGATGTCAGTAGTACTGGCACCATGCCGCGAAGAGCCGCTCCCGCGCGGATCCTGCCGAGGCTTGCCGATCGGAATGTCAGTACTACTGGCGAATCGTCGGGCAACTCCGTCGGGGTGACCGGATCCGGGGCCGGACGCCGCCGGAAGATGCGTCGGCGACAGTACTACTGACACGCGGCTCGACAAGCGCCGCTTCACGCGGCCAGGCGTGCGGCCGCCTTCTCGCGCTCGCGCAGGTGGAGGCCGAGGTCGAAGATCGTCTTGGCGATGACCATGATGGCGATCGGGCCGGCCGACGTGCCGAGCATGGCGATGGCGAACCCGCCGCCAATGATGGTCAGGTGCAGCACGGCCATGCGGCCGTAGGGGGCCCACATCTGGCCCTGGACGGTCGCGCTGCGGTACTCTCCCTTGCCGAGGAAGTTCACCCAGAACGAGACGCCGTGGCTCACGGCCAGCCCCAGTGCGCCGAGCAGGACGACCAGGGGATCGAGGCCCGCCGCACCGAGGGGAAAGCCGAACGGGCCGCTCGCCGGACCGCCGCCCACGGGTCCCCCGAAGCCGTTCTCGCTGGCCAGCGACGAGACGACGCCCACGAAGACGCCGTGCCCGAACCAGAACCCGCCGTAGTGCACGATGAAGAAGGGGATCTGTGCCAGCTTGAGCGCCGCGCCGCCGGTCGCGTCCCCCGCCGCGAGGGCCATCTTCAGCACGTTGATCGCGCCCACGACGCCGTTCTCGATCCAGTAGGCGGTGAGGATCAGGCCCAGGTCCCAGCCCAGGAACACCACCCCGACGAGCGAGGTTGGAGCCGACCAGCAGCGCGACGGCCACCGGCGCCGAGCGTGAGAGCCGCTGGGCGCGCTGGGCGGCGTCGAAGATCCAGGCCATCGTGCCGATCTGACGCCGCAGCGGCACCGATGCAACAGGGCCTCCGAGGCCTACGTCCCGATCGTTCGATCCACCACGGGCAGCGGCGTCCCGACGCCCGGACGCTCCGGCATGCCCGGCGCGCGCGGGGGGACGACATGGGCCACCCGCTCCAGCGCCGAGAGATCAGGCGCGACGAGGGCGTCGATGGCCCCCGGCACGAGCGCGCGCACGACCGCCACCTCGTCGCAGGCGTGGCGCTTCGGGCAGCGGGCGCAGTCGCCCCACACCTTCTGGTAGAGGACGCGGCGGTCCACGGTCGTGAAGCCGTGGGCGTCGAACCAGGGCTCGATGCGCGTGAGGGCGAAGAGCACCTTGACCCCGTAGCGCTCCGCCTCGTGCGCGACCGCCTCGACGAGCTTCCCGCCGTGGCCGTGGCCGCCGGCCTCGAGCGCGACCGCGAGCGAGCGCACCTCGCCCAGGTCGTGCCACCAGATGCGCAGCGCGGCGCATCCGACGACCTGCCCCTTGTCCGTGGCCACCCAGAAGTCGCGGATGCGGTCGTAGATGTCGGTCAGCGGGCGCGGCAGGAGCAGGTCCTGCCCGGCATAGCGGTGGACAAGGGCGTGGATGGCGGGCGCGTCCTCGGCCCGCGCGCGGCGGATCATCGGGCGCGGTCCGGCGATCGGCGCCGGACGGCCCACCGAGAAGGGGACGTCCGGCACGGCCCCTGTCGGGCCACGCGACTAGAATGCCCGACGTGACCATATCGACCGTGGACGCACGCCCCTACTCCCCCGGCCTCGAGGGCGTCGTCGCCGGCGAGTCCTCGATCGCGCTCGTGGATGGCGACAACGGCCGGCTCCTCTACCGTGGCTACGCCATCGGCGACCTCGTCCATCACGGCACGTACGCACAGGTGGCGGAGCTGCTCTGGACCGGCGAGTGGCCACGCTCGGCGCACCTCGCCTGCGCCCCTCTGCCGGCCGCCGTGGAGCAGGCGCTGCGCCTCCTGCCCGCGACCGCCGCGCCGATGGACGCGCTGCGCACCGGCATCAGCGTCTGGGGCACCGACCAGAAGCTCCCCTGGCCGCCGACCGTCGAGCAGGCCCGGGCCATCACCGCCCTGGCCCCCAGCGTCCTGGCCGCCTTCGGGCGCCTGCGTCGGGGCCTGGCGCCGATCGAGCCCGATCCCGAGCTCGAGCTGGCCGCCGGCTTCCTCTACCAGCTCAACGGCGTCCGGCCCGACCCCGCGTCGGCGCGCGCCCTCGATGCCTACTTCATCTGCGGCGCCGAGCACGGCTTCAACGCCTCGACCTTCACGGCGCTCGTCATCGTCTCCACGCGCAGCGACCTCGCCAGCGCCGTCTGCGGGGCCATCGGAGCGCTCAAGGGGCCGCTCCACGGCGGCGCGCCCTCGGAGGTCGTGGAGCAGCTGCACAAGATCGGCACGCCCGAGCATGCGGAGGAGTGGCTGCGCGACGCGGTCGCCCGCGGCGAGCGGCTGATGGGCTTTGGACATCGTGTCTATCACGCCTACGACCCGCGGGCCGCCGCGCTGCGCAAGGTGGCCGAGGGCATGGGCGGCATGGCCGACTGGCTCGACCTGGCGGTCAAGGTCGAGGACGTGGCCCTGCGCGTGCTGGCCGAGATGAAGCCGGACCGCATCCTCAAGACCAACGTGGAGTACTACGCGGCGGCCGTGCTGCAGGGCGTGGGCCTGCCGCCCGACCTCTTCCCCTCCACGTTCGCGCTCGCGCGCCACGCCGGTTGGACGGCGCACTGCATCGAGTACGCCGCGGACAACAAGCTCATCCGGCCCGACGCCCGCTACACCGGCCCGGGGGAGCGCCCGCTCCCCGTCGGCTGAGGCGGCCATCACCCCGGTACGCCCGCGGCGACGTCCTGCGGGTCGGCGACGCGCCGTGGCAGCTTGTCCACGAGCGGCTCCGTCCAGGCCCAGGCCGAGCCCTGTCGCGCCGCCTCGGTGACCAGCGGCAGCCCGAAGATCTTGATGAACCCGACCGCAGAGGCGTGGTCGAAGCGGTCCTCCGCCTCGTACGTGGCCAGCGCCCGGTCGTACAGGGAGAGGTCGCTGCGCCGCCCCACGACGGCGAACGAGCCGCGCTCCAGCCGCAGCCGGACCTCGCCGGCAACGACGCGCTGGGACGAGGCGACGTACTCGCGCAGGTCACGGCAGAGGGCGCTGAACCAGAGCCCGTCGTAGGTAGCCTGGGCCAGCTCGTCGGACACGAGGCGGTTGAAACGCAGCTGCTCCTTGGAGAGCGTCAGGCCCTCCAGCGCGCGGTGCGCTGCATGCAGCAGCACGGCCGCCGGCGCCTCGTAGATCTCGCGGCTCTTGATGCCCACCAGGCGGTCCTCGACGTGGTCGATGCGGCCGACGCCGTGGCGCCCGGCCAGCTCGGACAGCCCGTCCACGATGGCCAGCGGTTCGGCCCGGATCCCGTCCAGCGCGACGGGGACGCCGTGTTCGAAGGTGATGGTCACCTCGGCCGGGACGGCCGGGGCACTGGCCGGATCGGTGGTCCACTGGTAGACGTCGGCCGGCGGCGTCGCCCAGGGGTCCTCCAGGACGCCCGTCTCGATGGAGCGGCCCCAGAGGTTGGCGTCGATCGAGTAGGGCGAGGCCTTGGTGATGGGGATCTCGATGCCGCGGGCCTGCGCGTATTCGATCTCCTGGTCGCGCGAGAGGCCCATGCCCACGCGCATCGGCGCGATCACCTCCAGGGAGGGGTCGAGGGCGTGGACGGCGACATCGAAGCGGACCTGGTCGTTGCCCTTGCCGGTGCAGCCGTGGGCCACGGCGTCTGCGCCCTCGCGCTGCGCGATCTCGACCAGGAGCTGCGCGATGAGCGGCCGCGCCAGCGCCGTGGCCAGCGGGTAGACGCCCTGGTAGAGCGCGTTGGCCTGGAGGTTGGGCCAGCAGAAGCCGGTCACGAACTGCTCGCGGGCGTCGATGACGTAGGCGCGCGAGGCGCCGGCGCTGATGGCCCGTCGCTCGACGCCCTCTCGGAGCGAGCCGCCGCCGACGTCGACGGTGAGCGTCACGACGTCGACGCCGAGCGTCTCCTTCATCCAGGAGACGGCGACGCTGGTGTCGAGGCCGCCGGAATAGGCGAGGATGACCTTCTTCATGCTTGGACTCCTTGGGGTTGCGTGGGCAGGCCCTGCACGGTACGGAAGCGTTCGAGCCAGCGCGCCAGGCGCGCCTCGTCGGCGAAGAGGACGAGGATCGTGTCGTCGCCGGCCAGCGTCCCCTCCTGGTCCTGGAGCGTTGACTGGTCGATCGCGCGCGCGAGCGCCTGGGCGCTGCCGACCGGCCCGCGCAGCAGGAGGATGAGCCCGCTCCGGCCGACCGTGACGGGCGTCTCGGCGAGCAGCCGCACGAGGCGATGGTCGGCCTCGGGGTCGGGAGCGTTGGCGAGGTCGTCCGGGCTGACGTAGACGTGGCGGTCGCCGCGCAGGAGCTTGACCAGGCCCAGCTCTGCGACATCCCGCGAGACGGTGGCCTGGGTGACGGGGAAGCCGCGCTCGCGGAGCCGATCGACCAGCTCGTCCTGGTTCGCGACGGGTGTGCGCGAGACGATCTCGAGGATCGTGCGCTGGCGCAGGCGCTTGGCGCTGGGGGCGTGGGCGGCCATCAGCGGGCCTCCGCGGTGGTGCGGGCGCTCGGGCGCGGGGAAGCCGCGATGCGAGTCCCGAAGTCGGCGTCGGAAAGCGAGCGCCCGATGGCACCCGGAGCCGAGCCGTCGGCGATGACGACCTCGTCGGCGCCGGCGCCCCCGACGGCCCGGAGCGCCGCGCGCACCTTGGGCATCATGCCGCCGACGATGACCCCGTCGGCCATGAGGCGCTCCGCGTCGCCCGCGGCGATCGAAGGGATGCGCACTCCGGCGGCGTCGCGGATGCCGTCCACGTCGGTGAGCAGAACGAGCCGTGACGCGCCCAGGCCGCGGGCGATGCCGGCCGCCACGTCGTCGGCGTTGACGTTGCACACGACGCCCGTCTCGTCGAGGGCGAGTGGCGCGACGACCGGCACGCGGCCGTCGACGATGAGCGCGTCGAGGAGCGCCCGGCGCACGTCCACGACGGTGGCCACGAGCCCCTTGTCGGGCAGCCGCTCGGCCACGAGGAGTCCGCCATCGACGCCCGAGAGCCCGACCGCGTCGGCGCCGAGCCGGCGCAGGGCGGCCACCAGCTCGACGTTGACCGCGCCGCGCAGGACGGCCGCGGCGACCTCCAGGGCGGCCTCGTCGGTGACGCGCAGGCCGTCCTCGAAGCGGGTCGGGACGCCGAGGCGCGCCAGCCAGTCGGTGACGCGCAGGCCCCCGCCATGGACGACGACCAACGGCGTGTGTCGGGCGAGCGCGGCCAGCTCGGCGAGGACGCCCTCCTGCCCCGCGACGGTGGTGCCCCCGAGCTTGACGACGACGATGCTGCTCATGTGGAGTACGCGCTGTTCTCGCGGACGTAGGCCTCGGTCAGGTCGCAGCCGAACGCTTCCGCGGCCGCCTGGCCGCGGCCGAGGTCGACCTCGATGAGCAGCTCCGGCGCCTCCATGGCCGCCGCGACCGTCGCCGCATCGAAGGGGAGAGGCATGCCCGAGAAGACGGCCTTGCCGGCCAGCCCGATCGCCAGCGTGGTCGGGTCGAGGGCGATGGGGGTGCCGTCCGGCCGCATGGCCGCCCCGGCCGCCGCGGCCACCCGACCCCAGTTCGGGTCGCGGCCGTGGACGGCCGCCTTGACGAGGTTGCTGCGCACGACCGCTCGCGCCGCCGCGCGAGCGTCGAGCAGGTCGGCGGCGCCGGTGACGCGGCAGGTGATGAGCGTCGTGGCGCCCTCGCCGTCGGCGGCCTGCTGGCGTGCCAGCGAGCGGCAGACGGCGGTGATCGCCGCGCCCAGCGCCGCCGCCTGCCCGCTTCCGGGACGCGGCCGGTCCACGTCTGCGGCGCCCGAGGCGAGCAGGAAGACGGTGTCGTTGGTGGAGGTGTCGCCGTCCACGCTGGTCTGCTCGAACGTGGCGGCCACCGCGTCGCGCAAGAGGCTCGCCAGGAGTCCCGGGTCGGCGGGCGCGTCGGTGAGGATGACGGCGATCATCGTGGCCATGCGCGGGTGGATCATGCCCACGCCCTTGGCCACGCCGGAGACGCGAATCGGGCGGGGCGACACGTCGTCGTCGCTCGGCAGGGCGATGGTCGTCGTGGCTGCCTTGAGCCGCGTGTCGGTCGTCAGCATCGCCGTGGCAAAAGCCTCCAGGCCCGCGTCGTCGGCGCGCAACCCGCCCGGGACGAGCGCCGCGATCCCTGAGCGCACCGCGTCCACGGGGAGCCGCGTGCCGATCAGCCCGGTCGAGGCGCACAGCGTCTCCGCCGGGTCGCAGCCGAGCGCTGTGGCAAGAGCGCCCGCGATCGCGGCCTGGTCATCGTCGCCGGCCGGACCGGTGGCCGCGTTCGCGCAGCCGCTCGTGACGATCACGCCGCGCGCCGCCCCGCCCGACGCCGCGAGGTGCTCGCGGCTGAGACGCACGGGCGCCGCCTGGACGAGATTCGCGGTGAACGTGGCAGCGGCGGAGGCCGGCCCGGCGGTCGTGACCGCGACGATGCCTAGGTCAGAGCGGCCGCTGGCCTTGATGCCCGCGCTCATCCCGCCGGCGACGAAGCCCGACGGCAGGACCGGCCGCTCCTCGACCGGCGACAGGTCGGGTGTCGGTCTCACGGGAAGAGCGGAAGCTGCTCGAGGCCGGCCGTCTCGGGCAGCCCGGCGGCGACGTTGAAGGCCTGGACGGCCTGTCCCGCGGCGCCCTTCACCAGGTTGTCGATGGCGCCCAGGGCGACGATCCGCCCGCTCCGCTCGTCGAGGCGGGCGAAGACGCGGGCGAGGTTCGCGCCGGTGACCGTCTTCGTCGCGGGGGACGTCTCGGAAACCGCGACACAGGGCTCGTCCGCGTAGGCCTCGCTGTAGAGCGCGTCGATCTCGCCCTGCGTGATGTGGTCGGCGGGGCGGACGTAGCACGTGGCCAGGAGCCCGCGGGTCATGGGCACGAGGTGTGGCGTGAAGACAAGATCCTCGAGCGCGCGCAGGCCCACGCCGAGGCCGGCCAGCTCCTGGCGGATCTCGGCGTAGTGGCGGTGGCCGCCCAGGCCATAGGCCCGCACCGACTCGTTGACCTCGCCGAAGTGCGTCTCGAGCTTCGGCTCCCGGCCGGCGCCGCTCACGCCGCTCTTGGCGTCGACCACGACGTCGTGGACGAGGCCGGCGCGGGCCAGGGGCGCGATGGCGAGCAACGCCGCCGTCGGGTAGCAACCAGGCGAGGCGATGAGTCGGGTCCGCGTCAGGGCCTCGCGGTGCAGCTCCGGCAGCCCGTAGACCGCGGCGGCCATGGCGGTGTCTCCCGAGCGCCCCGGGCCTCCGGGGAGCAGCTCGGGTGCCGGATGCTCGAAGCCGTACCAGGTCGGGTAGTCGGCCGGGTCCGAGAGACGAAAGTCGGGGCCGAGATCGACGACAAGGACGCCGCGCTCGAGGAGCGGCGGCGCGATCGTCGCCGCCTGGCCATGCGGGAGCGCCAGGAAGACGGCATCGACGGCACTGGGGTCGGGAAGCTCGGCCTCGATGCGGTGGCCCGTGCCGGCCAGGTGGGCGAAGGCCTCGCCCACCGGCATGCCGTCGCGGTTGCGGGCGGCGAGCCCGACGATGCGGACGTGAGGGTGGCGCTCGAGGATGCGCACCAGCTCGGCGCCGACATAGCCGGTGGCACCGAGCACGGCGACGCGCAGCGGCTCGCCGGAGAGCGCAGGCGGGGCGGCCGGGCGGGCGGCGATGCGGGTCGTCATGGACGCATGACTATACGATAGGGTGAATAATCATGCGTCGGGTAGGCGGCTCAGTCCCGTGCGGCGCAGTCGGCGCAGCGGCCCGAGATCGTGACGTGCGAGAGGTCCACCGCGAAGCCCCGCCGGTCGCGCAGCAGGCCCACGAGCCCTGTGGCCTCATCGGCGCCGATCTCCCAGCTCCGACCGCAGCGCTGGCAGTGCAGGTGCCCATGCTCGGCCAGCGGCCGGACGTGGAACTCCTCGCGTCCCGCGGCCCCATGGTGGTGGCGCACGAGGCCCAGCTCCTCGAGCACGTCGAGCGTGCGGTAGACGGTCGAGGGGATCGTCGCCGGGTCGATCTCCCGGCAGCGCTCCACCAGCTCGCTGCCGGTCACGTGGCCGTCCGTCCTCGTCAGGACGTCGATGACCGCACGCCGTTGCGGCGTCCAGCGCAACCCCCGGGCGTGCAGCGCGGCGCGGATCTTGTCCCAGCCCGGCGCTTCGGTCCTCGTGGTCACGGGCCGAGTATAGGAGTGGCGCTGCCGGTGGCCGGAGGCGGCGGGCCTCACACCCCGACCAGGTCGGTGTTGTTCGCCCCGCTGCGTTGCCGCTGTCTTGCGCGAATGCCCGCAGCGGTAGCCGGCGCGAACGGAGCCCGGTGCGACCCGATGCGTGACGGTTGCCTACACACCGTGACGTCGGTCACGGGCCTGTGGCCCGGACCGCACATCCCGCTGGCTACGGCTTCGGCGAGTGGCGTATGTCATGGGCGGGCCGCCCGCCGCGGCCGCCGCCGGCCCGAGGCGGCGGGCCTCACACGCCGCGCCGTCAGGCGCGAACCTCCTGGCGCATGAAGGCCATGTAGGCGAGTGCGAAGCAGAGAGTGGTGAGCGCCACCAGGGCCACGACCTGCGGCCAGACGACGAGCAGGCTCTGGTCGAACGAGAGGACCGTGGGCACGGCGCGGTCCACCTGGGTGGAGACGACGACGCCGGTGGTGCGCACGCTGGGGTCGAGGATCGCCTGGGTGCTCTCGGCGAAGATCGTGCCCGGCGAGAGGCGCCCGAGGTCCAGGCGCAGCGTGGCGTTGGCCAGCTGCTGGTCGAAGGTGGCGTCGGCCGGCATGGGCGTGACGGCATCGGCGACCACGCCCGCCAGCAGCGTCGCGAAGAGGGCCGCCACGAGCCAGACCGACATCGCCGCCAGCGCCGAGGTCGCGGCACGCCGCAGCAGCACCGAACAGAGCGTCGCCAGCGCCAGCCAGAAGCCGATATAGACGACGGCGATGGCGTACCAGACGAGCAGCCGCAACAGGTCCTCCGGCCCGGGCACGACGCCGAGCTGGACGATGCCGATGCCCGCCACGATGGCGGTGATGGCGGCGAGGATGAGGGCGATGGTCGCCAGGGCGCCGGCGAACTTGCCGTTGATGACGTCGTCCCGCCAGATCGGCTGCGAGAGCAGGCGCGGCAGTGTCCGCTCCGTGCGCTCGTTGTTGATGGCGTCGAAGCCGAAGGCGATGCCCAGCAGCGGGCCGAGGAAAGCCACGAAGTCCACCAGCGGCGGGAGGTTGCCCGAGCCGACCGTGAACAGCTTCAGGAAGAGGGCCGGCGAGCCGCTGGCGGCCGGGGCGACGTCGCGGATGCCGCCCGCGGTGGCGTAGACGGCGCCCACCGCGGCCAGGCCGAGGCCGAGCGTGAGCAGGAGGAAGCGGACGCTGTTGAGGTGGTCGGCGAACTCCTTGGCGGCGATGATGCGCCAGCCGCCTACCTGGGCATCGGCGTGATCGGGCGCGGACGGGGTCGCCACGAGGACCTCAGGCGACGCTGACACGGGCGGCCTCCTCTTCGGCCTGCGCGAAGTAGCGCCGGTACAGCTCGTCCAGCTCGATCCCGACGCGGTTGACCTGGAAGACCGCCAGCCCTCGCGCGGTCAGCTGCGCGACCATCTCGCTGCGGGCGTCCTGGTCGGTCGCCACGAGCCATACCCGCGGATCGAGGCGGTTCTGCTCCCGGATCGTGACCCCCGGCAGCGCCTCGAGGGCAGCCCGGGTCGCCTCGGGGTCCCCGTCCGCCCCGACCTCGGTCAGCACCTCCCGCGCCGGCATGCGCTCGGCCAGCTCGCGGACCGTGCCCTGCTCCACCATCCGGCCGCGCACGAAGATGCCGACCCGGTCGCAGACGCGCTCGACCTGCGGCAGGAGGTGGCTCGACAGGAGCACGGCGACGCCGAGTTCCACCGCCAGCGAGCGGATGACCGCCAGCAGCTCGACGACGCCGACCGGGTCGATGGCCGCGGTCGGCTCGTCGAGGATGACGATGCGCGGCTCCTTGATGAGCACGTCCGCCAGGCCCAGACGCTGGCGCATGCCGCGCGAGTACGTGTCCACCGCGTCGTCACCGCGCTCCGTCAGGCCCACGCGGGCGAGCAGCTCGTCGATGCGTCGCTCGGTGGTGGCCCGCTCCAGGCGGTTGAGCCGCGCCGTGAAGCGCAGGTTCTGGCGGCCGGTCAGGCCGCCGTAGAAGCCGACCTCGTCGGGCAGATAGCCGACCAGCCGCTTGACCTCGAGCGGCCGACGCGCCGGGTCGAGGCCCATGACCTCGGCAGTACCTTCCGTTCGCTCGGTGAGGCCGAGGAGCATCAGGATGGTCGTCGTCTTGCCCGCGCCATTGGGGCCGAGCAGGCCGAAGACCTCGCCGAAGCGGACCTCGAGGTCGAGGGCGTCGACGGCCGTGAACGCGCCGTAGCGCTTGCTCAGCCCCAGCGTGCGGATGGCGATGTCATCCATCGTCTGACCTCCGGATGGCGTGGCCTAGCGGCGGCCGTAGCGGCGGAAGACGAGGAAAAGGGCGACGAAGACGGCGCCGATGGCGGCCAGGCCCACGAGCCCCCAGATCGGCGAGGTCTGGACGGCCGTGCGGATCTCCACGCTGTCGCTGGCGAGGTCGCCCGTGGCGGTGATGGTCAGCGCGTAGTCGCCGGCGATGGCGTCGTTGGCCGGCGTGATGCTTGCCGTCACCGTGGTCACGTCCCCGGCCGCGACAGCGGGGATCAGCGCCGGGTCGAACTCGACCTTCCAGCCCTGTGGCGGCGTGGCGCTCAGGGCGACCCCGGCCACGGGCGCCGAACCGGTGTTGCGCACCTCGAGCGTGAGCGGCGAGGCGCTGCCGGCCGTCACCTGGGCGTTGAGCCGGCCGTCCGGCGTGGTCACCTGGAGCGTGTAGCTGCCGGTGATCTCGACCTGCAGGTCGACCCCGGCGACCGCCGGCCCACCGACGGCCTGCACGGAGATCTGGTACGTGTCGGCCACGGCGTCGGCGGGTGGCTGCGCGGTGACCTGGATGCGCGTCGACTGGCCGGCGTCAACGACCGCGGTCGCGGCCTGCGTCGAGCTCGAGGGCCGTGCGTCGACCTGCCAGCCCGCCGGGCCGGCGGCCTGCAGCGTGAACTCCCCCTGCTGGCTCGTGTCGTTCTGGAGCGTGAGATCGAAGCTATAGGTGGCGGCGGACGGGCCCTTGAGGGTCGGGTATTGCGCCGTCAGGGTGACGCCACCGCCCGACGCCTCGGGCACCTTGACCTCGAGGGCCAGGGTCGCCACGCCGCCCGCGTCGTCGGTGGCACGCACGTCGATGGCGTATGCATCCGGTTTCGCCTCAGCGGGCACCTTCACTTCGAGGTCGATGCTCTGCGCCGCGGAGTCTTCGACGTAGACGGCGCTGACGATCGACCCGCCGCCGCGGAAGGTCGTCTTCCAGCCCGGGGGCAACGACGCGACGTCCAGGCGCACGGTCGTCGCGGCGCTGGCCGAGATCGAGAGCGGGAAGCGGGCGCTGCCGCCCGGATCGGCGACGATCGCCGGGTAGGGCGTGGTCAGGCGCAGCGTCGCCGCTCCAGCCACGCCGGCGGCGGCGAGCAGGGTGGCGCCGGCGAGCATCGCGGCGACGAAGGTTCGCAGCAGGGCGTCGAGTGTCCGACGCATGTGGATCGGCCTCCTCCATCTGGTCGAATCTGTGCGGATGGCGGGGATTGTGCCAAGTCTGACGTTCAGCATCCACTCAGGTCAGGTGAAGCTTCGTCAACCGAAGCCGCCAGGGCCAGGCGACCGTGGCCCCCGCTGCGTTGCCACTGTCTTGCGCGAATGCCCGCAACGGTAGCCGGGTCGCACGGAGGCCGGGGCGGCCGGACGCGTGACGGTTGCGTACGCACCGTGACGTTGGTCACGGGCCGGTCGGCCCGGACCACACGTCCCGCCGGCTACGGTTTCGGCGAGTGGCGTATGTCAGGAGCCGGCCGGCCGCGCTGGCCGCCGGAGCCACCCACTCGAACGTGCTGCTACCCGCCGGAGTCCCCGGCCGAGCGCGCTGCCGCCCGCCGAACGCGCCGCCGCCCGGCGTTCCGGATCCGCCGGGTCGTCTCGGCGCCACCGCGGGGTTGCCAGAAGGAGAGCGCGGCGATGGGTCGGTCGGGCTGCTGCAACCACGATCGGACGACGTGGCCGTCCTCGGGGAAGGCGGCCCGCAGGACGGCGGCGTGCGCGGCCAGGCGGCGGCGGTTGCTTCGACCCTCTGCGACGATCACCCAGCAGGCGACCGCGCGCGCGTCCCAGCCGCGCTCCGCGGCGACTCGGGGTGCCAGACGGCGCTTTCGGTCCACGTTCCCGATCAGCTCGTTCACGTCGGCGATGACCGTCTTCAGCTCGATCACGAGGGCCGTCCGCGTGGCTGCGTGCCAGGCGAGGACGTCGATCACACCGCGCTCGCCGTAGATCGAGAACGAGACCTCCGGGACCACCTCCCACCCGGGGCGCTCGCGGAAGGCGCGGGCAAGCTCCTCGTGCAGAGCTGCGTGACCGGCGTTGAGCAGCCCAGCGAGGTCCGCGCCCCGCCAGCGAACCACGAGGTCGACGCGCACGTCGAGCACGGCCGCGACCGCCCGCAGCGTGGCCAGCGAGAGCCGGTCGAGGTGGCCGCGCTCGATGTTCGAGATCGTGGAGCGGGAGACGCCGACGCGCGCAGCGACATCCTCCTGTCGCCAGCCTCGACGGATGCGCACCGCTCGGAGAGCCGCCCCGACACGCCGATCGTCCATGGCGCCGTAGCGTGCCAGGCGGCGCTCACCTGGCGATGCACGGCGACTTGCCTGTCGTACGCCACTCTCCGAAGCATTCGCCGACGCTCGCCGAGTACGTCACGTCTCCCGGCCTGACCAACGAAGGCCGCGGCACGCACACGACAGGCGCGCGAGGGCCGGCAGGCCGTCCTCATCCGGCTAACGCTGTCGCGGATCGCGTACGTCAGGCGACACCCGATGGCGACGGCGACACGCGCCGGCGACACGCGCCGGCGACACGCGCCGGCGACACGCGCCGTCGGCCTGCGCCTCAGCCGATCGTGGCAGCCGCGCCCTCTGCGACGACTGCGGCCGCGGAGAGGAACTGCTCGTGGTAGAGCCGCGCGTAGAGGCCGTCGAGCGCCAGCAGCTCGCGATGCGTGCCGCGCTCCACGATGCGCCCGCGGTCGAAGACGAGGATCAGGTCGGCGCGCAGGATGGTCGAGAGGCGGTGGGCGATGGCGAGCGTCGTACGGCCCGCCTCGACGCGCTCCAGGGCGGCCTGGATGAGCCGCTCGCTGACCGTGTCGAGGGCGGACGTGGCCTCGTCGAGGATGAGGATGCGCGGATCCTTGAGCAGCACCCGCGCGATGGCGATGCGCTGCTTCTCGCCGCCCGAGAGCTTGTAGCCGCGCTCGCCGACGAGCGTGTCGTAGCCCACGGGCAGTTCCATGACGCGCTCGTGGATGGCGGCCGAGCGGGCGGCCGCCTCCAGCTCCCCGTCGGTGGCGTCGGGCTTCGCGTAGCGGAGGTTGTCGCGGATCGAGGCGTGGAAGAGGTACGTCTCCTGGGTCACGAAGCCGACCACCCGACCGAGGCTCTCCAGCGCGACCCGCCGGATGTCGCGGCCGTCGATCTCGATGACGCCCTCGTCCACATCGTAGAGGCGCGGCAGCAGGTAGGTCGTGGTCGTCTTCCCGGAGCCCGAAGGGCCCACGAGGGCGACGAGCTCGCCGGGCCGGGCCTCGAAGTCGACGTCCTCGACGCCGAAGGGCTCGGCGGGCAGCTCGGGTGGGGGGCCGACGCCGTCGCCGTCTTCCGCGGTCGGGACCGGCGCGGGCGCCGCCGGCGAGGGATAGCGGAAGCGGACGTGTCGGTAGCGCACGTGCCCGCGGACGTCGCGCGGCTCCAGGGCCACCGCGTCCGGCGCGTCCACGATCTCCGGGTCCATGCCCAGGTATTCGAAGATGCGGTCGAAGAGCGCCAACGCGCCCTGCACTTCGACGTGCACGTTGAGCAGCTGGCCGAGGGGGAAGAAGAGCCGGCTCTGGAGGGTCGTGAAGGCCACGATGTCGCCGATGGTCGGTGCGTCAGGGGCGCCTCCGAAGGCCAGCGCTCCGGCCAGCCAGTACACGAAGGCGGGCATGACGCTGAAGATCGTGCCCACGATCATGAAGAACCAGCGGCCCACCATGCTCTGGCGGATCTGCAGGCCGGCCAGCTTCGCGTTGGCCGTCCGGAAGCGCGCCACGGAGGCGGCCTGCTGGCCGAAGGTCTTGCTCAGCAGGATGCCGCTGACGCTGAGCGTCTCCTGCGTGATCGCCGAGACGTCCGCCAGCGATTCCTGCGTCTCGGTGCTGATCGAGCGCCGGATGCGCCCGACCCGCGCCGTCAACCACATGAAGAAGGGCAGCATGGCCAACGAGAGCACGGTCAGCTGCCACGAGACGAAGAGCATGGCCACGATCGTGGTGACGGCCACCGTCGTGTTGCTGACCAGCGAGCTGGCCGTGTCGGTGACCACGCCCTGCACGCCGCCCACGTCGTTGGCCAGGCGGCTCTGGATCTCCCCGGTGCGCGTCTCGGTGAAGAAGCGCAGCGGCATCCGTTGCAGGTGCGCGTAGAGGGCGTTGCGCAGGTCCTGCATGACGTTCTGGCCGACGACGTTGTTGAGGTACGCCTGGCCCACCCCGATGAGGCCGCTGACGATGGGCATGAGGATCATCAGCCCGACATAGAGGTTGAGCTTGAACCAGTCCTGCGAGGGCAGGGCGTCGTCGATGAGCAGCTTGAGGAGGATCGGGTTGATCAGCCCCAGCACGCTGGTGACGAGGATGGCCGCCAGGACGACGGTCACCTGCAGCCGGTAGGGCCGGAAGAACGCGACGATGCGGCGCACGGTGGCGCCGCGCCGCTCACGCGGCACGCGCGGTACGTCGGGCGCGGGGACGCCGAAATGGCCCCCGCCGCGGGGTCCGAAACCCATGGGTCGAGTCGCCTCGGGTCGGTCGGCCTCAGTGTCGGCCGGGTGGTTGCGTGGTCAACGGCGTGGCCGTCGGGCGCACGCTACCACGGTCCCTCGGTGCGCGTGCCCTGGGCTACGGCGTGCCCTCGAGGGCTAGCGCGGGCTCGACCACGCTGGTCGGGGCGAGGTCCACGTCTGCCAGCGTCCGCCAGCGCGTGGCAAAGAGCCAGGCCAGCGCGTACAGGATGGCCACGACGATGAGCAATGCGCGGTAGCCGCTGAGGAGTGCCACATACTCCAGCGCCCCGCCGACCATCGCCCCGAGCAGGTTGCTGGCGAAGGCCATGTCGGCCGTCTTCGTATCGCGGAACGAGAAGCTGAAGACGAGGTTGGCGAAGAAGACCGGGGCGAATGCGAGCCCCGCCGCCAGCACGTAGCGTAGCCAGGGCGGGTCGAGGAGGAGCTGCTCCGGCGGCAGGAGGAAGGAGATGGCGAGCGTCGCGAAGAGGCCGGCGTAGAGCAGCGTCGGCCGCCGGATAGGGAAGCGGGCGTTGATGAGGATGGCCAGGAGGACGCTGGCGAGGATGGCGAAGAATGCCAGCGCGTTGACGATCCAGGTCGTGCCGAAGAGGAGGCTGAAGCTGACCAGGCTGCGCGTCTCGAGCAACAGGAAGGCGGTGCCCAGCACGAAGAAGTGGGGGCTGAAGCGACGCAGCGAGGTGCCCGTCGCGCGCGCGCCGGCCAGCACGGCCGCGAGGGCCGCAAGCAGGATGACCCCCAGAGCCACGAGGTAGTACGGGGCGACGAACGGGGTGCGCAGGTAGAGGAAGGGCCAGTCGTCGGTGGCCGGGCGCGGCTCCGGAAGGCCTGCGTCCGGCGCCCCGTCGCTGGCGTCCCCGGGCGGCGGACGGCCCTGAAGGTGGACCACCGCCGGTCCGTCGGCCAGCGTGGCCGCGACACCGGTGTACGTTCGTACCAGCGGCGGCGCACCGAACGTGTCCTCGAGCATGCCGCTGAGCTTCTCGATCAGCCACGGCTCGCGGTAGTAGTTGTAGAGCACGAAGACGCCGCCCGGCTTCAGGTGCTCGCGGACGGCCGCGAACGCCTCCTCGGTGAAGAGGAACGATTCGAGCCGGATGTTGGCGGCCGTGCTGACCAGCGTGAGCGAGTCGGGCAGCGCGAAGACGACGAGGTCGTAGGACCGCGCGCCGGTGCGCAGGAAGGCGCGCCCGTCATTGACGACGGCGGTCACGCGGGGGTCGTCGTAGGGCCGGTCGGGGTGCTCCTCGGCGCCGATGCGCTGGATGGCCGGGTCGATCTCGACGGCGTCGACATGGCCTGCGCCGCGGGCGAGCGCGACAGCCACGTCCGAGCCGCTGCCGGCTCCGACGATCAGCACGTCGTCGAACCTGCGACCTGGGAACCACTCGTAGACCTGCTGATAGAAGTCGATCGGCGGACCCCCGGCGGGTTGCAGGGCCTGATGCGGGATGCCGTTGACGTTGATGCTCAGGATCCCGTCCGAGAAGCGGATGGTCGAGATGCGGTAGTAGGGCGACCACGTGTCACCCGATCCGGCCTGTACGCCGGCGGCCCAGATGACGCCGACCATCGCCACGCCGCCGACGGCCGACCAGAGGGTCAGGCCCGAACCGAGCGCCAGGAGCAGGGCCAGAGCGCCGACGACGGTGAACCAGATGACGGGGTCGGTGCCCGCGGCAGAGAGCGCCGTGAAGACGACGATGCCGGCCATCGAGCCCACGATGTCGATGGCATAGGCCTCCAAGGGCGGCCGGCTGCGCAGGAGCGGCCCGAGGGGCAATGCGAGCGCGGCCATGACTGCCGCCACGAGTCCCACGACGAGCGGCAGGACGAGGAAGTTGACGTCCGCCTCATGACTTTCGGCGAGGCCGAAGAAGAGCTCGTCCTGGGACTGGAGCTGGACGTTGAGCTGGGCCCGATAGATGAGGGCCACGACGGCGAAGAGAAGGACCGCGAAGGGTGACATCGACAGGCGCCGGCCCTTCCGCCCGAGCAGGATGCCCAGGCCGATGCCCAGGAAGCTGGCCATCAGCAGGAAGTTGCTGAAGAAGCCGATGTAGCGGACGTTGGCGGGCACCCAGCGGATGAGCAGCAGCTCCACGAAGAGGAGCGTGCCGCTGGTCAGGAAGAGCCGCACGCGCGGGTCGGCGAGGGCGGCGACGGAGAGCAGCGGTCGGCGCGGGTCGGGCAGGGCGAGGATCACACGGGCCTACGGGCGCGGGCCACGATCGTCGAGCGACGGCCGGGGAAGGGATGCGCGGCGAGATCGCCGAGGAGACCCGCGAGGTACGCGGGGAACCGCCGGCCCCAGGCGCGGGTGAGGTGGTCCACGGTCACCAGCTCGATGTCGATGTAGCCGGCCTCCTCGAGTGCGGCGCGCAGGAGCGCGGGCGTGTTGCAGGCCCCCACGAGCGGATGGACATCGGCCGCCATCGCCTTCACCTGGCGCTGCAGCGGCCGGACGATGGCCCGTGGCAGCGACAGGTAGGCGTTGACGAAGGGGTGGCCGCGGTTGACGGTGGAGAGCACCAGCGAGCCCCCGGGCCGCAGCCAGCCACCGATCGTACGGAGGGCGGCGGGCGGGTCCGCGAAGTGCTCCACCGTGAAGCTGGAGAGCGCGACGTCGAAGGCGCCGGCCGGGAAGGCTTCCGTGTCCCTGCAGAGGTCGGCGATGACGAAGCGGTCGAGCCAGGGCAGCGGCCGCGCCGGCGCGTGGATGTCCACGCCCACCAGTTCGCCGATCCGCGGCCGAAAAGGGACGAAGCCGCTGACCCGACCGCAGCCGGCGTCGAGGGCACGAGCGCCGGCCGCGGGCAGCGCCTCGTCGAGGAAGCGCCGCACCAGCTCGCCGGCGGACGGCGACAGCCTCAGCCGGGGCAGGATCGCGAAGCGTGAACGTTCGGCCCGGCTCACCAGGCGGTGGCGGTGGCCGCCTCGGCCAGGCCGATCGATTCGAGCCAGCGCTCGGCGTCGATGGCCGCCCTGCAGCCGTCCCCGGCGGCGGTCACGGCCTGGCGGTAGCGGTGGTCATGGACGTCGCCGGCCACGAAGACGCCCTCGACCTTCGAGCCCGTCTCGCCGTGGACCACGAGGTAGCCCTTCTCGTCCACCTCGAGCCAGTCGCGGAAGACGTCCGTGTTGGGCCTGTAGCCGATGGCCACGAAGAGGCCGTCGAACGGCTCGTCGTGCATCTCGCCGCTGCGCGCGTCGCGCAGGCGCAGGCCGGTCACGACGTCCTCGCCCAATACCTCGGCGATCTCGCTGTTCCAGCGCACATCGATCTTGGGGTGGGCGAGCGCACGCTCCTGCATGATCTTGCTGCCGCGGAACTGCTCGCGCCGGTGGACGAGCGTGACCTGGCTGGCGAAGCGGGTCAGGAAGGTGGCCTCCTCGAGGGCCGTGTCACCGCCGCCCACGACGGCCACATGCTTGCCGCGGAAGAAGAAGCCGTCGCAGGTGGCGCAGGCGCTGACACCCCGGCCGCGCAGGCGCGTCTCGCTGTCCAGGCCAAGCCAGAGCGCCGAGGCGCCGGTGGCCACGATGACCGACTGGGCGCGGTACTCGACCCCGCCGGCCCAGAGGTGGAACGGCCGCTCGGAGAAGTCCACGCGGTCCAGGTCCACGTCGGCGAAGCGCGTGCCGAAGCGGGCGGCCTGCTTGCGAAACAGCTCCATCAGCTCGGGACCCTGGATGCCGTCGGGGAAGCCGGGGTAGTTCTCGACCTCGCTGGTGATCATCAGCTGTCCGCCCGGCACGTAGCCCGCGATGACGATGGGCTCCAAGTTGGCGCGCGCGGCATAGATCGCGGCGGTCAGGCCGGCCGGGCCGGATCCGACGATGACGACCTTCGACTCCGTCGCGCCGGGCTCGGCGGCGGCCGCGGAGGGTGCGGCAGTGAGCGGGATCGCGGCGCCGTCGGCGGCCCCGTCGTCGATCATCTGGATGCCCGAGAAACCCGGGAACTTCGTCTCCATGGGCCCATCCTAGCACTGGTCGGTAAATACTCCCTGGGAGTATCTGGGCACCGTCCGTCGAGCGTAGTGTGCCACGCGCCAGATCCGCGTCGCGTGGCGGCGCCGGCCCTCGGCGCTGGGTGGGCTCGGTCGGACTCGGTCGGGCTCGGTCGGACCGTGCCGGTGCGCGGCTCCTCATGTGCACACCCCCGGAGCGTTAGGAGCCCGTGCGGTCGCTCCGCGCTCCGATTCGTCTTCATCCGAACACTGCACGAGCATGTGAGGGTCAGGAGAGCTCGCAGCCGCTCGGGAACGCTTCCTATGTTCCGGAGGCGTTCGAATGAGGATCGTGCGCGACCCCGGCGCGCTCTCGGGCGCTCATGGCCCGGCGGTCGGCCCCGGCTCCCCCGTGCCAGTACTACTGTCACCGGGCGTTCTATCGGGCGTCTTGAAGCGGCGCACCACGGGAATCCGCCTGATTGCGCGGCGATCCGTCAGTACTACTGGCAACGTGACGCTCAAGCTGCCCCGGGGGCCGATTCCCACCGTCTCGCGCCAGTACTACTGGCATCCGGGCGCGGATGCCGACCCGCGAGCCGGTCCGACCCGCCGGACGAGAGACGCTACGGGAAGAGGTCCGACCCGGCATCCATCAGGGCGCCTGGGACGATGCCCCCGTCCCCTGGCGGCAGGGTCGCGCCGCGCACGAGGACGACGGGGCGGCGGCTGGTCTTGCCCGAGGCCAGCTCGGCGGCCGAGGCGATCTCGTCGGCCACGGCGACGACGGTCGAGCGCATGATCCGGCCCATCGTATCGGGGCGGCCACGCTGGTCGTCCAGCGGCCCGAAGCCGGCGACCCCGAGCGCCACCTCGACGATGCCCCAGCGCCACGGCCGCCCGAACGAGTCGGCGATGACGACGGCCGGCGTGCGCTCGGGCCGCAGTCCCATCAGCGTGGCCAGGCGCGTGCGGAGCTCGCGGGCGGAGCGGTCGGAGTCGGCCGGCAGGAGCGTCACCGTGTCGGGGTCGACGTTCGAGGCGTCCACGCCGGCGTTGGCGCAGACGAAGCCGTGCCGCGTCCTGGTGATGATGACGCCGCGCTCCATGCGCAGGACGTGGGCGGCTTCGCGCAGCACCACCTCGACCTGGCGAGGGTCGCGATCCCAGCGCTCGGCAAACGCGACCGCTTCCGGCCGCGGCACGACGGTGCGCAGGTCCGCGGTCGCGCCCTCGGCCTTGGAGACGACCTTCTGCGTCACGACCAGCACGTCGCCCCCGACCGGGGCCAGCTCTGGGTCCTCCGCGATCGCCGCGCGCCACGCTTCGGCGATGAGCGCCGCCAGGTCGTCTCCGGCATGGACGTCGGGGAGCGGTGGCAGGGCGACGGCCAGCAGGCGGCTCACGAGGCGGCGGCAGAGGAGGCCGGCGCGGGGGCGCCGGCGAGCGCGAACAGCTCGTCCAGCCGGGTCTGACCGAGGAGCGCGAGGTCGTCGGGCGTGTCCAGGTCGAAACCGAGGGCGGGCTCCACCACCAGTTGCGTCGAGGCCTCGATGGCGGCCGCTGCCCGGAGGTGCCGCTCCAGGCTGCCCGGGCCGAAGCCCGGCTGGATCGCATCGGGCGGCGAGAGGAGCAGCGCGTTCGTGCCGGTCCGTGCGTCTGCCGGGGCGATGACCACGACCGGGCGTCCGGAACCCGCGGCCACCGCGGCGTCGGCCGCCTCGATGAGCCCGTCGAGGGCGCCCGCGTCGAGGAGCGGCAGGTCGACCGGCAGGATCAGCATGGCCGTGGCACCTGCGGCGAGCGCCGCCGCGCGCGCAGCGAGGACGCCCTCGTTGAGGCCCCGGTCGAGCTGAAGGAGCGGCCGGGCGCCGGCCGCGCGGGCGACCGGCAGGACCGAGGCGTCCGGGCTGACCACGTGGACCGCCGTCGCCTCCGGCCAGGTGGACAGCACCGCGACCGTGTGCCGAAGGAGTCCGGTCACCAGGGCGGTCCGCTGCCCTTCGTCGAGGACATCCGCCAGCCGCAGCTTGCCCCCATGGAGGGCGCGGACGGGCACCACGACGTGGAGCCGCGAGAGGTCGGCCACGGCATCGGACATGACCGAATGGTAGGCCCTCCGCTCGGGCCACGAGCACGGCTCAGCCGGACAGGCTGTCGGCGAAGGCGAGGACCTCGAGCGCCAGGCGGCGCCGATGCTCGGTCGTGAGCATCAGAGTCGGCGCCACGCGCACGGCGAGCCCGAGTGCCCGGAGCGCATCCGCCTGGCCGGCGTCCACCTCGTCGATGACCAGCCCGTCGAGCAGCCCCGGGTAGCGCTCCACGTAGTGGCGGCCAACGCCCAGCGCGCTCGCCTCGCCCCCCAGCGAGACGAACATCCGGTCGGCCGGGCCGCGCACGGCGGCGCCGCCGATGAGCGGGCTGACGGCGACGATCGGGGCCCGGGCCGCCGCCAGGGCTTCGACGACGCCGGGCAGGGCCAGGATCGTGCCGATGCTCACGAACGGGTTCGACGGCGCGAAGAGGATCCGTTCGGCGTCGGCGATGGCCGCCAGCACCTCGGGCGTCGGCCGGGCCGAGTCGATCCCCGTGAAGCGGATCTCGTGCACGGCGTCCTCGTGGTGGCGACGGACGAAGTAGTCCTGGAACGCTAGCCAGCCCTCGTCGATGCGCAGCTCGGTGCGCACGCGGTCGTCGCTCATCGGGAGCAGGCGGGCCCGCACGCCGAGCGCCTCGACGAGCTCCGCCTCCACCGTCGTCAGACGCGCCCCGGTCCGCAGGCGATGCATGCGCATGATGTGCGTGCCGAAGTCGCGGTCGCCCAGCCGGAACCAGGTCGGTGCGCCGTAGCGGGCCAGCATCTCCGCCGCCGACCATGTCTCGTCGCGGACGCCCCAGCCGGTCTCCTCGTTGGCCAGGCCGGCCAGCGTGTACAGGACCGTGTCGAGGTCCGGGCAGACGAGGAGCCCGTGCAGCTCCAGGTCGTCGCCGGTGTTGACGATGACGGTGAGTTCGGGCGCCGGCTCACGCGCCTCGGCCGCCAGCGCGACACCGTGGCTCAGCTTGGCGCCGCCGTAGCCGCCGGCGAGGACGACGACCCGCATCGGCGCCTCACGCGCCTCCAAGCAGCCGCCGGACTTCCGGCCAGCGTTCGATCGTCTGCCGATCGTACGGATCTGGCAGGTCGGCGATGGCCAGGGTCACGCCGAGCTCGAAGAATGGGCGCCAGCGTTCGGCTATGCGCTCGGGCGGCCCGAGCCAGACGTCCTCGTCCTCCGCGGCCGAGCTCCCGTACGGGGCAAGTGCCTCGTTCAGCGCCCGCAGGGCGTCCGCCGGCTCGTCACGGATGCACACGTACGGCCCACACGAGAACGTGATCTCCCCGATGTCGCGCCCCACCGCGGCGCAGTGCTCCTCGAGGACGCCGATCTTGCGCTTGAAGCGCTCCACGCCCCCGAACGCGTGCCAGGCGTCGGCGTAGCGGGCCACCGTGCGCAGCGTCTTCTTCTCGCCGCCGCCGCCGACGAGGATGGGCAGGCGTCCTGGGCCACGCACGGGGAGGGGCCGTGCGACGAGATCCCGGAAGGCGTAATGCCCGTTCGCCGGGGACGTGACGGCCTCGCCCGCGAACAGCCGCGTGATCGCCGCGAGCGCCTCATCGAGGCGGTCCAGGCGCTCGCCGAAGCCGCTCCCGAAGTCCAGGCCGTGGGCCCGGTGCTCCGTCTCGAACCAGGCGCCGCCGAGACCCAGCCAGGCCCGCCCGCCGCTGATGTGGTCAAGGGTCAGGGCGGCTTTGGCGGTCAGGCCCGGGTTGCGGAAGGTGTTGGCTCCGACGAGGAGGCCGAGCTCGATGCGCCCGGTGAGGGCTGCCCAGGCCCCGAGCATCGTCAGGCCCTCGAAGATGGGCCGATCGGGCTCTCCCTCGATGGCATAGAGGTGATCCCACGTCCAGACCGAGTCGACGCCGGCTCGATCCGCGGCCACGGCCGCGTCGCGCAGTCGCGCCCAGGTGCCGTCCTGGGGCCAGAGGTTGACGCCGATCGTGGGCGGCCTCCGGGCGTCCCTCATGCGTGCAGCGCCGGCAGGACCTCGCGGCCGAAGACCTCTGCCCACGCGAGCTGGTTGCGGCCCACGTTGTGGAGGTAGATCTGGTCGAAGCCGAGGTCCAGGAAGCGCTGGATCTCCCTGCGGTGTGCGTCGGTGTCGGCGGAGATCAGCATGCGCCCGGCGAAGTCCTCGGCTCGCACGAGCTTGGCCATCTGCGCGAAGTCGAAGGGCGAGCGGATGTCCTGCTTGGGGAACTTCATGCCGCCGTTGGGCCACTCGACGATGGCGTTGCGCATGGCCTCTTCGTCGGTGGGCGCCCACGACAGGTGGAGCTGCAGGATGCGCGGCATCGTGTCCGGGTCGCGGCCGGCTTCGCGGGCGCCCTTTTCAAAGCGCTCGAAGACCGTCTCGATCTTCTCCTCGGGCGCACCGACGGTGATGATCCCGTCGCAGAAGCGCCCGGTCTTCTCGGCCGTGATGGGGCCCGCCGTGGCCACGTAGATCGGTGGCGGCGTCTCGGGCAGCGTCCACAGCCGCATCGTCTCCATGCGGTAGTAGTTCCCCCGGTGCTTGACATCCTTGCCGCTGAAGAGCTTGCGCATGATCTCGATCGATTCGAACATGCGCGCGATGCGCTCGCCGACCTCGGGCCAGTAGCCGGCCACGACGTGCTCGTTGAGCGCCTCGCCGGAGCCCAGCCCGAGCCAGAAACGCCCCGGGTACATCGTCGCCAGGGTGGCCGCCGCCTGGGCGATCATGGCCGGGTGCTGGCGGAAGCTGGGGCAGGTCACTCCCGGGCCGATGTCGCCCTTCGTGCGCTCGGCGGCGGCGGTCATGAAGGACCAGACGTAAGCCGCCTGGCCCTGCTGCGGTACCCAAGGCTGCACGTGATCGGCGGCCATGATGCCCTCGAAGCCGGCCGCCTCGGCCGCCGCGCACATCCCCAGCAACTCGGTGGGGTGGAACTGCTCGAGCATCGCCGCATAGCCGATCTTCGCCTTCGCCATCAGTCGAGGTCTCCGTGGACCGTCACCGAGCGCGGCACCAGGCGGAAGCTGATGCGCTCGAGGCCCTCGAAGGAGCTCGGGTCGGAGCCGTAGCGGCGGGCGAGGTCCTGGATGTCGCGCACGGCCCGATCGCCGGTCGCGGCCACCACGGCCTCGGCCTGGACCGTGACGTAGAGCTCGGCCTCGAGGTCCGGGTCGAGCACGGTCAGGGCGATCCGGGGATCGCGTTGGAGGTCGGCCGGCCAGCGACGGCCGACGAGCGAGTTGACCAGGATCCCCTCGTCGTCGAGCGCGTACCAGACGACTGCCTGGTGGGGGGTGCCGTCGGCGCCCGACGTCGCGATGGCGGCGAAGCGAACGGGCGCCGTGAGGAAGCGGCGCACGGCCGGTGAGAACGTGGTCGGGTCGGGCACGCAGACCTCCGGGCTCAGGGA
>Ga0209322_10000247_pt1 | contig 30176 bp, 31 predicted proteins | sample Rifsed19ft1_FD_184013 | JGI IMG/M metagenome (GOLD analysis project Ga0209322, IMG submission 184013) | Soil microbial communities from Rifle, Colorado, USA - sediment 19ft 1 (version 2) | ecosystem: Environmental > Terrestrial > Deep subsurface > Rock core/Sediment | place: Rifle, Colorado... | reverse complement strand
CCTGGTAAGGCTCCGTCCCATGACGTCAGGTCCCCTCTCCCCCCTCCCCCTGCCTCTCCCCTGAGGGGAGAGGAGAAGAGGTGAGGGGGTTTCTTCGGGGCGGGGTGAGGGGGCTCGCCGTCAACGCCGATCCAGGGGGACGAACAGCCGGCGGCCCGGGCCGGTGTACTGCCCGCGCGGGCGGATCAGGCGGTTGTCCTGATGCTGCTCGATGATGTGGGCGGTCCAGCCGGCCATGCGCCCGGCCACGATGACCGGGGTGAAGAGGTCCACGGGGATCCCGATCGAGTAGAAGAGCGGCGCCGAATAGAAGTCCACGTTGGGAATCAGCCCCTTGGCACGGTTGACCCGCTCGTGGAGTCGGACCGCCATCTCGTACCACATCCCCTGCCCCGACTGGCGGCAGGCCGCTTCGGCCAGGTCGCGGAGGATCACCTGCCGCGGGTCGCCCCCCCGATACACCCGGTGGCCGAAGCCCATGAGCCGCCGCTTGGCGGCGAGCGCCTTCTCCACGAAGGCGTCCACGTTTTCGACCTGCCCGATCTCCTTGAGCGTTAGCATGACCGCCTCGCCCGCGCCGCCGTGGAGCGGGCCCTTCATCGCCCCGATCCCGCCAGCCACCGCGGAGTGCATGTCGGAGAGCGTCGAGGTGATCACGCGCGTGGTGAAAGTCGAGGCGTTCAGCTCGTGCTCGGCGTAGAGGATCAGGCCCGCGTCGAAGGCGCGGACGTTCACCGCCGACGGGCGCTCGCCCGTGAGCATGAAGAGGAAGTCGGCCGCGTGACCGAGGTCCTTGGAGGGCGGCACGGGCTCTTGTCCAAGCCGGATGCGATGGTGAGCGCAGATCGCGGTGGCGAGCTGGGAGGTCAGGCGCAGCGCCTTCCTGAGATTGGCCTCCTGGGAGTTGTCGGTCGCGTCGGGATCGAAGGTCCCGAGCATGGCGGTGGCCATCTGGAGCGCCCGCATGGGGTCGGCCTTCTTCGGGAGCAGGCGAAACGCCGCGAGCAGTTGATCCGGGATTGGACGGGCAGCTGTCAACTCGGCGCAGAAGCCGTCCAGCTGGGCCCGAGTCGGCAGCTCCCCGCGCCAGAGGAGGTGGGCCACCTCCTCGTAGCTGGCCTGCCGCGCCAGCTCGTCGATGTCGTAGCCGCGATACGCCAGCCGCCCGTTAGCCCCGTCCAGGTCGCACAGCGCCGTCTCGGCCGCCACCACGCCCTCCAGCCCCTTGATCAGCCCGCTTTGCTCAGCCATGGCTCGCCTCCTGAGAAACGCTAGCTTAGCACGTCGGAAAAATGGGGGCCAGGCACTGCCTTGACGCGGACCGGCTTGGCCTGATAGGTTTGGCGGAACATGAGCCGTGCCGGCTGGCATGAAAGGATCGCGCATCTCCTCCTGACCCGCACCCCGCTGGGCCTCATCGTCCGATGGTTCGCGAGCATCCCCATCTCCGTCCACGCGAAGCTCCTCTCCGGGTTCCTGCTCATCACGCTCGTGCTCATCGCCATGGGCGCGACGGGCCTCCAGATCATCGCCAAGATGTCCCGCCAGAGCCACCTCATGCATCAGGCCCACGACCGGGGCTACTGGTCCCTCCAGATGGAGCACGCCTTCGCCATGCAGATGAATTTCACCTCGCTGGCCCTGATCCTCAAGGACGAGGCCACCATCGCGCGGATCCTGCGGGAGAATAACCGGTTCAACAACACCATGGCCCGAATCGAGGAGGCGGCCCCGCCGGAAGAGCGCGAGCTCATCCAGCTTATCCGGACCGCTCAGGAAGAGGCCATGACCACGGTGGCCGACATCGCCAACCTCGTGCGCGAGGGCAGGCTCGACGAGGCCACCAAACTACAGGTCGCCAAGGAATACCCTCTGTACGTGCAGATCGAAGGGCTCATCAATCAGGTGGTCAAAATCGAACAGGACAAGATGGACGACCTCCGCCGCAGCGTCGCCGTCGAGAACCAGCGCGCGATGATCCTCATGGGCGGGTTCGTCGCCGCCTCGATCCTGCTCGCCTTGCTTCTGGGCTTCGTGATCTCATGGTCGTTCATCCTCCCGGTGCGCGAGGCCCAGGGCTTCCTGGGCCGCGTGGCCATGGGGGACTTCGGGGCCAGCATCGCCGTCCCCAACCGCGACGAGTACGGCGTTCTCGCCGACCACCTGAACCGAATGAGCCGCGAGCTCCACCGCCTCCATGAGGACCAGCGCCAGGCCGCCCGGGAGCTCACGACGCTCAACGAGCAGCTCAAGCGCGCGAGCATGGCCAAATCGGAGTTTCTGGCCAGCATGAGCCACGAGCTCCGCACCCCCATGAACGCGATCCTCGGATTCACCGAGCTGATGCTCGACGGGATCTATGGCGAGATCCCGCCCTCCCTGAAGGGCCCCCTGACCGACGTCCAGGTCAACGGCAAGCATCTGCTCCGTCTCATCAACGAGGTCCTCGACCTCTCCAAGATCGAGGCCGGGCGCATGGAGCTCAGCCTGGGCGAATACTCGGCCCGAGACATCGTGGAGACCGTCACGGCTTCGCTGCGCTCGCTCGCCGCCGAAAAGGGCCTGGAATTCATCGCCCGGGTCGAAGAGGACATCCCCCCGGCCGTCGCCGATGGGAAGCGGCTCACCCAGTGCCTCATGAACCTCGCGGGCAACGCGCTCAAGTTCACGAAGGAGGGGCGGGTGGAAATCGGCGTCGAGCTGAAGGCGAACACGCTGGTCTATCGCGTCTCGGACACGGGGATCGGCATCCCCCAGGATCAGATCAGCAAATTGTTCGAAGAGTTCCGCCAGCTCGACGCCACCGTCGCTCACGAATTCGGTGGAACCGGGCTCGGGCTCAGCATCACCAAGAAGTTCGTCGAGCTGCACGGGGGACGCCTCTGGGCCGAGAGCCAGGTCGGACAGGGGTCCACGTTCTTCTTCTCGGTCCCCCTGCGCGTGGACAAGGGGAAGCCGGCATGAGCCCCAAGACCATCCTCTACGTCGAAGACAACGAGTTCAACCGGAAGATCGTCCGCGACCTGCTGGCCCACACGTCCTATCGCCTGGTCGAGGCCACGGACGGCGAGGCCGGGGTGGCCATGGCGCTCCAGGAGTCGCCGAATCTCATTCTCATGGACATCCAGCTGCCCAAGATATCGGGCCTCGACGCGACGCGCCGCCTCCGCGCCGATCCGCGCACGGCTCAGGTCCCCATCATCGCCATCACGTCCTACGCGCTGAGCGGCGACGACCAGCGGGCCCTGGACGCGGGCGCCTCCGCGTACCTGGCCAAGCCGTACAGCCCCCGCGAGCTGCTCGAGTTGATTCGGAAGCTCGCTCCTGAAAGTTAAGGCCCCAAGAGGAGGGAGACCCATGCGAAGCAGCATTCTCGGGATTTTTCTCGCGATCGGGCTCACTTTGCCTGCCTTCGCCGGGCAGGAAGAGCAATTCACGCCCGAATACAAGCAAGTGCGCAGCTCCCTCGACGCAAAGCATACGCCGAAATTCGTGGCCGCGCCGGACCAGGTCAAGCGGGGGCAGTGGTTCGACGTGACCGTCAGCGTGGGAGCGGGCGGCGACCATCCCTCTCTGACCGAACACCACGTCCGGTACATCGCGCTCTACCTGAACACGGCCGAGATCGCCCGCGTCTATCTGCACCCGGTCCACTCCTTCCCGCGGGTCACGTTCACGATTGCGCTGGACGAGGGGGGGATGCTGCGGGCGATCGCGGAGCCGACCCACTCCGCCGGCTGGGAGGCGTCGAAGAAAATTACCGTCGTGCCCTAGAACGCAGGGCGCCGACCTACTTCCTGCCCATTTCCACCGTCACGGTGGCGGCGGAGGTGTCTCCGACCGTCACTTCTCTCGTTACCGTACCCAGGCTTTCCTGCCAGATCTGGAGCGTGTACTTCCCGGGAGGCACATTGTCGAGGGTAAATTCTCCCTTGTCGTTGGTGACCGCATAGAACGGGTGGCCGGCCACGACCACCCAGGTTCGCATCCAGGAATGAAGGTCGCACTCGATCCGGATGATCTCGGGCTCTTTGAACACGATGGGAATCGTCCGGGCCTTCGGGTGCGCTTTATTGAAGGGAGCATTGGCCTTGCTGAAGCTCTTGACGTTATGGAGGAGCCGGTCGCTGTTCAGAAATTCCACGGTGCCGCCGGCCGGCACCACAACCACGCGGGGCACGAACATGCACTGCTTCTGATCGAGCTGCGCGGGGGGCAGGGGGGCGTTCCACTTTGCGCCGGCCGGGGGGGTCTGGAGGGACACCACCGCGTAGCGAATGCCATTGTCAGGCGACAGGATGACGTCTTCGGCCTCCTTTTCCTTTCCGCAGACGTACTGATCGATCGTCACCGGGAGCTTCTTCGGTTTTACCGGGGCTCCCGCGAGCCGGACGGTCCCCTTGATGGTCCCCCCCCAGGCCGTGCCCGGCGCCGTCGCCCAGACCACCGCCGCACAGACGAGGGCTGAGATCGTCACCACGAAATATCGCCTCATATCACTCTCCTCGTGACTTCATACCTTAGCACCGTTCACCCCCCCACCTTTATCCTCTCCCCCGGTGGGGGAGAGGGGAGGGTGAGGGGGGGCTGCTGGATGTAGGCGATGGAGTAATCCGTGCCGTGACGCTGGACGGCATGAGCGCTACGCTGTGAGGACACGCCCGGCGGGCAGCGGCTTCATCACGCCGTTGTCCACCACGACCTGGCCGTTGACGATCACGTAGGGGATGCCGGTGGGATGGCGGTGGGGATCGGCGTAGGTTGCCTCATCCTTTACAGTCTTCGGGTCGAACAGCGTCAGGTCAGCAGCCCAGCCGGTACGGATGAGGCCCCGATGGTTCAGGCGCAGCTTCGCCGCCGGCATCCCTGTCATCTTATTGATGGCTGTTTCGACGGAGAACAGCCGCCGCTCCCGCGTGTAGTGGCCCAGCACGCGTGGGAAGGTCCCGTACATGCGGGGATGGGGCTTCCCCCGATGCGGTCCCGGGCCGGCCGAAAGGCCGATCGAGTCCGAGCCGATCATGACGTGCGGGTGCGCGAGCGCTTTCGCCACGTTCTCCTCCGCCTGGGAGAAGACCACCATGGCGACCTGCCCCTCCTCCTCGAGGAGGAGATCCAGCATCGCCTCCGCCGCCGGCTTCCTCATGCGCGCGGCCAGCTCGGAGAGGCGGAGCCCCTCCCGCTCGGGCCTGGAGCACGTGGCGATCATGATGTCGCCCCAGCCGAGGCTCCCGTTCACGCTCCGCCAGGCCTCGCCGCCGGCCGCGCACTCCTCGACGAGCCGCCGCCGCGCGGCGCCGTCGGTGAGCCGGTCGAGCAGCCGGGCATTGCCCCCATCGTGGACCCACGCGGGGAGGAGGTTGGCCATCTTGGTGCTCCCCGCCGTGTACGGATACACGTCGGCGTGGACGTCCAGGCCGCGGGCACGGGCGTCGCTGACCTTCCGGAGCGCGGCGTCCATCTTGTTCCAGTTCTCGCGTCCCGACGCCTTGATGTGGGCGATCTGGACCGAGACCCCCGCGCCTTCGCCGATCTGGATCGCCTCGTCAATGGCCGCCTCCAGCGTCGCCGCCTCTCCCCGGATGTGGGAGAAGTAGAGGCCGCCGCGGCGAGCCATGGATTTGGCGAGCGCGACGAGCTCCACGGTGGCGGCGTAGGCGCTGGGGGGATAGACGAGCCCCGTGGAAAACCCGAACGCGCCCGCCTCCAGGGCCTCGTCGAGCAGGCGCTCCATCGCCTGCTGCTCGCCGGCCGAGGGGGGGCGGTTCTCCGGGCCGAGGGCGGCCAGGCGCAGCGCCCCGTGGCCGACGAAGTGGACGATGTTGATGGAGGGCTTCGCCTGCCTCAGCCGCTCCAGATACTGGCCGAACGTCTCCCACTCCACCGCCAGCCGGCTCCCGATCTCGCCGATCCACGCCGCCGTCACCGCCTTCCGCGCGGGATGGACCGGCGCCGGCGAGAACGAGCACATCCCCACGACTTCCGTCGTCACCCCTTGCCGGAGCTTGGACTCCGCGGCGGGGCAGCCGAGATAGAAGAGATCGGAGTGGGAGTGGATGTCGATGAAGCCCGGCGCCACCGTGAAGCCCGCGGCGTCGATCGTCCGCCGGGCCTCGCCCACCAGCCGGCGCTCGATCGCGACGATCCGGTCTCCCTCGACGGCGACGTCGGCCGCGTAGCCCGGGGCGCCGCTCCCGTCAACGACGGTGCCGTTTCTGATCAGGAGCGTCCACGCCATCCTATTGCGCGGTCTCGACGATCTTCATCGACTTCATCTTGTCGCCGATCTTGATCTTGTCCACGTGCTCCATGCCGGACACCACCTGGCCGAAGACCGTGTACTGGCCGTCCAGAAAGGGAGCGGGCTTGAAGCAGATGTAGAACTGGCTCCCCGCGGAGTCCGGTTGCTGGGAGCGGGCCATCGCCACGCTGCCGCGCAGGTGCTTCTGCTTGTTGAACTCGGCCTTGATCTTGTAGCCCGGGCCGCCGGTGCCGTCGCCCTTGGGGTCCCCCCCTTGGACCACAAATCCTGGCTCGACCCGATGGAAGGTGAGCCCGTCGTAGAACCCCTTCTTGGCCAGCGTGACGAAGTTCTCCACGGTCTTCGGCGCGTCTTCGGGGAAAAACTCGATCCGGATCTCCCCGCCCTTCTCCAGCGCGATGACGGCGGTCTGCTTCACCTTTTTCCCCCCTTGCGCATGCACTCCCGCGACGCCTCCGAGGACCCAGGTGACAGTGACAGCGAGAGCCACGAAGCGCTTGAACACGGTTCGCCTCCTTGGAAGAGATGGTGGCGCCCATTATATCCCGGTTCCTTGCCGCTCGACCACCCGCGTGATACAGTACAAGGGCGCGATTTCGCGCCATTTTTGTGATCGGGAGGTGGGAGCGCTCATGCCGGTGTGGTCGATGGAGTCCCTGATGCCGTTCGTCCGCTACGTCTTTCCCGGGTATGCGCTCTGCCTGCTCGGCGGGGTGCTCCTCCTGGCCGCCGCCAGCTACTGGACCCTGAAGAGCGACGGCGTCCATCTACGAGTAAAACCCGGGTGGTGGCGCGCGGCCGTGGCTTTCGGGTTCCTCTCCTTCATCGCCGGCATCGTCGTGCAGCTCGCCGGGTACGTCCAGATTGGGGCGGTCACGTGGCCCCACTGACCTCCCGTCCCGACATCCGCAACGTCGCGATCATCGCCCACGTGGATCACGGCAAGACGACCCTCGTGGACGCCATGCTGTGGCAGTCCGGCATCTTCCGCGAAAACGAATCGGTCCCCGAGCGCATCCTGGACTCCATCGATCTGGAGCGCGAGAAGGGGATCACGATCATGGCCAAGAACACGGCCGTCACCTACCGCGGAATCAAGATCAACATCGTGGACACGCCGGGGCACGCCGACTTCGGGGGCGAAGTGGAGCGCACGCTCACGCTGGTGGACGGCGTGCTCCTCCTCGTGGACGCCGCCGAGGGCCCGCTCCCCCAGACCCGCTTTGTTTTGAAAAAAGCGCTGGAGGCGGGGCTGCCGCCGGTGGTGGTCATCAACAAGATCGACCGCCGGGACGCGCGGCCGGCGGAGGTGCTCGACGAGATCTACGACCTGTTCATCGATCTGGACGCCCGCCCAGACCAGCTGGACTTCGCGGTCCTCTACACCGACGCCAAGCGCGGCATCGCCAAGCTGAACCCCGAAGACGACTCCCGCACGCTCGTACCCCTCTTCGAGACCCTCGTCGCCACGATCCCACCGCCCCGCTTCGACCCCGACGTGGGGCTCCAGCTCCGGGTGGCCAGCCTCGACTGGGACGACTACGTGGGGCGGCTTCTCATCGGCCGGATCGTCAACGGCACGGTGCGCCACGCCGACCGTGTCGCCATCGTGCGACGGGACGGCACCGTTGAATACGCCAAGGTCACCGTCCTTTACGGGTATGAAGGCCTCAAGCGGGTGGAAATCCCTGAGGCGGGGCCCGGGGAGATCGTGGCCGTGGCGGGGATCGAGACCATGGAGATCGGCGAGACCGTGGCCGACGCCGACAATCCCGTCGCGCTCCCGCTGATCCGCATCGATGAGCCCACGGTCGCCATGCGCTTTTCGGCCAACGCCTCCCCCTTCGCCGGCCGCGAGGGGAAATTCGTCACTTCCCGCCACCTGAGGGAGCGCCTGTTCAAGGAGGCGCGCGTCAACGTCGGAATCCGCGTCGAGGAGACGGACTCGCCGGACACGTTCACGGTCTCGGGCCGCGGCGAGCTCCAGCTGGCGATCCTGATCGAGATGATGCGCCGCGAAGGGTACGAGATGGAGGCGGGCAAACCCCAGATCATCACCCGGGAGGAGAACGGGACGGTCCTCGAGCCCATGGAGCTCCTGGTGGTGGACTGCCCGGAGGAGTTCATCGGAGCGGTGACCCAGAAGGTGGGGACGCGCAAGGGGCACATGCTCAAGATGGTGAACCACGGCACCGGCCGGGTCCGCCTCGAGTACCGGATCCCCGCCCGCGGCCTGATCGGCTACCGCTCTGAGTTCCTGACCGACACCAAGGGCGCGGGCCTCTTGAACCACCTCTTCGACGGCTGGGAGTCCTGGCAGGGCGAGATCCCTCACCGGGGGACGGGCGCGCTCGTGTCCGACCGGGCGGGCCGGGCCACCGCCTACGCCATCGACCACCTCCAGCCGCGGGGCGAGCTGTTCGTCAGGCCCGGGGACCAGGCGTACGAAGGGATGATTGTGGGCGAGCACGCCCGCGACAATGACCTCGACGTCAACATCACCAAGGAGAAGAAGCTCACCAACATGCGCTCGTCCACGTCGGACGAGGGGATCCGCCTCACCCCGCCGCGGCTCATGAGCCTCGAGCAGGCGCTCGAGTGGATCCGCGAGGACGAGCTCGTGGAAGTCACCCCCCAGGCCCTCCGCCTCCGCAAGCAGTCCCTCGTCGCCCGCCGCCGCTTCTAGCCCGCGCCGGGCATGCCCACGCGCGTCAGCTTTGACCATGCCCACATCTTCGCGTCCGACTTGTCCGCGACCGTCCGATTCTTCCAGGAGATGTTCGACGCAGAAATCGTCTGGGAGGCGGCGGCCGCGGGCGCCCGGAATGTCCGGCTCGCCGTCGGCCGCGGGTTCATCCACGTGTACGATCAGCCACCGCGGCTTCCCCGGCCAGGCAACATCCACCACCTCGGGATGGAGACGGACGACCTCGATGCCCTGGTGACTCGGATGCGAGCCAAGGGCTACCAGTTCCGGAACCCGATCCGTGACTACCCGGAGTTCCGGTACGTGATGATCGCCGCGCCCGACAACATCCTGATCGAGCTCTTCCAGGTCCGTCACCCGGCCCAGTGGCGCGTCGCGGAGTGACGGTGCTATCATAAGCGGCGCCGTATGGCCGCCGCGCTGGTTTCGATCGCCCTCGCCGATCGTATCGCCGTCCTCACGATGGAGCGGCCGCCGGTCAACGCCATGAGCCGGGCCTTCATGGGCAACCTCGAGACCGGCCTCGCCCACGCCGCCGCCGACCCCGCCGTCCGCGCCATCATCATCACGAGCGCGCTCCCGGGCATGTTCAGCGGGGGCGCCGACATCCGGGAGCTGGAGGGGCTGGATGCCGCCGGCTGCGCGGCCTTCATCGCTCTCGGGCAGGGACTCTTCACACGGGTGGGCGAGATCCCCAAGCCGATTCTCGCGGCCATCAACGGCGTCTGCCTCGGCGGCGGCCTGGAGCTCTCCATGGCGTGCGATCTTCGAATCGCGGCCGAGTCCGCCCGCTTCGGCCAGCCCGAGGTGAACCTGGGCGTCGTCTCCGGCTGGGGCGGGACCCAGCGCCTGCCGCGCCTCGTGGGCAGGACGCGCGCGCTCCAGATGCTGATGCTCGGCGACCAGATCTCGGCCGACGAGGCGCTGGCCATGGGCCTCGTGAACCGCGTGGTGCCCGACGACATGCTCATCGCCGAGGCGACGGCGGTGGCCCGGAGGCTCGCCGCGAAATCCCCCGTCGCCCTCGCCAAGGTCAAGGAGACCGTCGTCCGAGGCCTGGCGCTCCCCCTCGCCCAAGGCCTCAGCGAGGAGGCACGCTGCTATGCGGAGGCCTACCGCGCCGACGACGCCAAGGAAGGGATCCGCGCCTTCCTGGAGAAGCGCCCGCCCCGCTTCCCGGGCCGCTGAGCGGAGGGGACCCGTGCACATCGGCCACTTCTTGACGCGCGCGGCTCGGCGCTACCCCGACCGCCCCGCCTGGCTCGAGGGGGACCTGACCATTCCCTTCCGCGAGGCCGAAGCCAGGGTGAACCGACTCGCCCGCGCCCTCCTCGCGCTCGGCGGCCAGCCGGGCGACCGGGTGGCGATGCTGATCCCGAACTGCTCCCAGGGGATCGAGGCGCTCCTGGCTCCGATGAAGGCGGGGATGGCCGTGGTCCCGATGAACATCCGGCTCCACCCGAGCGAGCACGAGTACATGCTCAACGACTCGGGCGCCTTCGCGCTGATCTATGGAGAGGAGTTCCGGGAGCACCTGGCCCAGGTGCGGGAGAGCCTCCCGAGCGTCAAGCACTTCATCTGCGTCGGGCGCGGGAGCCACGGCGACCTCGCCTACGACCAGATTCTGGACGGCCAGCCGGAGACGCCGCCGGACGCCACGATCGAGCCCGACGACCTCGCCTGGCTCTTCTACACCTCGGGGACGACGGGGCACCCGAAGGGCGCGATGCTCACCCACCGGAATCTGATCACGATGGCCGAGCAGTTCCTCCTCAACATCAACCCCGCGCGCCCCGACGACGTCCTCCTGCACGCCGCCCCCATCACCCACGGTTCAGGATGCTCCATCTTCCACCACATCGCGGTGGGCGCCGCCAGCGCCTTCCCCGCGACGCGCTCGTTCGACCCGCCGAAGATCTTCGAGGCGATCCAGCGCTACCGCGCCACCACGCTGTTCCTCGTCCCGACGATGATCAACGTGCTCCTGGCGAGCCCGGACAGGACCAGGTACGACCTCTCTAGCCTCCACACGATCTTCTATGGCGGCGCCCCCATGTACGTCGAACAACTTCAATCGGCCGTCAGCGCGTTCGGCCCGATCTTCGTCCAGCTCTTCGGCCAGGGCGAGGCCCCCATGGCCTGCACGAGCCTCCCCAAGGAGGAGCACCTGGCAGGCGACGATCCCGTGAAGCTCAAGCGGCTGGCGTCGGCGGGGCGCGAAACCACCGCGGTGCGCGTCCGCGTGGTGAACGACGAGGACCGGGAAGTCCCCGCCGGCCAGATGGGGGAGATCGTGGTCCGCGGCGACCTGGTGATGAAGGGGTACTGGCGGAAGCCCGAGGCCACGGCTGACACGCTCCGTGGGGGGTGGCTCCACACGGGCGACATCGGCTACCTGGACTCGGACGGCTACCTCTACATCACCGACCGAAAAAAGGATATGATCATCAGCGGCGGGTCCAACATCTACCCCCGCGAGATCGAGGAGGTCATCTGCCGGCACCCGGCGGTCTTCGAGGTGGCGGTGATCGGGATCCCGGACGAGAAGTGGGGGGAGACGGTCAAGGCGCTGGTCGTCCCGCGGGAGGGGATGCGCGCCACGGAGGCCGAGATCATCGAGCACTGCAAGCGTCACATGGCCTCCTACAAGAAGCCGCAGTCGGTGGAGTTCCTGCCGGCGCTGCCGAAGAACGCCTACGGCAAGGTCCTGAAGCGCGAGCTCCGGGATCGCTACTGGGCCGGCAGGCAACGGAAAGTCTGAGACCCCTCACCCCCCTCTCCCCTGAGGGGAGAGGATTAAGGTGAGGGGCGAGGAGAGGCAAGATGAGAGCCGTCGCCATCATCGGTGTGGGGTCCACCCCCTTCGGCAAGCTCGAAGGGATGGGAATCCTGGACCTGGCCGTCTCGGCCTGCCGCGAGGCGCTGGCCGAATCTCGGGTGCCACGCGAGAAAATCCAGGCCCTCTACCTGGGGAATTTCGTCGGCGAGCGGCTCGCGAGCCAGGGGGCTTTGGCCGGCCTCGTCGCCAACCGCCTCGGGCTCACGGGCATCCCCGCCACGAAGGTGGAGGGCGCCTGCGCCTCGGGCGGCATCGCGCTCCGCCAGGGGTTCCTCGGGATCGCCCTCGGTCTCTACGACTTCGTCCTGGTCGCCGGTGTGGAAAAGATGACCTCGTCCTCCACCGCCGAGGTGACGGCCGCGCTCGCCACGGCGGGCGACGAGGAGGGCGAGATGCGGACGGGCCTCACCTTCCCCGGCGCCTTCGGCATCATCACGCGCGAGCACATGGCCCGCTACGGCACCACGCGCGAGCAGATCGGGCTGGTCTCGGTGAAGAACCACGGCCTCGGCGCGTCCAACCCCAAGGCCCAGTTCAGGAAGCCGGTCACCCTCGACGAGGTGCTCGCCTCGCGCCTCATCGCCGACCCGCTCCGGCTCTTCGACTGCCCACCCATCTCCGACGGCGCCGCCGCGGCGGTCCTCTGCCCGGCCGAGTGGGCGCGCGACTTTCACCCCAAGCCCGTCCGCGTGCTGGGGAGCGGCCACGCCACCGGGCCGGCTACGCTCTGGGAGATGGAGGACATCACGTCGTTCCCGGCCACAGTACGGGCCTCGCGCGAGGCCTATCAGATGGCCGGGGTCACTGCCGCCGATGTCCAGGTAGCGGAGGTCCACGACTGCTTCACGATGGCCGAGATCATCGCCACCGAAGACCTCGGCTTCTTCCCCAGGGGGAAGGGCGGGCCGGCGGTGGAGGAGGGGCAGACCGGCCTCGACGGCAAGGTGGCCGTCAATCCCTCCGGCGGCCTCATCGCCAAGGGGCATCCCGTGGGCGCCACCGGCTGCGCCCAGGTCTACGAGCTGGTGAAACAGCTTCGCGGCGAGGCGGCTAACCAGGTCCTGAACGCCCGGATCGGGCTCGCCCACAACCTCGGCGGCACGGGCGTCGTCAGCACCGTCACGATCCTGGGGAGGCTCTGATGCTGAAGGCGCGTCGCTGCGCCGAGTGCGGAAAGCTTTCCCTGGAGGCGGGCCATCCCTGCCCCTTCTGCGGGAGCGAGGGCGGAAGCGCCGTCGCCCTCTCGGGCCGCGGCCGCCTCCTCTCCTGGACGGTCATCCGCGTCGCCCCCGGCCGTTACGCCGCCGAGGCGCCCTACGCCGTCGGCCTCCTCGAACTCCCGGAAGGCCTTCGCCTCACCGCCCGCCTCGAGGCCGACCCCGAGCAGTTGGCCGCCGGTCAGGCCGTCGCCTTCGCGTTGCTCGACCCCGCCCGCGGCCCCATCTTCCGCCCCGCCTGAGCCATGCGTGCGGCGGTGTTTCACGGTCCTCGCGACATTCGTCTGTCCGAGGTGCCCGATCCCACCCCCAAGACCGGCGAGGTCCTCGTCAGGGTCCAGCGCGCCGGCATCTGCGGCAGTGACGTGAAGCGTTTTCTCTACGGTTCCTACCCCTGGCCGCCCGGTTTCATCATGGGGCATGAGTTTTGCGGCGAGATCGCCAAACTGGGTCCCGAGGTGGGGGGATGGCGCGTGGGGGAGCAGGTCGTCGTGGAGCCGACGCTCTATTGCGGGGCCTGTTTCTACTGCCGCCAGGGCCATCATAATCGGTGTGTGGATTTCATGCGGCGCGGGATCACCGGCTCCGGCACCGACGGCGCATTCGCCGAATACGTGCGCCTGCCGGCCTATCAGCTCCACCGGCGTCCACCGGAGCTTTCCACCAGTCTGGCCGCCCTGGTCGAACCGACGGCCGTGAGCGTCCACGGCTGGCATCTGGCGGGCCTCGAGCGCCCCGACAGCGTGGTCGTGGTCGGTACGGGGAACATCGGGCTCCTGGCCATCCTGGTCGCGAGAGCCAAGGGCGCGCGCCAGATCATCGCCGTCGGGAAGTACCCGCCGCGGCAGGACCTGGCGCGGGCGTACGGCGCCCAGCTCGTGCTCGAGCCCGATGATGCGCGGCTCCAGGACCTGATCCTCGAGCGCACCGAGGGGCTGGGGGCCGCATTGGTGCTGGAGGCCGCCGGCACGCCGTCGAGCCTTCGAACGGCCGTCGCGGCCGCCCGCAAGGGTGGAAAGATCGTCGTCCTGGGGGTGTTCCAGGAAGAGGTGGCGCTCGACTACCGCACGATCCTCCTCCACGAAAAACAGATCATCGGGTCGGTGATCTACCAGCGACAGGACTTTGCCGACGCGCTCCGCCTGCTGGCCCGCGGCGAGGTGGACACGCGGAGGCACGTCACCGGCGAGATCCCGCTGGAAGCCATCGTCTCACGAGGCTTCGTGCCGCTCACCGAAAAGAGGGCCGAGCACATCAAGATCCAGGTGTATCCCCCCTGAAGGAAGGAGCGAACCGATGAAAGCGAAGGCCGCAGTGCTCTTCGAGGTGGGAAAGAGGCTCGAGATCCGGGACGTCGAGGTGCAATCGCCCCGGGCCGGCGAGGTGCTGGTCCGCATGGCGGCCGCCGGCATCTGTCACAGCGACCTCCACGCGATGACCGGACACCTGGTGGCCTCCCTGCCGGCGATCCTCGGTCACGAGGGCTCCGGGATCGTGGCCGACGTGGGGCCGGGCGTGACCTCCGTCAAGCCCGGCGACCATGTCATTCCCCTCTGGCGGCTCTCCTGCGGGACGTGCGAGTACTGCAGTGACGGCCGGCCCGCGCTCTGCCCCGAGGGCACGCAGATCCGGATGACGGGACGGCTCCTGGACGGCAGCACCCGGTTCACGCTGGACGGCCAGGAGATCAAGCACTTCGCGGGGGTGTCGAGCTTCGCGGAATACTCGGTGATCCCGGCGCGGGCGGTCCTCAAGATCCCGGAGGACTTCCCCCTCGACCGCGCGGCCCTCCTCGGGTGCGCGGTGATCACCGGTGTCGGCGCCGTGTTCAACTGCGCGCGCGTCAGACCCGGCAGCAGCGTCGCCGTCTTCGGCGCGGGCGGCATCGGCCTCAACGTCATCCAGGGCGCGGCGATCGCCGGCGCGGAGAAGATCATCGCGGTCGATATTCTCCCGAACAAGCTCGAATTCGCCAGGCAGTTCGGCGCCACGCACACCATCAATGGCTCGACGGCGAACGCGGTCGAGCAGATCAGGGCGCTCACCGACGGGAAGGGGGTGGAGTACGCCTTCGAGGCCATCGGCCTTCCGGCCACCATGCGCCAGGCGTACGATTCGCTCCGCAAGCGCGGGATGGCGGTCGTCGTCGGGGTCACGCCGATGACGGCGGAGGTCTCAGTGCCCGTGATGTCCCTCGTCTACGAGGAACGGATCCTGACGGGATCGGTGTACGGCTCCAGCCGGCCCTCGATCGACATTCCGAAGCTGATCGCGCTCTATCGCACCGGCAAGCTGAAGCTCGACGAACTCCTGACGCGCCGCTACCCCTTCGCCCAGATCAACGAGGCCTATGACGCGCTGGAGCGTGGAGAGGTGGCCCGGAGCATCGTGACGTTCTGAGGCGCGGCGCTAGCCACCCAGGTAGCCCTCGATCACGCGCGGGTCGCGACGCAGCTCGTCCGCCGGGCCCGAGAGAAAGACCTCGCCGGTGCGCATGACGTAGCCGCGGTGGGCGAGGACGAGCGCCTCCGCCGCGGCCTGCTCGACCAGCAGGAGCGTCACGCCCTGGCGGTTCAGCGCCTGGAGCGTCGTCATGATCTCGTCCACGACCTTGGGAGCGAGTCCGAGCGAGGGCTCATCCATCATCACGAAGCGGGGGTCCATCATGAGCCCCCGGGCGATCGCCAGCATCTGCTGCTCCCCGCCCGAGAGGGACCCGGCGATCTGGCCGCGGCGCTCGCTGAGCTGCGGGAAGCGCTCGTACTCGCGGGCCATGAACTCCCGCACCTTGGAGCGGTCCCGCGCGAGCCGGTACGCCCCGAGCCGGAGGTTGTCCTCGACGCTGAGGTCGGGGACGATCTGGCGGCCCTGGGGAATGTGGGCCACACCCAGGCGCGAGATCCGGTGGGGCGGCGTCCGGTGGATCGGCCGCCCCTCCAGCATCACCTCGCCGGCGACGATGGGGGCGAGCCCGGAGACGGCCCGGAGGAGCGTGGTCTTCCCCGCGCCGTTGCTGCCGATCACGGTCACGATCTCGCCCGCCCGGACCTCCAGGCTCACGCCCTTGAGGACCTCGATCTTGCCGTAGTGGACGCGCAGGTTCTTAACGGCGAGCATCGGCGGCGCCCCAGTGCCCCAGGTAGGCCTCGATCACCTGGGGATTGGCGCGGACCTCCTCGGGGGTACCCTCAGCGATCTTCTCGCCGAAGTTCAGGACCGACACCCGGTCGGAGATCCGCATGACGAAGTCCATGTTGTGCTCGACGAGGAGGATGGTGATCCCCGCCGCCCGCAGCCGCCCGAGGATCTGAACGATGCGATCCACTTCGGTCCGGTTGGCCCCGGCGACAGGCTCGTCGAGGAGGATGATGTCGGGCTTGACGGCCAGCGCCCGCGCCAGCTCGCAGAGCTTCTGATGCCCGTACGCCAGCTCCGTCGCCCGGAGGCCGGCCAGCTCGCTGATCCCCAGGAAGGAGAGGAGGGCCAGGGCCTGGCCGGTGTGCCGCGCGGTCTCCCGGCGCGCGCGGGGAAGGCCGAGGGCGTACTCGAGGAGGGTGGCCTCGCCGTGGCGGTGGAACCCGACGAGGACGTTCTCGAGGACCGTGAGGTCGGGGAAGAGCTGGAGGTTCTGGAAGGTCCGGGCAATCCCGAGGCGCGCCCGATCGGGCGTCGCGAGCCCGTCCAAATGGCGGCCACGGTAGAAGACGCGCCCCCGGTCGGCGGGGATGCGGCCGGTGATCAGGTTGATGAAGGTCGTCTTGCCCGCGCCGTTGGGGCCGATGAGGGCGTGGATGGTCCCCGGCTCGATCGTGAGCGCCACTCGCTCCACCGCCGTGACGCCGGCGTAGTGCTTGGTGAGCTCCGCCGTCTCGAGAAGCGCTCCCTCGTGCCCGTTCGCGGGGGCGGCAAGCACCCGGGCCAGGTCTACCTCGACCTCCGGCGGCGCCAGGCGCGTTTCGCGCCGGCGCTTGAGCCATTTCTCCAGTGTTCCCACGATCCCGTCGGGCAGGAAGACGAGGGTGAAGAGGAGGAAGCCGCCCAGGAGGAAGAAGCGCTGCTCGTAGAGGCCCGCGGAAAAGTGCGTGATGAAGGCGAGGAAGACCGTCCCCACCACGGGACCGTAGTTGGAGCCGACTCCCCCGATGACCAGGGCCACGAGATAGTAGAGCGACGCGCCGAACGTGAAGCTGTCGGAATTGATGTAGCCGTTCTGGTGGCCGAAGAACGCACCGCCGATCCCGGCGTACACGGCGCTCACGCCGAAGGCCACCACCTTCCAGCGGACCACGCGGATCCCCACGCTCTGCGCCGCCTCTTCGCTCCCCTTGAGGGCCAGGAGCGTCTTCCCCCAGAGCGAACCTGTGAGATGGTTCATCGCGAGCTGGAGCGCCACCGCCACACCCGCCACGAGGTAGAAGTAGCCGACCGGGCCGAAGGGCTGGGGGATGGCGTAGATCCCCATGGTGCCGCCCGTCAGGTCCACCCAGCGCTGGGCGAGGATCTCCACCACGAAACCGAAGCCCACCGTGATCATGGCCAGATAGAGCCCTTTGGTGCGGATGGCGGGGAGGGCCAGGAGGAATCCGGCGGCGCCGGCGAACGCCCCCGCAGCGGGGAGCGTCAGCCAGAGCGAGAGCCCGTACGACGTGGTCAGGAGGGAGGTCGTGTAAGCGCCGATGGCGAAGAAGCCGGCGTGGCCGAGCGAGATCTGCCCCGAGAACCCCACGAGGAGGTTCAGGCCGACGACAACGATGGTGTCATAGGCCGCCGTTTGGAGGAGCAGCGTGAAGTACTGCGTGGGCAGCGCGGAGGGGAGCACGTAGAGGACAACGACGACGGCGATCCACACGAGAGGGCGGAGAGGGCTCATCGGGACGTGGGATCGCGGAAGAGGCCGGAGGGACGGAAGATCAGGACGAGGATGATGATGAGGAACGGATAGAGATCGCCGAACTGGGAAGAGATCAGATTCGAAAAGAGCTCGATGATCCCCAGGAGGATCCCGCCCACCCAGATCCCGACCGGGCTCATGAAGCCACCCATAATCCCGGCGGCGAACCCCTTGATGGCGAACTTCACCCCCATGAACGGGTGGAGGGAGGTGATGGGGCCGACCAGGATCCCGCTCACCGCCGCCAGGATCGCCGCAATCGCGTAGACGAGGATCGCCATGCGCCTGACGTCAACGCCGAGGAGGGCCGCGGTGTCGCGGCTGAAGGCGACGGCGGCCAGGGCCTTGCCCGTCAGCGTCCGGTTCAGGAGGAAGAGGTACCCGCCCATGATCAGGATGGAGGCGATGATGATGAAGAGTTCCTCCACGACGATCCCGACGCCCGCGACCCGGATCACGTCCACGACCTTCCCGCCCACCAGCGAGGGAAACGACTGGGAAGACTTCCCCCAGAACGCGGTCGCCACGTTCTGGATGATGACGCCGAAGCCCATCGTGGTGAGGACCCAGGAGAGGGTGAGGTGGCCGACCGGTCGGATTGCCACCCGTTCGAGGAGCACGCCCAGCGCCGCCAGAACTGCGACGACGATGAGCGCCGTGAAGAGGATCGGGACCCCGGCCTTGACAAGCGTGAGGCCGAGGAAGGCCCCGAGCATGAGGAAGTCGCCCTGGCCGAAGTTGAGCGTCAGGGTCGTCCGGTGGGTGATATAGAAGCCCTGGGCGATGAGGGCATAAATGCTCCCCACCGCCACCCCGCCCACCAGGATCTGAAGGAGGGACTCGGGGCTCACTTACTGCTTCAGCCTGACCACCTTGCCTTTCTCCCAGATCCCCAGGAAGACGTCCTTCTGGTCCACGCACTCGTGGTCGTCCTTGGCGTACGGCTTCTTCGGGACGCCGGTGGTGACGGCGTCGAAGTTGTCGATCCGCTCGAGCGCGTCCCGGATCTCGTCCGGGTTGGGCCCGGCCATGTCGATGGCCTTGAGCACGAGGTTCGCCGCGTCGTAGCCGAAGGAGGCGATGACCGGCCAATGGTACTTGTTGCCATACTCCTTCCGCATCTTCTCATCCCACGCGCGCGCCTTGGGCTCGTTCAGATCGAGAGCCTGGCCCATCACCGCGTTCTTCAGGAGGTCGTCGCCCACGATGTCCCGGAGTTTGCCCGAGGACATCCCCCAGTTGCCGGCCATGATCGGGTTGTAGCCGATCTTGACCAGGTTCTTGAACTGGATGTCCCACTCCTCGGCGAACGTGAGGATGATCTCGATGTTCTTCTCCTTGAACTTGAGGAGCTGGGGCGTGAAGTCGGTGATGCCGGGGTTCGAGGACTCCACCACTACGGGCGGCACCTTCCGGGCCTCCAGGCCCTTCAGGATCTCGCCCTTGGCGAACAGTCCGTAGCCCGTCGTGGAGTGGAGCAGGCCGATGGACCTGGTCTTCTTGGTCGCCCAGTCGAGGAGCGCGTTGACCTGGAACTCCTCCACCATGGAGCAGCGGAAGACGTAGTTCTTCGGCTGGTCGGCGAACTTCTTCGTGATCGGGGTGGCGATCGAGGGGCCCGCCATCAGCGGAATCTTGTTCTGCTGGTTCAGGTGCATCACCGCCAGGACGTTGCCCGAGTTGGTGGTGCCGATCACGACGTTGACCTTGTCCTGGGTGAGGAGCCGGGTGAAAACCTCCACGGCGCGCTTGGGGTTCCCCTCGTCGTCATAGATGACGAGCTGGACCGGCTTCCCCTTGTAGCCGCCGCGGGCGTTGTACTCCTTCACCGCGAGCTTGTTCCCCTGGAGGTAAGACTCCCCGAAATCCACGATGACGGGAATCCCGCTCAGGGGCTGGACGATCCCGATCTTGACCTCCTGGGCCTGGGCCGCCGGGCCCGGGCCGAGCGCGAGGGCAGGGAAAAGAAAGACGACGACTCCGATCGCGGACATTCTGGAACTCATGGGCCCCTCCGGTGTCGGCAAAGTGGGATTGGCGGTTCGACGAGCCATTGTCGGAAAGTCTCGCCGACAGGTCAAGAGGAGATTTTCGCGGGGATCTAGCGGTCGAGCCAGGCGACCATGAGGCGGCGCCCGTAGCGGCTACCGGCCGCGGCCGGGCCGCGGGTGGGAACGGGGGGGTCCGCCGCGGGCAGCGAGCCGCTGCCGGCGCTCCTCCGCGTAGCGGCGGCGCTCCTCGGCGGTGGGCTTGATCTCGGGCAGGAAGAGGTCGTCCTCGGCCCACCCGACCGGGATCTTCTGGGTGATGAAGCGCTCGATAGGCTCGAGCAGGAGCGCCGTCGCTTCGTCCACCAGGCTGATGGCCGTGCCGCTGGCCCCCATCCGCGCGGTTCGCCCGATCCGGTGGACGTAGTCCCAGGCGTCCTGAGGGAGGTCCCAGTTGATCACGTGGCTCACGCCCTCGATGTGGAGCCCGCGGGAGGCCACGTCGGTCGCCACCAGGACCGGCAGCTTCCCCTCCTTGAAGTCATTCAGGATGCGCAGCCGCTTTTTCTGGTCCACGTCGCCGGTCAGGGCGCGCGCCTCCCAGCCGTTCCGGCCGAGGCGGTCTTCGAGCCGCCGCGCCGCCTCGCGCGTGTTGGTGAAGATCAGGATCCGGCTCCCGCCCTCGCGCTTCAGGAGGCCCAGGAGGAGGTTGAACTTCTCCTCCCGGCTGACGTGGTAGAGCAGCTGGATCGCCGTCTCCACCGTCTTCTGCTGGGGGGCGATCGTGATCTGGGTGGGGTTGTTCATGAACTCCCACGTCAGCTCGAGGACCCGGAACGAGAGCGTCGCCGAGAAGAGGAAGGACTGCCGCCTCTCGGGGGGCGGGAGCCGTCGGAGAATGAAGCGCAGATCCGCGATGAAGCCCATGTCGAACATCCGGTCGGCCTCGTCAATGACCAGCACCTCCACCTTCCGGGGGGACCAGACATTCTGCTTGAGGTAGTCGATGAGCCGGCCCGGCGTGCCGACGAGCATGTCGCAGCCGGCCCGGAGCTCGTCCCGCTGCTTGGCGTAGTCGATGCCGCCGTAGACGGAGAGGATCCGAAGGCCCGTGTGCCGGCCCAGGAGCCGGGCGTCCGCCTCGATCTGGACGACCAGCTCCCGGGTCGGGGCGATGATGAGCATCCGGGGACCCGGGCGCGGCTCCCGCGCCTGCAGAAGGCGCGTGAACCCGGCAATCAGGAAGGCGGCGGTCTTGCCCGTCCCGGTCTGAGACTGGCCGGCCACGTCTTTGCCCTTGAGGGCGACCGGCAGGGCGGCCTCCTGGATCGGCGTGCACTCGACGAAGCCGGCGCCGCGGATTCCGGCGAGGACCGGCTCGGGGAGGTTGAGGGTGGTGAAGGGAAGGGCCAGGACTAGCTCTCCTCGTCGATCAGCTTCGCCTTGACGAGCGCCGCCTCCAACGCCCCCATCGCTTTCTTGAGCCCGGGGAAGAGCTCGGGGTTCAGGGTGACCCCCTTCTTCGTCGGCCCCGGCTCGCCCTCGGGAGGCTTCCAGTACACGCGGATGTCGATGAAGGGATGTCCCTTGTACTCCCGGAGCGAGACGCGGATCTCTTCATCCGCGTTCTTCTCAATGGTGGCAATCAGCTGATCCATCGTGCTCCCCTTCCGAGCGTGTCATGGCGCCACTTCCGGCACCGGCGCGGCAGCCGGCTTGGGCCGCCGGCCGAAGATCCGGGCCGAAATAATCCCCAGCTCGTACAGGAGGATCATGGGGCCCGCCATGAGGGACTGGTTGAAGATGTCCGGCGTGGGCGTCAGGATCGCCGCGACGACGAAGGTGAGGAGAACCGCGTACTTCCGGTTCTTCGCGAGGAACTGCGGGGTCACGAGCCCCATGCGCGACGCGAGCGTGATCGCCACGGGCAGCTCGAAGATCGCGCCGAACGCCAGGGTGAACTTCAGCACGAAGTCCACGTACGAGCCGACGGAGATCATGGGCGTCAGGTCCGCACCGGGGAAGGACACGAGAAACCGCATCGCGAACGGGATCACCACCAGCTGGGCGAAGGTGGCGCCGATCAGGAAAAACAGCGAGCCGACGAAGACGAACGGCACCGCGAACCGCTTCTCGTGCGTGTGGAGCCCCGGGGCGACGAACGCCCAGACCTGGTAGAGCACGACCGGAATCGCCAGGACGACGCCCGCGATCAGCGCCACCTTCATGTACACCCAGAACCCCTCGGTGGGGGTCAGGAACACGAGCTTCGCCCCGGGAATGGCCGCCTCGAACGGCCGCCGCACGAACTTCATGAGGCGCTCCGCGAAGCTGAGCGCGATGAGGAGCCCCACGAGGATAGCGACCACGCTCCAGACGATACGCTTGCGGAGCTCGCCCAGGTGATCGAGGAACGACATCTTCTGATCGACGGCTTCGTCCATGACCTACCAGTCGGTGAGGAAGTGGCGAAGCACGCCGGCGCCCTTCCCGGGGGCGAACCCCTCGCGGATCGCCCGGGTCACGTAGGCCTTGGCGTCCCGGACCGCCTCGGGAAGCGGGCGGCCCCTGGCCAGCCCGGCAGCGATGGCCGCCGAAAAGGTGCAGCCGGTGCCGTGGGTGTTGGCGGAATCGATGCGCGGCGCGCTGAACGCCGTGAACTCCCGGCCGTTGAACAGGAGGTCCAGGGCCTCCCCCGTGAGATGGCCCCCCTTTACCAGGACGTGCCGGGGCCCGAGCTTGGCGATCCGCCGCGCCGCCTCCTCCATGTCGTCGCGCGTCGTGACCGCCATCTCCGCCAGGGCGCCGGCCTCGTGCAGGTTTGGCGTGACGACCAGCGCCAGCGGTAGGATCTCGCCGATCAGGGCCTCCCGGGCGTCCGGCTCGAGGAGCGGGTCGCCGGACGTGGCGATCATCAGCGGATCCACCACCAGCTTTTCGACCCGGTGCTCTTTGAGCTTCGCCGCGACGGCGCGGATGATGCCAGCGGTGGCGAGCATCCCGCACTTCGCGGCATCAGCGCCGAAATCGGAGAGGACCGACTCGAGCTGCACCGCCACGAACGCCGGGGGAAGGGTCACCACGCCCTGGACGCCGACGGAGTTCTGGGCGGTGATGGCGGTGAGAACCGACATCCCGAAGACCCGGTAGGCGGAGAACGTCTTCAGGTCCGCCTGAATTCCCGCCCCGCCCCCGGAGTCAGAGCCGGCGACGGTCAGGGCTCTCGGAATCGTCATGCGCGCGCTCCCACGTCTTGCCGAAGCCGGCTCAGTATACGCCGGGGGTCCCAGGGGAACAACCCCGCGGAATGACCAGCGTGAACTCTCCGCGCACTGCGCCGCCGCCGAAGCGGCGGGTCAGCTCGGCGGCCGTGCCCGTGCGGACCTCCTCGAACTGTTTCGTCAGCTCCCGCGCCACCACCAGCTCAGCATCGCCGAACACTTGCTCGATCGCCTCCAGGGTTCTGAGCAACCGGTGAGGCGACTCGTAGAGCACGACCGTCATGTCGAGGTCGCGGAGGGCCTTGAGCCTGTTCAGCCGCCGCCCGGGTTTGGTCGGCAGGAACCCCTCGAAGACAAACCTGTCGGCGGGCACGCCGGCGGCCGACAGTGCGGCGACCACCGCCGACGGCCCGGGCACCGGCACCACCGTCGCCCCGGCGGCCCGCGCCTCCTTGACGAGGAGGAAGCCGGGATCCGAGACGCCCGGCGTGCCGGCGTCGGTCACGAGCGCGATGGATTTGCCCTCGGCCAGCAGCCTCAGCAGCTGCCGCCCCTTCTGGCGTTTGTTGTGCTCGAAGTAGCTCGTCACCGGCGTGGCGACTCCGAAGCGCACGAGCAGGGTCCGCGTGCGGCGGGTGTCCTCGCAGGCGATCAGGTCCACCTCGCGGAGGGTGCGGAGCGCCCGCAGGCCGAGGTCCTCGAGGTTGCCGATCGGGGTGGCGACGACGTACAGGGTGCCCGTCATTGTGCGCGTTCGAGCGCGGGCTTCGCCCGCGCAATCTCAGGGGGGAGGCATCGGAAGGGGGGCGAAACCCCCCTCCGAGGATTAAGCCGACTCGGCCTTCTGCTCCATGATCAGGATCGGGCGCTCGTGGTTCACGATCACTTCCCGGGTGACGATGCACTCCTTGAGCCCCTGGATGGAGGGCAGCTCGTACATGACGTCAAGCATCACCTCTTCCAGGATCGCCCGGAGCCCCCGCGCCCCCGTCCCGCGCTTCAGGGCCTTCTTGGCGATGGCGACCACGGCATCGTCGGTGTACTTGAGGCGCACCTTCTCCAGGTCGAAGTACTTCTGGTACTGCTTCATGATGGCGTTCTTAGGCTCCCGGAGGATCTTGATCAGTGCGGCTTCGTCCAGATCATCGAGCGTCGCCATCACCGGCAGGCGCCCGACGAACTCGGGGATCAGCCCGTACTTCAGGAGGTCCTCGGGCTGCGCCAGGGCCAGGAGATCGCCGATCTGGCGGTCGTCCCGGCTCCGCACCTCGGCCCCGAACCCCATCCCGCTCTTTCCCACCCGGCTCTCGATGATCTTGTCGAGCCCCACGAAGGCGCCGCCGCAGACGAAGAGCACGTCGGTCGTGTCCACCTGGATGAACTCCTGGTGGGGGTGCTTGCGCCCGCCCTGGGGCGGGACGTTGGCCACGGTCCCCTCCAGGATCTTCAAGAGCGCCTGCTGGACCCCCTCGCCCGACACGTCGCGCGTGATGGACGGGTTCTCGGACTTCCGCGCGATCTTGTCGATCTCGTCGATGTACACGATCCCCCGCTCGGCCCGCTCGACGTCGTAGTCGGCGGACTGGAGCAGGCGCAGGATGATGTTCTCCACATCCTCGCCGACGTAGCCCGCCTCGGTCAGCGTCGTGGCATCGGCGATGGTGAAGGGCACGCGCAGCATCTTGGCCAGGGTCTGCGCGAGGAGCGTCTTCCCCACCCCGGTGGGGCCGATCAGCAGGATGTTCGACTTCTGGAGCTCGACCTCGCCGACCTCCCCGCCCGCCTCGATCCGCTTGTAGTGGTTGTGAACGGCCACCGCCAGGATCTTCTTGGCGCGCTCCTGGCCCACGACGTACTGGTCGAGGACGTTCTTGATCTCGGCCGGCTTGGGGAGGCGCCGGATCTCCCGGCTCTTTTCCTCCTCCCACTCCTCCGCGATGATGTCGTTGCAAAGCTCGATGCACTCATCGCAGATGTACACGGTGGGGCCGGCGATGAGCTTCCGCACGTCGTTCTGGCTCTTGCCGCAGAACGAGCACTTCAGCACGCCGTTGGTCTCCCGCGTTCGGGCCATGGACGCGTCCTACCCTGCCGAGGCGCCCGCCATGGCCCCGGCCGCCTCCGCGACGGCCCGCGGGGTCGGCTTGGAGGAAATGACCTCGTCCACGATCCCGTAGTCCTTGGCCTGCTCGGGGGTCATGAAGAAGTCCCGATCCGTGTCCCGCTGGATCCGCTCCAGGCTCTGCCCCGTGTGGTGGACGAAGATGCGGTTCAGCTCGTCGCGGACGCGGAGGATCTCCCTGGCCTGGATGTCGATGTCCGTGGCCTGTCCCTGCACCCCGCCCAGCGGCTGGTGGATCATGATGCGCGCATGAGGGAGCGCGAAGCGCTTGCCCTTGGCCCCGGCGGCCAGGAGCAGCGCGCCCATGGAGGCGGCCTGCCCCATGCAGATGGTGGAGATGTTGGGCTTCACGTACTGCATCGTGTCGTAGATCGCCATCCCCGCGGTCACCGAGCCGCCCGGCGAGTTGATGTACAGGAAGAGGTCCTTGTCCGGGTCCTCCGCCTCGAGGAAGAGCATCTGGGCGATGACCAAGTTGGCCAGCTCGTCCTCGATATAGGTGGGCAGGAAGATGATCCGTTCCTTGAGGAGCCGGGAAAAGATGTCGAACGCCCGCTCGCCGCGGGGCGTCTGCTCGACCACGATGGGAACCAGCGCCATAACGCCTCTCCTTACCTGCCCATAGTGTACATCAGGATTCGATCCGCGCGTGCTGAATCAGAAAATCGAGGGTGCGGGCCTCCCGGAGGGAGTACCGGAGCCCCTCCAGGTCGCCGCTCTTCTCCATGAGCCGCCGGACCGCCGGCGCCGGCCGCTGGCTGGCCCGGGCGATCTTCTCCACCTCGGCCTCCACGTCGGCGTCGGCCGGCGCCACGCCCTCCTTCTCGGCGATGGCTTCGAGCAGCAGCGCGCGCCGCACCGCATGAAGCGCCCCGGGGCGGAGCTCCTCGGTCAGCTTCTCGTAGTCCCACTTGATCTGGTCGGGATCCACCCCTTGCCGCCGCATCCGCTCGCGGGCGTGCTCGATCAGACGGGCAACCTGGCGGAGGACCATGGTCTCCGGCACCTGGAAGTCGTGCGCGGCCAGGAGCGCGTCCATCACCTTCTCCTCCAGCGTCCGGCGGCTCTCCCGTTCCCGCTGCGCCTCGAGCTCTTTCCGGACCGCTGTCTTCAGCTCCTCGAGGGTCCCGTACTCGCCGAGGCCCTTGGCGAACTCGTCGTCCAGCGCCGGCAGCGCCTTCTCCTTCACCTCCACGACCCGCACCGTGGCGGCGCCGCCCTTGCCCCGGAGGTCCTCCCGCCGGTGGTCGTCGGGAAAGCGGATCCGCGTCTCCCGCTCCCCGCCCGCGGCGAGGCCGATCACCGCCTCGTCGATCTCGGCGAGCACCGCCTGAGAGCCCACGAGGAACGCGTACCCCTGCTCGCGCCGCGGCTCCAATCCCTCGGGCGTCAGGGTGTAGTCCACGATGACCAGGTCCCCCGCGGCGGCGGGGCGCTCGACGCTCCTGAACTCCGCGTGCTGCTCGCGGAGGTGCTCCAGCGCCTTCTCGAGATCCTCATCCGTCACGGGGACCGGCGCGTGCTGGACGGTCACGCCCGTGTAGGTCCCCAGCGCGATCGCGGGCTTGATCTCCACCACCGCCGTGAACTTGAGCGGCGCGCCCTCCTCGAGCGTCACGTCGTGGAAGTCCGGGTCCTCGACGGGGTGCAGCTGCGTCTCGGCCAGCGCCTGCCGGTACACCTCGGGAATCAGCCGCTGGGCCACCTCCCGGCGCACCTCGTCGGCGAAGTGGAGCTTCAAGAGGTTGCGGGGGACATGGCCCTTCCGGAACCCCGCCAGCTTCGCCTGCCCCCCGACTCGCCCGTAGGCCTCCTCCCACGCCTGGCGGACGAGGTCCTCCGGGGCCTCCACCTGGAGGCGGCGCTTGCAGGCCTCGAGCTCTTCGACGGCGACTTTCATCGGGAGAGGGTGATTCTCGGACAAAACGCGGCCACCGTCAAGTCGGGCCGAGAGGCAGGGGCGCTACAGGCTAGAGGAGCAGGATGAGGTAGGCGCTGGCGATGCGCTCAAAAGCCTGCAGGGACCACGGCAGCCACGCTCCACTGTTGGCGTAGACCAGGCCCGCGGATACGCTGGCAACGAGGAGGAAAAAGGCCCAATCCGGTAAACCGAGCATACGACCGAAGGGCCCGAGGATCCCTGCCAGGACCACCCACACGAACAGGAGCAGAAACAGCGCCACAACACCGACGAGCGGTGTCAGCAGCAGCAACGAGACGAGGCCTAGGAGGCCCTCGCCACGGGCGAGGCCGGGCGGCTGCATCGTAAACTGCGTGATCGCCTCCTCGACCGGCTCCCAGGAGAGCAGGCCGAAGTACGTGGCGAGGAATATGGGTCCGAACAGGAAGAGAAGCCACTGGCTCCATCGCCGCGGGAACAGTGTGAACATCGGCGTCATTCGCCCTCCTGCCCAGTCGAATGTTGCAGGGCTCATGCCGAGGCGGGATCCTGGCAATAACCGAAAATCATTGATGTTACCCACCCCCGGGGCTGGCAAAAGGCGGTCAGCCTGGCACGTCGAGAACCAGAGTGGCACCCCTCTGAAATGGTGCGAGAGGGGGGAGTTGAACCCCCAAGGAGTTTCCCCCACTGGATCCTAAGTCCAGCGCGTCTGCCAGTTCCGCCACTCTCGCATCGAGAAAATGGTGAGCCGTGAAGGAGTCGAACCTTCAACCTACTGATTAAGAGTCAGTTGCTCTGCCAGTTGAGCTAACGGCTCGCCGAGCGTTAATGGTACGCCTGAGAGGATTCGAACCTCTGGCCTTCGGATCCGGAGTCCGACGCTCTATCCAACTGAGCTACAGGCGCACCACGCTGTGTCGTCTCTCGTCGTCCCCTCAATTCTGGTACGCCCGGAAGGAATCGAACCTTCGACCTTCGGATTCGAAGTCCGACGCTCTATCCAACTGAGCTACGGGCGCACGAATTGGGGTGAGCGAAGGGAATTGAACCCTCAACCCCTGGAGCCACAGTCCAGTGCTCTGACCAATTGAGCTACGCTCACCGCGATCGTCCAGCATTCAAAAGGACGCCGTATCTTACCCCAGGGCGTCCGGAAATGTCAATCCGCGCGGGCATTTCGATGCTCCTTGATCCCCGCGCGGCCACCGGCTAGCCTATTCCTGTCATGGGACAGAGCTTCATCCGCACCTTCCTCGCGCTGGCCCTTCTCTTCCAGATCGACGCCGCGCTTCAGCGGTACGAGCAGGCGCGCGCGCACATCTGCCAGACGGGGGTCACCGCCGAGCATATCCGGCTGTACGAAGAGCTCGTCAAGGCCACCGAGGCCGCCCGGTACGGCGGCGGGCGGGAGTCCAATTTCTGGGGACCACGGCCCCCCGAGCTCGCCTACCAGGACTGTTTCCAGGCCCCGGGCTGGGGGGATTGAGGTGGGCGCACCCTCTGTGTCAGCGCCGAAGCACCCGGCGCCGGCTAGCGGCCGCCGGGCCGGCGCTGCATGGGGCGCTGCCCTTGCCACGGGCGTCCATGCTGCCCGGGGCGGGCATGGGACGGGGGCTGAGCGCCGGGCCGCTGGCCCTGGGCCGCCGGCACCTGGCCCCGCCGCTCGGCTTTCGCCTTGGCGCGGGCGCGGTCCTCGGTCTTGCGCGCACGGATCGCCGCGATGCGCTCCGCCAGCGGCACCTCGAGCTTCTCCGACCCGCGCCGGCTGTAGTCGAAGTCCGGCAGCACCACCCGCGGCAGGCGCTTGCCCACGACGCGCTCGATGGCGGAGAGATCGCCTTCTTCCTCCGGCGAGACGAAGGTGAAGGCGTCGCCCGTCAGCTCCGCGCGCGCGGTGCGCCCGACGCGGTGGATGTAGTCCTCCGGCACGGCCGGTACGTCGAAGTTGATGACGTGGCTCAGGGCCTCGACGTCGATGCCGCGTGCGGCGATGTCGGTGGCGACGAGGATCCGGAACCGGCCGCTCTTGAAGCCCTCCATCGCCGCCGTACGCTGCGCCTGGCTCCGGTTGCCGTGGATGCGCTCGCAGTTGACCCTGTGGCGCGAGAGGAAGTCGGCCAGGCGGTTGGCGCGGTGCTTGGTGCGCGTGAAGACGAGCGCGCTCTTCATCTCGCCCCGCTTGATGAGCTCCAGCAGCAGGGAGGACTTGACGTCCTGGGCGACCGGGTACACGGCCTGGGTGATGCCCACGGCGGGCGCCGCCTTGCGCTCGAGGTTGATCATCGCCGGCCGGCGCAGCAACTCGCGCGTCAGCGTCACGATGGGCGGCGGCATCGTCGCCGCGAAGAAGAGCGTCTGGCGGCGCGGCGGGAGGTGCTTGAGGACGCGGCGGATGTCGGGCAGGAAGCCCATGTCGAGCATCCGGTCCGCCTCGTCCAGCACCAGGATCTCGAGCCCCTCGAGCTTGGCGTAGGGGAAGCGGAAGTGGTCGAGGAGCCGTCCCGGCGTGGCGACGATCACGTCCACCCCCGTGCGGAAGGCGTGCTCCTGCGGTCCCATGCCGACGCCGCCGAAGACGGCCGCGCCGGACATCGGCGTGTGCATGGCCATCTGGCTCAGGTGCTCCTCGATCTGGGCTGCCAGCTCACGCGTAGGGGTGACAATCAGCGCGCGGGTCACGCCGCGCCGCTTGGGCATGAGGCGGTGCAGGATGGGCAGCACGAAGGCCGCCGTCTTGCCGCTGCCCGTCATGGCGCAGGCGAGCACGTCGCGGCCTTCCATGGCCGGGGGGATCGCGTCCTGCTGGATCGGGGTGGGGCGGGTGAAGCCCATCTCCTTGACGCCGCGGAGGAGATCGGGGTGAAGCCCGAAAGATGAGAATGGCATAGGCTGTCATCGTCTCACATCCCCGCTCGCTGGCCCGGCTCATTCGCTTGTGGGGCGCTTGCCTCTGTCACGATGCGGTGCCTCGCAGACCAAGGGGGGAGGCAGACATGGATGTCTCTCGACGCGATTTCATCAAGCCC
>Ga0209322_10000245_pt1 | contig 30204 bp, 33 predicted proteins | sample Rifsed19ft1_FD_184013 | JGI IMG/M metagenome (GOLD analysis project Ga0209322, IMG submission 184013) | Soil microbial communities from Rifle, Colorado, USA - sediment 19ft 1 (version 2) | ecosystem: Environmental > Terrestrial > Deep subsurface > Rock core/Sediment | place: Rifle, Colorado... | reverse complement strand
GGGTACGCCTCGGTCGGGCGCCTCGCCGGACGGGGCGCATCGACCCTCTCGGTGCACGGCCTCTTCAGGAACGGACCTCTGGATGCCGGGGGGCTCCGTTATCAAGCGCGCGCGACCTTCGCCCGCTCGCTGCCATTCCGCTCGACGCATTCCCCGGGGACACTCCTGATTCATCTCCGGGATGCGGAAGAGGAGTGTCCCCGCCCAGCCACGGAACCCCCCGCATCGCCCCGGGTCCCCGGGAAGCGGAGCCGCTCCGTCGCCGTCCCCCTGTTTGGCGGCGGGTGCTTTTTCTTTTCCTCCTGCCGGCGGTGTTTGCGGCGGCAGGCTGCGCAAGGATGCCCCGCATCATCGTCCTTTCCGACCCCCTGACCGCGGGGGAGCATCTCGAACTCGGCGTGGCGTACGAGCGCAGCGGGGAATTCGAGATGGCGATCCGTGAATACGAGCGGGCCCTCCGGAAGAACGGGGAGTTTTTCCAGGCCCGGGTGAACCTCGGCAACGCCTGGTTGGCGAAGAAGGAGTACGGGAAGGCGGAGGAGGAATACCGGAAGGCGCTGGAGGTCCGGCCCGGCGATCCCGAGGCAACCAACAACCTCGCATGGGCGGCGATCTTTTCCGGGGAACGCAGGGAGGAGGCCGCGGCGAGGATGGAAGCGGTCCTTTCCCGCCCCGGGAACAGAACCGCGACGCTCCTCGACACGCTCGGCGTGCTGCGGATGCGCCTGGGCCAGGCGGCCACGGCAGAGGAGGCGTTCGTCGAGGCGGAACGGCTCTGCCTCGAGGCAGGGGAGCCCGGGTGCCCGGGGGAGATTCTCCGGGAGATCCGGGATCACCGGGCGGAACTTGACGGGCGAATCCCCTCCTCCCCGGCGCCCCCTCTGGTACAATAGAGTGATGCTGCGCGATCATCGTATCGCAACCGCGCGGGTGACGGCTTTCCTGCCCGAGCCGATGCCGCGGGCGGACGGGTGACCGGAGCGGTTTCTTGTTTCCTCCCATCCACCCCGACCTCAGGTTTCACAATTACGCCTCGTACCTGCGGAGGCGTATCGGCGGGGCCGCGGTGCGGATCAGCGTCGACGGCGGATTCACCTGCCCGAACCGGGACGGCACCCGGGGCACGGGCGGCTGCCGGTACTGCAACAACGACTCCTTCACCGGCGGGATCCTGTTTCCGGGACTGCCAGTCGAGGAGCAGGTCATGCGGACGATCCTTTCCCCCGGGAGGCACAGGAACGCCTCCCGCCTCCTGGTCTACTTCCAGCGGTTCAGCAACAGCTACGCGCCCCCGGAGGAACTGGACCGGGTATACCGCGCCGCCTTCTGCCATCCCGACGTTGCCGGGATCGTCGTGGGCACCAGGCCCGACTGCCTCGGGCCGGAGGCGCTCGACGTGCTGGAGGGGATCGGGCGGAACTGGTACGTCTCCGTGGAGATCGGGCTCCAGTCGAAGTCCGACGCCGTCCTCGCAAGGGTAAACCGGGGACATACCGTCGACGAGTTCGTGGTCGCCGTGGCCGCCGTGCGGGCCCGGGGGATCGACACCGGGGTCCACCTGATCTACGGCATCCCCGGGGACACGCGGGAGAATTTCGTGGAGACGGCCGGATTCCTCTCCGACCTCGACGTACAGGGGGTGAAGCTGCATCACTTCCACGTCGTGGCCGGCAGTGCCATGGCGCGGGAGTGGAAAAAGGGAACGGTGAGGGTTCCGGAATACGGGGAATACGTCTCGGCCTGCGCGGATTTCCTGGAACGGCTCTCCCCCGAGGTCGCCGTTCTCCGTCTGGTCGGGTCGGCTTCTCCCGGGACGCTGATCGCTCCCCTTTGGGAGAAAGGGGGCAGGGAGATGGCGCAGGACGTGGCGGCAGAACTCCGAAGGAGGGACACCTGGCAGGGCGCTCTCCGGTAGGGCGGCGGGAAAGGAGAAACGATGGGCGACGCGGAGAGGGAATATCTTCCCCACTCGTCCCGGTGCTTCATCTGCGGGGACGAGAACGGGTGCGGGGTGCGCACCCGGTTCTTCGTCCAGGGGGACGCCGTGCGGACGAGGGTGACGCTTCCCCGGCACGTCAACGGGTACAAGGATATCGCCCACGGGGGCGTCATCGCGGCTCTCCTGGACGAGTCGATGGGGTGGGCGGCCACGGTGTTCGGGCGCAGGCACCCGATGTACCTCACCGGCGAACTGACCGTGAAGTACCTTTCCCCGGTTTCCGTCGGGGAGGAGATCGAGATCGCAAGCAGGCTCTTGGAGGACTCGGGGAGGATCGCCTACAGCACGGGGGAACTCGTCTGCGGAGGGAAGGTCCGCGTGAAGGCGAGGGGGAAGTTCCTTCCGATGAGCCGGGAGGAGACCGCGCGGGTGATTCCCTATCTCAAGTTCGACCAGTGCCGGAAATACCGGACCCTGTTCGACTACGCAAAGGAGCCGGAATGAAGCGCGTATCGGGCGTCACCGGCTTGCCGGGGAGGATGGGGAACCGGGAGTGTGCCTGACGCGGATCCGCACCGTGTAGGCGACGGTATCCAGGGACGGGCCGGCGTGGAATTCGACCTTGCCGGTCATCCCCTCCGGCGGAATGGTCCCCAGTTTCCCCAGTTCCTCGAGAAAGGCGCCGGCGGTATCGACCGGGACGTGGACCCGAACGATCTCGCGGAGGGGAAACGTTTCCTCGGCTCCGACTCCTCCTGCCGCGCCCGTTTCTTCCCTGCGGACCGTCCCGCCCAGACGCAGGGCGAGGACGGCGATGCGGTCCTCCAGCCCGGTCCGGTCGTCCGAAGCGACTTCGATCGTCACTTCCCTCCCGGAAGGCATCGGCCGCAGCAGCCGTGACAGCGGGGGGGCAAATACGCGGGGCGCCGTGGATTCCCCCGCCGGGGAGTCCCGAAGGGACGTCGGTCCGATTGCCCCGCCCTCGGTGCTCACGCGGGCGGCGGGGACCGACGGGAGTTCCGCCTTGGCCTGTCCGGCGGGTTTCCCGGGACGGGGCGCGAAAACGACCGCTCGTTCCTTTTTCCCTGGCATCGTCGACGATATCTCGCGGGGCGCCTCTTTCTCCCCTGTCTCCCGGTCGGCGGCATCCGGGGGCCGCTTGACGGGGGCGCCCGCCTTTTGCCGGTCCGTCCGCGTGTCGGTCCTGCTTCCCGGAGTTCCTCTTTCGACGGACGCGGAAGGAGCCGGGGAGACCTTCGATGCCGGCATCTCTTTCCGGATCCCGTACGCGAGGAGAAAGACCAGCACCACGGCGGCGGCCTCGAGGGGGATCTTGATGTGGGCGGGCAGAAACAGTTTCTTCCACAACGGCGGTGCCGCCTGCTCTTTCTCGAGGCGCAGCCTGACCCCCGCGAGCAGCCCGGGGGGTGCTGCTCCGGGGGGGAGGTTTTTGAGGAGGGACAGCGTTTCCTTGAGGGCCCTCTCCTCCTCGGCGCACCGGGCGCAATGCCGCAGGTGCTCCGCGATCCCCTCCCTCTCCCTCTCCGGGAGATCCCCGTCAAGGTAAGCGGAGAGAAGGTCCCATGCCCTGGCGCATTCCATCCTTTCCACCCGTTACACGACCGGCGCCAGCATCCTGCGCAGCGCCATTCTCGCCCTGTGTAGCTTCGATTTCACCGTGCCCAGAGGAAGTCCCGCAGCCGCCGCGAGCTCCTCGTACGTAAAGCCCTCCACATCCGACAGGAGAACGAGAAGCCGGGAATCCTCGTCGAGCCTTGCGATCGCCGCTTCCAGGATTTTCCCGGTCTCCCGCGTTTCGACCATGCGGTCGGGGCGGTCCTCCTCCCTGCCGGGAGGTTGGAAGGGCGCGACGCCGTCTCCCTGCGGTTCGTCGGGCAGAACCTCCCTTGCGGCCCGCGCCGTCCGCTGGCGGATGCGGTTGAGGCACCGGTTGGCCGCGATGCGGAGCAACCAGGTGGAAAGAGACGCCTCCCCGCGGAAACCCGTCAGGTTCCGGTAGGCCGACAGGAATACCTCCTGCGCGACGTCTTGGGCATCCTCCCGGTCCGACAGCATACGCGTGCAGAAGGCGTACACCCGGTCCTGGTGGGCCCTGACGATGGCGTCGAACGCCCCGGGTTTCCCCTCCCGGAAGGCTTCCACCAGAAGGTCGACGGGCCGGGTTCCCGCCTCGCTCGCGCGGTTCTTCGGACTGCATGGCGGAGGAGCGGCTGAATCCACGGCTACCCCTTATGTCTTCTGACAGTCGGCGGCCGGCTTCGGTTCCGGGGTATGCGACTCCGGAAGCGAAACCTCCCTCCGTGCCGTCCATTGTACTGCGGCGCCGGTTGCGGGAGGAGGGGCTTTCCTGTATTTTATTTATAGAATCGACGGAACTGTGTACCCGGTTGCAATATCTCAACAAAAAAAGGGGGTTTCGGTTTGGTCACCCAGTCGGGTCTGCTGACGGTACTTGCCCTGGCAGTCATCGTGGTTGTAGCCGGGATGGCGTGGGCCACATGGAAACTCCTGAAAACCATTGAATTATTGGCAAGTCGCGTGGATGAGTCCCTAAAGCAGTTCGAGAAGACGGCGGAGGAGATCCGGAAGAGCAATGCCGTCTTGCATGAGATTATGACCCACGCCCAGAGGAGCGTGGCGAACGTCGAGCACGTGACGGAAGGGGTGCGGAAGTTGAGAAAGACGCTGGACGCGACCACGGGGGTTCTGGATTTCGGGGTCCTTCCGGTTCTCGGAACCGTGGTCGGGGTGCTGGCGGGTTCGAAGGCTGCCGTGTCGTACGTTGTGAACCGAATATTTCGAAAGGAGGGTCGTCATGGCGAATGAAAACTGCAATGCGGGTGGGGTGTTCGTGGCATTTCTGGCCGGCGGCCTGATCGGCGCGGGACTGGCCCTTCTTTATGCCCCCGTATCGGGCAAGGAGGCGCGGGTCAAGATCAGCGACGTCCTGGAAGACATGAAGAAGAAGTCCGAAGGCTTTGGCGTCGACATCAAGAAGAAGGTCGATTCCTTCATGGAGGAGGAGAAGGCGATCATCAAGGCCGCCTACGACGCGGGCAGGGAGGCGATGACGCGCGAGAGGGAGAAGTACACCAAGTCCGAATAGAGCAGCCCATTCCGATACGCAGGGCCTGTCGGGAAGGACGGACCGATCGTTTCCACCGGAACTCCAGGGGGCCCGGGTTTCTGCCGGGCCACCTTCCTCAATGCTTCCCCCGAATCCCCCGGAGGAGAGCCGTGGCGGCGAAAAACGCCGCGGCGAACAGCACCACGGTTGCTCCGGTGGCGGTGTCCAGGTAGTACGAAGCGGCGATTCCCGAGAGGCCGGAGATCACGGCGATAGCGACGGCCGCCCAGAAGGCGGAAACGGCTCCGCGCGCGACGTTCCGGGCGGCGGCGGCCGGAACGACGAGCAACGCCGTGACGAGAAGGATCCCCACCGCCCGGATGGCGGTCGAGACCACGAGGGCGACCACGAGGGCGAAGGAGATTTCCAGGGCACGGACGGGGATGCCCATCGATTTGGCGAATCCCTCGTGGACACCAAGGAGCATGATCTTGTTGAAGGTGAGGAACAGGTAGGCGCCGACGGAGAGGAAGAGCACCGCCATCCAGAGGATCTCCGTTTCGGAGACCGCGAGGAGGTCGCCGTAGAGGTACGCCTGGAGGTTCCTCGTGAGCCCTTTTTGCGCGCTGATGATGGCGATTCCGAGGGCGATGACCGTGGAGAAGAAGACACCGATGACGGTGTCCGGGGAAAGCTCCGTGCGTCCCTTGACCAGGGTGATCGCCCAGGCCACGAACAGACCGAAGGCGACCATCGTGAGGAGAGGGTGAACCCCGAGGAGCACGCCGATCGCCACGCCGGTGAACGCCGAGTGTCCTATGGCGTCGGAGAAGAAGGCCATCCGGAAATGGACGAGGGGCACGCCTACGGCCGCCGCGGCGGGAGCGACAAGAAGCATTGCCAGGATCGCCCGCTTCATGAAGAGCGGTTCCGCGAAGCCGAACGGCAGGACACGGCCCATCGCGGAGAACAGGGGAGCTAGGAGCGATTCCACCATCAATCCTCCTTTCCCCCGGCCCTGCGGGGTGGCGAGGGTCCGTGGAGGCGCCCGTGGCCCCCGGCGGGTCCGTGGCTGAACAGGTGCGCGCCGCTGCCGTACATCGCCGCGATGTTCTCCGGGGTCAGCGTCTCCGTCGTCGCTCCCTGGCAGACGACCCTGCGGTTCAGGCAGATGACGCGGTCGGCGTGACGGCTGACCACGGAGAGATCGTGGCTGACCAGGAGCAGGCTGAAACGGGACTCGCTGTGGATCTGACCGAGGAAGTCGAAGAACAGCTCCTCCCCCGAGAGGTCCACCCCGGACACGGGCTCGTCCAGGAGCAGGATGTCCGGATTGTCGCGCAGGGCGAGGGCGAGAAGGACCCGCTGGAGTTCCCCGCCCGAGAGCTTCCCCAGGGGGCGGGAGATCAGGTGGGATGCACCCCCATGGGCCAGGCTCTCCTTGGCTGACCTTCTCGACCGCGCGGAGTGACCGAAGATGACAGGGTACCTCTGGGAGGAAAGGGCGAAAAAGTCGAGCACCGTCATCGGGGCGTTCCGGTCGAAATCGAGCCGTTGGGGTACGTATCCGATCCGGGGGGCGCCCTTCCCGTGCTCCGCGGCGCGACAGAAGCGGATCTCCCCCGTGAAGGGGACAAGCCTCAGGATGGCCAGGAGCAGCGTGGTCTTTCCCGCTCCGTTCGGGCCGACGAGGGCGGTGACCTCCCCGCACCGGAGGTCGGCGTTGACCCCGGAGAGGATCTCCGTTCCTCCCGCCCGGACGGTGAGATCCCGGATTTCGAGCGTGTGATGGAAGGTCGTGGGCGTCACCTGGTCCCCAGCGCCTCGGTGAGCGTTTGCAGGTTCCGTCGCATGACGTCCTCGTACGTCGTGGGCGCGGCGGACCCCGTGGACACCGGGTCGAGCATGCGGACGGGGACCCCCGCCTCCCGCGCGACCGTTTCGGCGAGCCTCTCGGGGTACTGGGGCTCCGCGAAAACGGCGGCCGCTGTTGTCTCCCGGATCGTGCGCACGAGTTCCCGCATCTCGCCGGCGGACGGTTCCTGCCCCGGCGTTTCCTCGATCCGCCCCACGATGGTCAACCCGATCTCCCTTGCCAGGTAGTCGAACACGTTGTGGAAAGTCACGATGTTCCGTTTCCGGAAGTGTCTCGCGGTCTCGTTGAATTCCCGGGCGAGGGCATCGAGTCGGCCGACGTATGTGTCTGCGTTCCGGCGGAAGACGGGGCCGTTTCCCGGGGAGACATCCGAAAGGGCCTTCTCGATGGCGCGGACCTGGAGGATGGCGTTCCGGGGGCTGACCCAGGTGTGCGGGTTCACCTCGTTGCGGCCCCCTCCCGGATGGCCGTGGGGATCCCCGCCCGCCCGGAGGGGGATTACCGAGGAGGCGGTTTCCACGACACGGATCTTCGGGTTTGCCCTCCGGATGGGAGCCCCGAGGAAATCCTCCATCCCGAATCCGTTCGCGATGAAGAGATCCGCCTCGGCGATCTTCCTCATGTCCCCGGGCGAAAGCGAATAGTCGTGCGGACATCCCAGGGATGCGGGGAGCATCATCTCCACCGTGACGCCGGGGGCGTCGCCGACGACGTTCCGCGTGAAGAGGTACATCGGGAGAAAGGAGGTGAGCACGCGAAGGTCGGCCCCCTGCGCGACCCGTGAAAAGGGGGAGAGAACCAGCAAGGCCGCAAGAAGGGCGGCAAGGAGGTTCATCGTCCCTCCTCCGTCGCCCTGCATTTCGGGCAGGCGCCGAAAAACTCCAGCGAGTGCTCCTTCACGTCGTATCCCAGGGTGCCGCGGATGTCCGCCTCGAGGCGGGAGAGGTCGCACCTGCGGGGCTGGAACGAATCGATCCTCCCGCACCTTCTGCAGACGACCCGGTGCCGGTGGGACCCGTCGGTGGCGAGTTCGTATCGGCGGCTTCTCTCGTGCAGCGCCACGCTTCTCACCAGCCCGAGGGAGACCAGCAGGGAAAGGTTCCGGTAGACGGTGGACGCGTCGGGCCTGGGCGCGGGGAACCGGTCCAGGATCTCTCTGGGCGAGAGCGGAAGGGGGCTTTCCGACAGGATGCGCAAGATCTCTCCCCTGCCGCGCGTGGCGGGGTATCCAAGCTTTCGAAGCGCTTCCGCAGGGGGCCCCATGCATTCCCTCCTTTGCTGCAACTATATTGCAGATGCAAATATTTTGCAACGGTAGGGGGGTTGCGGAATCTCGGCTTCGGGGGGAACATCTAGGTTGCAGGCAATGTCGAGGGTGCTGCTGCCGGCCGGTGCGTTGCTGCCGCCGGGAAAGGAGGACGGGGGAGAGGCCGTCGCCGTAGACCCGCGCTGGAGCCCGAAACGGACGGGGGAGGCCCCCTCTCCCGGGTCGACCGGCGGATATTGAGGCCGGGGAGGGAATTCACAGGGGAGAATCCGGGATCCCTCTTCCCGCATCGAACGGGAAACGGCAAGAAAGGGAGGATCCCGTGAAGGCGATACTCGCTGCCACGCTGGCGGGAATGGTCCTGCTGTTCACCGTCCTTCATATCCGGGCGAACGAACCGCTCGCAACGTGGGTGTCATCCTCGAGCCAGATCTACATTCACGGGACTCCCGTGTGCGTCACCCAGCAGGGGAAGGACATCGTGGCCTGGGTGGGGCAGTGCGGCCTGCACCAGCTTCCCCCGGAGTCCGACTCGGTGGAAAGGCTTCCGTTCCAGCACGACCACCCGGGGATGAATCTTCCGCCGGGCCATCCACCGATCGATCAGGAGATGTTCCCCAACGAGCAGAGGCGAGTGCTGATCTAGAGAAGGAAAGGGGGCCGGAAGGCCCCCTTCGTCGACCTGCCAATCAAGGAAAATCGGTTAGAAGAGGTAGGTGAACCGGAGCGTCGTCCGGTTTCCCTCGGGGCGGTTCTCCGCAGAGGATTCCCACTGGGTTTTCAAACCCGCCGAGAACTTGTCGCTGAAGAAGTAGTGCAACGCCGGGCCGATCGCGAAGACCTGCTCTTTCGAATCGGGGATGTCCCCCGAATCTCCCTCGTCCTCCGTCAGTTGCTTCAGATAGTACCCGGCCACCGCGCCTCGGAGCCCCTTCCGGAACTCGTATTCGAACGAATAGTTGAAATGGAAGACCTGCCCCGGCGTGATCTCGCTTAGTCCCGAACCGATGAATGGATCGTCGTTCTTCGTGCTGTAGGTGTAGTGAATACGCCAGGAGGTAGAGAGTTTCGGCGTCAGGAACCAGGTGAAGGCGTAGTACGGCTCGATCACCCAGTGGTTGCTCCCCGGGTTCAGAGCGTACTTCTTGTCGTACTGCCCCGTGGGGAACGTGAAGTCCAGCTCGAACCGCTGCACGATCGGGCGGCCGAGCAGTTTCGTGTCGAGCCACTGGAGGAACGGCCCCACCGTCAGGTCTCCCAGGAGGCCGGGATTGGTGGGAATCCCGTTGCCGCTGATGGATACGACGGGAAGGAGGACGTCCACCCCGATATGGGCGCCGAGGAGCTTGTGCTTGTATACATGGACGAGCTGGTTCATGGACAGCAGCACGCCGATATCCGGCTGACCCGGAATGTCGTCCCCGTCCTGGTCCTTGAACGTGTCGGACTCGTACGCCTGGACGTACTCGGTGAAAAACGTTCCCACGCCGGGAACGCCTCCGTCGAGGATGTCCGTCAGGCCGAGGTTAAGCGGCGGTTGGTTGAACGCGTGCGATGGGGCGCCCGGGATCCCCGTGAAGACGGCGGCAATCAGCACTACGAACCATCCCCGTTTCATCATCCCCCTCCTTGGATATCGTTGTGTCCGTGAACCGGCTCCCCCATACATATCCGCGGAGAATCTTGCCCGTCAACCTTTTCTTTTGGGAAACCACGCTTCTCCCTGCTACAATATGGCGCGACGGGTGGAGGTGCTTTGGCGTTCTACACGGACCTGAGCGACGTCTACGACGCGCTCTTCCCGGTATCCGAGGCCCAGCGGGCCCTCTTCGACAGGCTCCTCGCGTCGGGGCGGGTTCGCCGTGTCGCCGACGCCGGTTGCGGTTCCGGGGCGCAGCTTCTCCCCTTCGCCTCCGCAGGGGTGGAGTGCGTGGGCCTCGACCCCGATCCGGCCCTGGTCGCCCTGGCGAGGGCGAAACTTTCCCCGTTTCCCCGCGCCCGCGTGGAGACCGGGGGGTTCTCGGACATCTCCCGCATCGTCTCCCCGCCGGCCGACCTCGTCCTCTGTCTTGGCAACTCGCTGGTCCACGTACCCCAGGACGAGGCGGCACGCTTTCTCCGGGACGCCGCCTCGGTCACCTCGAGGGAAGGGGAGATCCTCCTCCAGATCCTCAACTACGAGCGCCTGCTGCTCGGGAACGTTACAACGCTTCCCCTCGTGAGTGCGGAGGAGGGGGCGATCGAGTTCCGTCGGAGCTATGTGTGGGAGGGGAACCGGAAGGTCCGGTTCCAGACGACGCTCCGGATTTCCCGAGGCGGCGAGCCCAGGATCGTGAGAAACGACATCCCTCTTTACCCCCTCTACCCCGATGAACTCAGGGAAATGCTGTCACGGGCCGGCTTCTCCGGGATCCGGTTTTTCGGGGATTTCGCCGGCTCCGGCTTTACGCCGGAATCGGAGGCTCTCGTGTGCCTGGCGGGGAAACAATGACGAAGGGCCGGGGCCGGGGAAACACGTTGGTCCGGGCCCTGGCCGTTCTTGCCGCCCTCCTTGCCGCCTGGGGGGTCTCCCGCGCGGTCAGCGCGGCCAATCGCCCCCCGTTGCCCCCGCCGTCCCGGGTGCTCCCGACCCAGGACGAACAGACGGCGTTCGAGCACGGTCTGGCTCCCGAGGTCCTCCGGCAATTCCTCGCCGACGGCTTGTCGGAGGGAACCGCCCAGGACGGGACGAAGATCACCCTTACGCTCATCCCGCATCTCCAGAAAGCCATCTTCGAGCTCTACCGCCGGTATGACCCTCCCTACGGAGTCTTCGCCGCGATGGAGCCGAAGACCGGGAGGGTCCTGGCCCTCGTGGGATACCGCAAGGGAGGAGAGACGGATCCGTCGCTCCCTCTGAAGGCGATCTATCCCGCCGCCTCTCTCATCAAGGTGGTCACGGCGGCGGCAGCGCTGGAGAAAGGGGCGATCTCCCCGGAGAAGGAGATCAGTTATCGCGGAGGGATCTACCGGATCACGCGCAAGGGCCTGCATACGCACGGGGGGCGAGGCATCCCCACCATGACGCTCGAGGAGGCCATCGCCAAGTCGGCCAACTCCGTATTCGGAAAGGTGGGGGTCAAATACGTGGGGAGCGAGACGCTCGGGGAGTTCATGGAGAAATTCGGGTTCGGCCAGCGGATCCCCTTCGGCCTTCCCGTCGAGGTAAGCAACGGCCTGGTGCCGTCGGACGAATACCATCTCGCCCGGACCGCCGCGGGCTTCGGGGAGGTGTACGTCTCCCCGCTCCACATGGCGATGATCATGTCGGCGATCGGTTCCTCCGGGGAGATGCCGAGGCCGATCCTGATCGAGAGCGTCGAGGACCAGGACGGTGAACCCCTTTACGAGGCGGTGCCGTCGAAGTGGCGGGACACGGTGAGCCCCGAGACGGCCGACGCGCTGCTCAAAATGATGGTGAAGACGATCGAGATGGGGACCTCGCGGCGGGCGTTCGGCACCCCCGACTCCACGCCGCTATTGCGGGACATGGAGGTGGCCGGCAAGACCGGGTCCCTGTCGGGCTGGAGCCCGAAAATGCGTTTCGAATGGTTCGCCGGCGTTGCGCCGGTAGGGGACGCGAAAATTGCGGTCGCCGCCCTCGTGGTGAACGACAACCACGGGAAGATCAAGGGGAGCTACGTCGGGAAGGAGGCGTTTTGCTCCTACTTCGGGTATCCGGAATCCCGCCCGCCCGCCTACGCGAAAGCCCGGGGGAAGAAAAAAGGGCGCGCCGAGGCAAGGAAACGAGGAGCAAAAAAGGTGGGCGCCGTGAGGAAAGGGTCGAAGAAGCGCTCACCGGAGGTCAAGCGGGCGCCCGTGTCTCCCCGGTCGTCCGGCCCGCTTCTCATCCCCCGCTGGCTGTCGTATCGATGCCCCCGTCCCGGCGACCCTTCCCGGGGCTGACCGTCCGATGGAATTCTCACGGCTGATATCGTCGAGGCAGAGCCTGCGGGCCTTCGCGGACAGGCGGGTCGAGCCGGAAAAAATCGAGCGGATGATCGAGGCCGCAAGGTGGTCTCCCTCCTGCGCGAACCGGCAGCCGTGGCGGTTCGTGATCGTGGAGGCGGGGGACCCCTCGCGGCACGCCCTCGAGGAGTCCCTCGACGCGGGAAATGCCTGGGCGAAACGGGCTCCTGTCCTTATCGTCACCGGAGCGCGGAAGGCCGACGGGTCTTCCGTGGAGACGAGGGACTACTTCCACCACGATACGGGGCTGGCCACCATGAGTCTCCTGTACCGCGCGGTGGACCAGGGGCTGCTTGCGCACCCGATGGCGGGGTGGAAGGAGGATCCCCTGAGGACGGCCCTCTCCCTGCCGGAGGATTTTCTGCCCATCGCGGTCATCGCCGTGGGGTACGCGGGAAGGAAAGAGGATCTCGACGGGGAGACCCGGAAGAAGGACGAGCGGACGCGGGTTCGCAAGAACGCCGGGGAGATCGCCTTCCGCGGACGTTGGGGGGAACCCTTCCGGGGGACCTTGCCCTCCTCCCCCGCGAAGGTGTACGAGACCGAGATCCCCCTGCGGTTCGGCGACATCGACGCGATGGGGCACGTGAACAACGCCGTGGCGATGACGCTCTTCGAGCTCGGGAGGGCCAAATTCTTCGCCGAGGTGGTGGGGATAGGAAGGATCGAGGACTACGAGTTCATCCTGGCCGAGGCGACCGTCCGGTACCGTCTCCCCATCCTGCTCCAGGACCAGGTGCGGCTGCGCATGCACATTACCGACATCGCGCGAAGTTCGTTCAAGTTCAAGGCCGATCTGTTCGATCCCCGCGACGGCCGCGTCTTCACCGAGGCCGAAACCGTGCAGGTGATGTTCGACTACGCAACAGGGCGGGTGAAACCGGTATCGGCGGAGTTCCTTGCCAAGGTGAGGGACTATATCGGGGGGTAGCCCCCCTGGCATCGATCCCGTCCTTTTCCGGACGACGTCTCATTTCCCCGGCGTGCCGGGAGCAGTAACGATCAGTTCACCCCGCATTCCTCTTTCCCTGTGGGTTTTTCCCAGGAACGACTTGTCGCAGGAGAACGTGTACGTTCCCGCCGGCAGGGGCGGCACCCGGAGAAACGTCTCCCCCCCCTTGTTCAACTCCCGCCGGGCGATGATCTTCCCGTCAGGGCCTGCCAGGACGAACGAGTGGGGTGCGATCCCCGATTCCGTGGACACGCGAACGACGACGCTCTCCCCCGCGGGGAGGGAAAGGCGGGCGGGGTCGAAGAAGTAACTCCCCGCCCGGAGGTCGAGAACCTTTTCCCCCGGTGCGGGTGTTATGGCGCCCTCCCGGACCTGCGGCCCGGCGCACCCGGCGATCGCGAGAAGGATGGCGCTTGCCAGGAACCGTTTCACGTTCTCCCCCCTGCATCTTTTCAAAATGAGATGAACTGCGGAGAAAGAAGATGCACCGTTTTCGCCAGTCTTGATGCAGGCGATCCCTCTGCCACCGTTTCCCTTCAGAAATAGATATTCCATGAGAATTTCGCTTCGTTGTAGTGGAGCCCGGGGGAAACGGTCCGGCCGACATCCACAAACAGCGCATGGTGACGGTGAAGAGAGATCCCCTGGCGGAGGACCGCCGAAAACTCCCTCCCCCGTTTTTCGTCCCCCAGGACGCCGAAGATCTGGCGCGCCTCCAGGAGGATTTTCCAGGAGCCTGTCATCGGTCTCAGGATCCCGGCAACCAGGCCGACTCCCCCCGTGTAATCGGGGCTGTACTTGCCGGCGACATTTACCTCCGCCTCCAGCAGCACGTGGACCAGGCCGAGTGGGCGGGTATCCCAGGTCATTCCTCCGCCGGGATTGAGGGAAAAGACCAGGGCGTCCGAACCGCCCGGGAATGGTTTTGTTGCGAACCCCGTCCGGAACTTCCAGGAGACCGGCCGGAAGAAGGTGTCCCGCCCGGCAAGCGACAGGATATGGATCAGATCCCATTGCTGCAGGCGAAGCCGACCGGTGTCGGGATAGTAGCGGACCGTCGCACGGGAAAACTCGATCTGGGACCCCGGCGTGAAGCCGTCGTCGGCATCGAGGAGGTCGTGATAAGCCGGCCGGCCGGACGCCTCGAGGAAGACATCGTCTTCCCGGATCCCCGCAGCCAGCGCCACCCGGGAGGACCCGTGGCCGCCTTCGGGGGGCTCCGGAACCGGAAGGGGGGAGAGACCGCTCTCCGTTCCCGGGATCGTGCTCCGTGCGGCGAGGACCTCGAGGAAACGCTTCAGATACTCCTCCTTCGTGTATTGCCTCTTGGCATAACGCAACTGGATGGTTTCCGAGGCGAGGTCCAGGATCCGCCCTTTTGTCGTGTCGGGCATGCCGTCCGCCAGGATCTCCCGCGGAGAAACGGTATTGTCGAGCACGGACCGGGCTTTCCGGATATTCGCCTCGTCAAGGGAGGAAGCCATGTGCCGTATCTTTCTGGCCTGGGAAGGGCGGAAGACCGGATCGGAGACCAGGCCCTCGGAGCGGACGGCTTTGAGCGTGTCGATCGGGATGGTGAACCCGCGGAACCGGTCGGTCAGCCTTGCGGAAGGGGCGGCAACCTCCAGCAGGAAGAGCAGGTCGTAGGAGCAGTTCTCCTTGAAAAAGAAGTAGTCCGAGTAGATCCCCTGCAGTTCCATGACATGCAGAACCATCCGCCGGACATCGTCTTCCGTCAGGTTCAGCCGGTACTCCCAGAGGTCCCGCTGGTCCATGTTGCTGTATTCCTTCACCTTGTCGTAGTACGGGAGGATGGAGAAGTAGCCCGGGTAGAGCCCGAAGATCCCCTTGAAGGCATAGGCCAGCCCGTTGTCCCTCCGGTCGATCCGGGCCGCGTAGTTTACGGCGTACGACAGGAGAGGGCTTTCGTAGGAGGAGTCGAATCGAAGGAGGGTGTGACCGAACATGGAGGCAGGGGCGTTCATATGGCCCGACGCGAAGACCAGGCTCGCGGACTTTGCGTCGATCCTCTTCAGGTTTTCCTCAAGGGTTCGGCAGGAGACCTCGGGAAGCCGGGAGAGATCGGCGGCAAGCCGCTGGATCAGCCAGTCATACCGGGCGGGGAACCGGCATCTCGGAAGGGTCTGCTCTTCCTCCCCTTGCGCGAAGAACCCGTCGATGGCAGCATCAAGCTCCGCCGCAGGATCGGTTTTCCCGCGTGGAGACAGGAAGAAATTCCTGTCGTCAACGAGACTTTCCGTGCCGAAGACCCCCGTCTTGTAATGCAGGAGAGCGTGCCAGTATCGGTGTTCCTGGAGACGGAGCCGTTTTGCCGATTCTTTCAGTTCGGCGGTGTAGGTGTTCGTCTCCGCTGACACCGGCGGGGGAGGGAACAGGAGGAGAAACAGAAGAGGGTATGCGAGTGGTCGTCGCATACCCTCTTATATCATTCCCCTGCGGTACGGTTTTCCCCCGTTGTTTACCCCTGGGAGGAAAGAAGCACGATCGTGTCGACCACCTGCGCGTACTCCACGTTCTCCCTGGGGAAGATTTCCGTGAAGTGGGACTGCAGGTTGCGGTAGAATCCTTCCCTTCTTTCCGGCGCGATCTGCATCAGCTCCGCGAGCGTCTGGACGGACTCCCCCCGGCCCTGGGCGATGTCTTTCGCCAGGCTGTCGAGGTTCGCGTAGACAAACTCGTTGAGGCGCTCGTTCTGGACGAATTTCTTCGGCTGCGTGCACTCGGACGTGCCGGAGGAGATGCCGAAGGTCTGGTTCCCCAAGGTGCCGTTCGTGGTCGCCTGAAAGGCCTGGAGCAGGCTGGAGTCGTTGGCGTTGGCCTGGAAGAGCATTGTCCCGAGGCCGCACCCGGTGTTCTGGTGGGCCAGTCCTCCCGTTTCTGCTGCGAACGAGGTGGTGGCGAAGATGAGGGTTAATGCGACGATCCCGAGTATCCGTTTCATTTGGGTCCTCCCTTTCCGAATAGTGGAATGATGCTACTCATGATAGTTCAAATGATCGGGACGAGGGAAAGTTTCAGAGAATGAAGAGACTTTCGCGGAACGATCCCCCCGGCGACGTCCGTTCCCTCGGTCCCGCTTTCCCGTTTTTCCCCTCCCCGAGGACGGCGGCAAGGAACGAAAGGAGCCGTTTCCGCAGATTCTCATCGGAAAGCGCCCCGATGTGTGCCGCTCCGGGGGCGATCCACAGCTGCTTCGGTTCCCCGGCGAGCCGGTAGAGCCGTTCCCCGTGCCGTACCGGGACGACCTTGTCCGCTCCCCCGTGGAGGAGGAGGACGGATACGGGACGGACGCGGCCGATCCAGCGGCTGGCGCTGTACCGATCCGTAACGAGAAGGGAGAGGGGGTACTGCAAGGGCCACAGGAGGACAACCCCGGCGATCTTTTCCCGGGCGATTCTCCGGTATCCGGAGAACGCGCTGTCGATGACCAGCGCCCGGATCCGGTCCCGGTGAGGGGAGTTGGCGACGGCGTAGACGGCGACGGATCCCCCCAGGGATTGCCCGAAGACCGCGACCCGGTCCTTGTCAACCCGCTCCATCCGGAAGATCTCGTCGATCGCCGCCAGGGCGTCCACGTGGATCCCCTCCATATCCGGCTTTCCTTCCGACTTTCCGTATCCCCGGTAGTCGAAGAGAAAGACCTGGTATCCCTCCCGGGCGAGCCACAGGACGGCGCCTGCGTGGGTGCTGATGTTTTCCGCGTTTCCGTGGAAGAAGAGGACCGTTCCGCGCGGCTCGGTGTTCGGGTGGAAGAACCATCCGTGGAGCCGCACGCCGTCGGGCGTTTTGAAAAACACGTCCTCGTGCAGGACCCGTTCGAGATACGGGTTCGCCACGTGGATCCGCTGCGGATAAAAGAAATAGGAATCGCACCCCGAAAGGGCCGCCAGGAAAAGGGCAAGGATCAGGAACGGCACCGTCGTCCGGAGACGGCATATCATGTCGCTACCCCAGCGGACAGAAGGATGAGGAGCAGCGCGGAGGTGTGCATTCCGCCTACCTTACGGCGCCCCGTTCTTTTTCGCAACCGGGACCACCGGTTGACGTGGATCAAGGCCGCGGTTTCCTGGTCCGCCCTATAATAAGATAAAATCAAGAAGGGTGGCCGAATGGAACGGATCCCCATGGTGCTTACCGCCGTCCACGTCCTGGCCGCCATCGCCTGGCTGGGCGGGATGATCTTCCACATCGTGGTTCTCGACCCGGTCTTCCGGAAGAACGAGGTGAATTTCCAGGGCGCGTTCCTTCTCGCGCTCATGGAGCAGCGGTTCCGGAAGCTGGTCGGGACGTCGATCGTCCTGCTCGTCGGGAGCGGGTTCGCCAAGGCGTATCTCCTGCTGGGGTCGTTCTCCGGGCTGTGGACGACGACGGCCGGGCGGTACATCCTGTTGAAGATCGGACTCACCGGAGCGATGCTCGTCATCTTCGCGGTCTGCCCGAAGACGAAATCGTGCTCCTCGATCCCCGGCGTGTGCGACATCGCCTCCGAGGCGCTCCTTTCCGGGGGAAAGGAAGGGACGATCCGCGAGCGATCGAAGGTGATCCTCCCGAAGGTCGCGCTCGGGCTGGGGATCGCCGCCATGGTGACCGCCGTCTACCTGCGCGGGTAGTCCCGCCGACATTTCCCTCGCGTGGGCCGCGCAGACGCTGCCCCCGGGGCGGACCGCTTTCTCCCGCCGTTTCGGCGCATGCCGGCGGTATAATTTCACCATGCGCCTCCCCCGCTTTGCCCGGAACACCCTTCTGGTTCTCGCGGGGATCGTCGTCCTCTGGGCTGCAGGGACCGGAGTCTCCCTCGTCTTCCTCCCCCCGGTCAAGCCGCTCGCCGATCCTCGCGCCTCGGTCGACATCACGGTGAGGGACTGGCACGGGAAGGAGCACCCCTTCGTGGTCGGTCCCAAAAACCCTTACTGGATGTCGATTTCCGCCGTTCCCTCCTCACTCAAAAAAGCGGTGATCGCCGCGGAGGACGCCAACTTCTATACGCACGAGGGAGTCGACTACGAGGCGATCCGGGAAGCGATCAAGACCGACATCCAGAAGGGACGGTTCGTCCGGGGGGGAAGCACGATCACCCAGCAACTGGCCAAAAATCTTTTCCTGTCGCGGGAGAAGTCCGTCTCCCGGAAGATCAAGGAGTACGTCCTTGCCCGTCGCATCGACGACAGGCTGAGCAAATCCCGCATCCTCGAGCTGTACTTGAACGTGGTCGAGCTGGGGCCGATGGTGTACGGGGTGGGGCACGCTTCGCGCTACTATTTCAGGAAGCCGGCCACCGACCTGACGGTCCGCGAGAGCGCCTTCCTCGCGTCCATGCTGCCCGGCCCGAAGGTGTACGATCCGTACCGGAACCTGGGTCGCGTCGTGCGCCGGTCCGACCGGATCCTTCGCCGGATGGTCGCCGCGCACATGATCACCGAGGAGGAGTACCGGGCCGCTTTGGCGGAGGAGCCGAACGTCGAGGGCCTGTCCAGCAAGGTGGAGAAAACCATGGCCTCCCCCCCGCCGGGGGAGATGTTGCAACCACCGGATTCCGGCGCGGGGATCGAACCGCAGCCGGGCGGTCCCCCCGCCGGCCAAGGCCGATAGACTAGTGCAGCGTCTCGCAAATACGTTGACCTTCGAGTCCGTCTCCGTGCACAGGGCGGTGCGGGGAGTTCCACGGACTGGGCGGGGACACTCCTCAACGTACGACTCGATATAGGAATGTCCCCCTTGGGAATGTCCCCGGTGAATTGCGGCGAGCGCAACGGCAGCGAGCGGAGAGGAAGCCCCCCGCGAGCCCGTGCGCGGAAGGGCCGCCTGTCCCGGGCTATCCCGGAGGCGGATCGGTGCGTCAAGCTATTTACGAGACGTTGCCCTAGGAACGCCCTTTCGCCCTCCGGAGCGCCTGCGCGATGTCGGCGACAAGATCGTCCGGGTTCTCGATACCGACAGAGAGGCGAATCAGCAAGGGGGTGAGACCCACCGCCGCCTGTTCCTCGAGGGGGATGTCGGCGTGCGTCATCGTGGAGGGGTGGGTAATGAGGGACTCCACGCCCCCGAGGCTTTCGGCCAACAGGACGGTTTGCAGGGCGTTCAGGAAAATCGGGACCGCTGATTCCCGGGACAGTTCGAAGGAGATGATCGCGCCGGGGCCGTCCGCCTGCGAACAATGCAGGTCGCGCCGGTGATGGCCGGAAAGGCCCGGGTAGAAGACCTTCCGGACGAACGGTTGGGCGGCGAGAAAGGCCGCAATGACTTCCGCGCTCTGCTGGGCCCGGGCCACCCGGACGGCGAGCGTCTTGATCCCCCGGAGCAGCAGCCAGGAGTCGAAGGGGGAAAGGACCGCCCCGACCGCCTTCTGGGCGAAGTGCATTCGTTCTCCGAGTTCCGGATCGGTCGTGATCACCGCCCCCCCGATCAGGTCGTTGTGCCCGCCCAGGAACTTGGTGGCGCTGTGGACCACCACGTCGGCCCCGAGGGCTAAGGGGCGCTGCAGAAACGGCGACATGAAGGTATTGTCCACGACGGAGAGGATCCCCTTGTTCCGGGCGATCCGGGCGACCTCCCGGATGTCCGCGATCTTCATGAGCGGATTGGTGGGCGTCTCGACGAAGACGGCCCGAGTCTTCTTTCCGATCTTCTTCGCCACCTGCCCGGGGTTTCCCATGTCGGTGTAGTCGAACGCCAGTCCGTAGGGCCTGAGGATCTGCTCGAACAACCGGTAGGTGCCCCCGTACAGGTCATCGGAGCACAGGATGTGGTCGCCTGACCGGAAGAGCGTCATCACCGCCGAGATGGCCGCCATCCCGGACGAGAAGGCCGCTGCCTTCTTCCCTCCCTCGAGGTCGGCGATCGCCTGTTCCGCCGCCTGCCGGGTCGGGTTTTCCGAGCGGGAATAGTCGAAGCCGCGGTGCTTTCCGAACGCCTCGTACCGGTAGATGGCCGTCGCGTAGATGGGGACGCTGATCGAGCCGAACGCCCGGTCGGCGCCGACTCCCGCCTGCGCCGCCACGGTTTCGAGTGACCGTTTCCGCTTCAGTGGCGGGTTCTCCTTGGGGTCAGATGAAGTACATGACGTTGCGCTGCCTGCGTTCCGCCGCCTCCTGCTCCTCCCGCGCGAGGTCGGCGAGCGTCCAGCGGTCGAGCACCGACACGATGGCCTCGGAAGTCTCCCGGACGAGCCGGGAGACCGCGGAAGACGAGTCCTTCCCGGAGGTTTTTCTCCCCCTTCCCTTCCTCACCTTTGCCGGGGCGACCGGCCCTTCGATGGCCTCGATGATCTCGGAGGAGCGGATCTCCTCCGGGCGGCGAACGAGGAGGTACCCGCCTCCGACGCCCCGCCTGCTCTCCACGATGCCGGCGTTCTTCAGCTCAAGAAGGATCAGTTCCAGGAATTTTTTCGGGATCCGGTTCCTTTCCGCCAGTTCCTTGATCTGGAACGTGGTCCCTTCCGGATGTCTGGCTGCGTAAATGAGCGCCCATAAGGCGTATTCCGCTTTTTTCGACAGGCGCATCCTTCCTCCGGAACTTATCCTATAAAGACGATTGTAAATGTAGAGAATATTACCGTCAAGGGCGTTCCCCTTCCTTTTCCACCACGATGAGAAAAGCGCTTTCCTGTCTGCTGACCCCGGAAACCCGGTGCCCCTCCTGCTTAAGGGAGGAGATCACGTTCTTAAGCGCATCCTCGGCGAGGAGGACGTTGAGCTTCCCTGCCGGGGGGATCTTCGCGAGCCCCATCTTTACCTTCACGAACGTCATCGGGCATACATCCTTTGTAATGTCGAGCGTAGGGATCATGACGATTCGGCGATCCTCTCCGTTATCCGTGAATCCAGCGCGGGGAAGCCGGTGCGCATCAGCGTGTCGCCGAAACGCTCCCGCGATCTCCCCTCGGCCCGGTAGAACTCGATGACGGACCGCACCGCCGCCATGACCTCCTCCGGGCTGCAGAGGATGCGGAGTATCTTCCTGCCGAGCAGGGGGACCCGTCCGAACTTCCCGCCTGCGTAAAGCCGGTATCCCCGATTCCCTTCTCCCATGGCCCGGGTCGGGCACGACTCGATGCAGTCCCCGCACCCGATGCACCCTGCGAGTGATACGGAGACCACTGCCTGATCCGGGGAGACCTCGATTGCCTTCGAGGGGCAGACCGCCGCGCAGATCCCGCAGAAGGTGCATGCCTTCCCCCCCCAGCGGGGCTCGATCCACCCCTTGATTCCTATGTCGTTCTCCTCGGCCTTGAGGCAGTTGTTGGCGCACCCGGAGATCCCGACCTTGAACTTGTGGGGGACCGGCTGCCCATAGAACTCCCGGTCGACGGCAAGGGCCAGTTCCGGTGCGTCGATCACGCCACTCGGGCAGACGCGGCACCCCTGGCAGGCTGTCACCGTCCGCACGGTGGGACCGCACACTCCCACGCCGACGCCGGTTGTGCCGAGGAATTCCTTGACGGCGGCGAGCGACTCCGTCGGAACGTTCGGGATCTCGACCCCTTGCCGCGCCGTGAGATGAACGGTCCCGCGGCCGAACTTCTCCGCGGCGTCGCAGATCGCCCGCAACTGCTCCGCGGAGAGGTCCCCCCCCACGATGTGGAGGCGGACGGAGAACCGCCCTGCCTCCTTCTGACGCATCATCCCGCCCTTCTTGAGCTCCTTGTAGTCGTCGATGTTCATGCGGTAAGGCTCACTTCCGGTACCCCGTCGCCCGCCACGTATTCGGCGAGGAACGAGACGTACTTGAACGCGTTGTCCGGGGAGATGCATACCGACACCGTCCCCGGGGGGAGGTTCTCCTGCAGGGCCGCCCAGACGATCGCACCCGTGGAGGGCCCCGCGAGGAGGCTCTCCTCCCGGGCGAGCCGGATCGTTGTGCGGTAGGCATGCGTATCGGAGACGCGCACGGTCTTGTCGACCAGGGACCGGTCGAGGATCCCGGGCGTCCTGCTCTCCTCGAAGTTCTTCAGGCCGGAGAGCCGGTGTCCCCTCTCGGGCTCGATGGCGACCACCTGGACGTCCGGCTTCTTCTCCTTCAGGTACTTCGCCACCCCCGTAATCGTCCCGCAGGTGCCGTATCCCGCGAAGAAGTGGGTGACCTTCCCTTCCGTCTGCTCCCATATCTCCGGGCCGGTCGTCTCGTAATGGGCACGCACGTTGTCGGGGTTTTCGTACTGGTTGGGCATGACGTACCGGTCCCGGGTCGCCTCGGATGTGACGAACGTCCGCGCAAGAGCGATTGCGCCGTCCTTGGGATGGTCGACCGGGCACAGGTCGTCGGGCGTGGGCCACACCTCGGCTCCCAGGAGCCTGAGCAGCGCGATCTTCTCTTCGGGGGCCCCGGACGGGATCGTGATCGTGCAGGGGAGCCCGATGATGTTCGAGAGGGCGGCGAGGGCGATCCCCGTGTTCCCCGACGTGGGCTCCACGATCCTTTTCCCTGCAATCCTCCCGTCCCTTTGCAGGCCCTCGAGGAGGAACTTGGCGGTGCGGTCCTTGATGGACCCGAAGGGGTTCATCCACTCCAGTTTCGCGAGGATCTCTCCGCTTCCCCGCAAGGGGAGGCGACGCAGGCGCAACAGGGGCGTCGGGTTCCCGGGCGACCCGATCATCTGCGATACATCGTCAAACACTTTCCGCGATAGATCCATGGTCCGTCTCCCTCTCCGTTTCCTTCGTGATGGCCGCGCCGGCGCTCTTCCCGATAAAGAGGATGGAGGGAGACGCGACTCCCGCCTCGTCTGTGGTGCGGGAAAGATCGGAAATGCGCCCGCGGATGACCCGTTGTCCGCGCCGGGTTCCGTTCTCCACGATGAGGAACGGGGTGTCCGGCGGGAACCCCGCCCGGGCGAGGTCCCGCTCCAGGCCGCGGACCCGCCCCACCCCCATGTAGACGGCGATGGTGCCGTCCCGGGGAAGGGCCTTCCAGTCGATCCCGGAACCCTCCTTCGCCGCCGATTCATGGCCTGCGACGAAGGTGACGGAGGAAGAGAACTCCCGGTGTGTCAGGGGAAGATTCGCCGCCGCCGCGCATCCAATCGCAGCGGTGATCCCCGGCACGATCTCGAAAGGAATTCCTGAGGTCGCGAGACATTCCGCCTCCTCCCCCCCGCGGGCGAAGACGAACGGGTCGCCCGACTTCAGGCGCACCACGGCCTTTCCCTCCCGGGCGAATCGCACCATCGCCTCGTGAATCGCTTCCTGCTTCAGGCGGGACCCGTGGCCTGCGGTCCGCCCCCGTCGCGCAAAGCAGATCTTCACCGCCCTTTCCGGGGCAAGCGAGAGAATCTCTTCGGAAACGAGGTAGTCGTGGATGACGACGTCCGCACTGCGCAGAAGCCCCAGGGCCCGGATGGTCAAAAGGTCCGGGTTCCCCGGACCCGCCCCGACGATGTGTACCTTGCCAGGGGCGGCGCGGATCTTCTTCCGCCTGCGCCCCCTCTCCATGCGGACCGAGATCTCCTCCCGCCGGTCCTCCAGAAACTCCCGGATCGCCCGGGCCGCCCCGGGGTGTCTCCCTCCGGTCGACACCGCGAGCGTGAACCCCTTGCCTTCTACGACCGCGGGAGACAGGAAGGTGCTGTCGTCCGGCGAATCCGCCACGTTCACCGGAATGCCCCGCCGACTTGCCTCCCGGAAAATCGACCGGTTCACGCGGGGATCGGAAGTGGCGGCGAAGACGATCGCCATCCTGTCGAGGTGCTCCTCCCGGAAAGTCCCCTCGATCAGGCGGATCATGCCGCGCTTCGCCAATTGGAGCACAGGGGTGGACGCCTCGGGAGCGACGACGGTCACGCGGGCGCCGCGCCGCAGGAGGGAACGGATCTTCCGTAAGGCGACCCGGCCCGCCCCTACGACGAGGGCCGGCGTGCCTTCGGCCCGGAAAAAGATCGGGAGATAGGGATCTTGTGCCTTCATGCCTGCCTCACAGGTAATATTCCGGTTCCCGCTTTCCCAAGGGATCGGGAAGGACGCTTCCCCGGATCGCTCTCACCGAAACAGCGTCCCCCGCAGCGAGCGCCTCGGCCATCGAGTGGCTCCGCAGAAGGAGGGCGACGAGGAGATAGCCCCCTTCCGTTTCGACTTCCATCCGCAAATGCGTTCCCAAGAAGCGGGCCGATCTCACGCGCGCCGTGGCGCATCCCTCTCCGCACTCGTCCACCGGTCCCATGGTGATGTCCTCGGGGCGGAGGATCACCTTGACGGGAGCACCGTTTTTCATTTCGCATTCCCCCTCCATGCGGATCGCGAGACTGCCCGCATAGGCGTACCCGTGGTACATCTGGCCCGGCAGGACGTTGACCTCCCCAACGAAACGCGCCACGAACTCTGTCGCCGGCCGCTGATACACGTCCCGGGGCCGGTCCACTTGCTCGATCCTTCCCTCGCTCATCACGGCGATCCGGTCCCCGAGCTCCATCGCCTCCTGCTGGTCGTGCGTGACGAAAAGGGTTGTGATCCCCACTCTCTTCTGGACCGCGAGGATCTCCTTCCGAAGCCGTTCCCGCACCTTGATGTCGAGAGCCGAGAGCGGTTCGTCGAGCAAGAGGAGCGAGGGCCGAATCGCCAGCGCCCGGGCCAGGGCGACCCGCTGGCGCTGTCCCCCCGACAGGTGATCCACCGGCCGGTCGGCCTCCTCCGACAGCCCCACCAGGTCGAGCATCTCCCGGGCCTGACGGCCTCTCTCCGCTTGGCCTACCCCCCGTACCCGAAGGCCGAAGGCGACGTTTTCCAGGGCGGTGGACCGGGGAAAGAGAGCGTAGTCCTGGAACACGAAGCCGACGCCGCGGCTTCTCGCGGGGTCCGAGTTCACCTCCCTCCCGCCGATCCGGACGACCCCCGCGTCCTGAGGGAGGAGCCCCGCAACGATGCGCAGGAGCGTCGATTTCCCGCAACCGCTGGGTCCCAGAATCGCGAGGAACTCTCCCGGGTTCACGGAGAGGGAGACGTCGCGAAGGACCTCCTTCGCGCCGAAGGACTTCCGGATCCGGTCCACGGAGAGGCGTTGCGTCATGGAGTCCCTTCCTTCCCTTTCCGGCCTACCTGGAAGAACTGCAGCAGGAGCAGGATGAGGAACGAGGCGACGGCCAGGAGAATGGCGATTGCGGAGGCGCCCTCCACGTCCCCCGTGTTGAACCGGGAGAAGATGTACAGCGGGCCGGTCTGCGTCCTTCCGACGAGGTTTCCCGACACCATGATGGAGGCGCCGAACTCCCCGAGGGAGCGGGAAAAGGTGAGGAACGAGCCGGCGATGAGCCCCTCCCGGATCGAGGGGAGAGTGACGAGGAAGAGCACTTGCCGTTCCGTCGCCCCGAGCGTTCTCGCGGCATCCTCGGGGGAGCGGGGGGTAGTCTCGAGGACCGCGGCCACCGCCCTCACCATGAAGGGGAAGGTGACGAACACGTGCCCCAGGAGCAGGCCCGGGAAGGAGAACATGATCCGGATGTCATGTTCGTCGAGGTACTTCCCGAATGGTCCGAATGGGCCGTAGAGCAGCAGGAGGGCGAACCCGGTGACCACCGTCGGGATGGCGAGGGGGATGTCCACGAGAGCGTTGAACGTCCGGCGCCCGGGGAACCGGTATCGCGTGAGGATGAACGCCATGGCGGTGCCGATCACCCCGTTGACCGCGGTGGTCGCAAGAGCTACGGCGACGGTCAGCCAGAGCGCCTTGAGGGCGTCGGGCTCCTTCAGCCGGTCCCAGAAGACGCCGATCCCCTCGCGGACCGCGTACTGGTTGAGCGATACGAGGGGCAGAAGGATCAGGACGAAAAAAAGCCCGATCACGGAGGTGAAGAGGGACCACCGGACGAGGGGATCGAGGTTTCGGGACCGTGCCGCCATCTCCCGCCTATTTCTGCTGGGTCCTCTTCCACACCGTATCGATGATGTTTTTCCTCGCGTTCTGCCATCCGCCCAGGTCGTCGACGGTGAACGGTTCGGCCACCAGGGCGTACTTGGCCCCGAACTCCTTCTCGACGTTCCTGTCCACGGGACGAAAGCCGTGCTTCGCGTATGCCCGCTGCGCCTCCGGCATATAGAGAAACCCGATCAGCTCGTTGACGGCGTGCTCCTGTTCCGGACGGATGTTCCGGTCGATCCGGGAGATCTTCCACTCTGTCTCGATCGTCTTCCTGGGCACGCATATGGTATAGTCGCGGCCCTTTCCCTTCTCCAGCAGCGCCTCGTTCTCGTAGGTCACGATGGCGTCCCCGAACCCGCGAACGATGCGGAGACGTCCACGTCCTTCCCGAATTTCTCCCGGTAATACTTCTTGAATGCAGGAAGGATCTCCTTGACCGTCGCATCCTCCGTCACGCAGCAGGAGTTGATCGCAATCTTGACCGTTTCCGCGTTTGCCAAACTGGAAAGGGAGGCCAATGAAGCGAGGAACAGGATCACCTTTTTCATGCTGCCTCCATAAAATACATGGTTTTTGTAGCGTTTATGTTTCAATAAAACCCCGCAGGCATGCGGGGCAACTATATATATTCTATGGAAAAAGAAGAATATATAGGGAAACCTCACCTGTCAAGAAATACTTTTTTGTTTATTTTAAGCAGGTTAGGGAGAGAAAAGGGATTCCTGCAGGAAGGATATTTCTGCGATAAGACCGGTTCGGACCCGATTCGGGATTACGGATGTGCCAGCGTCCGGGCGATCCGGTAGACCTCGGCCAGCGTGGATGGGGAAAGCGTTGTATGCCAGTGGCCGGTCAGCCGGGCGACTCCCCACAGGAGGTAGATCGTCCCCAGCCCGGCAAGGGGAACGAGGTACGGGGAGAGGGATGCGTTCCCCTTCCGGGTGACCGTCAGGCAATCCTCCACGGGACACGACGTGACGCACGACATGCACCCGGTGCACTCGGGGGTCCACACCGACGCCTTCCGGTGGACGGTGATCTCCACGGGACAGCCCCGGGTGCACGCCTTGCAGTCGATGCAGGTCGCTTCGTCGCGCACGACCCGCTGGGGCGACATCCAGCTGACAAGCCCCAACAGCGCCCCGTAGGGGCACAGGTACCGGCACCAGGAGTTCTTGATGACGACGGAAAGAACGACGAGGACGGCCAGGGATACGCCAGCGGTCGGGGAGATGTCGGTGAAGAACAGGAGCATCTTGGCGTCCGCAGCGTAATTGTACGGGGTGTGCAGGAACCCGGTGACCGCCTCCCCGTCCATCTTCCAGAGGATCGCCCAGGCGAAGAACGCAAGCAGAAGATACTTCAGGGAGGAAAGCAGGGTGTCGGCCCGGCGGTTTACGAGGGTCTCCCTCTCTTGCTTCCTCCAGAGCGTTTTCTTCCCCACCCACTCCAGCGCCCGGGAGATCCCCCCAACCGGGCAGACCCAGGAGCAGAAGACCTTGCGGGCGAGAAACGAAGAAAGGATTGCCGCGATCAGGATGGTCAGGCCCGCCGGGTGCACCTCGTCGTAGCGGCCGGTGAGGAGGAAGCGCTTCAGGCTGACGAGGGCGCTGATGGGCAGGAACCCCTCCACCGTAGGCGGCCGGTGGGCGGTGACCGGGCCTCCCGAGACGATCTGTTGGTAGAAGGAGTGGAACTCGATGCCCACCAGGACGAAGAAGAGGAGGTAGGCACCCTGGACCACCCACCGGAGCGCGGGGAGGAGCGCATGGGGGTTGCGCCACTTCACGGGGGCCGGCCCCTCCTGTTCGAACGCCACGGCGGGTTCCGTCATCGATATTCCTCTCTCTCGGGGCGGAGTGGACGCCCGTTTCATACTCTCCCATCCCTGCTCCGGCTTCCTTGACCTAACTCAAACCCCCCCATACACTGGAATCGTCCGGCTTGGCGTCGGAAGGAGTCCGCGACATGACGCTTGTGGGAGAAGTGTTCGTAGCCGACGTCCTCGGGAAGCCGGTGCTCGACCCGTTGGGCGAGGAGATCGGGAAACTGCGCGACATCGCAGTGGTCGGCGGCGGACCGTTTCCCCGGGCGGCGGGCCTTCTGCTGGAGAGAAAGAAGACGGTGCTTTTCCTTCCGTGGGAGGATTTGAGCATCTTCAACCGTCGGATCATCTCCTCGCGCAAACGGGATTCCGAACTGGCGGAATTTGCTCCTGTCCACGACCAGCTGCTCATCGGGAAGGACCTCCTGGACAAGCAGATCGTCGACATCGACGGAGCGAAGGTCGTCCGGGTAAACGACGTCAAGCTTGCCGAGGAAGGGGGAGCCGCCTGCGTCACGGACGTGGACGTGGGAGTGCGCGGGATCCTGCGCCGCCTCGGGGTGGAGCGGAGGGGCGAGGCCTTCTTCCGGGCGATCCGCCACCCGCTGCGCCACCAGATGATCTCCTGGGCCCTGATCCAGCCCCTCCACGAGAAGCTCGACCGGCTCACCCTGGCCGTTCCCCGGGAGGCGCTCTCCGGGATCCACCCGGCGGACATCGCCCAGATCATCAGCGGCCTCTCCCCGGACGAGAGGAAGGGGTTCTTCGGGAAGCTCGACCTCGAGACGGCCGCCGAGGCGCTCCACGAACTGGAGCCGGAGGTGCAGGCCGACCTCATCACCGACATGGACAAGGAGCAGGCCGCGGACGTCATCGAGCGGATGCCGCCGGACGAGGCGGCGGACGTGATCGCCGATCTTTCCCTCGAGAAGGCCCAGGAGATCCTCGAACTGATCGAGAAAGAGGAGGCCCAGGACATCCATGAACTGCTGGGGCACGAGGAGGACACCGCGGGGGGCCTCATGACGAACGAGTACCTCGCCTATCCTCCGGGGATCACCGTGAGGGAAACGGTGGAGAGATTCCGGGGGGAGGCCAGCGGGATCGAGGCGGTCTACTACGTGTACGTCGTGGAGGACGAAAAGCTGTCGGGGGTCGTCGGGCTGCGCGATCTCATCCTCGAGGACCCTTCCAAAACGCTCGGCGAGGTGATGCACACGAAGCTGATCACCGTCCGGGCGGACGCGAACCAGGAAACGGTCGCCGAGTTGATCTCCAAGTACAACCTGCTTGCCCTTCCGGTGGTCGACGGGGAGAACTGCCTCTTGGGCATCGTGACCGTGGACGACGTCGTGGATCTGCTTCTGCCGCCTGCCTCCCGCCGCCGCCGCCGGAAGATGTAGGAGCATACCCCTCCCTCACCACCGCCATCCGGTCCGGCTTCTTACGGTTCGGCCCCGAGCATCCCCGGAAGCCCCGGGACAATCGTCAGGATCACGAGGAAGATCGTGAGAAGGATCATGACGACCGCAGTCGTCCACGCGATCCCGTTGAACGCCTTGGAGTTGACGAACTCCCCCATCAGTTCCCGGTCGTTGATCAGCCTCAGCATGAACACGAGGACGAACGGCAGGAGGATGCCGTTGGCCACCTGGGAAAAAAGCATGATGAGGATCAGGGGGGCGGCGGGATACAGGACGCACAGGGCGCCAAGCACGATAATCCCGGTGTACAGCCAGAAGAAGTGGGGGGCCGTCCGGAAGTCCTTGTCGATGCCGGACTCCCACCCCATCCCCTCGCAGACGGAGTAGGCGGTCGCCAGCGGCAGGATGGAGGCGGAGAAGAGGGATGCGTTGGCCAGGCCGATGGCGAAGAGGAGCGAGGCATACTTTCCGGCGAGCGGCGCCAGGGCGAGGGCAGCGTCCTTGGCGTCGTTGATGTGAATCCCCTCCGCGAACATCGTCGCTCCGCATGCGACGATGATCGAAAGCGCCACGATGTCGGTGACGAAACAGCCGACGATGACATCCGCTCTGCACAGGGCGTAGTCCTCCAACGGGATGTGCTTTTCCACGACCGCGGACTGCAGGTAGAACTGCATCCACGGGGCGATCGTCGTCCCCACCATGCCGATGAGCATGATGACGTAGGCGCTGTTCGCCTGCAGAACGGGAGTCACGACCGCGCGCGCCACCGTTCCCCACTGGGGATGGGCGAAATAGGCGGACACCGCGTAGGTGAAGTACACGGTGCTCGCAATGAGGAAGATCTTCTCGACGATGCGGTAGGTCCCCTTCACGACGAGGAACCAGACCGCCACCGCCCCGATGGGAACGGAGATGTACTTGCTGACCCCGAAGATCTCCAGGGCGGCCGCCCAGCCGG
>Ga0209322_10000243_pt1 | contig 30261 bp, 22 predicted proteins | sample Rifsed19ft1_FD_184013 | JGI IMG/M metagenome (GOLD analysis project Ga0209322, IMG submission 184013) | Soil microbial communities from Rifle, Colorado, USA - sediment 19ft 1 (version 2) | ecosystem: Environmental > Terrestrial > Deep subsurface > Rock core/Sediment | place: Rifle, Colorado... | reverse complement strand
GTATGAGTACCATCATATAGCAAAAGATAAGAATGATGCAATAAGGCTGTCACTCGAATCAGGTATTGATATAGAACTTCCAAGTACCGATTGCTATGGAAAACCATTGAGGGCTGCAGTTGAAAAGGATTTTATCAAGGAATCATTGATTGATATAGCTGTTATGAGGGTACTTAAAATGAAATTTTTACTGGGACTTTTTGAGAATCCTTATGTAGATGAGAAAAAGGCCGCCAGTATATTTGATACAACAAAGCAGAGGGCACTTGCACATAAAATAGCGCAAAAGTCGATTGTACTTTTAAAAAACCAGGGCGATTTACTTCCTGTAAAAAAAGATATCAAGTCAATTGCTGTAATTGGACCGAATGCGAATACCGTAAGAAATATCATTGGTGATTATGCATACCCATGTCATGTGGAAGCACTAATCGAGATGAGTAAGGGTGCAGAAATATTCAATACACCCATACCTGAAAAGATAGAATTGGTTGACAACTTTGTTCCAATCTCCAGTATATTGGAAGGAATAAAAAATAGAGTCAGCAAGAAAACTATTGTTAACTACGCAAAAGGTTGTGATATTAGAAGCGATTCCAGGGATGGTTTTGCCGAAGCTATTGAAGCTGCAAAAAAATCTGAAGTGGCAGTTGTGGTTGTTGGAGATAAATCCGGACTTGTTGAAGATTGTACGAGCGGGGAGACCAGAGACAGGGCAGATCTTGATCTGCCGGGGGTACAGGAGGAACTCGTAAAAGTTCTTTACGAGACTGGCACATCCATAATTATCGTACTTATAAATGGCAGGCCATTATCCATAAATTGGATTGCTGAGAAAATACCGGCAATAATAGAAGCATGGATGCCCGGCGAAGAGGGAGCCCATGCGGTTGCCGATGTATTATTCGGAAATTATAATCCCGGAGGTAAACTGCCTATATCTTTTCCAAGATCCGTGGGTCAGGTTCCTGTATATTACAATCACAAACCTTCTGGTGGCCGTTCTCACTGGAAAGGTGATTATGTGGAGATGAGCAGCAAACCCTTGTTTCCATTTGGCTATGGGCTAAGCTATACCAGTTTTAAATATAGCAATATGATTATAATACCAGAAAGTGTATCAATAGACGGTCAGGTTGAGATAAGTATTGATATAAAGAATATCGGGTCCTGTGCGGGAGATGAGGTTATGCAGCTGTATGTAAACGATGTGCAGTCTGAGATAACAAGACCTGTAAAGGAACTAAAGGGTTTTAAGAGAATTACCCTGGAACCTGGTCAGAAAAAGACAATTACATTTATTCTATCAATTACACAATTAGGTTTCTATAATAAGGATATGAAGTGTGTTGTAGAACCCGGAACCATAAAAGTTATGCTTGGGAATTCTTCAGAGAATATCGTTTCAACAGGCGAATTTGAAATAACCGGCGAAGTAACAGAAATAAGCAATATAAAGAAATATTTCACTTCAGTAAGAATAATTAAGTAATAGAAATTCTTTAATTTATCCACAAAAGGTAAGATTTTTCAGTAACAGAAATTTTAATATTTAATTATGTTTTCGGAAAATTTTTAGTATAATCATAAAAATAATAAATTTACTTGGTTGGTTTATATTTCTAATTTATACGTATTTTTTATAGAAAAACTACAAGGAAATAAGGAATAAATCATGAGTGAAGAATTGGAATTATTAAAAGAAAGATGTGACAGTAAAAATTATAAAAAAATAGTCGAATTAAAAAATGACTATGTTTTTAAATTTGCCGCAAAATTCATAAAACTTCTGAATCCCAGGTCTATATTTGTCTGCGAAGATTCCCTGAGTGATTTCGATTACATAAAAGAAAAAACTATAAAAGACGGCGAAGAAAGCAAGCTTTCGATGGAAGGGCATACGGTTCATTTTGATAGCTATTACGATCAGGGAAGAGACAAAGAACATACAAGACTTCTGGTTCCGAAGGGATTTTACCTGGATCCCAATCTGGATACGATGGATAAGGAAACCGGGGTCAAAGAAATCTTAGGCATTCTTGAAAACATAATGCGGGAAAAAGAATTATATATACTTTTTTTCTCCCTGGGACCGGTCAAATCTAATTTCTCGATTCCCGCTATTCAATTAACAGATTCAAGCTATGTGGCCCATTCAGAGATCATGCTTTACAGGTCCGGATATGAAGAATTCAAAAGACTTGGTAATTATAAAGATTTTTTCCAGTTTGTACATTCGGCCGGAGAAATCAAAGATGGGGTAAGCATAAATATCGATAAAAGAAGAATATACATGGATACTGAAGAGGACATCGTTTATTCTGTAAATACTCAATATGGAGGAAATACCATCGGACACAAAAAGCTTGCAATGCGTCTTGGAATAAACAGAGCCTCAAAGGAAAATTGGCTGACTGAACATATGTTTATTTCAGGAATACATGGACCCGGAGGCAAGGTGACATACTTTATGGGTGCGTTTCCATCAATGTGCGGAAAGACCTCAACAGCAATGATACCCGGCGAAACAATTGTCGGGGATGATATTGTTTATATCAAAAATATTAATAACAGAGTCTATGCGGTCAATGTGGAAATAGGTATCTTTGGGATAATAGAGGATATCAATCCCAATGACGATCCTTCCATATGGAAAGTTTTAAATGAGCCAAATGAGATCATATTCTCCAATATACTTGTGACTGAAGATGGAGCTGCTTACTGGGTAGGAAAACCGGGAAAGGTCCCCGAAAAAGGAATAAATCACTCAGGTCAGTGGTATCAGGGCAAGAAGGATTCCGAAGGAAATGTTATAGCGCCTTCTCATAAAAATGCCAGATTTACGGTCAATCTTAAGAAACTGGATAATCTTGATGTAAATTATGATAATCCTGAGGGTGTCGAGATCAAAGGTGTAATATACGGCGGAAGAGATTCGGATACGCTTGTTCCTCTGCTTGAGGCTTACAACTGGAATCATGGGATGATAAGCATGGGCGCTTCCCTTGAATCAGAAACAACCGCTGCTACTCTTGGCAAAACGGGTGTGAGAGCCTTTAACCCTATGTCAAATCTGGACTTTCTTTCGATTCCGGTAGGGAAATATATAGATATCAACCTCAAGTTTGGCCAATCGCTGAAGAATCCGCCAAAGATATTCGGTGTCAATTATTTTCTGAGAGACAGCGAAGGCAATTATCTAAATGAAAGGGCTGATAAAAGGGTATGGCTGAAGTGGATGGAACTTCGTGTTTACGAAGAAGTCAAGGCAATCGATATCGGTACGGGTTTTATTCCGCTTTATGAAGACCTTAAAATGTTATTTAAGGATGTTCTGGGAAAGGACTACAGCCAGGAAGAGTATATAAAGCAATTTACTTTAAGAATTCCTGAAAATATTTCTAAAATAGATAGAATTGTGGAAATTTATACCAAATTAGGTTCCGGAGTTCCCGATATATTGTTCGGGATTCTAAAAGAACAGAAAATAAGACTTGAGAATTTGAAAGATAAAAAGGGAGAATACATATCTCCGATCGCATTTTTACCGATTTAGAATTTTTGAAGATCAGTAAGATTCATCCGCGATTAGAAGATTTATTATTGATCTAACTTATACATTACGAGACCACTTGAAGGTTTGGGATAAAAGTAAGTAGATTTTTCCGGCAATATATGCCCTGCCATACAAATCTTTTCCAGTTCCTTGACCGTAACAGCATTCAAAAGAATTCCGATTTCAAAAATTTTACTATCAATATTCTCTATTGCATTTTCTATGGAATGGGTATAATTGATTTTTTCTATTTGATAGGGGCCGGCGATCTTATTTACTATAAATTCCTTAAGTATATTTACATCAGTATTTAAATAAGACTCATTGGTTGTTCTTGTGCGGGTGATGCCCGTAGCAAATGAAGCTTTCAGGGTAATAAAATATAACTTTTTATTCTCACCATAAATGAAGAAACTCTTAAGACCCCTGGATTTGGATTTCAAAAGTTTTTTCGTAAGATAGGAAGTAGATTTTAAAGTATCTATCTCAATATCGAAAGTCCTGGCAAGACTTCCCATTATTTTTTCAATTCCCGGGTAACTTTTAAACTTTATATTTCTATGAGTGGGGAATATGATAAGAGCACCCTGGCTGCTTTCGACATATAATGTTAATATAAAATCTTCCGGACCGGTCGCTGATGGATTTTGCCCTCTTTTTTTATCCGTCTTGTTATATTTTTCTTTATAAGCCAGAGATGTTTCGTAACGGTGGTGTCCGTCCGCTATTATTAGTTTCTTGTCCTTCATGATCTTTATGATGTTGTCTATTTTTTCTTTATCGGTAATTTTCCATACTCTGAACCTGAGAGTAGGATCATATCCTGCAGATGTATCCATAATAGGATTTTGCCGTTGAGTTTCCTTCAGAATACCCGGTATTTTGTTTTTGCTGTCATTATAAAGGGTATACACCGGATCAAAGTTTGTCCTGCAGAATGAAAGCAGCTTTAGCCTGTCCTCTTTGATTTTAGAATAGGTTTGTTCATGAGGCATGACCTGAAGTCGAGAGTAGGGTTCTAATCTCGTTAATCCAATAAAACCAGTGATTTTTTTAAGTTTGTTATTTAAGTAGAAACTTTCTTCGATGATATAAAAACATCTATCATTGTCAAATTTCAGGATTTGCTTCTTTATCCACTCATCAAGTAATTTTTTTGCTATGGTGTATTTATCATCGCCGCTACCTTTCGGAAGTATTAAATTTACAATGTTGTTAGGATGAGAATTTACAAGTTTCCCCCGAAGTGATGTAGAAATCACATCATAGGGGGGTGAGATTACTCCGGAGATATTTCCGATTTTATCTTTATTATAAACAAATCCATTGAAAGGCAAGATATCTACCATTTATAAAAGTTCCTTTACGGTAAGCGTCTGTTTTAAACTCTGTTTAAGTTAATATAAAATTGATTTGAGATTATAGCAATATCAATTTTAATTATCAAATAGAATATTTTGGGTAAGACAAATTGACATTGGATTCAGTTGAGGTAATATAATGTAAATTTTTGTTGAATTTTTTAAGGATTATTTATAAAAGAACAGGTATCAAAATGAAAATCGAAGTTATTGAAAATGTATTGAAATATAATAAGGACCAGGCGGATAAAAACAGGAAATTATTTAAGGACAGTAAGCTGCTGGTTCTGAATCTGCTTTCATCTCCAGGAGCCGGAAAGACTTCGCTCGTCCTGGAGACCATAAAAAGACTTAAGGGAAAGAAAAATATAGGAGTAATCGAGGGGGATATATCTTCGACTTATGACGCCGAAAAGATCGGAAAATTAACGGATAACGTTATACAAATAAATACCGGGGGTTCCTGTCATTTAAATGCTTCTATGATAGAGCAAGCCGTAAGTAAATTGAAAATTAAAAGCCTTGATTTGCTGATCATAGAAAATGTAGGTAATTTAATATGCCCATCGGGATTTGATCTGGGAGAGGATTATAAAATCGTAATGTCATCGGTAAGCGAAGGAGATGATAAACCGGTGAAATATCCGCCGGTATTTATCAAAAGTAATTTGATTATACTCAACAAGATGGATTTAATGGAAGTAAGTGATTTCAACCAGGACTTTTTCGAAAACAAAGTAAGGGAACTTAATTCTGACTCCGAAATAATAAAATTATCCTGCAAGACTGGCTTTGGTCTGGAAAAATGGATAAGCTGGGTACTGGATCACTGTAAAGTCCATAATAATCAATGAAATAGTTAATGATATGTTAGTATTAATAAATTAAGCAGGATTCCTGCGCAGGCTTTATTGACATTGATATAGGTAAATGGTATTTTAATTCACGCGTTACAAACCTTTTACAAATAATACTACGGAAGTAGTTTTGTAGCTATAAAAGGAAGGAGAATTTATGCTGTATAAAATCCTGGAAAAGGATATCTATAAAGATTTTATAAAAGCTTTAATTTCTGATTATGAATTTATAGGACCGAAAAAGAAAGATAAATCAGAGCATGATTTTGTTCTGATTAAAGATATTTCAGAACTGGATACCAATTATATGAGAACTACTATCCCACCGGCAAAAAAAATATTATTCCCTCCTGATGAACAATTGGTTGCTTATGAATTAGGAGAAAACATTAATGTAAGGTCAGTAGTTGAGAGCAGTAAAAAAATTCTTTTTGGAATTAATGCATGGGATATAAATGGCATGAATTTTTTGGATAAGTTTTTCACTACAGATTTTATTGATGAGAATTATGTTGCAAAAAGAGAGAAATTGTTAGTTATTGGAATGGATAGTGAACCCACTGAAACAAATTTTTCCCCCAGTATGGGAGCTGAGTATGCTAAAGATGGTTTCGATATTTATCTTACCGAACTTAAAAATAGGTATTTTGTAAGAATTGCCACTCCCAGAGGAAATGAAATTGTTGAGAATTATACAAAAACCCGAGACGTATCGGGTGAAGATTTCAAAGAATATGATAAATATATGGATGATTACCGTATGAAATTTAAGCTGGATGTTGCTATTAAAAGCTTTTATGACGATTTTGAATCAATTTATAATGATCGGGAATTCTGGAAGAGAGTTGCAAAAGATTGCTACAGTTGTGGATCATGCAATCTTGTTTGTCCTACATGTTTTTGTTTCAATGTGAAGGATGACATAGAACTTAATCTAAAAAGCGGTAAGAAAATAAGAGAGTGGGATTCCTGCATGATACCTGAATACGGCTTAGTGGCTGGTGGTCATAATTTCAGACCTGATAAGGAAAATAGGTTGAAGCAGAGGTATAGATGTAAACTTAAAACATTTATTGATAAATTTGGTAAATATGCCTGTGTTGGCTGCGGAAGGTGTATAGAAGCGTGTCTGGCTAAAATTAATATTGCTGAAGATATTAATTCAGTTAAAAAAGAGGTGAGCATATAAATGGGGTTTGAAGCACAAGTAAAGAAAAACAAAAATACTATATATGTTCCTGATATTGCCAGGATAACTCGTATAGAGTATTTAAGTCCTACGGAAAAAGTATTTAAAATAGTATTTGATGATGAAGAAAAGCGAAACAGTTTTAGTTTTAAACCCGGTCAATTTGTTGAATTGACTTTGTTTGGATTGGGAGAAGCACCTTTTTCCATTGTGTCCAATCCGACTAATAAAGATTTCTTCAAGCTTTGTATAAGGAATGCTGGTAATATTTCTAATGCTCTTCATAGAATGGTAGAAGGTACAAAAATTGGAATAAGAGGTCCATTCGGAAATGGATATTTCCCTTATCAAAAGATGAAAAATCATAATGTCCTTTTAATTGCTGGTGGATTGGGAATTGCACCATTAATGTCACTGATAAGATATATTCTGCATTATAGAGAAGATTATAAAGAGATAATGGTAGTATATGGTGCAGTTAATCCCGGGAGTATCTTATTTAAGAATGAAATTCAATATTGGAGCAATCGTGGTGATATTTCATTATGCCTTTCAGTAGATAATCCTGATAATAAATGGACCGGAGAAATTGGGGTCTGTACAAAGTTAATACCAAGGGTAGATTTTCCACCGGAAGATACCTATGTTGTGGTTTGCGGGCCTCCGGTTATGTATAAATATGTGATTTATGAATTGGAGAAAAAAAAGTTTAAACCTGAAAATATTTACCTCTCTCTGGAAAGAAGAATGGAATGTGGAGTGGGTAAATGCAACCATTGTCATATAGGTGATAAACTGGTATGTGTAGACGGACCGGTATTTAATCTGTGGGAAATAAGGAATTTAAAGGAGGCTTTGTAATGAGCAAGCCAAAAGTTGGAATATTTGGATTCACCGGCTGCGGTGGGTGCCAGTTAGAAATACTGAATCTTGAAGACCAGTTATTGGATTTGGTAAATGCCATTGAAATTGTTCATTTTACAGAGTTAGTGACAGAATATAGCGATACTTATGAAATTGCATTGGTAGAAGGTTCTATAACTACCAAACATGGAGTTGAAAGAATAAAGAAAATTGGCAATATTGCAAAGACAATAGTAGCCATTGGAGCATGCGCAGTAACCGGTGGATTGAATTGCCTGAAAAATTTATATGGTCTGGAAAAGGCAAAGGAACTGGTATATGGAGATAAAAAAGACTGGATAGATTCTATCGAAGTAAAACCAATTGATACATATGTAAAAGTTGATTATTATTCCAGGGGCTGTCCTCCCAACAGGTTTGAAATAGTAGATATAGTAAGATCTCTCATTGTGGGAAGAAAACCGGAGATACCCAATTATCCAGTATGTGTGGAATGCAAGAGAAATGGAAATACCTGTGTATATGAACTGGGAATAACTTGTATGGGTCCGATATCCAGAGCAGGCTGTAACTCCAGGTGTCCCAATAGTGTTTCAGGTTGTGAAGCCTGCAGGGGAGTAATTGATGAACCTAATGTAAATGCCCAGAAAGATTTACTGGCAGAATATGGGTTAACTGTCGAGGATATAATGGAAGGATTTAACCTGTATAATGCCTGCAAGGGAAAAACTATAGAGCAAAAAGGCAAATAGTTCCGGAGGTTTATTAAAATGGCAAATAATTTAAATATAGAAGTCTCACCATTATCAAGAGTGGAGGGTCATGGTGATTTGATTATAAATGTAAAGGACAAAAAGATTGAGAAGTTGATGTTTAGAATACCGGAATCGCCAAGATTTTTTGAAGCAATGCTGGTTGGAAGAAAGTATGATGAACCGTCACATATAACTTCAAGAATTTGCGGGATCTGTTCGGTTGCGCATACATGCGCATCCATTAAAGCAACCGAGAAGGCGCTGGGAATCAAACCATCTGAGCAAACCATAAACTTGAGAAAACTTATATATCATCACGAAAATGTTCAGAGTAATGTGCTTCATGTTTATTTTTTGGCAGCACCTGATTTCTTTGGTGTCGGCAGTGTAATTCCCCTGGTGGAAACATATCCTGAAGTGGTCAATATTGCCTTGAGAACCAAAAAGATGGCCAATGATATAGTTAGAATTATAGGTGGAAGAGCAGTCCATCCCATAAGAACCGTAATCGGAGGATTTACCAAACTTCCTACTGAAGAAGAAATGATAAAAATGAAAGAAATGCTTCTGGCAAGCTATCCCGACTTGGAAAAATCTCTTGAAATTTTAAGAACTTTAAAAATTCCTGAATTTGAAAGAAAAACAGAGTATATTTCTATAAGTGACACGATTGATTATGCTCTTTATGATGGCAATATCAAATCAACTGACGGCTGGGAAATTGATGACCAGAATTATCTGGATAAGATGAAGGAAAAAGTGGTTAAGTATTCTACTGCTAAACATTGCTGGGTAAAAGGAAATGTGTTTATGGTCGGGGCCCTGGCAAGATTCAACAATAATTACCAGAAACTTACTGATAATGCTAAAAAATATGCTGAGGAGCTGGGACTTAAGGCTCCCTGTCATAACACATTTATGAATAATATTGCTCAGTTTGTAGAAATTGTTCATAGTATTGATGATAGTATAAGATTAATTGATAAAATCCTGGAGGATGGTCTGGATGAGGGTAAAGCAATGACAGACATTAAACCCGGAGCAGGCAGAGGTGTTGGAGTTGTAGAAGCCCCAAGAGGTCTTCTTATTCATGATTATACCTACAATGATAAAGGCAGGGTAGAGAAGGCTAATTTAATAATTCCCACAGGAATGAATTATGCAAATATTGAAAAAGATATGCATGCATTAGTTCCGACTATACTGGATAAGAGCGAGGACGAAATCAGACTAACCTGTGAGATGTTGATAAGAGCTTACGACCCCTGTATATCCTGTTCAACTCATTTCCTGAAAGTAAAATTAATAAATAGGTAAAGTATATTATTTTTTTTAAATAATATAATGACTCACACAAATAAAAATGATTCCAGTAGCAGTGGTTATGCCAAAACAGATGTAAAAATAATCGGTTTTGGGAATAAATACAGGTCTGATGATGGAATAGGCATAAGGGTTGTTGAAGAATTGAGAAAACTGGATTCTTTTAGGAATATCGATATTATTGATGGAGGAACTTCTGGCACTGATTTAATATTTTTGGTAAAAGACTGCAGTAAGATAATAATTATAGATGCTATAGATGCTGGACAGAATGTAGATGATGTGGTCAATATACAGATTAGTGATGTTGAAGAATTTATCAAAAGAGATTATAAGAGTCTATCCATTCATGATCTAAATCTTGCGGATATATTAAAACTGATTAAGGCTTTGAAAATAAATGCTGATATATCAATAATTGGCGTAAAACCAAAAAAAATGGATTTTGGAGATAGATTATCTCCAGAAATAGAAGAAAAGATCCCTGAAATAATTTCATTGGTGAAAAAGGAAGCTGGTGTATAATTAATTATCAATTAACGATATATAATATTACTGCTTTTATAATATTTATAATTATATTGTAACGAAAAAAGCATATTGTTATAATCAATTATCGTGAAAAAATATATCAAATATTTTTCAATATTTTTATAGGGAGGAGTTAAGATGTTTAAAGAAATCAGTGATATAAAGAAGGTTTGTGAAACTATAAATTCAAAATCAGAAAAGTTTAAGGATTTAGCAACCAGTCTTTGTAAACTTATGGAAGATATTAAAAATAAAACAAGCCAGGAAGAAGCTATAAATGTAACTCTTGCCATAAGGAAGGAATTATCAAATTTATTTATCTTAAACTCCAATATAGAAGATAATTTAAACGCAATGCAAAAAATATCCACTTCCATGGAAGGAGAGTTTCTAAAGATTTTACAAGAGTAATGCTCTATTTATATCTTTCTCTGGCAGTATTTCCCGGATAACTGTGGAAATAACTTTGTTACTAATTGCTTCATCCTTTAGAAGCGGATTACCTTATCAATAATTAATATATCCTTTATTTAGAATTTAACTCAACTAAATGAACCGAACAAGAGATACAGGGATCGTAGGCTCTTGCTACTATCTCTAATTTATCTGATAGGGATTCCTTAGACTCATTGATGAGTCTCTCGACCGAAACCCTGAGGTCTTTCTCCATGTTGGCTAAGTTTTGTGCCGTAGGCGTAATGACATCAGCTTTAGCAAGATTTCCTTTATTGTCAAAGGTATAGCTATGAAACAACATGCCGCGCGGTGCCTCACAAGCAGCTGTTCCTTTACCAGCTTTAACCTTTACCTTGATAGGCCTTTCATCTTTTATCCCATATTTAAGAAGCTGTTCTATAATTTCAAGCGACTTTTCTATAGCATAGACCAACTCAACAGCTTGAGCGAGGTTGTTGTAAAGCACATTTTGTGATGATGAATTAAAACCTAATTTTTCCAGGGCCTTTTTAGCTTTACCAGTTAGCTTGTGTCCATTTAACATTATCCTTGCCAGAGCGCCTACCATAAATGGTTTGTTTTTAAACTGGCTTTGCTTGGCGTGAGAATGCAGAACAACCTTTTCGTTGCAGACTTCTTTATACTTACTGATATCTATTGAGTCACCGGTTGATAAGATTATCCTATCTCCAAAAAAGCTATATTTGCCATCGATAGATTCCAGCGCCGCGTAAACTGTTTGGGATTCAGAGAAGTTTGGAATTTTTAAAGTAGCCATTAGATCGATAGTGGCTGAGGCTTGTTTTAATCCCTTTTTCAACTGCTCCTTTAAGTGCAAGAGCATTTCTTTATTCGGTAGCCTCCCAAAGCCACCGATCACAGCATTTACGGGATGAACTGCCCTGCCGCCTATCGCTTCCTGGATGGTGTTTCCAAGTTTTTTTAAATCCAAACCCATTTTCACCAGTTCAGGCTGATCGGATGCCAAACTAATAGCTCCTGTATAACCCAGATAGTCTGGTACTGCCAAACAGAACAGGTGAAGAGCGTGGCTCTCTATATTTCCTCCCTGGATCAAAAGGTCCCGCAATAGGGTAGTTTGAGGAGTGATCTTGACACCAAAGGCATCCTCTATTGCCATCAAGGAAGTTATTGTATGAACTGCAGAACAGATAGCGCATATCCGTGATAATATCGGCGGAATTTCATCGTAGTGCCTCCCGATTATGAGGGGTTCAAAAAAACGGCTTCCCTCAAAGATGTCCACATTTATCTGCTCAACCCTTCCATCTTTAATATTAACGGTAATACCGCCGTGTCCTTCAACTCTACATAAGTGTTCGATGACTACTGAATTGTGCATTTTTTATTCCTTTTTAAATTGTTCCTGCAAAATCTCTGCTTGAGCAGCAAAGCTTCGCAATCTATTTTCTATATCTCTCAGGGTAAATCCCTTTTCTTTCAATATCTTTACTTCAGAAGCAACGTTAGCCCCATCTACAGGACCTCTACAGCCATAGCAAGGGATATTATAACCCGGGCAACGGGCACCACAACCGGCCATAGTTATAGGCCCAAGGCATAATTTATTTTTCTCAACCAACATACAGACATATTCGTTCATCTTACATTCTGTGCATACCGCATAATTTGGCAGTAAGGGAGGATCACCATGCAATAAATAGGTAACTGCCTTTAAGAACTGCTCCTTCTCTATTGGGCATCCTGAAATAGATAGGTCAACATCAATAAAGTTCTTCAAAGGCTGGGCCGGGATGCTTTTGAAAGACTTTCCCTTTGTGCCGTAGACCTTCTCTAAAAATTCTCCTCGCGAAACATCGTTTCTCATGGCTGGAAGCCCGCCCCATACGGCACAGGTGCCAAGGGCAATAAGCAATTTTGACCTTTGCCTTATCTTCTTCAACGACTCCTCATCCATAGGTTGGACAACTGCTCCTTCGACAAACGCAATATCCAGCTCGCATTTCTCATCATTTTTGGTCATAGCTGTAGGAAAATACCTAATATCGATAGCACCAAGGATATCGATAAGCTGGTCCTCGCAATTCAGAATCACTATCTGCTCACCAGCGCACCCTGTCAATCCAAATATACCAATTTTTGGTTTCACCATAACCTTCCTTTACTCAACCATCTCCGGGAGGTTTATTGCATCCCAATAAGTAAATATGGGTCCATCTATGCAGGTATATTTATAGCCAATGCTACAATGCCCGCACTTGCCTACACCACATTTCATCTTTCTTTCAAGAGACATCAATATCCTATCCTTGGAGAAATTTCTTTTTAGCAACTCCTTAAGAACAAATTTATACATAATAGGAGGCCCACATAGAGCAGCATAAGTCGTAGCAGGATCAAGTTCTACATAATCAAACAACTTTGTTACCACCCCGAAATGGGCTTTCCATATTCCTTCCTCATCTTTGTCTACTGTTAACAAACACTTCATATCAGGTCTGTCAATCAGTTTTAAAAGTTCATACTTGAATAACATCTCATCAGGGGTTTTCGCACCAAGCATAAGTATAATATCTTTGAATTTTGTACGGTTGTCCAGAGCATACCAGAGAAGAGACCTTAAAGGAGCCATTCCCAAACCACCTGCTATTATCAATAAGTTATTATCCTCTAACTTCTCTATAGGAAAACCATTACCATAAGGGCCCCTTACCCCAACTAATGCATTTAAAGGTAATCTGAATAACGCATTTGTTACCCTCCCAGTTTTTCTCACACAGAGCTCAACAATTCCCGGCCGGGTAGGCGAGGATGATATCGAAACAGGTGCCTCACCACTGCCTATTACACTCAACTCAACGAATTGACCGGGCCTATGGGTAAAATTCGAAGCTATCTTGGAATCTTCAAATTTTAGCTGAAATAAAAGATGATCCTGAATCTGAGGAAGAACCTTGACAATCCTTGCTAAATACGGTTGATATATATCATTTTTTACTTTTACCGGAGCCGAGCGAGTACTCATACTTTTACACCTCGTATTCTATTAATTACCTCTACAATGTCTATCTTAGCCGGGCATGCTTCTATACAACGCCCACATCCTACACAACTTGGCCTTCCATATTGGGCAACAAATCCTCTCTGTTTATGGAAAAATCTATTTTTAACCCTCGATGACCGCTCTGCTCTAAAGTTATGCCCTCCCGCAACCAGGGCATAATCATTAAATAAGCAGGAATCCCATTGTCTTTTGCGCACTCCATGGTTGGCATCCAAATTAATTTCATCAAATACATCATAGCAGTAACAAGTTGGACAGACCATCGAACAACTGCCGCAGCTAAGGCACTCCTTGCCAATCTCTTCCCACACCTTGCTTTCATACTCCAGGTCCATTATTTCTGGCAAGTCACTAAGTTCGATATCCACCTTGAAAAGATTCTTCTTCTCATCAGACTTCCTTTTATACTCTGCTATATCCTTTCTATTCACTTCTTTAAACAGGTTTTGGGTCTTACGCACCATATCATCTCCCTGGCCTGTTCCTACCCTAACCAAATATGAGTTACCAATATCCGATAAGAACAGGTCAAAACCATCTTCTACAAAGTCTGCCCTCATTGAACGGCAGAAACACTTGTCATCCGGGATACAATCCAATCCGATTATGGAAACATTCTTTCTTCGGGTGAAATAACGATCATCTACAAATTCTCCTGCAAAGATTAAATCGAGTATCTTAACGGCATAAATATCGCAAGAATGAAGTCCAAAGACCACATATTTTTTTTCCAGTTCTTCTGTCAACGAGTGGTAGCCTTCCTCTTGAGAAAACTTAAATAGAGCATCAGTTGGTGGATGGAAATATTTCTTGGGCGGCAAGATAGTCCTTGCATACGCAAGCTCTATCCTGGAGAAATCGGTAAGTTTTGAGAAAACAAATTGTTTATCGCCCTTTTTAACAGGGGCATGTACTTCACCGAAATCATTCAAACCGAAAATAAATTCATTTAAATTTTTCTTATCTAACTTTAGTATCTGCATGTTTTTAATTAGATCCCTTCTCAAATTTTTGTAAAATAACAAAAAAGGTACTGCCTTTTCCTAATTCACTTTTAACCTTTATGGAACCAGAATGTGCCTCCGCTATCTTCTTGACAATAGACAGGCCCAGGCCTGTGCCAGTAATATTGCGAGTTTTGTTACTTTTGACTCTGAAAAATTCATCAAATATAAACGGGAGATCCTCTTTAATAATACCGATGCCTGTATCAGAAATCTCTATGACTATATGGTCATCTTGCTCCTTCGCCTTTATTAAAACACTGCCTCCTTCACGGTTGAATTTTATCCCATTAGAAATCAGGTTGGTAAACATCATTTTCAAGCTCTCCTTATCACCTTTGACTTTCTTAAGGTTAGCAGGTGCGTCTATTTCCAAAGTGATTTTCTTCATCTCTGCCTGTGGACGTACAAAACTAATTGTGTCCTCCAGGATAGAAGATATATCTAATGGTTCAAACTTTTTTACAACTTCACCTGCTTTAATTCGCGTCATATCTAACCAATCATTGATAAGCTTTAACAACGCATCAATTCTCTCCCTTACTCGCTCCAGCATTTCTTTTTGCTTTATTGCTACCTCACCTACTATCCCGCCCAATATCACTTCAAAATACTGCTGAATATCTGCAAGCGGGGTACGCAGTTCGTGGGAGACCATTGTGATGAAATTCTCTTCCATCCTCTTTTTCTCTTCCCGAAGAGTAGCAGCTTCAAGAGCCAATTTCCTCTTTTCCAACCCTCTCTTAATAATAAGGCGCAATTCATCCGGAGTAAAAGGTTTGGGAAGAAAATCATAAGCACCCTCTTTCATTGATTCCACTGCAGAGTCTATTGTTGCAAAACCGGTAATAACTACAGCAATAATATTTGGATCAATATCCCTAATTTTTTTAAGAACTTCCATACCACAAACACCGGGCATCTTCAGGTCAACCAGAACCAGATCAGGCTTTACCTCTCTTATCTTCTGTAATCCAGTTTCACCGTCTCCAGCTGTCTCTGTCTGATAGCCCTCCTTAATCAGCACCTGAGAACAGGAGTCTCTTATAACCTCTTCATCATCAATAACTAAAATATTAGCCATCTTAATTTCTTAAAGTATTTATTTTTTTAAAAGTTTCGCAACCCGCTCCAGCAAATCATCTGCTTTGACAGGTTTCTCCACATAGTCATCTGCCTCAAAATATTCTCCATCAGTCTCTGAAGAGAATTTAAGACCTGTCTCCTCAGTAATGGCTGATATTGCCAATACCGGGATTTTCTTCAATTCAGGATCGTGTTTAAGTTTATAACAGAGAGTAAAGCCATCGTCTATCTTTTTCATCATGATATCAAGAAGGATCAAATCAGGTTTTTCAGAACTGATTTTCTCCATCCCTTCATTTTTGTCATAGGCAGCTACTACCTCATAGGATTTGCTTTCTAAAATCGTCTTCGTTGCCTCTACAAAATCGGGGTCATCATCAATAATTAAAATCTTGACCATTTTCTCCATTGTGTATGCCTTCTTTCTTTTTTGTTAATCACATTTTCTCCACAGGTAATTTTATAATAAAAGTTGTACCTTCTCCAACCTGACTTTTAACCTCAATAGTTCCCCCGTGGTTCTTTATTATCCCGTAACTAATAGCTAACCCAAGTCCTATTCCTTTAGTTTCCTCCTTGGTTGTAAAGAAGGGTTCAAACAACCTTTTCATATTCTCCTGGGGGATTCCACAGCCTGTATCAGTAAATCCGATTTCCATAAACCGTCCATCCTTTAAAAGCTGGGTTCCAATAGTTAAACTCCCTTTTCCCTCCATCGCTTCTGCTGCATTTAAGATGATATTCATAAAAACCTGTTGAATTTGGGTTATGTCTATCATTGCCATAGGTATACGAGGATGAAGTTTTTTAGTTATTTTAATATTTTGAAACAGTGCCTGTTTCTCAATCAGGGATAAGACTCTCTCTAAAATATTATTTATATTTGTCAGCTCCTTCTTTGGTTCAGTTTTCCGGGCAAAGTCCAATAGCCCCCTTACAATCTCTTTGCACCTTATAGTCTCCCTGACAACCTTTTTTAAATTTTCTCTTCCGGGATCATGTAGTTCTGATTCCTCCAGCAAGAGATTGCTGTAGATCAAGATTGCTCCGAGGGGGTTGTTTATTTCGTGAGCGACGCCAGCTGCTAACCGTCCAAGGGAGGCTAATCTTTCTGATTCCTGTATCTTCTGTTGAGTACGCACTTTTAATAGGTCATCTCTTTCTTTTATGGAAGAGGCCATGAAATTAAACGCCTCTGCCAGCTTGCCAATCTCATCCTTTGAGGTGAGCTTAACTCTTTGTGTTAAGTCTCCTTTTGCCAGTAGCTTTGAGGCATAGACTAACCGGTTAATGGGTGTCAGTATACCAGAAGCCAGGAAATACGAAATAATTAATGCCAGGGCCATTCCGCCAAGTGCGATACTCAGAAATATCTCCATGGCCTCCTTTTGCATATCAGTAAATTTTTCTTCGAGAAGACCAACATATAGAATGCCTATAATCTCACCATTTATATTTTTTATCGGTTCATATGCAGAGATATACCAATTATTTACCACAAATGCCCTACCGACCCACGGCATTCCATTCACTAATACTTGATCGTATACCTCCTCGGAGACTCTGGTCCCAATGGCTCTGTTTCCATCCAGATTCTGGACATTAGTTGAAATACGCAGATCTCTCTGGAAGATAGTTACTGTCCCGATATCCTTTCCTTTGTATTTTACCCCCTCATAGACTGTGTCCTTAACTTTGTCAACTATCTCATAATCTCTGTTGAGTAATCTCCCCCCGTATATAACACCTAATAACTCATTGTTATAACTCATGACAGGGGCTGCTGCTTTTAACACCATTCCTGATGTCTCTTCCTTTTCTGGCCTGGGTTTCTCATTAAGGGTTGGTATAAACTTTATATAAGCTTGTTCAGCTAAATCTTGTCCTTCTTTCTCCAGCTCTTCCCTTGAGATTATCTGGGTTGAAGCAATTACCTCTTCATTTAACAGTACACTTTTTACTAAATCATCTTCTGCCTTACTATCGCCGTAAACATCAGGATTGCTTGTCCTGAAAAGAACCTTTCCATTCTTATCTGTAAGGGTAAGCATATCCAAGTGCTCTTCTTCTATACCCTCCAGATCACTTTTCAAAAAGGCCTCTTTTATGAAGAATCTTACAGCAGTCAGTCTTACCAAGTCTCTGATCTCTTTAAGTTCTCCTTGATATATCTCTCTTGCTGAATAAAGATTGGTTCTGACCCTATCCTGTTCCTCTCTTATTATTCCATTTCCTATTAGATTTACACCTACCAATGTAGAAACGGAACCAGTAACAATTACCACGGCAAGGAAACTTATAACTAATTTTGTTCTCAAAGAGATATTCATATTTAAAATCGTTTTAATTATTATAATAATCTTTTATCTATATTTGAAGAAAAAAATAATTATTTAAGAGGAAGCTCCTTGCTCCTCCCTGGTTTTTTTGAATTCTTCTGTAAACTTACTTTTAAGAAGCTTTCTAAACAGAAGTTATTTCTTTTCCTTGACAGAGAATAAAAGTATATTGTAGTATTTTATAAACGATCGCGAGAAATTCCACGAATAGCTGTTAAATTAATTAAAATAGGCAATTTAATGTTGTTATAATGTTGTTATAATACTGTTATAATGTTGTTATAATGTTATAATTTTCGGAGTGGAAGCTTTTCACCAGGAGGATTAATTAAATGGGAGATAAGAAAGATGCTATAGTTGTCAATGAATTAGATTTTAGTTTCCGTGAGGAGATTACTTCTCAACCGGGTGGAGAAAATTTAAAAAGATGCTTTACCTGTGGAACTTGTGTTGCCGGTTGCCCCATTACTGAAATTGATGAGGAATTTAATTGTCGGAGGATTGTACGTCAAATACTTCTGGGTATGCGTGAGGAGGTTCTTTCTTCTCCGGTAATCTGGCTCTGTTTAGAATGTTATCGTTGTTATGCACGATGTCCACAGAAAGTAAATTTTACTGATATTATGAGGATCTTAAGGTATTTAGCTATCAAAGGTAATTATGTCCCTGCTCGGACTTCAGCGCAGATAGAGGATTTAGATCGTTTTATTCAAGAAATTCGCTGTAGCTTTATAAAACATACCTTCAAACCGGAAGAAAAGATAGCTAAAGAAATAAAATCAAAGATTGACCAAAAGTTAAACACCATAAAATCTTATCATTAAGAAGCAAGCATACCTCTTCCTTAGGGGAAGAGTGGATAATGATGGTAGGGAGATTTAAAGGATAATTTATGCACAAGAGAGTCCTTGTTATTGGTGGCGGGATAGCTGGAATTCAGGCCTCTTTGGATTTAGCTGAGATGAATATTGAGGTGTATCTGGTAGAAAAGGGTCCGAGTATCGGAGGAAGAATGACCCAGTTGGATAAAACTTTCCCTACAAACGATTGTGCTATGTGTATTCTCTCCCCAAAGTTAGTAGAAGCAGGAGCGAACCCCTATATTAAGATTATTACAAATGCCGAGCTTGAAAGTTTAACCGGTCAGGCTCCTAATTTCCAGGCAACTATCATAAAGAAACCCCGTTATGTCAACGAAGAAAAATGTACAGGTTGTGGCATTTGTATGACTAAATGTCCGGTGAAAATACCGGATGAATATAATAAAGGTTTAAGTAAAACCAAGTGCATCCATATTCCTTTCCCTCAAGCTGTTCCTGTAATACCAATAATAGATAAAGAAAATTGTCTTTATTTCAAAAAAGGTAAATGCAGAAACTGCGAAAAATTTTGTGAGATGAAGGCAATTGATTTCAATCAGAAAGAAGAAATTATAAAAATTGATGTGGGGAGTGTGATTTTGGCCCTGGGTTCGGAAGAGTTTGATGCCACACTTAAGGACGAATATGGTTACAAAACTTTTCCCAATGTAATGACTTCAATTGAATTTGAAAGAATTCTAAGTGCTTCCGGTCCTACTCAGGGGCATATCCTAAGACCCTCTGATGGGAAAGAACCGAAAAGTGTCGCCTTCATTCAGTGCGTTGGTTCCAGAGATATGCAGTTAGGCAATGAATACTGCTCTGCTGTATGCTGTATGCAGGCAACCAAGGATGCGATACTTGTCCAGGAGCATCTTTCCGGGGTCAAGACTTCCATATTTTATATGGATATGCGAGCTTATGGTAAAGATTTTGACAAATTTGTAGACAGAGCGAAAAATGATTATAAGGCATGTTTCATTCATGCCCGTATTTCTTCAATAGAGGTTAATACAGCTACCGAGGATTTAATAATTCCGTATGCCACCGATGAAGGCAAAATAAAAAGAGAAGAATTTGATTTAGTGGTTCTTTCGGTTGGATTAATATCTACGGGTAAAATCAAGCAAACAGCTGGAAAATTAAATATTGAGTTGAATGAATGTGGTTTTTCAAAAGCAACCTCATTTATGCCGGTTTCCACTTCCCGGGTAGGTATATTTGTAGCAGGAACTTTTTCCGGACCAAAAGATATACCGGAAACAGTAATGGAAGCTTCGGGAAGCGTATCCAGTGCTTCCTCTTTACTGGTGAAGCTTCCAGTTAAAGAGATAAAGGAAGAGCTACCTCAAGAGATAAATATTGAAGGACAGCCACCAAGAATAGGTGTTTTTGTTTGTCGCTGTGGAATCAATATTGCTGCCACTGTTGATGTGGCCGAGGCTGTTAAGTATGCTTCCACTTTAGGAGGGGTCGTTCACTCTCAAGAGTTTATGTTTGCTTGTTCACAGGATTCACAAAAAATTATTAATGAAAAAATAAAAGAAAAAAATCTGAATAGGGTTGTGGTTGCCGCTTGTACGCCCAGGACCCATGAACCTCTATTTCAGAAGACTCTTCAAGCCTCAGGATTGAATCCCTACCTTTTTGAGTTTGCTAATATTCGTGAACAGTGTTCCTGGGTACATCAGAATGAAAAGGATTTAGCCACCCAAAAGGCTTGCGATCTGCTACGCATGGCAGTTTCTAAGGTAAGATTATTCGGCTCTCTTTCCAAAGCAACTCTTACCATAAATAAAAAAGCTCTGGTTATCGGAGGTGGGGTAGCGGGTATGGTTGCCAGTCTTGAACTTGCCGATCAGGGGTTTGGAGTTTATTTGGTAGAAAAAGAAGCTGACCTGGGAGGAAACTTTCGTCACCTTCACTATACTTTAAACGGCGAGAAAACCCGGGATTTTCTCAACTCACTTATAGAGAGAGTAAAATCTAACAAGATGATAAATCTCTACACAAAGAGTGAAATCAAAGAAATAACCGGCTACGTGGGTAATTTCAAGACATCATTAGCTGACGAAAATGGGAAGAAGAAAGAAATTGAACATGGAATAGTTATCGTGTCTACAGGGGCTGAGGAATATAAACCTACTGAATACCTTTATGGTCAGGATGATAGAGTTGTTACCCAGAGACAGCTGGAAGAATGGTTAGCAGCGAATGTTGGGCGATTAGAGGTTAGCGCTGAGAACCAGGGTGCGAAAACCGACTCTCAATTACCGAATATTGACTCCCGAGAGCTGAATACTGTGGTTATGATTCAATGTGTAGGCTCACGGGATGAAGAGAGACCATATTGCAGTCGGGTGTGTTGCTCTCAAGCCATAAAAAATGCCTTAAAGCTCAGGGAACTCAATCCTAAATTAAATATTTATATTCTTTACAGAGATATAAGAAGCTATGGAATAAAAGAGCTCTATTATAAAAAAGCCAGGGAAGAGGGAGTAATTTTTATTCGCTATGAAGAAGAATCTAAGCCAGAAGTAAGAAATGATGATGGTAAGTTCAATATAAAGGTAAAAGACTTAATTCTAAACCGGGATCTTCTTATAGGTACAGATCTTTTGGTACTCGGCTCAGGAATCGTTGCTAATAAGGGAAACAAGAATTTATCCCAGATGCTTAAAGTACCATTAAATGCTGACGGCTTTTTCCTGGAAGCACATGTTAAATTGCGCCCGGTAGATTTTGCTACTGATGGAATTTTTATGTGTGGATTAGCGCATTATCCTAAAGATATCTCAGAAGCTATTACCCAGGCTAAAGCTTCCGCTGCCAGGGCGATGACTATCCTGACCAAAGAATATTTACAAGCCGAGGGTAAAATTTCCGAAATACGTAAAGATAGATGCTCAGGTTGTGGACTCTGTGTTGAAATTTGTCCCTATAAAGCGTTGGAACTTGATGAAAAGGAGAAGGTAGCCGTGGTAAACGAGGCGTTATGTAAAGGTTGCGGTGCCTGTGTTTCTTCTTGCCGGGCAAGCGCTATAGATTTAAAGGGTTTTAAGGATGAACAAATTCTGGCGGCATTAGAGGTTGTTTAAAAAATGGAAAATAAAAATAACTGGGAACCTAAAATAGTTGCTTTTCTCTGTAACTGGTGTTCATATGCAGGAGCCGATTTAGCCGGGGTCTCGCGAACTCAATATCCGTCTAATATACGGGTTATCAGAGTGCCATGTTCAGGGAGAGTAAATCCTTTTTATATTATAAAAGCATTACAAAACGGTATTGACGGGGTTTTAGTTTCTGGTTGTCATCCTGGAGACTGCCATTATATCAGTGGAAATTTGATTGCTCGTAGAAAATTTGCCTTACTGAAGAGTTTCCTGGAATATATTGGAATTGAACCGGGCCGGGTACAGTTTTCCTGGGTCTCGGCAGCAGAAGGCGGCCGCTTTGCCCAGATTATAGAGAAAGTTACCGGGGAAGTGAAAAAATTAGGTCCTATTAAAAAAATGGTTAAAGAATTTTAATTCTGTAAAAATTATTATTGTTTATTATTCTTTGAAACGAACCAAACGCGCCCGAATAAAAGAATAAACTAACAATATTAACGGATAAGCGAAATGATTGAAAAAATAAAAGAAATAGTAAAGAAATTATTCAAGGAAAATAAAATTGATATTTTTATCGGTTATGGTGAAGGAACTTTACCTTTGAGGGCAACACCCTGTTTTATTACGGGACAGGATGATATAAAGAAATTAGTTTGGAATTCTTATTGTCTTAATAATCTGGCTGTATATCTTTCCGGATTTTTTCTTCCTCAGCTGAAAAAGAAAGATGTAAAATTGCCAAGGATAGGTATCCTTGCCAAAGGATGTGACGGCCGTTCAATAGTAGGTCTGATTAAGGAACATCAAATACCAAGGGAAAACCTTTATATAATCGGGATAAACTGTGAGGGGATGATAGATATAGAAAAGACACAAAATGCCGTATGTAAAATGCAGGAAATTGAGATAGTCTCTGCTGAGGAAAAAAGTGGCAAGGTGTTATTAGAAGATGAAGATAATAAGAAGACAGAACTTAAAAAAGAAGAGTTATTGGCCGACGTATGCAAGGATTGTCAATATACTGCTCCACTTATTTACGATGTTCTGATTGGAGAAGAAAAAAGAAAAACTAAAGAAAAAGAACGGGCAGCATTTATTAAAGAGTTTGAAAAAAAACCTCTTGAAGAAAGGTGGAAATATTTTCAGGAACAAGTTTCAAAGTGTATAAGATGCTATGCCTGTCGCCAGGCATGTCCTAATTGTTATTGTAAAGAATGCTTTGCCGATCAAACCAAACCAAAATGGATAGGGGCAACCGATGATATTTCGGATATTATGTTTTTCCAGATTGGCCGGATACTACATCAGGCGGGACGTTGTGTTGATTGCGGGGCCTGCGTTCGTGCCTGTCCGATGGGAATAGATCTAAGAATTTTTACTTACAAATTGATAGAAGATGTAAAAGAATTTTTTGGGTACGAGGTTGGTATTTCATTGGAAGAAACGCCGCCGCTGGCAACTTTTAAACAGGATGATAAACAGGAATTTATCACAGAACCGTAAATTGAGTTAAAAATGGAAAGTTCAAAATTAAAAATTATTAAAAAGAGAGATGTGCTAAAATTTTTGGATAGCATAAAGAAAGAATATGATATCTTTGTGCCAATGGAGAAAAATAGCGGTATTCGCTTCTCTAGATTCAATCTTGAAAAGGATATCCCCTGGAATTACCGGAATGCAAAAATCTCACCTAAAGAAATATTCTTTCCTAAAACAGAAACTTTATTTTCTTTTGAAGCAGGAACTTCAATTATATCCGACGGGGGCAAGACATTTACATCTGTAAACGAGCCTAAAGATTCTTTCCCTGAAACTAAGGATTATTTGATTTTTGGAATCCGGCCCTGCGATGCCCAGGCCTACTCCCTATTGGATAAACTCTTTGGAGGAGATGATTTTCAGGATCCTTATTACCTGGAGAAGAGGAAAAAAACAACTATTATCTCCCTGGCATGCAATAAACCGCAGTCCACCTGTTTTTGCACTTCACTGAAAGGGCGGCCGGACAATGAAGAAGGAGCCGATATTATTTTATTTGATCTGGATGAGGATATTCTTGCCAAACCAATAACCAAAAAAGGCGAGAAATTTATTGAAAATTTAAATAGTTGGTTCAAGGAAGCTAAAGAGGCCGATATAGAAAAGAAAAATAAACTCATGGATTTAAGTTTGAAAAAAATTCGTTCCGGAGTTGACCTGCAGCATATAAAAGAAAAATTAGACAAGACTTTTGATATTTCTTTATGGAATGAAATTCATCAAAAATGTTTAGGTTGCGGCATTTGCACTTACCTTTGTCCCACCTGCTACTGTTTTAATATTACCGATGAAATGGATCATGAAGCAGGGGTTTTGGCGACATCCAGAGGTAAGAGGATACGTTGTTGGGATTCATGTATGTTTCCCTTATTCACCTTACACGCCTCCGGACATAATCCGCGACCGACTTATAAGGAAAGGATGCGGCAGAGGATTATGCACAAATTCAATTATTGCCCGGAAAATTTTGAAGAAATATTTTGTATAGGCTGCGGCCGCTGTATTAGAAATTGTCCGGTAAATATTGATTTGAGAGAAACACTGGTATTGCTAATGTCATTTCAATCATTGGGTAAAAATAAGAAGAATTAGGAGTTACATTTTGGAAGGAAGATCATGAATAATCCGTATCTACCGATACCGGTAACAATAAAAAAGATTGTAATTGAAAATGAAGCCAGGGATATTAAAACATTCGATCTGGTATTTAATGATAAGAAAGATTCCGGGAAGTTCGAGTTCAATTGTGGGCAGTTTGCAGAGATATCTATGCTGGGTATCGGTGAGTCACCCATAGGCATTGCTTCATCACCTATGGATGAAGGGTTAATACAGTTCACTGTTAAGAGATATAAAACGGGAGAAGTTACAAGCGCTCTGCATAATCTCTGCCCGGGGGATACGATTGGAATAAGAGGTCCTTACGGCAATGGATTTCCTATGAAAGATTTTGAAGGAAGCAATCTTGTAATCATAGGTGGAGGATTTGCCTTTACTACTTTAAGATCACTTACTAAATATGTACTTCATGAAAAGAACAGGGACCGTTTTAAAGATATAACCATACTCTATGGGGCACGCAGTCCCGGCGAACTTATTTATAAATCAGAATTGAAGCAGTGGGAAGAAAGAGATGACATAAACGTCCATCTAACCGTAGACGGGGGAGATGGAAACTGGAAGGGCCGGGTAGGATTGGTACCAAATGTTTTAAAGGAGGTGGCACCGAGTTCTAAAAATAGCGTTGCTCTTATCTGCGGCCCCCTTATAATGGTAAAGTTCACCATGCTGCCAATAATGGACCTGGGCTTTGAGCCGGATAAGATCTTTTTCTCTCTGGAGATGCGTATGAAATGTGGGATTGGCAAGTGTGGAAGATGTAATATCGGGCCTAAATATGTATGTAAAGATGGGCCTGTATTTACTTATAAAGAATTGCAGGGATTACCTAATGAGTATTAATGTAAGGTGCAGGATGCAGGATGCAATATGGAAAAGATAAAAAAACAATCAGAAAATATTATGAACCATAAATCAGATATCGTAAATCAGAATAAGGTTGGTGCAGCAATGGTCGTTGGTGGAGGGATTGGCGGCATGCAGGCTGCACTTGATCTTGCCGAATCCGGGATAAAGGTATATCTGGTAGAGACAAAACCCTGTATCGGTGGGGTAATGTCCCAGCTTGATAAGACCTTCCCTACCAATGACTGTGCAATGTGTACCATGGCTCCCCGATTGGTCGAGATTGGCCGTCACAAAGATATTGAAATAATTACCTTAGCCGATGTAGAAGGTATAAGGGGTCAGCCGGGTAATTTTACTGTGACTTTGAAAAAGAGGCCGCGTTATATTGATGAGGAAAAATGTACTGGATGTGGTGAGTGTGTTGAGAAATGTCCTATAGAAATTCCATCCGAACATAATATGGGCCTAGATAATCAAAAGGCTATTTATCGTCTATACCCCCAGGCAATTCCTCCGGCTTATTTTATAAGTAAAAAGGGGAAAGCACCCTGTAAAAGTAATTGTCCAGCCGATGTGGCAGTACAGGGGTATGTTGCATTAATAAGAGAGGAAAAATATTTCGAAGCATTAAAAGTTCATAGAGAAAATAACCCGTTTCCCTCCATATGTGGTAGAGTATGTACCCACCCATGTGAGGAAAATTGCACCAGAAATCTTGTTGATAGTCCAGTCTCTGTTAGGAGCCTAAAGAGATTTATAGCAGATTATGAGTTAAAGTTGGGCGAGATTCCTCTTCCTGAAATAGATGAAGAAAAACCAGGAAAAATTGCAGTTATCGGTTCCGGTCCTGCTGGTCTTACTGCTTCTTACTATCTGGCCAAAAAAGGATATAAGGTGACTATATTCGAGGCTCTCCCGGTAGTAGGTGGAATGCTAAAAGTAGGAATTCCTGAATATAGGTTACCTTCTAAAATTTTAGACCTTGAAATAGATGTAATAAAGAGAATGGGTGTTGAAATAAAAACAAATCATAAAATTAATAGTTGCGATGATATATGGAAATTAAAAAATAAAGAGAATTTTGATGCGATATTTTTAGCAACTGGAGCTCATAAAAATGTTTCTATAAGATGTGAAGGAGAATGTCTAAAAGGAGTAATTTCCGGAGTAGATTTCTTAAAAGATGTAGCACTTTCTAAAATAAAAAGTATAAAGGGCAGGGTTGCAGTTATAGGGGGAGGAAATGTAGCGGTAGACTCAGCGAGAACTGCATTGCGGTTGGGTGCTGATGAAGTAAGTATTTTTTATAGAAGAAGCAAAAAGGAAATGCCTGCCATAGAAGAAGAAGTAGAAGATGCACTCCATGAAGGAATTGAAATAAATTATCTTACTTCACCGGTTGAATTAGAAGGGGAAGACAATAAGGTAAAAAAAATAATTTTGATTAGAAATAAACTTGGAGAACCTGATAGCAGTGGAAGAAGGAGACCTATTCAAATAGAAGGAAGTGAATTTAGTTATAAAGTGAATCATGTAATCTTAGCTGTTGGACAGGAACCAGATGTAGATTATTTGGTTAGTGGTAAGGGAAAATTTGAACTAACTCCAAGAAAAACTATAAAGCTTGAAAATAAAGATATACTTTTAGTTAATAAGGAAGGAATATTTGCAGGTGGTGATTTATTGCTTGGCCCTTCAACTGTAGCTGAAGCTATTGGTCATGGGAAATTAGCAGCAGATATAATAGCGAGGTTCTTAGAAGGAGAAAAAATAGAAGACATAAATGAAAAAATTGCGAAGGAAAAGGCTGTAGAAACCTCGCTGAAATCGGAAGAAGTATTTACTAAAAAACAGTTAGGATCATTTGAAAAAGTAGAAAGAGTTAAATTAAATAAATTAGATGTTGAGCAAAGAGTAACAAATTTTAAAGAGGTAGTTTCGGCTATTTCGGAAGAAGAGGCAATAAAAGAAGCTTCAAGGTGTCTTACTTGTGGTATTTGTTCTGAGTGTCATGAATGTATTACAGCCTGTGAAGCAGGTGCCATCGATTATAACCAAAAAGAAGAAAAGCTTGATTTAAAGGTTGGTTCAATAATTTTTTCCCCGGGTTACGATCTTTTTGATGCAGGTTCGAAATTAGAATACGGTTATTCAAACTATTCTAATGTTATTACCGCACTTGAATTTGAAAGAATATTGAGTGCCTCCGGCCCATATGAAGGTAAAGTCTTAAGACCTTCAGATAAGCTTACTCCAAAAAAAATTGCTTTTATCCAATGCGTGGGTTCACGGGACACAGAAAGAGATTATTGTTCTTCAATATGTTGTATGTATGCCACTAAAGAAGCGATTATCGCCAAAGAACATGCCGGCGAGGAATTAGAATGCCATATCTATTTTATGGACCTGCGTGCTTTCGGCAAAGGATTTGATGCTTATTATGAAAGAGCAAAAGAGCTGGGAGTAAAATATATAAGATGCCGCCCCTCATCTGTAGAAGAAATAACGGAAACAAAAAATCTTAAGATTAATTATGTGACCGATGAAGGGAAAAGATTAACTGACCAGTATGATTTGGTAGTTTTATCTGTTGGCCTGCAGCCGCCAGAATTAGCCAGAAAGCTGAATAGTAATTTTGGAATTAAACTTAATGAGTATGGTTTTTGCTGGACCGATCCTTTCAAACCAGTCGAATCTAACAAAGAGGGAATATTTGTTTGCGGACCATTTACCGAACCAAAAGATATACCGGAAACTGTAATGCAAGCAGGTGGTGCAGCATCCAAGGTTTTATCTCTTCTTTCTGAAGCACGGGGAACTTTAATTAAGGTTAAAGAGTATCCTTTAGAAAAAGATGTTACCGGACAGGCTCCGCGCATTGGCATATTTATCTGTCATTGCGGGACAAACATTGCCGGTGTAGTGGATGTTCCTGAGGTAATGGAATATGTAAAAAATTTACCAGATGTAGTTTATGTTGAGAATAATCTTTATACCTGTTCCAATGATACTCAGGAGAAGATTAAAAAATTGGTTGAAGAACATAATCTTAACCGGGTAGTCGTTGCTTCCTGTACTCCCAGAACACATGAACCCCTGTTCCGGAATACAATCCGCGAAGCAAGTCTCAATCCTTACCTGTTCGAAATGGCTAATATTCGTGACCAGTGTTCCTGGGTACATATGCATGAGCCAGAAAAGGCCACCCGGAAAGCAAAAGACCTGGTCCGAATGGCTGTGGCTAAAGTACGTTTATTAGAGCCATTGCAGAGGAGGAAAGTAGGTATAAATCACAGCGCTCTGGTTATTGGTGGGGGGCTAAGCGGTATGAGTGCGGCCTTAGAGATTGCAGAGCAGGGTTATGATGTATATTTGATAGAAAAAGAGAAAAAACTAGGCGGAAATCTACAGCGTATACATTTTCTATTCAATGGAGAAAAGCCGCAGGAGCAGCTGGATTCTTTAATTGGACATGTTAAAGAGAATGATAGGATTCATCTTTATACTGATACAAAAATATCAAATATCGAAGGGTCCTTCGGCAATTTCAAAACAACAATAAATGAAGGCAGTGGAAAACCCAACGAAATTGAACACGGAGTGATAATTGTTGCTACTGGTGCCCAAGAATACAAGCCAACTGAATATCTTTATGGTAAAAATGAAAAAGTAATTACCCAACTCCAGCTGGAAGAATGGTTATCGATGAATGGCAAACAGCCGGTCGAACAATCACCAGTTCAACAATTAACCGATTGCAATACAGTTGTTATGATCCAGTGTGTCGGTTCGAGAGATGATGAGCGACCATACTGCAGTCGGGTATGTTGTTCTGAAGCAGTGAAGAATGCTTTGAAAATAAAAGAGGCTAATCCGAAGGCAAATGTATTTATTCTCTATCGAGATATAAGAACGTATGGATTTAAAGAAAGCTATTACTCAAAAGCACGCCAGATGGGGGTAATTTTTATTCGATATGAGGAGGATAAAAAACCGGAAGTAGTAGAACAAAATGGTGTGCTGAAAGTTTCCCTGATTGATCCAATACTTAATAGACCGGTTATTATCAATGCTGATCTTTTAGTCCTGTCTGCGGGAACTATTCCCCATCCGGAGAATAAAGATCTTGCTCAAATGTTAAAAGTACCATTAGATCAGGACAAGTTCTTTTTGGAAGCGCACATGAAACTTCGTCCGGTTGATTTTGCTACAGAAGGAGTCTTTTTATGTGGCCTTGCTCATTCAGCGAAATCAATTGAAGAAAGTATTACTCAAGCTTGCGGTGCAGCAGCACGAGCCAGCACCATACTTTCAAAAGACACTGTAGAGTTGGAAGCAAATATATCTTTTGTAGTAGATGAAAATTGTGATGGATGTGCATATTGTATCGATCCCTGTCCGTATAAGGCATTGA
>Ga0209322_10000240_pt1 | contig 30428 bp, 30 predicted proteins | sample Rifsed19ft1_FD_184013 | JGI IMG/M metagenome (GOLD analysis project Ga0209322, IMG submission 184013) | Soil microbial communities from Rifle, Colorado, USA - sediment 19ft 1 (version 2) | ecosystem: Environmental > Terrestrial > Deep subsurface > Rock core/Sediment | place: Rifle, Colorado... | reverse complement strand
CAGGAAGGCTCGCGCGCCGCGCCAGGTGGTCGTAGAAAAAGAGCCCTGCGCGGATCATCCAGCGCGGCCGCAGCTCGGGCACGTGCGGCATGACGAAGCGGACCGGCCAGACGAGATGTCGCGCCGTCCTGAGCAGGATTTCGCGCTCGGCGAGCGCCTCGGCGACGAGGCGAAACTCGTAGTGCTCCAGGTAGCGCAGCCCGCCATGGATGAGCTTCGAGGAAGACGACGAGGTCGCGCCGGCGAGATCTCCGCGCTCGGCCAGCAGCACCGAGAGGCCGCGCCCGGCGGCGTCGCGCGCGATCCCGGCGCCGTTGATTCCGCCGCCGATGACCAGCAGGTCGTAGCTCACTTCCATGCGATCGGGAAGCGCACGCTGAGCGCCACCCCGTCGCCCGAGGCGAGGTTCGCCGCCTCGATCGCGCCGCCGTGGAACTCGGCGATCAGCCGCGCCACGTACAGCCCGAGTCCAAGGTGCGGCGCTGCGCCGCCCGTCTCTCGGACCGAGATCATGGATTCGAACAGCCGCGCGCGCATCTCCGCGGGAAGGAGCGGCCCCTTGTTCGCGATCGAGAGCAGCGCCGAGCCGTCCGTGCGCTCGAGCGCGACCCGCACCGGCTCGCCCGTGCGCGCAAAATCGACCGCGTTCTCGACCAGCTTGTCGAGCAGCTGCGCGGCCAGGTCGGGCGAGCCTTCGACCTCGATCGCCGAATCGGGCAGCTCGAGCGCGAACGACGCGCTGGGATAGGCGATGCGGTAGCCCTCGACGCAGCCGCGCACCACCGGCACCAGGTCGTAGCGCTCGCGCTCGGCCGCGCTCAGGCTCTGCTCCAGCCGCGAGGCTTCGGTCATGCGTTGCAGGATCGTGTTGAGGCGAGCGAGGCCCTCCTCCGCGCGCTCGACATAGCGGCGCGCTTCGGCGCCCTCCGGGGCGAGCTTGAGGTTCTCGAGCGAGGAGCGCACCACCGCGATCGGGGTGCGCAGCTCGTGCGAGAGCCTCCCGGCCATGCTCTGCAGGTAGGCGTGGTGCTGCGCGAGCCGCGCGAGCATCGCCGAGAAGCTGCGCGACAGGTCGCCGATCTCGTCGGAGGCCCCGGAGCCGGCGGCGAGGCGCGTGATCCGGCCGCGCGCGTCGATCGCCGATTCGGCCTCGTCGCGCAGCCGGCGGATGCGCTCCGAGAGCCGCGAGGCGTAGCCGACCAGCAGCGCCGCGGCGCCCGCGAACGCGGCCAGCGTGAGAACGAGCAGCCGCTCGAGCGCGGCGCTTTTCACCGAGACGACCGGGTTGGTGGTCTCCTCGGCCACTACGGCGCCGATCACCTCGTCGCCGCTCCAGATCGGGTGCGACGCCGACATCACCACCGCACGCGCGTCCGACGTGCGGCGCATGCGCGTTGCCGGCGCACCCTGCAGCGCCTGGGCGATGTCGCGCCCGGTGGCGAGCACCTCGTCGGGCAGCGCCTCTGCGAAATCCTCGCTGGGACGCTTGACCAGCCAGCCGACGAGCGGCCGCCACCACGGCTCCTCCGGGGACGCGCCGGCCGGGCGTTTCAGGCTTCCGGCGAGCGCCAGCACCTGGTAACGGCGGTTGACCACCCAGATGCGCGAGGAGGCGCGCTGCACCGCGCGCAGGATCGAGGCGATCTCCTCGCTCGATTGGCGCGCCCGAAGCGAGTCTTCCTTCTCGAGCGGCAGGCCCTCGCTGCCGGTGAGACGCTTCAGCTCCTGCTCCGCCTCGCGGCGCAACTCGTCGTCGCGCTCCGGCGCCGCTGCAAGGAGCTGCGGGCGCTCGTGCAGCGCGGTCGCCACCGCCCGCGCGGTCGCGAGCAGCGCCTGCTCCTGACTCTCCAGAAGAAATCGCTCCATTTCGTTCACGTACAGCACGCCCGCCCAGGGCAGCGCGAGCAGCGCCAGAGCCACGAGCGCCAGCTTCGCGCGCAGGCTCACGCGCCTAGGCCTTCCACCGGTAGCCCATGCCGTAGACGGTGTCCAGCGCCTCGAACTTCGGGTCGGCGGCCAGGAACTTCCTGCGGATGCGCTTGACGTGCGAGGTGATGGTCGCGTCGTCCACCACCAGGTTCGCCTCGCCCATCAGCTGCTCGCGGTTCTTCACGTGGCCGGGAAACTTGGCGAGCGCGTGCACCATCCAGAATTCGGTGAGCGTGAGCGGCACCCCGGTGCCGCGCCAAGCGACGCTGAAGCGCTTCAGGTCCATCGCGAGCGCGCCGCGCTCCAGGCGCTCTTCGGCGCCCTGCGGCTCGGCATGCGCAAGCTCGGCGCGGCGAAACAGCGCCGAGATCCGCGCCAGCAGGTGCGGCAGGCTCACGTCCTTGGTAAGGTAGTCGTCGGCGCCCAGGCGCAGCCCGGCCACCACGTCGAAGTCGCTGTCACGCGCGGTGAGGAAGATGATGGGAAGCGCGGCCGACATCGCGCGCAGCTCGCGGCACAGCGCGAATCCCGCGTCCGCGTCGCCGCCCAGGCCGATGTCGATGAGCGCCAGGTCCGGCAGCCGGCTCTTCATCGCCGCGAGCGCCTCGGCGCCGCCGGCGAAGGCCGCGACCTCGTAGCCGTGCTTTTGGAGCGCCTCGGCGTAGTTGGCGCGGATGGCCGGGTCGTCCTCGACGATGGCGATGCGGCGCGACACGCCTCCGACTATAGCGGAACGAGGCACCGGGACCGGCTGCCGCCGGATTGCCAGAATCTGCCGGCACCGCGCCACCGCTTCGACCCGGCGCGGCCGGCAGCGAAGGTTTCAATGGGCCTCACCATGAAACGACCAGTCATCGATCTTCTCGCCTTCGTCGCGCTCGCCACCGCGATCGGCCTCGGGGCCGGGGTCGCACTCGGGGGCGTGGCCGCGCTGTTCGCGCTGGGCGCGGCGTGAGCCGCGGCGAACCGGTCGAAGTACCGCTCGGCGTCGAGTGCGCCTGGCCGGTCAGGTCTCAGGAACCGCGGCGGCGAGCGGCGGGGTTGCGGCGCCTCCTCCTTGCCGCCGCCCTCGCCGCTCGCCGGCTTCGGCTCATTGCATCGTATTCGGCAGCCAGAGCGAGATCTCGGGGAAGGCGACGAGCAGCGTCATGATCACGACCTCGCAGCCGAGGAACCAGTAGCAGCCGCGGAAGATCGTCTTCAGCGGAATCGAGTCGCTGGTCGCGCTCGCCACCACGTAGACGTTGAACCCGACCGGCGGCGTCAGCAGGCCGATGCCGATGAACTTGACCACCAGCACCCCGAACCAGACCAGATCCAGCCCCAGCGCGTTGAACATCGGCACGAACACCGGGATGGTGAGCAGGATCATGCCGAGCGGGTCGAGGAACATGCCGAGAATTACGTAGATGATGGACACGGCGACGATGAGCAGCAGCGGGTCGAGCGCCCAGCCGCCGATCAGCTCCGCGAACAGGGGGCCGATTCCGGCGAGGGCGAGGAACCTGGTGTAGATCACCGCACCCACCGCGACGAAGAACAGCTGCGAGGTCGTCCCCATCGCGTCCTTGAAGCTGTCGATGAAGCCGCGCAGGCTGAGCTTGCGCTGCGCGAGCCCGATGACGGTGGCGAGCAGCGCGCCAGCGGCGCCGCCTTCGGTCGGGGTGACCACGCCCGCGTACAGCCCCCCGATCACGCCGAGAATCAGCACCAGCACCGGCCAGACCTCCGTAGCCGAGCTCCAGCGCTCGCGCCACAGCGCCGCGCGATCGCGGACCACGATGCGCGGCGCGAGCGAAGGCTGGAGCGAGCAGCGGATCACGATCATCAGCATGTAGATCGCGGCGGTGAGAAGGCCGGGTAGGACGCCGGCGAGCAGCAGCTTGACCACCGACACCTCGGCGAACACGCCGTAGATGACGAAGGTGATGCTTGGCGGAATCAACGCGTCGAGCGTCCCGCCGCTCGCCACGACGCCGGCGGCGAGCCCCTTGTCGTAGCGATGTTTGAGCATCTCGGGAACGGCGATGCGCGCCATGGTCGCCGCGGCGGCGATGCTCGAGCCCGACGCCGCCCCGAAGCCGGCGCAGGCCCAGTTGGTGGCCACCGCGAGCCCTCCCGGAAGAGCGCCGAACCATGCGTGCGCGGCACGAAAGAGCGCCGTCCCCACGCCGGAGTTGCCCGCGATCGCGCCCATCAGCAGGAACATCGGGATCGCCGAGAGCTCCCAGCTCGCCGCGAACACGAAAGGCGTGTCGCGCAGCACCGAGAGCGCGACGTCGAGGTTGCGCAGGTGCCAGACACCGGCAAACGCGACGCCTCCCATGGCCACGCCGATCGGCACGCGCAGCCCGATCAGCGCCAGGATCGCGGCGATGCTGCCCAGCGCGAGCGTGAGCGCGCTCATACGGCCTCGCCGCTCAGGACCGCCGCTCGCGCGACAGGTCGGAGATGACGCGCAGGACCAGGTACACGACCATCAGGCCGCCGGCGAGCGGAAGCACCCAGCGGCTCGGCCAGACGGCGAGGTAGCCGCCCGATGCCTGCCACGCCTCGCCGGCGTGGAACTGCTGCACCGCCCGGACGGCGGTTTGCCAGGTGAACACCGACAGGTAAACGATGGTGAAAAACTTCACCGCGACATCGAGCCAGTAGTGAAATCGCGCCGAGCCGATGCGCGCGAACAGTTCCGCCCGGATGTGGCCGTCGTTGCGCGCGACCCAGGCCCAGGGCAGGTAGGCCGCCGCCACCATGTAGTACGCCGCGACGATCTCGGTGGTGCCCGCGAGCGGCCGGTTGAAGATCGTGCGCCCGGCGACGTCGACGCTGACGTGCATCATCATCAGGAACCCGGCCGCGAGCGAAACCCACAGCAGGAGGTGGATCGGCACCTCGAGCCACTTGAGCAGTTTTTCCATAAAGAAAAGGGCCGCGGCGGTTCTGTCGCCGCGACCCCGGTCAGGTCCTCGAGGCGTCAAAGCTTGCCGGGATCGACCTTGTCGTAGATCTCGCGCTGGATCGCGGCGGCGAACTTGTCGATGTCGCGGCCGATCTGCTTCGAGAGCGGCTTCCACTTCCTGCGCGCGGCATCGTAGGCGTCGATGATCGCCGCGGGGTTCGCCACGCCGAACTTCTTCGCGTTCTCTATGTTCTTCTCGCGCTGCAATTTTTCGTACTTCGCCACCAGCCCGGCGAACTCCGCGGGGTTGGTCGGCTTGACCAGGCTTACCCCCTTCGCCTGCTGCAGCTCCTTCAGGATCGCCTCGTTCTCCAGCACGAACTGGCCGAGCGCCAGCTCGGCGCCGATGCGCGAGGCCTGGCGAATGTGGACTTTTTTCTGATCGAGCGTCATCTTGTTCCAGGCGTCGCGGTTGATCGGCAGCCCGATCGCCGGGCCGGAGAGCCCGAGCGGCAGGTCGGTGATGAATTTCGCGACGTCGCCATAGCCGAAGGTCTTGACCCAGGTATGCACGCCGAACTGGCAGTCGAGCCCTCCGCGCTGCAGCAAGCCCACGGTCTCGACCAGAGTCGCCGCCACCGGCACCGCGCCGGCGAGGGTCATCAGGTCGTGGTTTCCGCCGGTGGCGCGCACGCGCTTGCCCTTCAGGTCGGCGAGCGATCTCACCGGCTCGCGGCAGGTGAGGTGGTACGAGGAGCTGGTCCAGCCGGCAAGCGGGACCGTGTTGAGCTTGCGGTACTCCGCCTGGCACGACGGGCAATTCAGGGTGAAAGTCTCCAGCGCCGCGCCGCTTGCCGCGACCACGTCGTCGTCGAAGACGTTGGTGCTGTAGATGGTGTTGAGCGAAGGCACCAGGTTCGGCACGTAGACGGAGATTTGCAGCGCGCCATGGATCAGGCCGTCGCCGACCGCCGTAAAGCTGCTTTTCGGATCGGCGAGCTGGCCGCCCGGCACCAGCTTCCACGTGATTGCGCCGTTGGTCTCCTTGGCGATCGCCGCGAACGACTTGGGCAGCGCGACGCGGTTGAGATATTCCCCAGCGGGCGGCCACGAGCCGTAGACCAGCTCCGCCGCGGCCGCGGGACCCGCGATCGCGGCAAGCGCCGCCGCTGCGATCGATATCAGGCGTTTGAACCTCATGGGTATCCCCTCCTTCGATTGATTCCCGTCAGATCCAGAGTTGCTCGTTGATTTTCAGGCCATGCTTGCGGCAATGGCTCACGTAGTGGTCGACGAACCAGAACACGTCGAGCGTGTCCGCGACCCGGCCCTTGTCGTCCAGGAATTCCAGCGCGCCGTTGAGGCAGAAAAGCGTTTTCATTCCCTTGGGGTCGTCCACCATCAGAGTGTGCACCGCGCCGGGATTTTCGTACAGGTAGCTCCCCGGGCGCGCCACCCAGTCGTGCTCCTTGTAGTACCAGCTGCCCTCCAGCACGTAGCCCCAAACCGGGCCGCGGTGGCGATGCGTGCCGAGCATGCCCGGCTTCTGCACCCACAGCACGTTGATGAAGGTGTTGCTCCTGACGTCGAACGCGAGATGGCGGATGAAGATATCCGGAACGAACGGCACCCAGGGCGAATCGTTCTCGTTCTCGCCGACAAACAGCGAGGGCTGGCCGAATTTCCGGATCTGCTCGGCGAGGCTCGCTTCATTGACGATCGCGGACATGGCAACGTCGAGCTAGGCGGCGACCGGAACCCGCTCGCCAGCGCCGGCCGAGGCGCGCGCGTCGGCCTTGATCATGTCGGCGCCCTTCTCGGCGATCGCCATCGTCGGCGCGTTGGTGTTGCCGGTGGTGACCGAGGGCATGATCGAAGCGTCGACGACGCGCAATCCGGCGATCCCCCGCAGGCGCAGGCGCTCGTCCACCACCGCCATGTCGTCCCGGCCCATCTTGCAGGTGCCGACGGGATGGAACACGGTCGAGGAGAACTCGCGCACGAATTCGCGCAGCTGCTCGTCGGTCTGCACGCTCGCCGCGGGCCACACCGCTTCGCCGCGGTAATAGTCGAACGCGGGAGCCATCAGGATCTTGCGCGCGTCCTTGATGCCGCGGATCAGCACCTCCATGTCGGAGGGGTCGGAAAAGAAGTCGAAGTTGATCACCGGCGGATCCTGCAGCCTTGCGCTCGCCAGGCGGATGTTTCCCCGGCTCTTCGGGCGCACGAGAACGGTGGTGATGCGGAACCCGTGGCCCCACGCGAGCAGCCGTCCCGGCTTGCCCTGGTGCGTGGCGACGAAGATGTGCTGGATGTCGGGCCGCTCGAGCCCCGGCTCGGTGCGGATGAAGCCGCCGGCTTCGACCAGGTTGTTGCCGAGGAAACCCTTGCGCGCCACGGCGTAGAGCAGGAAGTTCCAGGCGATTTTCGGCAGCGCGGGGATGGAGACGCCGTAGGAGGTGATGCGCGGGCTGAGGAAATGCACCGGGCAGGAGATGTGCTCCTGCAGGTTCTTGCCGACGCCCGCGAGCGCGTGTTTCACCTGGATGCCGTGCTTGCGCAGCTCCTCGGGCTCGCCGATCCCCGAGAGCATCAGCAACTGCGGCGACTGGATCGTTCCCGCCGAGAGGATCACCTCGCGCCGCGCCTCGACGCGGCGGGTTTCGCCTGCGGCCTGCCATTCGACGCCGGTCGCGCGGCTGCCCTCGAGCACGATGCGCGATACCTGCGCCTCGGACACGATTTTGAGGTTGGGCCGGCTCTTGGCGGGATCGAGGAACGCGGTCGCAGCCGATTCGCGCCGTCCGTCCTTCACGGTGACCTGGAAGATGGCGAAGCCCTCGTTCTCGCCGGTGTTGAAGTCGGCGATGCGTTTCTTCCCGACCGACTCGGCCGCCTGAACGAACGTGTAATCCATCTTGTTGGGGCTCGCCAGGAACTTGATGTGCAGCGGGCCATCGCGCCCGTGGAACTTGCCGTCGTTGAGATCCTCGTTGTAGATCGACTTGCGGAAGTAGGGCAGCATGTCGTCCCAGCCCCAGCCCGCATTCCCCAGGCTCGCCCACTCATCGTAGTCGCGCCGGTGGCCGCGCATGTAAATCATGCCGTTGATCGAGCTCGATCCCCCCAGCCCCTTGCCGCGCGGCACGAAGATCGGGCGGTTCTTCACTTTGTCGTCGCCCGGCGCCATGAACATCCAGTTGTACTTCGGATGAAAGAGCATGCGGATGAAACCAGCCGGGACGTGAATCAGCGGGAACGTGTCCGGCGGACCCGCTTCGATCAGGCAGACCGTCGCATTGGCGTCCTCGGTCAGGCGGTTGGCCAGGATGCAGCCGGCGGTTCCCGCGCCGACGATCACGTAATCGAAGCTCTCGGCAGCGCTCATGTTGGCCTCCAATGAAGAAAATCCGGACAGGCGCGAGCTGCGCCTGTCCGGACCGGACCTGCTCTAGAGCCTTAGAACTTCGCCTTGGTGTAGACCTGCTTTTCCAGCTCGGCGGCGACCTTTTGCGGATCGCGCCCGAGCTTGTCGACGATGCCTTCCCACTTCTTGAGGCTGGCCGCGTTCGACTTGGCGATCGTCTCGGCGCTCTGCGATCCGCGCTTCTTCGCCGCATCGATGGAGTTGGCCAATTCCTTCGCCTTGAACGTCTCCCACGCCTTGACGTAGGCCGCTCCGAGCTTGATGAACTTCGTGCCCTTGGCCTTGGCGTCGTTTTCGCCGCGCTGCTCGTCCTCGTAGTAGCCGTGCACCACGCGCATGATGGTGCCGGGCATGTGCTTGAGAATGGTCTTGCGCTGGCCGTCCGACAGGCCTGACCAGGATTTCTTGTTGACCGTCATGATGCTGACCGCCGGAAATACGCCGTGGTGCACGTCCAGCGCGACCGTCTTCACCACGTCCTTCAGGCTGAACGCGTTCAGCCAGTCCTTCGGCCCGAACACGCAATCCGCGGTGCCGCGCTGCAGCGCCTGGAGGTAGTCCGCGGGCCCCAGCTGAATGCGCGACATCCCGAGCACCGCCGACCAGCGGGCGAACATGGGATTGCCCTCGGTCGACTTCTTGCCCTTGAGGTCGTCCATGCTCTTGAACTCGAAATTGCACATCAGGTAGTAGGGCGCGCTTGCGTACACGCCGAGCGACATGGCGTTGAACTTGCCGTACTCGGCCAGGCACTCCGGGCAGTTGAGCAGCAGCGTCTCGGTGCCGGCGGCGGCGGCCGAGTAGCCGTCGCGCGTCAGCGCCTGCATGTCGGCGAAGGTGACGTGCGACTTCAGCTCCCCGGCATTGAACACCGGCACCGTGACGCCGCCGTCCACCGCGCCGTCGCGCACGCCGGCGAGCGTGGTGAAGTTGTTGAACAGCTGCGCGCCCATGAAGTTCTTGAACGTCAGCTCGTCCTTGGTGCCCTTGGTCTCCTTCTCGATCGCCTGGAACATCGGCACCGTGCCGAAGCGGTTGTTCGGCGCCGGCGGCGGCGTCCACGACGAGTACTTGAACTCCTTGGCGTCGACGCCCGCGGCGAGCGAAACGAGTGCTGCCGTCAGGGCGGCGGCAATGGCTTTCTTCCTGTGCATGGTCCTCCTCCAATCCTCTCGGTCGAAATTTGTGGGACATCGCCCACTATTCTTCTTGATCAATCCTACGCTCATGACATGAGGCTAGGCAACCAGAGCGAGAGTTGCGGGAAGGCAATCAACAGCGTCACGATCACCGCCTCGCTCAGCAGGAACCAGGCCGCCCCCTTGAACAGCACGCCCAGGGGGATGTCGGGAACCAGGACTTTGATGCCGTAGACGTTCAGGCCGACCGGCGGGGTGATGAGCCCGATCTCGATGAATTTCACCAGCAGGACGCCGAACCAGAACAGGTCCAGCTTGATCGCGATCATCATCGGCAGGAACACGGGCAGGGTGAGCAGCATCATGCCCAGGGGATCGAGGAAGCAGCCCAGGACCAGGTAGATCGCGGCAAGACTGATGACGAACCACAGCGGGTCGAGGGCGAGGTCCCGCACCGCATCGGCCAGGAACACCGGGACTCCGCTCAGCGCCATGAACCGGGTGAGCAGCACCGCGCCGATGGCGACGAAGAAGATCGAGGCGGTGCTGAAGACGGATTCGCGCGCCGCTTCGCGAAAAGCGGCGAGCGTCAGCTTTCTCTGGACGAGGGCGATGACCACCGCCAGGAAGGCGCCCAGCGCCCCGGCCTCGGTCGGCGTGGCGATCCCGCTGTAGATCCCGCCGATCACGCCAAGCACCAGGACCGGCAACGGCCAGACGCCGCTCAGCGACCGCCATTTCTGCCGCCACGTCGGCCGCTCGTCCAGCATCGGCGCGAGACCGGGATTGAGCTTGCAGCGCAGCACGATCTGGCCCGCGTAGATCGCGGCGGTGAGCAGCCCCGGAATGACGCCGGCGATGAAAAGTTTCGCCACCGAAATCTCGGCGAAGATGCCGAAGATCACCATGATGATGCTCGGCGGGATCAGGATGCCGAGCGTTCCCGCGCACGCCACCACGCCGGTGGCGAGGCCCGGGTGGTAGCCGTGGCGCAGCATTTCGGGGATGGTGATGCGGCCGATCGCCATCGCGGTGGCGAGCGAGGAGCCCGAGGCGGCGGCGAACCCGGCGCAGGCGAAGTTGGTCGCCACGGCGAGCCCGCCGGGCAGGCCGCCGAACCACAGCCGCGCGGCCTCGAACAGGTTCGCGGTCATGCCGGCGCGGTGCGCGACCGCGCCCATCAGCAGGAACATCGGGATCGCCGACAGATCCCAGTTCGAGATGAAGTCGAAGGGCAGGATGCGCAGCAGGCTGAGCGCGACGTCCAGCCCGGCGATCAGGGTGAGCCCGCCGATCGCCACCGCCGCGAGCGCCAGCCCGACCGGGACGCGCAGCCCGATCAGCACGATGATCGCGGCAAATCCGGAGAATCCCAGCGCCAGCGACGACAAACGCTCCTCCCCCCGTCTCCCGCAGGTCTATTTATGCGCGGCGGCGGCTGCGGCCCCGCCGGAAAGCTTCTGGACTGCCAGCAGCAGCGCGTAGGCGGCCATGATCGCCGTGCCGATCGGCAGATACCAGCGCGCCGGCCACTTCAGCAGCATCATCCTCGCGGCCTGGTGCGTCTCGCCGGCGTTCGTCATCGAGATCGCCTCGCTCACCGTCTGCCAGGTGAACACCAGCATGAAAATGCACAGCGCGAGCGCGATCACGCCCTCGAGGATCTCGCGCGCCCGCGGAGCGAGGTTCTGCGTGAAGATCTCCGCCGAGATGTGCCCGTCGCCGCGCGTGACGTAGGCGAGCGCGAAAAAAGTGAGGGCGGTCATATAGTAGTAGGCGACGATCTCCGGCACCGCGTCCAGGCCGTAGCGGAACAGCCACCGCACGATCAGCTCGACGGTGATATGCGCCATCATCAGCGTGATCGCGATCTCGGCGAGGATCATCGCGCCGTCGATGACCCGGTCGAGCAAGCGCCTGATCATCAGGCGTTCATCCCGCCGTCGGCCATGTACACGCCGGCGGTCGAGAAGCTGCTCGCCTCCGAAGCGAGGAACAGCGCCGTGCGCGCGATCTCCTCGGGCTTGGCGTGCCTGCCGAGCGGAATGTTGCGATTGATCATTTCGGTGGCGTCGATGCCGATGGCGGAAGACAGCCGCTTCTCGATGTCGGTCTGGAAGGCGTTGTCCACCGGCCCGGGGGCGAGCACGTTGACGCGGATCCTGCGCGGCGCGGCTTCCTTGGCGACGACGCGCATCAGCCCGATCAGCGCGTGCTTGGAAGTCGCGTAGCCGACGATGTTCGGATTCGCCTTTACGCCCATGATCGAGGAGGTGATGATGATCGAGCCGCCGTCGTTCATCTGCGGCAGGCCGTACTTGCAGGCGAGAAACGAGGCGCGCACGTTCACCGCCATCACCGCGTCGAACACCTCGTCCGGATATTCGGTCACCGGCGCGATCGCGCCGGAGAGGCCCGCGTTGCTGAACAGCACGTCGATCCTGCCCCAGCGCTTCACCGTCGCCTCGAGATAGGCGCGGGTGTCGGCGGATTGCGATACGTCGGCGGCGTGCGTGGCGACCCTCTCGGGCTCGGAAAACGATTGCGCCACTTTCTCGAGCTGCGCCGGGTCCCGGTCGACGAGCATCACGCGCGCGCCTTCGGCGGCGAAGAGCTTCGCGCTCGCCAGGCCGATGCTGCCGGCGCCGCCGGTGACAATGCAGGTCTTGGAGTCGAGGACCCCCATCGGATCACTTGCGGGAGGCCTGGGCGATGCTCTCCCACACGCGCCGCGGCGTCGCCGGCATGTCGATATGCTCGACCCCGAGCGGCGCGAGCGCATCGAGCAGGGCGTTGATCACCGTCGGGGGCGCGCCGATGGTGCCCGACTCGCCGATGCCCTTCACCCCGAGCGGATTGGTCTTGCACGGGATCTCCTCCAGCTGCACGCCGATCGGGGGGTAAAGGTCGGCGCGCGGCATCGCGTAGTCCATGAAGCTCCCGGAAAGGAGCTGCCCGGATTCGCGGTCGTAGCGGGCGTGCTCGAGCAGCGCCTGGCCGATTCCCTGCGCCACGCCGCCGTGGATCTGCCCCTCGACGATCAGCGGGTTGAGCACCCTGCCGAGATCGTCCACCACCATGTAGCGATCCACCGTCACTTCGCCCGTGTCCGGGTCCACCTCCAGCTCGCACGCGTGGCAGCCGTTGGGATGGTTGGGCGGATTGGTGCCGTAGGTGCCGCTCGCCTCCAGGCCCACTCCCAGCTTGTCGGTGAGGCCCATCGGCGCGTAGAACGCCTTGGCGACGTCCACCAGCGCCAATTCCTTGTCGGTGCCGACCACGCGGAACTTGCCTTCCTTGAACTCGAGGTCGGTCGCGGCGGCTTCCATGAGCGCCGCCGCCATCGGTTTCGCCTTCTCGATGATCGCGTCAGCCGCGACCTTCAAGGCGTTGCCGCCGACGAGCGAGCTGCGTGCCGCGTAGGTTCCCCGGCCGAAAGGCACCTGCGAGGTGTCGCCCTGGACGTAGCGGATGTTCTCGAAGGGCACGCCGAGAAACTCGCAGGCGAGCTGCGCGAACACGGTGGCGTGACCCTGGCCGTGCGAGTGCGTTCCGGCGAGGATGGTGAGCGAGCCGCTCGGGTCGAAGCGCAGGTCCATGCGCTCGTTGAAGATCCCGCCCTGCTCGATATAGTAGGTGACCGCGCGCCCGCGCAGCCTGCCTTTCTTCTCGGACGCCGCGCGCCGCGCAGCGTAGCCCTTCCAGTCGGCCGCCTCCAGGCACTGGTCGAGCACGCGTGCGAACTCGCCGCTGTCATAGGTGTAGAAGGTCGGCGTCGCGTAGGGAAGCTTCGAGGGCGGGATGAGGTTGCGCCTGCGGATCTCCGCCGGATCGATGCCGCAGGCGCGCGCCGCCTTTTCGATCAGGCGCTCGGCGAGGTACGCCGCCTCGGGGCGGCCTGCGCCGCGGTACGGCCCGAGCGGGGAAGTGTTGGTGAAAAGCCCCGTCGCGCTCACGTGGAGCGCCTGCACGTCGTAGGCCTCGGGGCTGAAGCGCAGCGCAAACGCCGACATCACCATCGCAGGGCCGATGAAATAAGCGCCCACGGCATTCAGCGAGCGAGCGCGCAGGCCGAGGATCCTGCCGTTCTCGTCGAGCGCCATCTCGCCGTAGACCACCTGGTCGCGGCCGGCGGTGTCGGTGAGCATCGCCTCGGAGCGGCTCGACACCCACTTTACCGGGCGGCCGCAGCGCCGCGCCGCCCACAGCACAAGCGCGTCGTCGGGCATGCAGGTGCCCTTCATGCCGAAGCCTCCGCCCACGTCCGGCGAGATCACGCGGATGCGGTTCTCCGGCACGTGGAACACGTGCGACATCTCCATGCGGAAGCCGTGCGGGTTCTGCGAGCTCGTGTACAGCGTGTAGCTGTCGTCGGCAGCGTTGTAGTCGCCGATGGTGGCGCGCGGCTCGATGGTGCAGGGCGCGAGGCGGTTGTTCTCCAGGCGCAGCGTGACGACGTGCTTCGCCTTGGCGAACGCGGCATCGGTCGCGTCCTTGTTGCCGAACATGAGCCGGAAGGCGACGTTCCCGGCCGGGCAGTCGTCCCAGACTTTGGGCGCGCCGTCCTTCGCCGCGTCGTCGAGATCCACCACCGCGGGAAGCGGCTCGTAGTCGATCTCGACGAGCTCGGCGGCGTCGCGCGCCTGGGCGAGCGTCTCGGCAACGACGAACGCGACCCGGTCGCCGACGAACCGCACCCGGTCCGCCACCAGCACCGGCTGGAAGACGCGATGTCCTTTCGGCGCACCCACGTCTTCGGGCATCAGCACGGATGTGAACGCGCCGAGGTGCTCCGCCGCCGCGTCCGCGCCGGCGAGCACCGCGAGCACGCCGGGAGCGGCCTTCGCCCTGGAGACGTCGACGCGCCCGATCCGCGCGTGCGCGTGCGGCGAAAGCACCGTCACGCCGAAGCACATGTGCGCCAGATCGATGTCGTCGACATAGCGCCCGCGTCCGGTGAGGAAGCGCTGGTCCTCGACCCGGCGCACGGCTTGTCCGATCCCGAACTTGTTCATCGCCCGTCTCCTCCTGATAATCGGGTACCGACCGCGCCGACGATAGCAAATCCCTTGTCCGCCCGCATCCAGCCGCCGTTCCGCGCCGACCAGGTCGGCAGTTTGCTGCGACCGCAAACGCTCAAGCAGGCGCGCGCGGCGTGCCGTCAAGGGAAGCTTCCCAACGCCGAGTTGCGCGCGCTGGAGGACGCGGAGATCCGCCGGATCGTGAAGCGCCAGCAGGACCTCGGGCTGCGCGCGGTCACCGACGGCGAGTTCCGGCGCGACTATTGGTATCTCGACTTCATGTGGCAGGTGGGCGGGGTGATCCGGGTCGACTCCGGCTACCGGCTGCGCTTTCGCACCGCGGCTGCGAAAGTCGAGGCCCCGGTGCCGTCGTTCCGCGTCATCGCGCCGCTCAAGCTCGAGAAAACGATCTTCGCGGACGATTTCGCGTTCCTGAAATCGGCGGCAACGGCCTGCCCCAAGCTCACCATCCCGTCGCCGAGCATGATGCACTTTCGCGGCCGCGCCATGGGCATCGACCGGGCGGTCTATCCCGACCTGGACCAGTACCGGCGCGACCTCGGCGCCGTCTACGCCGAGCAGATCGCGGCGCTCGGCGCTCTCGGCTGCACCTATCTGCAGCTCGACGACACGAGCTGGGGTTTCGCTTGCGACGCTTCGCGGCGGGCCGACCTCGAAGCCTCGAAGGAGACGCAACAAAGCCTGCTCGACACCTACGCCGGCGTGGTCAACGCGGCGCTCGCGAAAAAGCCGGCCGGAATGACGGTGTGCATGCACATCTGCCGCGGAAATTTCAAATCGGCCTGGGCCGCCGAGGGGGGCTACGACGAGGTGGCGGACACGGTGTTCAACAAGGTCGGCGTGGACGCCTACTTTCTCGAGTACGACGACGCGCGCTCGGGCTCGTTCGAGCCGCTGCGCCTGGTGCCGAAGGACAAGCTGGTGGTGCTCGGGCTGGTCACCTCGAAGACGCCCGCGCTGGAGAACAAAGACCAGTTGAAGCGCCGCATCGAGGAGGCCTCGCGCTACGTGCCGCTCGAGCGGCTGGCGCTCAGCCCGCAGTGCGGCTTCGCCTCCACCATCGAGGGCAACGAGCTCACCGAGGACGAGCAGTTCGCCAAGCTTGCGCTGGTGGTGGATACGGCGCGCGAGGTCTGGGGATGATGGAGCGGCGCAAGCCGGTCATCCCGGTGCCTGAGCCGGACCTCGCGCCGGACACGCTGGTCGCGCGCGCGGCGGCGTTGCGCGGCGAGCTGCGCGCGCGCCAGGACGAGCATGACGCGCTCGGCACCTACGCGGAGGACCTGCACCGGCGCTTCCTCGCCGCGGGCTTTTACCGCATCACGCAGCCGCGCCTGTTCGGCGGCTACGAGCTCGACCTCGGCACTTTCTATCGCGTGATGCTCGAGATCTCGCGCGGCCATCCGGCGCTGGGCTGGGGGCTCGCGCTCGCCGCCTCGCACGCCTTCGAGGTCGCCTCGCACTGGCCCGAAGAAGGGCAGTACGAGCTGTTCGGGCGGGACGGCCATTTCATCGCGCCGCACCGCGCCCCGCCGCTCGGATCGCTCACGCCCGCCAAGGGCGGCTACCTCATGAACGGCACCTGGGACTACTGCTCGGGCGTCCCGCACGCGACGCACTTCATCGGCGGCGCCTGGCTCAGGCGCGAGGGCGCGCCGCCGCAGCACGCGCACGCGGTGGTGCGGCGCGAGCAGGTGACGGTGCTCGACGACTGGGGCGGCGACAGGGTGCTCGGCATGCGCGCGAGCGGCTCGAACAGCGTGCGGGTGGAGAACGTCTTCGTTCCCGAGCAGCATGTGGGCCATCTCACGCCCGGCCTGGGCTCTCGGCTCGACAATCCGTCCGAAGGCACGCCCGGCACGCGCCTGCACGGCAATCCCATGTATCTCGGCCAGCTCGCCGGCCCGTTTCATGTCACGCTGGTGATGCCGATCATCGGCGCCGCGCGCGCCGCGCTCGATGAATACGAAGACATCATCAGGACGCGCAAGACCCTGTCCGTGCCGCAGATCCTGCGCTTCGAGCATTTCGATTTCCAGCGTCCGTTCGGGCATGCGCTGACGCTCACCGACGCAGCCGAAGCGCTGATGCTCAAGGTGTGCGAGACCTATCACGAGAACTGCCGGCGCTGGGCAGAAACGGGGATCCCCGCCTCGGTCGAGGACAACATGCGGCTGTGGGGCACGATGCAGCAATCAGGCCGCCTCGCCTGCGAGGCGGTCGAGCTGCTGTTTCACGCCGCCGGCTCGGGTGCGGCGCGCAAGGGCCAGAAGATGCAGCGCTACTTCAACGACGTCGCGATGTACCGCGGCCACAGCTCGTCGCAGTATCCCAATTTCGCCTCGGGCCTGGCGCGGCTGCATTTCGGCCTGCCGTGGGGGCTGTGGGGGCTGTGAAGCTGCAGGAACTCTTTCAGCCCCTGTCGCCCATGATGTAGTGCTCGAGCTGATCGATGATGAATTTCTGCTCGGAGATGATGTCTTTCACCAGGTCGCCGATGGAGATGAGGCCGATCAGCTTGCCGCCATCCATGACGGGGAGGTGACGCACGCGGTTGTCGGTCATCAGCGCCATGCATTCCTCGTTCGTCTGGTCCGGCCGTACATACATGACCGGCGATGTCATGATGTCCCGGACCGGGGTTTCTTTCGATGACCGGCCCGTGAGGACGATTTTCCGCGCGTAGTCGCGCTCGGTGAGGATGCCGACGATCTTCACCTCCTCCATCACCAGCAGCGCGCCGATGTTCTTTTCCGCCATCAGCTTGACGGCGTCGAACACCGGGCTCGAGGGCGTGACGGTGTGCACCGTCTGGTCGGGCTTCGACTTGAGAATTTGAGCCACGCTCTTCATGGGCGATTCTCCATGGCGTTCTGGGCTGGGGCATTTTGCTCCTCCGGCTACTCGATCTGCAATGCGCGTGACGTCGATACCGCACGCATCCTGCGCGAGATGAGGCCGCCGCAGGGCGCGGGCGGGCCCCGCTCGGCGACGACGCCTTGCAGAGGCCCGGTTGTCATGGATCAAAAGCTGGCACCCCGCGTCGTGCTGCAATTGAAGTAGATCAACCGTTTTTCGATCCGGCCCGCGTTATCTGGCGTTAATGACGACGCGGGCGGCGCAAGGCAGACTCGATCGTTTTGTTCGGACAATGAGAACATTTCGGATCCGCGGCAAGGAGGCCCGCAGCCTCGTTCAGGGCGGCATGGGCGTGGGCGTGTCGGCGCACCGGCTCGCCGGCGCGGTTGCGCGCGAGGCCTGCGTCGGCACGATCTCGAGCGTGGATCTGCGGCGCCACCACGTCGATCTGATGCACGCCACGGGGCGCTCGCGCGATACGCAGGCGATCGAGCACGCGAACCTCGTGGCGCTCGACCGCGAGATCCGCGCGGCGCGCGAGCTTTCGCGCGGCGAGGGGCTGGTCGCGGTCAACGTGATGCGCGCCGTCTCGCAGTACGCGGCCTACGTCAGGCAGGCGTGCCTGTCCGGGGCGGATGCGCTGGTGGTCGGGGCGGGTCTGGCGATGGACCTGCCCGAGCTCGCCGCGGACTGGCCGAGGGTCGCGCTCATTCCCATCGTCTCGGAAGCGCGCGCCGCGGCCCTCATCGCGCGGCGCTGGCTGCGCCGCGGGCGCGCGCCCGATGCGATCGTCATCGAGCACCCGCGCTTCGCGGGCGGGCACCTCGGCGCCGCGCGCCTCGACGAAGTGAACGACGCGCGCTTCGATTTCGCGCGCGTGCTGCCGGAGATTCGCGCCGCGCTGCACGGGCTGGGGCTCGATCCAGCGAACATTCCGCTCATCGCGGCGGGCGGGATCAATTCCCCCGCGCTGGTGGACGAGATCCTGGGGCTCGGCGCCGCGGCGGTGCAGGTCGGAACGCCGTTCGCGGTCGCCGAGGAGGGCGACGCGCACCCCGCGTTCAAGCGCGTGCTGGCCGAGGCGCGGCGCGAGGACATCGTCGTGTTCATGAGCGTCGCGGGGCTGCCTGCGCGCGCGGTGCGCACGCCCTGGCTCGCGCACTACCTGGAAAAGGAAGCGATGCTGCAGCGGCGCGCCGCGAAGCGCCGCCAGTGCACGCTCGCCTGGAACTGTCTCGCGCAGTGCGGGCTGCGCGACGGCCTGCCGCGCGCGGGCCAGTTCTGCATCGACCACCGTCTCGCGGCCGCCCTGCGCGGGGACACCGAGCGCGGCCTTTTCTTCCGCGGCTCCGAGCCGCTGCCCTTCGGCGCCGAGGTCAGGCCGGTGAGGGAGCTGGTCTCCCACCTGCTGGGCTGAACTACTTCTTGCGCAGCCTCCTGATCGCCGCGAGCTGCGCGGCGAGCATCGCCAGCTCGCCCTCGACCACCGCGATCTCCTGCTTGTCCTTGGCTTTCGCACGCGCCTCCTCGGCGCGCTGCAGCGCCTCGTTGGCCTTCGCCTCGTCGAGATCGTGACCCCGGATCGCGGTGTCGGCGAGCACCGTGATCACCTTCGGCTGCACCTCGAGGATGCCGCCGGCGACGAAAATCAGCTGCTCCTCGCCCCCGCCGGCGGGAAGGATCCGCACCGCGCCCGGCCGGATGCGCGTAATCAGCGGCGTGTGGCGCGGGTAGATGCCGAGCTCGCCCGCCTCGCCGGGCAGCACCACGAACTCGGCCTCGCCGGAGAAGATCGACTCCTCGGCGCTGACGACATCGACGTGGATCGTGGCGGCGGCCATGGCGCGCCCTATTGCAGGCTCTTCGCCTTCTCGATCGCTTCCTCGATCGGCCCGACCATGTAGAACGCCTGCTCGGGAATGTGGTCGCACTCGCCGTCGACGATCATCTTGAAGCCCTTGATGGTGTCCTTGAGCGCCACGTACTTGCCGGGCGTGCCGGTGAAGTTCTGCGCCACGGTGAAGGGCTGCGACAGGAACCTCTGGATCTTCCTCGCGCGCGCCACCGCCTGCTTGTCCTCGGGCGAGAGCTCGTCCATGCCGAGGATGGCGATGATGTCGCGCAGCTCCTTGTAGCGCTGCAGCGTCGCCTGCACCGCGCGCGTGGTGTTGTAGTGCTCTTCGCCGATGGTGTTGGGGTCGACCTGGCGCGAGGTCGAATCGAGCGGATCCACCGCCGGGTAGATGCCGAGGGAGGCGATGTCGCGCGACAGCACCACGGTGGCGTCGAGGTGGCCGAAGGTGGTGGCCGGCGAGGGATCGGTCAGGTCGTCGGCCGGCACGTAAATCGCCTGGACCGAGGTAATCGAGCCGGTCTTGGTCGAGGTGATTCGCTCCTGGAGGCGCCCCATCTCCTCCGCGAGCGTCGGCTGATAGCCCACGGCGGAGGGCATGCGTCCAAGCAACGCCGACACCTCGACCCCGGCGAGCGTGAAGCGGTAGATGTTGTCGATGAAGAGGAGCACGTCGCGCCCTTCGTCGCGGAAAAACTCCGCCATGGTGAGGCCGGTGAGCCCCACGCGCAGGCGGTTGCCCGGCGGCTCGTTCATCTGGCCGAACACCATCGCCACCTTCGATTCGGTCAGCTTGTCGAGCTTCACCACCTCGGCCTCGATCATCTCGTGGTAGAAGTCGTTGCCTTCGCGCGTGCGCTCGCCCACGCCTGCGAACACCGACAGGCCGCTGTGTTGCGTCGCGATGTTGTTGATCAGCTCCAGCATGTTCACCGTCTTGCCCACGCCGGCGCCGCCGAACAGGCCGATCTTTCCGCCCTTGGCGAACGGGCAGATCAGGTCGATCACCTTGATGCCGGTTTCGAGCAGCTCCACCGAGGGCGAGAGCTCGTCGAACTTGGGCGCCGCCTGGTGGATCGATCGCAGCTGGTCGGACTTGATCGGGCCGCCGTCGTCGATCGGACGGCCGAGCACATCCATGATGCGGCCCAGCGTTCCCTGGCCGACCGGAACCGAAATCGGGGCGCCAGTGCCCTTCACCTTCATTCCGCGGCGCAGGCCGTCGCCCGAGCCGAGCGCGATGCAGCGCACCACGCCGTCGCCGAGCTGCTGCTCGACCTCGAAGGTGAGGCCCTTCTCGGCGAGACCGGCTTCGCCGGTGTCTTCGAGAATCAGGGCGTCGTAGATGCCGGGCATCGCCTCGCGCGGAAACTCGATGTCGATCACCGCGCCGATGCACTGGACGATGGTGCCTTGTGCTTGTGCCATGTTCTGTCTTCCCCGATCGCTATACGGCGGCCGCGCCGCCGACGATTTCTGAAAGCTCCTTGGTGATCGCCGCCTGCCGGTTCTTGTTGTAGATGAGCGTCAGCTCGTCGATCAGGGTGGCGGCGTTGTCGGAGGCCGCTTTCATCGCCACCATGCGCGCCGACTGCTCGGAGGCCATGTTCTCGGCGACCGCCTGGAAGATGACCGCCTCGATGTAGCGCGTCATCACCTGGTCGAGCACCGCTTTCGCCTCCGGCTCGTAGAGGTAGTCCCACAGGGTCTCGGGCGATCCCAGCCGCTCGCCCGAGAGCGGCAAGAGCTGCTCGATGATCGGCTCCTGCTTCATGGTGTTGAAGAAGCGGTTATAGGCGAGCAGCAGCCGGTCGAAGCGGTCCTCGACGTAGCCGTCCAGCATCACCTTGATCGCGCCGATCAGCTTGTCCATCTGCGGCCGGTCGCCGAGCTGGATCGCCTGCGACACGATGTTCGCGCCCAGGCGCTGCATGAAGCCGAGGCCCTTGTTGCCGAGCGCGCACACCTCGACCTCCTCGCCCTCGGCCTGCCAGGCCTTGTACTGCTGCAGCACCATGCGCAGCAGGTTGGTGTTGAGCGCGCCGCACAGTCCCTTGTCGGTGGTGATGACGATGATGCCGACGCGCTTCACCGAATCGCGCGCGACCAGGAACGGGTGCTTGTACTCCGGGTTGGCGTGCGAGATGTGCGCCGCGACGTTGCGGATCTTCTCGCCGTAGGGGCGGGCGTGGCGCATGCGCTCCTGCGCCTTGCGCATCTTCGAGGCGGCGACCATCTCCATCGCCTTGGTGATTTTCCGGGTGTTCTGCACACTCCGGATCTTCATGCGGATTTCTTTGGTGCCGGGCATGGGAGCCTCTAGAAGCTGCCGTTCTTCTTCCAGTCCTTGATCGCTTCGTGCAGCTGCTTCTCTTCGTCCGCGGAAAGCTCCTTTTTCGCTTCCATCGTGCCGGCGAGGGCCGCGTATTTGTCCTTGACGTAGTCGCGCATCGACTTTTCGGCGGCGAGCGCCTTTTTCACGTCGATGTCGTCGAAGTAGGCGTTGTTCACCGCGAACAGCGTCAGCGCCATCTCCCACACCTGCAGCGGCGCGTACTGCGGCTGCTTCATCAGCTCGGTCACCATGCGGCCGCGCTCGAGCTGCTTGCGCGTCGCCTCGTCGAGGTCGCTCGCGAACTGGGCGAACGCGGCGAGCTCGCGGTACTGGGCGAGCGCGAGGCGCACGCCGCCGCCGGTGTCGCGCCGCTTCATGATCTTGGTCTGCGCGGCGCCGCCCACGCGCGACACCGAGATGCCGGCGTTGATCGCCGGCCGGATGCCGGCGTTGAACAGATCCGTCTCCAGGAAGATCTGGCCGTCGGTGATGGAAATCACGTTGGTCGGCACGAACGCGGTCACGTCGCCGGCCTGGGTCTCGATCACCGGCAGCGCGGTCAGCGAGCCGGTCTTGCCCTTCACCTTGCCGTTGCTGAAGCGCTCGACGTAGGCCTCGTTCACGCGCGCGGCGCGCTCGAGCAGCCGCGAGTGCAGGTAGAACACGTCCCCCGGATAGGCTTCGCGGCCCGGCGGCCGGCGCAGCAGCAACGACACCTGCCGGTAGGCCCAGGCCTGCTTGGTCAGGTCGTCGTAGATGATGAGCGCGTCCTGGCCGCGATCGCGGAAGTACTCGCCCATGGTGCAGCCCGAGTACGGCGCGATGTACTGCATCGCCGCCGACTCCGAGGCCGGAGCCGCCACCACGATGGTGTAAGCCATCGCGCCGTGCTCCTCCAGCTTTCTCACCACGTTGACGATGGTCGAGGCCTTCTGGCCGATCGCGACGTAAACGCAGAACAGGTCCTTGCCCTTCTGGTTGATGATGGTGTCGACCGCCACCGCGGTCTTGCCGGTCTGGCGGTCGCCGATGATGAGCTCCCTCTGGCCGCGGCCGATCGGCACCATGGCGTCGATCGCCTTGAGGCCGGTCTGCACCGGCTGCGACACCGATTGCCGCGCGATCACGCCGGGGGCGACTTTCTCGATCACGTCGGTCATCTTGGCGTTGACCGGGCCTTTGCCGTCGATCGGCGCGCCGAGCGAATTCACCACTCTGCCGAGCAGCTCCGGGCCGACCGGCACGGAAAGGATCCTGCCGGTGCACTTCACGATGTCGCCCTCGGTGATGTGCTCGTACTCGCCCAGGATCACCGCGCCGACCGAGTCGCGCTCCAGGTTGAGCGCCAGGCCGAAGGTGTTCTTCGGGAATTCGAGCATCTCGCCCTGCATGACGTCGGAGAGGCCGTGGATGCGGCAGATGCCGTCGGTCACCGACACCACGGTGCCCTGGGTGCGCATCTGCGCGCCGGTGTCGAGATTCTGGATCCGGCTCTTGATGAGCTCCGAGATCTCGGAGGGATTGAGTTGCATGGCTGCTCCTTAAGCTTTCAACGCGGCTTCCAGCGCGCCGAGCTGCGCGCGCGCCGAGCCGTCGATGACCTTGTCGCCGAGCACGATCTTCACCCCGCCGATCAGCTCGCGGTCGAGCCGCAACTGCGCTTTCACCTTGCGGCCGCTCTTCTTCTCCAGGCGCGCGACCAGATCGGCCAGTTGCGCCTCCGAGAGCTCGAAGGCCGAGTGCACCTCGGCCTCGATCACGCCCTCGCGCTCGTTCTTGAGCGCCTCGTACCGGACGCGGATCTCGGGCAGCAGGTCCAGGCGCCCGTTGTCCGCCAGCACGCGCACGAAATTCTCCGCTTCGCCCGTCAGCCTTCCCGTGAGGACGGTGATGAACAGCCCCGCCGCCTTGGCCGCGGGCAGATTCGGGTCGGCGATCACGGCTCTTAGCTGCTCGTTGCGGGAGACCTGCGCGAGCGCGGCAAGCATCTCCGACCATTCGCGCAGCCGAGCGGCGCCGTCGGCCAACCTGAAGACCGCCTCGGCGTAGGGACGCGCGACGGTGCTGGGCTCGGCCATCTAGAGCTGCCGCTTGATGGACTCGAGCAGATCGGCGTGCGCGCGCGCGTCCACCTCGCGCCGCAGGATCTTCTCGGCGCCGGCCACTGCGAGCGCGGCGACTTGTTCGCGCAGCTGCTCGCGCGCGCGCGCCGCTTCCTGCTCGATCTCCGCCTTGGCCGCCGCTTTTTCGCGGTTGCCCTCCTCCTTCGCCGCCGTCTTCGCCTCGTCGACGAGCTGCGCGGCGCGCTTCTCGGCCTGGACGAGGATCTCGGCGGCGCGCTCGCGCGCGTGCCTGCTCACCTCGTCGGCCTGGCGCGCGGAAAGCTCGAGCGATCTGTTTCCCCGCTCGGCGGCCGCCAGGCCGTCGGCGATGATTTTCTGGCGCGCCTCGATCGCGCGCAGCATGAAAGGCCACACGAACTTCACCGTGAACCAGATGAAGGCCGCGAAGGTGAGCGCCTGCGCGATGAGCGTCAGGTTGATGTTCATGCCGCCCCCTCGATCATGCCGCTAGCGAAAGGCGGTGGCCAGCGGGTTGGCGAAGGCGAAGAACATCGCGATGCCCAGGCCGATGATGAAGGACGCGTCGATCAGGCCGAGCAGCAGGAATACCCTTGCCTGCAACGAGTTGGTCAGCTCGGGCTGGCGCGCCGCGGCCTCGAGGAAGCGGCTGCTCATGATGCCGATGCCGATGCACGCGCCGGCGGCGCCGAGGCCCACCATGAGGCCGATGCCGATGCTCGTGTAGGCCTGCACCATGGCGAGCAGCTGAAGTTTTTCCATTGTGTTTCCCTTTCCTGAGCGAGAAATGAACCGGAATCAGTGGTGCTCGTGCGCCATCGAGATGTAGACGATGGTCAGCATCATGAAGATGTAGGCCTGCAGCAGGACGATCAGGATGTGGAAGATGGCCCATCCCAGGCCGAGGAAAAAGCCGAAAATCGCGCCGACCACCCCGGTCGCCGCCCACATCCACAGCAGCAGGAACAGGATCTCGCCCGCGTAGAGGTTGCCGAACAGCCGCATCGAGTGCGACAGCGTCTTGGAGATGTATTCGACGCAGTTGAAAAGGAAATTCGCCGGCCACAGCAGCGGCTTCGAGCCGAACGGGGCGCAGAACATCTCGTGGATCCAGCCGCCCACGCCCTTCACCGCTATTGCGAAATAGAGGCTCAGAACGAGCACCGAGATCGAAAGCGCGAAGGTGGTGTTGACGTCGGCGGTGGGCACCGGCCGCCATGCCGGCAGCCCCAGCCAGTGCAGGGGCGTGGCGAGCCAGTCGATCGGCACGAGGTCCATCGCGTTCATCAGCACGACCCACACGAACACGGTGAGCGCCGCGGGGGAGACGAACCTGTTGCGGTCGCCGTGAAGGAAGATGGCCTTCGCCTGCTCGTCGACGAATTCGATCAGCACCTCGACGAATGCCTGGCGCTTGCTCGGCACGCCGGAGGTGGCGCCGCGCGCCACCCACCAGATGAAGCCGATGCCGATGATGCCGAGCAGGAGCGAGGTCACGATCGAGTCGATGTTGAGCGTCCAGAAGCCGCCCCCGCCCGCCACCGGCTCGGAAAAGAAGGTGAGGTGTTCCTGGATGTACTCCGAAGGGGTGAGCTCTTTACCTGCGGCCATCGCTGGAGTGCGTCAGTATTCGCGGACAAAGAACGCCATGGCGAAAATCAGCATCGTCACGACGAACGCTCCGAGCAAGACGGGGACCACCGCCTCACCGTAGTTCGCCAGCACCAGCCACATCAGGAGCACGACCAGGCCGATCTTCACGCCTTCGGCCGTCAACGCACCCATCAGACCCCCCCCTGCGGACTTCCCGTTCCCCCGCGAAGCGACGAACGCGGAAGCCAGTCCGGCGACGATGCTGACCAAGCCCCCGGCGGCCGCCGACACCGCGCTGTCAATTCCTCCCAGCGCGCCCGCAACCAGCGCAAGCGCGGCCGTTGCTGCGAGCTGCCAGCGCAGCACGGTGCGAATCGGCTTGCTCAGTTGGCGAAGCATGGCGTTCATGTTCCCCGCACCGAGCGAAGCGCGAAAAGTATATCGCATGTATCCCGCCTAGCGCAGCTTGCGCAGCAGCTGATCGAGATGATCGAGGCTCGAGTAGTGGACCACGAGCTTGCCGCTGCCCTTCCTTCCCGGGCGGATCTCGACGCTGGTGCCGAGGCGCCCGGAGACTTCGTCCTCGAGCCGGGCGAGATCGCGGTCGGTCCTTTTCTTTCGGCGCGCCAGCGGCCCGCGCAGCAGCCTTTGCACCAGCGCCTCGGTCTCGCGCACCGAGAAGCCGCGCGCCGCGACCCGGTTCGCCGCCTCGATCTGACGCGCCGCGTCGAGCGCAAGCAAGGCGCGCGCGTGGCCCATCTCGATCGCCCCCTCCATCACCAATTCCTGCACCGGCTTCGGCAGCTTCAGCAGCCGCAGCAAGTTGGTGGTGGCGCTCCTCGAGCGACCGACCGCGTCGGCGACCTGCTCGTGCGTCATCTTGAATTCGTCGATGAGGCGCTGCAGGCCCGCCGCCTCCTCCATCGGGTTGAGATTCTCGCGCTGGATGTTCTCGATCAGCGACATCGCGAGCGCCGCCTCGTCGGCCACCTCGCGCACCATCGCCGGGACTTCCTCGAGGCCGGCCATCTGCGCGGCGCGCCAGCGCCGCTCGCCGGCGATCAGCTCGTAGCGATCGCGGTCCACCGGCCGCACCAGCAGCGGCTGCATCAGCCCCTGCGCCTTGATCGAGGCGGCGAGCTCGGCGAGCGCCTCCTGGCCCATCCTGGTGCGCGGCTGGTACTTGCCCGGCCGGATGCGGCCCACCGGCAGCGTGACGAGCGAATCGCGCGGCGCTTCGTCGCCGCCGAGCAGCGCGTCCAGTCCACGCCCCAAACCCCTCGCTTTGCTCATGTCTTCAGCGTCTCCTCCCTCGGGGCGGCGGCCGCGCTTGCCGCGTCGTCGCGCGCCAGCAATTCCTCGGCGACCGCGAGGTAGGCCTGCGCGCCCTTGGAGCTCGGGTCCCAGCACACTGCCGGCGCTCCGTAGCTCGGCGCCTCCGCGAGCCGCACGTTCCTCGGCACCAGGGTGCGGTAGACCTTGTCGCCGAAATGCTCCTCGAGCTCGCGCGATACCTGCTCGGAGAGCGTATTGCGCGAGTCGTACATGGTGCGAAGCAGCCCGGCGATCTCGAGCCGCGAGTTGAGGTGCGAGCGCACGCGCTTGATCGTGCCGATGAGGTCGGAGAGCCCTTCGAGCGCGTAGTACTCGCACTGCATCGGGATCAGCACCTGCTGCGCGGCGGCGAGCGCGTTCACCGTGAGCAGGCTGAGCGACGGCGGGCAATCGATCAGCACGATGTCGTAGTCGTGCACGATGCGCTCGAGAGCGCCCTTCAGGCGCGTCTCGCGGCCCGGCAACTCGACCAGCTCCACTTCGGCGCCGGCAAGCTCGCGGTTGGCGGGCACGAGATCGTAGCCGCCGCGCGCCGAGCGCGTGCGGATCGCGCCGAGCTCGCCCAGGCCGAGCAGCGCGTGGTACACGGTGCGCGCGACGGCGCGCTTGTCGACGCCGCTTCCCATGGTCGCGTTGCCCTGCGGATCGAGATCGACGAGCAGTACTCGGCGCCCCGCCTGCGCGAGCGCAGCGGCGAGATTGACGCTGGTGGTCGTCTTGCCGACGCCGCCCTTCTGGTTCACCACCGCCAGCACGCGCGCCACGGCTAGGCTGCGGGTCGGCAAAGCACCAGGTGCCGCTCGGCGCGGAGCAGCGGAACGCGCAGGCGCACGACCTCTGAGCAATCGCAGTCCCGCGGCACGCGCGCGAGCTCCGCGCCCGGCGCCGCGCCCTTCATCGCTGCGAGCACACCCCCGGGCGCCACCAGGTGCCGGCACGCGGCGATGAATTCGGCGAGCCCTGCAAACGCGCGCGAAATCACGCCGGCGAAGCGCTGCGCCGGGCGCCAGGTCTCGGTGCGCCCTTGGTAAATTTCGACGTTGGAAAGCGCAAGCTCGATCGCCGCCTGGCGCAGGAACGCCGCTTTCTTCGCGCTCGCGTCGTTGAGCGTCACGCGCCAGTCCGGCCGCGCCAGCGCGATCGGGATGCCGGGAAGTCCGGCGCCCGAACCCGCGTCGGCGAGCGAAGCGCCTGCGCCGAGCGGCAGGTGCGGCACCACCGCAAGCGAGTCGAGCAGGTGGTGGGTCACCATTCGCAGAGGGTCGCGGATCGCGGTCAGGTTGTAGGTCCGGTTCCATTTGGCGAGCAGCGCGATGTACGCCAGCAGCCGCTCGCGCGCGCCGGCGGGCATCGCCAGCGCGAGCTCATCGAGACCGCGATCGAGCGCGGCCTGCGGCGTCATGCCCGCTTCTTCGCCCGCAGCTGAACCCCTCGCTTCAAGTACACGAGCAGCAGCGAAATCGCGGCCGGCGTGACGCCCGAAATGCGCGAGGCTTGGCCGATCGTCTCCGGCCGATGCCGATCGAGCATCTGCTGCACTTCGGCCGACAGGCCGCGCACCGCGCGGTAGTCGAAATCCCCCGGCAAGCGCAGCGACTCAAGGTCCTTGCGCCGCTCGACCTCGCCGCGCTGTCGTTCGATGTAGCCGTGGTATTTCGCCTGGATCTCGACCTGTTCCGCGACCGCGGGATCAGCCAGCGGCTGCGCTCCGCCGGCGAGCGCGAGGACGTCGGCATAGCTCACCTCTGGTCGCCGCAAAAGCTCCAGACCGCTTAGCTTTTTCGGAAAGCCAGCGCTCACATACATACTATTCAGGCGCTCCTGCTCGTGCGCGATTGCGTCGCGCTTGCGGTTGAACGCTTCCCAGCGCACATCGTCGACGACCCCGAGCTCGCGGCCGACTTCGGTGAGCCGCAGGTCTGCATTGTCCTCGCGCAGCATCAACCGGTATTCGGCGCGGCTGGTGAACATCCGGTACGGCTCGGACACCCCTCGCGTGATCAGGTCGTCGACCAATACTCCGAGGTACGCCTGGTCTCGCCGCGGGCTCCACGGCTCGCGACCCTGCACCTGAAGCGCCGCGTTGATCCCCGCGAGCAGGCCCTGTGCCGCCGCCTCCTCGTAGCCGGTGGTGCCGTTGATCTGGCCGGCGAAGAACAGCCCGCCGATGGTTTTCGTCTCGAGCGAGGCGCGCAGGTTGCGCGGATCGAAATAGTCGTACTCGACCGCGTAGCCCGGGCGCACGAGGTGCGCCCTCTCCAGCCCGCGGATCGAATGCACCAACTCGAGTTGCACGTCGAAGGGGAGGCTCGTAGAGATGCCGTTCGGGTAGATCTCGTTCGTTTCCAGGCCCTCGGGCTCGAGGAAGATCTGGTGGCTCGATTTCCCGGCGAAGCGATGGATCTTGTCCTCGATCGACGGGCAGTAGCGCGGCCCGATACCCTTGATCACGCCGGTAAACATCGGCGACCGGTCCAGGCCGCCCAGGACGATCGCGTGCGTGCGCTCGTTGGTGTGCGTGATCCAGCAGGGCAACTGCCGCGGGTGCATCTCGCGCCTCCCGAGAAACGAGAACACCGGCTCCGGCCGGTCTCCCGCTTGCTCCTCGAGCCGCGAAAAGTCGATCGTGCGCCGGTCGAGCCGCGGTGGCGTGCCGGTTTTCAGCCGCCCGAGGGGCAACTTCATTTCGCGCAGCCTCGCCGCGAGCGTGACCGATGCCGGGTCGCCGGCGCGCCCGGCCCGGTAGCTCTCCAACCCGACGTGGATGAGCCCGGCGAGAAAGGTGCCGGTAGTCAGGATGACCGCGCGGCTGCGAAAGCGTATGCCGAGCTGCGTGACTACGCCCGCCGCCCGCTCGCCCTCGAGCGCAATGTCGTCTACGGCCTGCTGGAAGAGCGTCAGCTTGGACTGGTTTTCGAGGCGACTCCGGATCGCCTGCCTGTAGAGGACGCGATCGGCCTGCGCGCGGGTGGCGCGCACTGCCGGACCCTTCGAGGAGTTGAGGGTGCGAAATTGGATCCCGGCCTCGTCGGTCGCGAGCGCCATCGCCCCGCCCATTGCATCGATCTCCTTGACCAGGTGCCCCTTGCCGATGCCGCCGATCGACGGGTTGCAGGACATCTGGCCCAGGGTCTCGATGCTATGGGTCAGCAGAAGTGTGCTGCAGCCCATGCGCGCGGAAGCGAGCGCCGCCTCGGTCCCGGCGTGGCCGCCGCCGACCACGATGACGTCGAATTCGGCCGAAAATTGCATGGCGCTCGGGATCCGGAAACCGGGGACGCGCCATGATACGTGAAGGTTTCACGTGAAACCAGACGGCTCGGCTCGGCGGCCTGTGGTTCCACGTGGAACACCGTGGCAGACCGTAATGCTGCGACGCAGCATCGACGTTCTCCGTGCGACAATCGCGCCCCTTTTCGCCGCCGGCACGTGATCTCCTTCGCACGCTACTCCACGCTCCTCGAGTCCGCCGAGGTGAGACGTACCTTCGTTGCCTCGATGATCGGCCGCCTGCCGATCGGCATCACGGGACTCGCCATCCTGCTGCTGGTGCAGGCGACGAGCGGCTCCTTTGTGCGCGGAGGCGCGGCGACCGCCTGCTACGTGGGCGGACTTGCGCTGGCAGCGCCCTTGCTCGGGCGGTTGATCGACCGCCATGGCCCGAGACGAGCTTTGCTCACCTGCGGAATGCTGTTCCCCGCAGCGCTCGGCGCTCTGGTCCTCGCCGCCGGCGCCAGCGGCGCTCCGGTGCTGCTCACGCTCGCGCTCGCCGCGGCGGCCGGTGCCAGCTTTCCACCGATCACGGTATGCATGCGAACTTATTTCAGGCAGCGGCTCGGCGAGGAAGCCCAGCTCGCAGCCGCCTATTCGCTCGAGTCGGTGCTCATCGAAGCGATCTTCATCGTCGGGCCTTTGCTGGTCGCCTTGTTCGTGGCGG
>Ga0209322_10000231_pt1 | contig 30779 bp, 22 predicted proteins | sample Rifsed19ft1_FD_184013 | JGI IMG/M metagenome (GOLD analysis project Ga0209322, IMG submission 184013) | Soil microbial communities from Rifle, Colorado, USA - sediment 19ft 1 (version 2) | ecosystem: Environmental > Terrestrial > Deep subsurface > Rock core/Sediment | place: Rifle, Colorado... | reverse complement strand
CGTCACAGACGATGAAGTCGGGCGAGACGGCGAGCGCCCGCGCCACGCCGATGCGCTGGCGCTGGCCGCCGGAAAACTCGTGCGGGAAGCGGCTGGCGTAGTAGGGGTTCAGCCCGACGATGCGCATCAGCTCTGCGACTCGCTCGCGGCGCTCCGACTTGTTGCCCAGGTTGTGGATGGTCAGCGGCTCGCCGATGATGTCGCGGATCGACATGCGGGGGTTCAGGGAGGCGTAAGGGTCCTGGAAGATCATCTGCATCCGGCGGCGCATGCGTCGCAGGTCGTTGCCGCGCAGCGACCCCAGGTCCGTGCCCTCGAAGTAGATGTGACCATCCGTGGGCCTGTAGAGCTGGAGGATGGCGCGGCCGGTGGTCGACTTGCCGCAGCCGCTCTCGCCCACGAGGCCGAGGGTCTCGCCTCGCTTGACGCTGAACGTGATGTCGTCCACAGCCTTGTTCTCGGCGATCTTCCTGGAGATGAGGAAGCCGGCCATGACGGGGAAGTAGATCTTGAGGTTGCGGACGTCGACGAGCGCCTCGCTCTCGGCGGACTGGCCGTTCCTCGCCGGTGCGACAGTCTCAGTTGCCATTCTTCGAAGGCCTCCCCTTCGTCACGTCCACCCAGCAGGCGGCGTAGTGGTTCTCTGCGACGATCTGCAGCGGCGGGTACTCTTCCTTGCACTGGTCGATGCGGAAGGTGCAGCGAGGGTAGAAGGAGCAGCCCGGCGGTAGACGGACCATGTCCGGCGGCGAACCCTCGATGGGCATGAGCTTCTCGCCCGCGGCCTGGTGGAGCTTGGGCACCGAGTTCAGCAGGCCCAGGGTGTAAGGGTGGCGGGGGTCTCCGTAGACGTTCTCGGCCGTTGAGGACTCGATGATCTTGCCGGCATACATGACCGCGACGCGGTCGGCGTAGCGCGCCACGACGCCGAGGTTGTGCGTGATGATGATCACCGCTGTCCCGAACTCGCGGCTGAGGCGGGCCATGACCTCCAGTACCTGCGCCTGAATCGTCACGTCCAGCGCCGTCGTCGGCTCGTCGGCGATGAGCAGCCTGGGGTTGCAAGCCATGGCCATAGCGATCATGACGCGCTGGCGCATGCCGCCGGAGAACTGGTGGGGGTAGTCGCTGATGCGGCGCTCGGCCTCGGCGACGCCTACCATCTCCAGGAGCTGGATGGCGCGGGCCGTGGCGGCCCCCCTGTCGAGCCTCAGGTGGAGCTCCAGCGCCTCCGTGATCTGCTTGCCGATGGTGAGCACCGGGTTGAGGGAGGTCATGGGCTCCTGAAAGACCATGGCGATGCGGTTGCCGCGCACCTTGCGCAGCTCATCGTCGTTGAGCTTCAGGATGTCGTCGCCGTCGAAGAGCACTTCACCGGTGACGATGCGGCCCGGCGGGATGGGGATGAGCCGAAGTAGGGAAAGGGCGCTCACGCTCTTGCCGCAGCCGCTCTCGCCCACCAGCGCCAGCGTCTCGCCCTCCTGGACGTCGTAGCTGATGCCGTCTACGGCCTTGACGACGCCCTCCTCCAGGTAGAAGTAGGTCTTGAGGTCCTTGACCTGTAGCAGTGCTGGCATTACTCCCCTCTCATCCCTAGGAGTGACGCTCGCTCGGGCGACGGACGGGCCGTTGTCCGGGTCGGTGAAGAGCAGCAAGGCTGGTGGGGAAGAGGAGACTCGAACTCCTACGCCTTGCGGCACATGATCCTAAGTCATGCTCGTCTACCAATTCCGACACTTCCCCTCTAGCGGCGCCGTTTCGCACCGCTTCCTCCCCACTTCTCGTTGTTGGTGAGCCGCCCAGGACTCGAACCTGGAACCGGGTGATTAAGAGTCACCTGCTCTACCATTGAGCTAGCGGCCCCTGCTTTACTTTAACCGCCGCGCTCCCCTAAAACAAAACGCCTCCGCAATGTCTCGGAAGCCGCCAGCGGCGGCAACGTAGCATAGGCCATAGGTGGTGTCAATAAGCTCACCCTCCTCCCCGATATACGCCGTCTACCCGCCCAGGGTTTGGCCCCAGAGGCTGTGCAATAATCGCCGCTGATGGCCAGCCCCCCTCTCCTCCTCATCCACGGCGCCGCTAACGGCGCCTGGGTCTGGGACGTCTGGCGCCGCCATCTGCAGCCTCTGGGCTGGGAGGTCAACGTCCTTGACCTGCGCGGCCACGGCCGCAGCCTGCCCGCCGACCTCGGCAGCACGACTATGGAGGACTACCTGAGCGACGTCGAGTCCGTAACGCCGCAGATCGTTGCCGCCCAGGGCCAGCACCCCGTCATCGGCGGCTGGAGCATGGGTGGCCTCCTGGCGATGATGTACGCCGCCGCCCACCAGGAGACGCCGGCCCTCCTCCTCTTCTCCCCCAGCCCGCCGCAGCAGGTCGCGGGCCGGGCGCCGCCTGACGAAGTGCGCCGGACGCCTTCGACCGTGTTCGGTCCGGAGCTCTACGGTCATCTACACGGACGACCCCGTCCGCTCTCGCGCCGCCCTGCACGACCTGGCTGACGAGGAGGTCGCCTCCGTCCTGGCGCGCAGCGCCGGCGCCGAGGAGAGCGGCATGGCGCGCCGCCAGCGCAAGCGCGGCGTCTCTGTCCCGCCCGGCTCCATCCGCTGCCCGACGCTCATCGTCTACGGCGAGGCGGACAAGCAGTTCCCGACCGACGAGTGCCGCCGTCTTGCTCTTTATCTGGCGGCCGACAGCCTGGCCGTGCCGGGGGCCGGCCACTGGGGCGTCGTCTACGGCGAGCGCTTCGTCGCCGAGGCCGCGCCCAAAGTCGATACTTGGCTGCGGCGGGTCCCGGGCTAGCGTGTAGCGGGCCGTCGTCTCGAGTGCCCGCAGAAGGGCTCCTTCACACGCGCGCGGCAGCGTCTCGCCGGCACGCTAGCGCCTTGACGCCTGGCTGCGGCGAATGCTGTAGTACGCGCGAACAGAGAAGGAGGCTCGCCTTGGCCGCGGCGCGAACGGCTTTCATGGGTCTGGCGTGGCTCTTTGTTCTCGGCGTGGCCGTGCAGTTCTTCCTTGCTGGTCTCGGCCTGTCAGAGCTGGGCGGCGAGAGCATGGACCCGCACGAGGCCCTCGGCCACGCGCTCACCATCGTTAGCATCGTCCTCCTGCTACTCGCGGTTATCGGCCGCCTGGGGCGGCTGCTGATCGGTCTCAGCGTCGTCCTCTTCCTCCTTGCCTTCTTCCAGTCCCTCTGGGCGAACGAGGACCTCGATCCCATGGCGCTGCGCTCTCTTCACGTCCTCGGCGGCCTGGCTATCTTCGTCCTCGGGCATTACCTCGCCCAGCAGGCGACGCGCCTCGTTCGCGGCGAAGGCGCCGAAGGAGCGCGCGGTGGCGCTGGCGCGTAACGCCTTTCGCGTCGTCGCCTGGCTATTTCTCGTCGCCCTCGTCGTCCAGTTCTTCCTCGGCGGCCTCGGCACGCTCGGCGGTGAGAGCATCGACCCGCACAGACTCCTGGGCGCGACGGCGCTCACCCTCACACCGATCGCCATGCTCCTCCTGGCCGTCGCCGGCCACCTCGGCCGTGTCGTCATCGCCATGACCGCCGTGCTCGTCGCCTTCGTCATCCTGGAGACCGTCGTCGTTCAGGTCGACGTTTCTTGGCTGAAGGCGCTGCACGTGCCAAATGCCCTCATCGTCTTCGCCGTCGCTCAGGCTTTGGCGATGCGCGCTGGGCGAGGCGTCTGAGTCGCCGTGGCGGAGCGACCGCGCATCTTCGTCACGCGAGAGCTGCCCGGCGAGGGCCTCGACCGCCTGCGCCGGGCCGCCGACCTGACTGTCTGGCCGGAGCTCGACCCGCCGCCGGCGGCGGCGCTGCGCGCCGGCGCCGCCGGGGCCGACGGCCTCCTCACTCTCCTCACCGATCGCGTCGACGGCGACCTCCTGGACGCGGCGCCGAACGTGCGCATCGTCAGCAACATGGCCGTCGGCTACGACAACGTCGACGTCCCTGCCTGCACGCAGCGGCGCGTCCTCGTCACCAACACGCCCGGCGTCCTGACCGAGACGGTTGCGGATCTGGCCTTCGCCCTCATCCTCGCCTTTGCGCGCCGGATCGTCGAAGGCGAGAGGGCGGTGCGGCAGGGCGACTGGCCCGTCTGGCGGCCGGCCTGGCTTCTGGGCCGCGACGTGAACGGCGCCACGCTGGGCATCGTCGGCCTCGGCGCCATCGGCCTCGCCGTGGCGCGGCGAGCGCGCGGCTTCGGCATGCCGCTGCTCTACTGGTCGCGCCACCGCAAGCCGGAGGTCGAGGCGGAGCTCGGCGTGCAGTGGCGGTCTTTGGACGACCTCCTGCGCCAGGCCGACTTCGTCAGCCTGCACGTGGCGCTGACGCCGGAGACGCGCAACCTCATGGGCGCGCGCGAGCTGGCGTTGATGAAGCCCGACGGCGTCCTCGTCAACACGGCGCGCGGCGGCGTCGTCGACCAGGCGGCGCTAGTGCGAGCGCTGATCGAGCGCCGCATCGGCGGCGCCGCGCTGGACGTCTACGCCGTCGAGCCGCTGCCGGCAGAGGATCCGCTATTACAACTGCATAACGTTCTCCTTGCGCCGCATGTCGGCAGCGCAACGATCGAGACGCGGACGAAGATGGCGGACCTGGCCGTCGCGAATCTGGAGGCCTTCTTTCGAGGCGAGCGTCCGCCCTGCTGCGTGAACCCGGATGTGTTGACATAAGGGGCGTCAGTTTGCTTGACGAAGGCGCTTCTCCGTGTGGTAGCATGCCTGCGGTCGTGCTAGACGGGGAGCTAGCGGTGCCCTGTACCCGCAACCCGCTATAGCGGGGTCGAATTCCCGCTCGAGGTCTAGGCATACGGGGACTGCTCAAGCAACGTGGCGATGAAGGCTGGGCCCTACGCGGCGAGGGGCTGCGAACCCCGTCAGGTCCGGAAGGAAGCAGCGGTAAGTAGATTCCCTTGGGCGCCGTGGGAACACCTGGCCTGAGCCGGCGAGCGGCGGCAAGCCCGAATCCGGGTCGACAGCGGGTGCACGACCACTCTTGGGGCCGGACGCGAGCGGCCGTCCGTTAGCCTTAAGGAGGAGGCTGTTTGACGTATTGGCTGGAAGGCGCGCCCGTCCGACCACAAGCCCGTCAAAGCCAACTAGTCCCGCACCTCTACCTCAACCTTATCAGCTCAACTAGGGCTCGCCTCCGTCTTTCGCTCTTCCTCTGCCTCGCCTTTGCCGGCCTGCTTGGCTTCATCGTCTTCCCGCCGCGGCGTCTCGTCATCAGCGCCGACAACGGCGTTAGCGTTCTCGTCAGCCGCGAGACGGACGTGGCGTCGCTCCTCGAGTCGGCGGGCGTCCAGCGGGAGGCGGGCGACGTCCTGCTCCGCTCCGGCGACCAGATCAAGGTCGAGCGGGCCGTGCCTGTGGTCGTCGAGGTCGATGGCCGCGCCCTCGCCTGGCGGACGCGCGCCGAGACCGTGCAGCAACTCCTCGACGAGCTGGCGGTTAGCGTCAGCCCTTACGACACGCTCCTCTACAACAGCATCGAGGTCAGCGCCACGGACGCGCTCTACCCAAGCCCGATCAGCCTCGCGTCGCTGGCCGGCTTCGGCGTATTCAACCGCGCCGGGAGCCAGCCCGAGGGCGTCGTCCTCAGCGTTGTGCGCGCCGTGCCCCTGACGATCGTCGAGGACGGCCGGGCGATGCCGATCCAGTCCAGTCGTCCCACCGTCGAGATGGCGCTGCAGGACGCCGGCATCCGCCTCGGCCCCGCTGACGAGGTCTACCCCGCCGCTTCGACGGCCGTGACCGCCGGCCTGCAGGTGGAGGTGAAGCACGCCAAGGCGATCAGCCTGCGCGTGGGCGGCAGCACCAACGTCATCTACACGCAGCAGGACACGCTGCAGGCCGCCCTGGCCGAGATCGGCCTCTTCCTCGGGCCGGAGGACAGGGTGGAGCCGGCGCTGGACGCGACGGTGACCAACGACATGACGGCGCGCCTCGTCCGGGTCAGCGGCCGCCAGCTCATCGAGCGCCGAGACGTGCAGCGCCGCACCGTCTTCCGGCCCGACGCGGCCCTCGCCGCCCTGGACTCGCGCATCGTCAAGGGCCACGACGGCGTCCGCTTCCACGAGTCCCGCATCGTCATCGAGGACGGCGTCGAGGTGGAGAAGACGCTGGTGAAGGAGTGGTTCGATCCGGAGCCCGCCGACAACGTCATCTACTACTCCACCGCCTCCATCGAGGCCGTGGGCTTCTCGCCGGACAACCTAAGCGTCGCCCGCACGGAGCGCATGTACGCAACCTGGTACAACGCCGCCAGCGCCGGCAAGGCGTCGACCGACCCCGGCTACGGCATCACCGCCTCGGGAGTACCCGTCACGCGCGGCATTGTTGCCGTCGATCCGAAGGTGATACGATTAGGCACTCGCCTCTACATCCCCGGCTACGGCTTCGCCGTCGCCGGCGACACCGGGGGCGGCATCATCGGCAACATGGTCGACCTCGGCTATGCCGACGGAGAGCCGGTCGATTGGCGCACGGGGTGGGTTGAAGTCTACATCCTCGGTCCCTGAGCGAGCCCGCCGCCGCTCCTCGCGCCCTCGCCGGCCCCGCGGCCTACGCGAAGCCGGCGTCAAGCCCGCGAAAGCCCTCGGCCAGCACTTCCTCACCGACACGGGCGTCGTCGGGCGCATCGTCGCCGCGGCCGAGCTGACGCCGGACGACGTTGTCGTCGAGGTCGGACCCGGCCTCGGCGTCCTCACGGAGCGTCTGGCGGCCGCCGCCGGGCGCGTCATAGCCGTCGAGCTGGACCGGCGCCTCGCCGAGCGCCTGCAGGCCCGATTCGCCGGCACCAACGTGACCATCGTCCAGGGCGACGTCCTGGCCCTGCGGCCGGAAGCGCTTCTGGCTGCCGCCGGCCTGGCGCCTGAGGCGCCCTACTGCGTCGTCGCGAACCTGCCCTACAACATCGGCGCCGCCGTCTTGCGCCACTTCCTTGAGGCCGACCACCCGCCGCGCTTCCTCGTCGTCATGCTCCAGCGCGAGGTGGCCGCGGCGATCGCGGCCGCGCCGGGCAAGCTCTCGCTCCTCGCCGTCTCCGTCCAGGTGTACGGCCAGCCGCGGCGCCTGTTCAACGTCGCCGCGAAGGCGTTCTACCCGCCGCCGAAGGTCACCTCCAGCGTCCTGCGCCTGGACGTGCGGCCGCAGCCGCTGGTGCCGGCGGCGGAGCGCGACCGCTTCTTCGCCGTGCTGCGCGCCGGCTTCAGCGCCCCGCGCAAGCAGCTGCGCAACGCTCTCGCCCAGGGTCTGCGTCGGCCGCCCGCGGCGGTCGAGGGCGCAATCGAGGCCGCCGGCGTGCGGCCGACGTTGCGGCCGCAGGAGCTGGGCATCGACGACTGGCTGCGTCTCGCCCGCGCGCTGGGAGGCTAGCGTGGCCGTCGAGCTGCTGGCGCCGGCCAAGGTCAACCTCGCCCTGGAGGTCACGGGCCGCCGCCCCGACGGCTACCACGACCTGGTCAGCGTCGTCCAGACCATCGACCTCGCCGACCGCGTGCTGCTCGACCTCGCCCCTTCCATCGAGATCGAGGTCACGGGGGAGAAGACCCTCGGCGTGCCGCTGGAAGGCCCGCGCAACCTCGCCTATCGGGCGGCCGTGGCCCTGGCGGCGGAGGCGGGCGACAGCGACCTCGGCGCCCGCATCGAGCTGACGAAGTCGGTGCCGGCCGGCGTGGGCCTTGGCGGCGGCAGCAGCGACGCGGCGGCCGTGCTGCGCGGCCTCAACCGCCTCTGGCGCCTGGACCTTCCCGCAGAGGCGTTGGCGCGCGTCGCCGCCGGCGTTGGCTCGGACGTGCCGTTCTTCCTTGCCGGCGGCACCGCGTTCGTCACGGGCCGCGGCGACCATGTGGAGCCCTTGCCGGACCTGGGGTCAGCCTCGTTCACCGTCTTCGTCTCCGACATCGAGCTCGAAGACAAGACGCGGCGCATGTACGCCTCGCTGACGCCGGCCGACTTCAGCGACGGCCGGCGCGCCCGCGTCCTCGCCGAGTCGCTGCGCCGCGGCCTGCCGCTCGCCGAGGCCGACCTCGTCAACGCCTTCGACCGCCACATCGGCGAGGCCGCGCCGCCGCTCGGCCGCGCGATGGCGACCTGTCGCGAAGCCGGCGTCGCCGTGTTCGCCTGCGGCAGCGGCCCCGGCTTCTTCACGCTGGATGAGGTCCCCGGCCTCCTCCTGCGCGAGCTGGAGCACGAGTGGGGCGTCACGGCCGTCGCCTGCCGCGCCCTGAGCCGCGCCGAATCGCTGGCCCTGCGAGAGGTCTGACGTGGCGGAGGTCTTCGCCGGGTTCGTCGCCGGCTACGTCCTCGCCCTCCTGTCGACGCCCGTGCTGGCCTTCGTCCTCCTTCGCCTGCGCGCCGAGGGCGGCCTCTTCGGTCGCCTGCTGCCGGCCGGCGTCTCCGCCATCTCGGTGGGCGTCCTCGTCCACGGCGCGCTGTTCGTCTTCTGGACCGGCCTCGGCATCGTCCTCGGCCTCGTCCTCCTCGCCATGCGCGACGCCGGCGGCGCCGTGGGCAGCCTGAACGGCGCCTTCAGCCTCTTCGTCGCCGCCCTGGCGCTCGCTCTCGTCGCGCCGCTGGTTGTCCTTCTGCCTGCCTTCCGACGCCTCGTCCTCGCCGGCGCGCTGCTCGTCGTCCTCGTCTTTGGCTGGCTGATGCCCTACCTGGCCGAGTGGAGCAGCTTCGAGTCGTGAACAGTGAACGGGGGACGGTGAACAGAGGACGGGGGACAGGGGATGCGCTCTGTCATTCCGAACGAAGTGAGGAATCTAGCGAAATACGCACACGCCCCCACGGCGGGCCTAGATTCTTCGCTTCGCTCAGAATGACATAGGGGCTGCTTGTCGCTTGTGGCCGGCAGCTTGTAGCTGCTAACATTCGCGCATCTGTTCGACACGCCACGGAGGCGCGGTGACTGCCCGCTACGTCGCCATCGATACCGAGACCACGGGCCTCAGCACGGAAGAGGACGAGGTCATCGAGGTCGCTGCCATTGCCTTCGACCGCGAAGGCGCCGTCCAGGGCGAATTTCACACCTTCGTGCGCCCCTTCCGCCCGCTGCCGCTGCAGATCGAGCGCCTCACCGGCATCGAAGCGGCGAGCCTCGATTCGGCGCCGCGCTTCGCTGCCATCGCCTCGGAGCTGGCCGACTTCATCGGCGACAGCGCCCTCGTCGGCCAGAACGTTGAGTTCGACCTAGCCTTCCTCGCTCGCGGCGGCGTCTGGCCCGGCGGCCCCGCCTTCGACACGCTGGAGCTGGCGCGCCTGCTCCTGCCCGGCCTGGGCGACTACAGCCTCCGCGGCATCGCCGAGCGCCTCGCCATCGACTTTCCCGTACGCCACCGCGCCCGCGCCGACGCCGAGGCGGCCCGCCGCGTCTTCCTCGACCTGCGCCGCCGCCTCGCCGAGCTGCCCGCCTGGCTCCTGCACGAGATCGACCGCCTCGCCCGCGCCGCCGACTGGTCGATCAGCCGCCTGCTGCAGGAGGTGCTGGCAGAGGCGCCGGCCGGCGCCCCACCGGTCGCCCTGGCCGCCGAGCTCGTGGCGCCGCCGGAGGAGATCGGCAAGGCGCTGAACGGCGGCCGGGGCGACGCTCACGTCGACGAGGCCGAAGTGCTGAGCCTCCTCGACCGGGCTGCGGGGCTGACAGCCTTCTTTCCCGACTTCGAGAGGCGGCCGCAGCAGGAAGCGATGGCCGCAGCCGTCAACGACGCGCTGAACGGCGGCCGCCACCTCGTCGTCGAGGCCGGCACCGGCACCGGCAAGTCGCTCGCCTACCTGCTGCCGGCGGCGCTGCACGCCGTCCGCCGCCAGGAGCGCGTCGTCGTCTCAACGGACACCATCGGCCTGCAGGAGCAGCTCATGGAGAAGGACCTGCCCGTCGTCAAGGCTTTGCTGGCCGGCGTCGAGGCTGAACCGTTGCGCGTCGCTTCGCTGAAGGGTCGGCGTAACTACCTCTGCCTGCAGCGCTGGACGGCGGCGCGACACGCCGCGCCCGAGGCCAAAGAGGAGGCGAAGCTCCTCGCCCGCCTGCTGGTCTGGCTGCGCACGACGCAGACGGGCGACCGCGCCGAGCTGAACCTCCACTCCGAGTACAACGCCGCCTGGAGCCGCCTCTCGTCCGAGAACACGGCCTGCCTGGAGAGCGCCTGCCCCTTCGTCCGCGACGGCACCTGCTTCCTCTACCGCGCCCGGCGTCGCGCCGAGGCGGCGCACATCCTCGTCGTCAACCACGCCCTGCTGCTCTCGGACGTCGCCACCGGCGGCCACGTTCTGCCGCCCTACTCCCGCCTCGTCGTCGACGAGGCGCACAACCTGGAGGACGAGGCGACGGCGCGCTTCGCCTTTCGCGCCGGCGAGGGCGACGTGGCCGACTTCCTCGACCGCGTCGGCGGCCCTTCGTCAAGCTCAGGGCGGAGCGCCCGCGCCGGCGGCATCGCCCGGTCGCTCACGGAGGCGCTGCGCGGCGGCAGCCAGATACTCGGGCCCGGCGCCTATCTTGCCGGGCTTGCCTCGGCCCTCGTCGCCGCCGCCACGCGCGTGCGCGGCCGCCTCGGCGAACCCTATCGTCTCCTCACCCGCGTCCTGCGCGAGTGCGCACCCGAGGAGCGCGACTCTGACGACCGCCTCCTCGTGACGCGGGCGACGCGTGTCCAGCCCCTCTGGTCCGACGTCCAGATCGCGGCCGAGAACCTGGACGCCGCTCTCCTCGACCTCCTCTCCCTGCTGGACGACCTGCGCTCCATCCTGGAGGGCGCCGACCAGGGCCTGCTGGACCAGGAGGCGCTGGCGGCGGAGGCCGCGGACCTCCTGCAGGCCGGCGGCGAGCTGCAGCGCGGCCTCGGCCAGGCTCTTCTGGAGGAGGACGCCTCCCTAATCTGCTGGCTGGAGCGCTCGCGTCAGAGCGGCGAGCTCGCGGTCTGCACGGCGCCGCTGGAGGTCGCCTCCATCCTGCGCCGCGACGTCTTCGAGGCGAAGGAGAGCGTCGTCCTCACCAGCGCCACCCTCAGCGCCGAGGACAGGTTCGACTTCCTGCGCGAGCGCGTCGGCCTCGATGACGCGGACGAGTTGCTCCTCGGCTCGCCCTTCGACTTCCCGAACTCGACGCTCATCGCCCTGCCCACCGACCTGCCCGACCCCAACGACTCTGAGTTCGTCGCCGCGACGAGCGAGCTGCTGATCGAGGCGCTGCGAGCGAGCGGCGGCCGCGCCCTCGTCCTGTTCACCTCCTACGGCGCCCTGAACGCCGTCTACGACGCCGTCAAGGGCCCGCTGGAGACGGAGGGCATCCTCGTCCTCGGCCACGGCATCAACGGCTCGCCGCGCCAGATGCTCGCCGCGCTACGGGAGAACCCGCGCACCGTCCTGCTGGGCACGGCCTCGTTCTGGGAGGGCGTCGATGTCGCCGGCGAGGCGCTGTCTCTCCTCGTCATCGTCCGCCTCCCCTTCGCGGTACCCACGGACCCCATCTACCAGGCTCGCTCCGCGCTGTACGACGAGCCCTTCGAGCAGTACGCGCTGCCGCAGGCCGTGCTGCGCTTCCGCCAGGGCTTCGGCCGGCTGATCCGGACGAAGACCGACCGCGGCGTCCTCCTCGTCCTCGACCGGCGTATTCGCGCCCGGCGCTACGGCGAGGCGTTCCTGCGCTCGCTGCCGCGCTGCACGCTGCGCGAGCTGCCTGCCCGCGACGTCTCCGCCGCCATCGAGGCCTGGCTGGGATGACCGCCAGGCAGGGTGTAGGGGCGCAGCCCCTAACGGGGAGTCGGAGGGGTGTCGGTGTCCCCTCAGATACACCTACTGAAAGGGGCGGAGCAGACAAGGCACTGCGCGGAGTGCAGGGCCGCAGGATGCGTAGCCTGGGGAGGGCGAAGGTGTTCGAGCCCGGCGAGGCGGTCGAATCGCCACGCCTGCGCCTCTCCCGCCTCCGACCGTCCCATCTCGATTCGATGTCCTGGCTGCACGACGCCCTGGCGCCCGACTGGCGCCTCGCCGACCTAGAACCAGTGGTGGAAGACGGCTGCGCGGTCCTCATCTCGGACGCCGCGGGCGAGGCCGTTGGCGTCGCCGTTGTCCGCCCCGACGCGCCCCAGCCTGGCACGGCCAGCGTGCCCTTCATCACCATCGACCCCGCGCGGCGCTTTCGCGGCCTCGGCGGCGAGGCAGGCCTGGCGCTGCAGCGCCACCTGCGCCGCCGGGGCTTCGGGCAGGTCTTCGCGCCGGTGCCGGACGGCCACGGCCTCGCCGTCTACTTCTGGCTGCGTCTCGGCTACCGGCCGCTCCCGCGCGCCGAGGCTCCGTGGCCGCTCGTGGGGCTGGCGGCGGAATCGAGACCCGGCATCTGGCTGGTGAGGGAGCGGGAGTAGTTCACTGTCTTTGCGAGGCTTGCCGTAGGCATGTCCTGAGCCTGTCGAAGGGCGAGCCGTGGCAATCTCGTGGGATCAGCATGGTTGAGATACTCGTGAGGTCGCTACGCCCTTCGGGCTCTCAGGAAATGCCTGCTCGGCATCTCGCCACGTTTGCTGCGCATCGCTCTCGCGCTGCTCCGCCCCCACGCTCTGAGAAAGGGACCTGGGGGACACCCCCAGACCCCCGCGCATGGGCTGCGCCCCCGCTACCCCTGCTAGACATTCTCATCCGCCCCAGGGGTCTCGAAAGGGGCCGCGCTGCTCAACGACGCAAGGCGCGGCCTGCCCGCGCTCAGGCCTTGCGTCTCCGCCTGCGCCGCGGCGCCGCCGCCTCGCCTTCGCGGGCGGCAGCGGCCGCCCGCGCCGCCAGGGCCCGCCGCTCCCGCTCCGTTTCCTCCTCGCGCGCCCGCCGCCGCTCCGTCGAGCGGCGCCGGAACCCGTGGCTGAAGATGTGCGCCACGCCAAACGAAGCCGCGAAAAGCGAGGCGATCCAGACGATCATGAAGAGGCCGGCGCCGATAAGGAGAGTCGCGACAAGGGCGCCACAGGCGAAGCCGAAGGCCACCGGGAAGCTAAAGAAGTGCCACTCGATCTCGCGTTGCTCCTGCCTACGTCGGCGCGCCATGCTCTAGACCAGCTCCCTCCGCACCAGCTCGACTTCGTCCGCGCGCGTCTTGACGCGACCCTCCAGTCGCGCCCGGCGCAGCTTGCGCAGCGCCTCGCCCACGGCGGCGCCCGGCGCCACGCCCAGCGCCAGCAGCTCCCCGCCGCGCAGGTGGGGCCGCACGCGGCGCCACTCCCCGAGGTAACTAAGGCAGGCCTCGTTCACCTGAGCCGCGTCCAGGAACGCGAGGGCCCAGACCGCCGAAGCCGCTCGTCCGTCCAGCAGCTCGACGATTGCCGCCGGGCTCGGGCGAGCCGGAGTCAGCTTAGCCGACGCCGCGCGGAGCCGCACCAGGTCGCGCAGCGCCCGCTCGACGCGTCCAGCCAGGTGCAGCCGCGCCGAAACCGAGTCGACGTCCGCGTCCGTCCGCGGGTCGATGAGGAAGCAGAACCCCAGCTCGTCCAGCGGCGCGAAGCGCTCGCCGGCCAGCGCCTGCCGCCAGCGCTCCGCCTTCCTCGAATCCAGCCTCAGCGCCGGATGAATGGCTTCGAGCACGCCCAGGCGCTCGGCCGTTTCGGCACCATCTACCGCGCCAGGCTCCTCGAAGAGCAGCGACAGCTCCCGCCGCAGCCGCGGGCCGCTGATCGCGTCAAGGTAGCGCAGGTGGCGCCGGATCAGAGCCTCCGTCTGGCGCGAGACCTCGAAGCCCAGCCTCGCAGCGTAGCGGACGGAGCGCAGCATGCGCGTCGCGTCGTCCTGGAAGCTGCGTTCGTGCAGGACGCGCACGAGCCCGTCGCGCAGGTCTGCCAGGCCTCGATACGGGTCCACCAGGTCGGCCGGCGCCGGCGCTAGGCGCAGCGCCAAGGCGTTTATGGTGAAGTCGCGTCTCGCCAAGTCCTCGACGATGGTCGCCGGCGCCACCGACGGCAGAGCGCCGGGGTGGGCGTAGCTCTCGCGCCGCGTCCGCGCCAGGTCAAGGCGGAAGCCCGCGCCCCTGACGCTCGCCGTGCCGAAGCGCTGATGCACGACGGCGCGACCCTCCGTCTGCGCCGCCAGCGCCTGCGCGATGGGCGCCACGTCCGCTTCCACCGCCAGGTCGAGGTCGATGGTCTCGCGGCCGAGCAGGAGGTCGCGCACGGCGCCGCCGACGAGGTAGAGGCTGGCGCCGCGGCCGCGGCAGAGCCGCTCGCAGGCGCGCAGGGCGGCGAGCGAAGCCGGCGCCAGGTGGCTCTCCAACCGCTCGACGAGCTGCGCTGCTGTAACGTCTTCGACCATAGAACTGCTTTTTAGCTTACACGATTTAGGCGACTTTGCCTTGACAGTCCGAAGCCGCCGCCCATATGATCACCCCTGATCCCGGAGCCTGGCGTCCCCTGACGCGTCGGGGCTGTCAAGCTACCAGCGTTTAACGAGGTGCCCTCCTTGGCAGGAGGAACAAGGGTGACCCGCCCACCCGACGCGCGCCTGAGAGCGCCGTTATCCGATCCCCTCCGCGTTTCGCGACCGTTGCTCTCAGTCGTACGCGGGGGCAATTTCTGGTGACCTCCTTCGAGAGCGAGGTCGAGGCGCGGCTCGGCGTCAAGTTCCGCCGGCCGGCGCTCCTTAGGCAGGCCTTCGTCCACCGCTCCTACCTCAACGAGTACCCCGAGCAAGGCCTCGAATCGAACGAGCGCCTCGAGTTCTTCGGCGACGCCGTCCTCAGCTACGTCGTCGCCGAGCGCCTCTTCCGCGACTGCCCGGAATGCGACGAGGGCGACCTCACGGAGTGGCGCGGCTACTTAGTCAGGCGCGATAGCCTGGCTAGCTTCGCCCGCCAGCTGGGCCTGGGCGAGTTCTTCCTCCTCGGCCGGGGCGAGGAGGCGGCCGGCGGCCGCGAGCGGGCCCAGAACCTCGCCAGCCTCTTCGAGGCGGTCGTCGGCGCCGTCGCCATAGACAGCGGCCTCGCCGCCGCCCGACGCTTCATCTTCCGCGCCCTCGGCTCCGAGCTCGACCTGCGCGGCCGTCCCACACCCATCGACCCGAAGTCGCGCCTACAGGAGGTCGTCCAGGCGCAGTGGCAGCGGGCGCCGATCTACAAGACCGTGCTGGAGGAGGGTCCGGAGCACCGCAAGGTCTTCACTGTCGAGGTGTCCGTTCATGGGCGCGTCCTTGGCAGCGGCGTCGGCCACAGCAAGCAGGAAGCGGAGCGCGCCGCCGCCCGCCACGCCCTCGAGGACGTCGAAGCGATGGCCGGAGGTGCGGGCTAGCCGTGTATCTCAAGCGCCTGGACCTGCAGGGCTTCAAGAGCTTCCATTCCCACACCGTCTTCGAGTTCGGGCCCGGGATCACGGCCGTCGTCGGGCCCAACGGCGTCGGCAAGAGCAACGTCGCCGAGTCCATCCGCTGGGTCCTCGGCGAGCATACTTCCTCTCGCAGCCTGCGCGCCCGCCGCCTGGAGGACGTCATCTTCTCCGGCTCCAGCCGGAAGGCAGCCGTCGGCATGGCCGAGGTCTCGATAACCCTCGACAACGGCGACGGCTGGCTCCCCGTCGACTTCAGCGAAGTCGTCGTCAGCCGCCGCGCCTACCGAAACGGCGAGAGCGAGTACCTGATCAACAAGGCCCGCGTCCGCCTGCGCGACGTGCTCGACCTCTTCCTGCGCGCCCAGGTGGGCCAGAACAGCTACGCCTTCATGGGCCAGGGCCTCGTCGAGGAGGTGCTCCTCATGCGCCCGGAGGAGCGCCGCCGCCTTCTGGAGGAGGCCGCCGACGTCCACCTCCTCCGCTCCCGCCTGGACGAGGCGCGCGACCGCCTCGCCGCGACGCGGGAGAACCTGGAGCGCGTTAACCTCCTGCTGGACGAGATCGGCCCGCGGCTGCAGCAGCTGGAGCGCCAGGCCTCGCGCGCCGCCGAGCAGGGCCGCCTCGCCCGCGAGCTGGCCGACACGATGCGCGCCCTCTTTGCCCACCTCTGGAACGAGGCGCAAGAGGCCCTCACGGGCGCCCGCGCCGCCGCCGACCAGAAGCAGCAGGAGCTCGTCGTCAGCCAGGACGCCGTCAAGGCGTGCGAGGAGGGCCTCGCCGCGCTAACCGCCGCGCTGGAAGAGCGCGAGAAGGAGCTGGCGGAGCGGCGTCAGCGCCAGCGCTCCCTCGCCGACCAGACGCACGCCCTGGAGCAGCGCCTCACCTTCGAGCGCGAGCGCAGCGAGGGCCTGACGGCACGTCGCGCTGAGACCGAGGCCGAGCTGCAGTCGCTGCGCGACGAGCGCGCCGACCTTCAGGCCTCGGTCGCGAAGGCGCAGGAGCGCGCTGGCGCCCTCCAGCCTGAGATCGAGGACGCCCGCGGCCTCATCGCCACGCGGCGTCAGGAGCTGAACGCCCAGGAGCAGGAGCAGGCGGCCCTGCGCCGCCGCATCGCCGAGAGCGAGGAAGCGCTCGGCCGCGCCCAGCGCGCCGCCGCCGAGGCCGAGGCCGCGCTCAAGCGCCTCGCCGAGGAAGAATCGCGCTCCCAGGGCGAGGCCGCCCGCCGCGCCGCCCGCAGACGAGAGCTGGTGGAGCAGTTCGCCGAGGTTGCGCGCGAGTTTCGCACGTTGCGCGACCGCCTCGCCGCCCTCGACCGCGAGATCGACGAGGCGGAGCGCGAGCGTCAGGGCCTCGCCGTCCGCGTCGAAGGTGGCCGCGCCGCCGTGGGCGAGCTCGAGAGGGAGGCGCTGCAGCTCGAGAGCCGCCTCGGCCAGCTGCGCGCCCGCCAGGAGATGCTGCGCCGCCTGCAGAGCGGCCAGGAGGGCGTCGCCGCCGGCACGCGCTTCCTCCTCGGCGACGATGAGCAGCGCAGCGCCGTCGAGGGCCTCCTCGGCCTCGTCCGCGACGTCGTCCGCGTCCCACCCGGCCTCGAGCGCGCCATCGAGGCTGCCCTGGCGGAGAACGTCGAGGCCCTCGTCTTCGAGAACCATTCGGCCGCTCTGGCGGCGATCGAGACGCTGGGCGAGCAGGAGGCCGGCCGCGCCACCATCTTCCCGCTGGACGCCATCCGCACGACGCCGCCCCTGAACCTCCTGCGCGAGAAGGGCGTCATCGGCGTCGCCGCCCGCCTCGTCCGCTGCGAGAACCGCTTCCGGCCGCTGGTCGACGCCCTCCTCGGCCGCACCATCGTCGTCGAGGGCGTGGGCCTGGCGCAGCAGGTGCTGCGCCGCGGCCTCGGCTCCGTCGTCACCATGGACGGCGTCCTGCTGCGGCCGAGCGGCTCCATCGCCGGCGGCCAGAGCCGCGCCACCGTCGAGTCCTTCAGCCGCCAGCGGGAGCTGGACGAGCTGCCGGAGCAGACCGAGGCCCTGGAGGAGAGCCGCCAGGACCTCGTCTCCCGTCTGCGCCGCGAGCAGGAGGCGCTCAACGCCGCCCTCGCCGCCCTGGCCGAGATCGAGCCGCGGCTGCGCGCTCTGCGCGAGGAGCGCGCCCGTCGCCAGAACGTCCAGCTGGAGAACCGCGGCCGCCGCGTCCTCCTGCGCAGCGAAGCCCGCTCCCTCTGGTGGGAGCGCCGCCGCGGCGAGGGGCAAGCCGACTGGCGCGGCCGTCGCAGCCGCCTCTCCCGCGAGCGCGACCGCGCCGAGGCCGAGGCCCGCCAGGCCGACGACGCCCTCCAGCGCGACCGCGAAGCCCTCAACGCCTTCGCCGCCAAGCGCAGCGCCGCCGTCGACTCCGTCTCCGAGGCCGCCGCAGCCCACGCCGACTTGGAAGGTGAAGCGCGCTCTCTCGACCGGCAGCTAGAGCTGCTGCAGGCCGGCCTGGCCCGCGCCGAGGAGCGCCTGCGCAGCCGCGAAGATGGCGTCAAAGCCATCGAGGCGGAGCTTGTCGGCCTGCGCGCCGGCGGCGAGTCCGGCGCCGCCGAGCTGGCCCGCGCCCAGGAAGAGCTCGCCGCCCTCGTCGCCGAGACGGAGCCGGCGGAAGGCGAGCTCTCCCACCTCCAGAGCCGCGTACGCAGCATGCGCGACCAGCTGGCGACGGCGCGCAGCCGCCTTCTCGATGCCGAGCGCGCCCACCTGGAGGCCGAGGCCGCCGTCAAGCTGCGCGGCGACGAGATCGAGGGGCTGCGGGAGATGATGGCGGCGGAGGGCTTCCGCGTCCAGGGCAACGCCGTCGTCCCGGCCGAAGCGGGCCAGACCTCCGGCGCCCAGCGAGGCGGACGCCTGCCGCCCATCCGCGGCGCCGCTGATGTCGATCCCGACGCCCTGCGCGCCCGCATTGCCGAGCTGCGCGGCCAGATCCGCGCCCTCGGCCCCGTCAACGAGCAGGCGCCCGCCGACTACGGCGAGAGCCGCGAGCGCTATGACTTTCTCAAGGGCCAGGTGGACGACCTCCAGGGCTCGGAGCAGACCCTCCTCAGCGCCATCGACGAGCTCGAGTCGAACATCCGTGAGCGTCTGAAGACGACCTTCGCCGTCGTCGACCGGGAGTTTCAGCGCTACTTCGAGGCCTTCTTCGCCGGCGGCCACGCCCGCCTCAGCCTTACCCAGCCGGACGACTACGCGAACAGCGGCATCGAGATCGTCGCCCAGCCGCCGGGCAAGCGCGTCAGCACGCTCGCCATGCTCTCCGGCGGCGAGCGGGCGCTGACGGCGCTGGCGCTGCTGCTCTCGCTGCTGGAGGCGCACCCATCGCCCGTCTGCGTCCTGGACGAAGTCGACGCGGCGCTGGATGAGACGAACGTGGGCCGCTTTGTCGAGGCGCTGCGGGCGCTGGAGAAGAAGACGCAGTTCATCGTCATCACCCACAACCCGCGCACGATCGAGGCGGCGGACGCCATCTACGGCGTCTCCATGGGCGCGGACAACACCTCCCGTGTCCTCTCCCTCCGCCTGGACGACGTCGAGAAGAATTAACGCTTTGGCCCTGTCTCAAGGCCACTGCTATGATCCTTCTGCGCTTATGACTCGATGGAGACCCTGCTGTGTCTTTGCGAGGGCGAAGCCCGAAGCAACCTCGGGCCGGCGCCACCGGGATTGCTTCGCTACGCTCGCAATGACAGGACCGGTGCGCTAGGAGCCCGCCCTTGCCCCTCTTTCGCCGCGCAACGCCTCGGATTGAAGAGAAGACGGAAGCGGCCCTTATCCGTACGCGGCGCAGCTGGTTCGGCCGCATCGCCGGCATCCTCGAGCGCGGCCAGATCGACGAAGACCTCTGGCTGGAGCTGGAGGAGGTGCTCCTCGGCGCCGACGTCGGCGTGCGCACGACCGAGAAGGTCCTCGGCCGCGTCCGCGAGCGGGTCGAGAAAGAGCGCGTCCGCGACCCGCACGCGGTGCGAGGGCTCCTCAAGGAGGAGCTCATGGCGATCCTCATGGCCGTCCCCTTTCGAGGCGCTCTCTGGGGTGAGGACGCGGCCCAGGCGCCTGCCCTTAGCTCCGCCGAAGGGCCGCGGCCCGGCGTCATCCTCGTCGTTGGCGTCAACGGCACGGGCAAGACGACGACCATCGCCAAGCTGGCCCACCTCTACCGCCAGGAGGGTGAGAGCGTCGTCGTCGCCGCCGGCGACACCTTTCGCGCCGCCGCCATTGACCAGCTGAAGACGTGGGCGGAGCGCGTCGGCGCCCAGGTCATCGCCCACCGCGAGGGCGCCGACCCGGGGGCCGTCGCCTTCGACGCCGTCGCCGCCGCCCAGAGCCGCGACGCGGCCGTCGCCATCATCGACACGGCCGGCCGCCTGCACACCAAGTTCAACCTGATGGAGGAGCTTCGCAAGGTGCGCCGCGTCATCGAGCGCAAGGACCCCACGGCGCCGCACGAGGTGCTCCTCGTGCTCGACGCCACCACCGGCCAGAACGCCCTCATACAGGCGCGTGCCTTCACGGAGGCCGTCGACGTGACGGCCATCGCCCTCACGAAGCTGGACGGCACGTCGAAGGGCGGCATCGTCTTCGCGATCTGCGATGAGCTGGGCCTGCCGGTGCGCTTCGTCGGCACCGGCGAGGGCGAGGACGACCTGAGCCCCTTCGACGCCGAGGCCTTCGTCGAGGCGTTGTTCGAGTAAGGTGTCGTCCGGCCCAGCCCGCGCATGATCTCCGAAACGTTTCGCTGGTGGCTCGTCGTGGAGGGCGCCGGTCTCCTCGCCCTGCCGATAGCACTGCTGCTCTTCCAGCGTCTGCCCGGCCGCGGCTACGCCTTTGCCAAGCCCGTGGGGCTGCTCTTGGGAGCCTATCTCTTCTGGCTCGCGCTCTCGCTGCACGTCTTGCCCAACCGCCCCGGCAGCATCGTCTGGGTCTTTTTGCTGCTCGCCGCGGTCGACGTGTACCTAATCAGGCGTCGCGGAGCTGAGCTGCGCCTTGCCCTGGCGGAGCGAGCGGGCTTCGTCGTCGCCGTCGAGGTCGTCTTCACCGGCGCCTTGTTCGTCGCCGCCCACCTGCGCTCCTACATACCGGAGATCGAGGCGACGGAGAAGCCGATGGAGTTCATGCTCCTCAACGCCGCCAGCCGCAGCCGCTACTACTCGCCGGACGACGCCTGGTTCGCCGGCGCCAGCGTGAGCTACTACTACTTCGGCTACGTCATCCAGGCGATGGTGGCGAAGCTGGCCGTCGTCAAGACCTCCGTGGCTTTCAACCTCGGCCTGGCGAGCACGGCCGCGCTGGCGCTCACGGCCGCCTTCGGCCTCGGCTACGAGCTGGCGCGCCTCGTCCGCACTGTCTCTCAGCGCGGAGCCCTCCTCGTCGGCGCCGGCGCCATCGTCCTCGTCGGCGTCATCGGCAACCTGGAGGGCGTCGTCGAGTTTGCGACGGCCAACGGCGCCGTCAACGCGACCTTCCTGGACGGCCTCGACATCGCGAACCTCGACAAGGCGCGCGAGAGCGGCGCCTGCCTGCTCCCTGACCCCGTCTGCATCAACTACCCGAACGAGGAGTCGAGCACCTGGTGGTGGTGGCGCGCCACGCGCATCTCGCCCGCCGGCGACTCCATCACCGAGTTCCCGTTCTTCAGCTTCCTCCTCGGCGACCTCCATCCTCACGTCATGGCGATCCCCTACGTGCTGACGGTGGTCGGCCTTGGGCTTGTCCTCTGGCGCTCGGAGGCGCCGCTGAGCCTGGAGTCCTGGCGGCGGGCGCCCGGCCTCTACCTGGTCGTCGCCGTCCTCCTGGGCGGCCTCGGCTTCCTCAACGCCTGGGACCTGCCGACCTTCGCCTTCCTGGTCGCCGTGCTCGTCTTCGCCCGCAGCCTGGCGGCGGGCCCGACCCTGGGCACCGCCTTCGCCGAGGCGGCGGGCTTCCTCCTGCCCCTGGGCGCCCTGGCGCTGCTCCTCTACGCACCCTTCTACCTCAGCTTCGACAGCCAGGCCAGCGGCGTCGACGCCGTGCGCGGTGCCGCCACGCGGCCCCTGCATAGCGCCCTCTTCTGGGCGCCGCTCCTCGCCGTCAGCCTGCCCCTGCCGGCCGTCCTCCTGGCGCGCGACGCGGTCTCGCGCGCCCCCAAGCGCCTCGCTGCCGCTGCCCTCTTCCCCCTCGCGCTCCTCGCGCTCTGGGCGCTCCTGATCCTCGTCAACCACGGCTCCAGCGCCCTCGTCGACGCCATCGCCGACCGCGGCGCCGGCTGGCTGACGGCCCTCTTCTTCGCGGCCGGCCTGGTCGCCTGCCTGCTAGCGCTCTGGCGCGCCCTCGATTCCCCGGCCACAGAGCCAAGCCCGGCGCTCGTCCCGGTCCTCGTCGCCATGACGACGGCGCTGCTCCTCGTCTTCGGCAGCGAGCTCTTCTATCTGCGCGACCTCTTCGCGTCGCGGCTGAACACGGTCTTCAAGCTCTACTACCAGGCGTGGCTCCTGCTGGCGGTGAGCGGCGCCTTCGCCGCTTACTGGCTCGCGAGGCGGCTGCGGGCGGAGCCCGGCGGCTTCGGCCGCTATCTGGGCGGCGCCTGGGCCGGCGTCGCCGTCGTGTGTCTCGGCGGGGCGCTGCTCTATCCCCTGGGCGCCACGCTCTCCCGCACCGGCGGCCTCGCCCGGCCGAACCGCACGCTGGACGGGCTCGCCTTCCTCATGCGCGAATCGCCGGAGGACTACGCCGCCGTCGCCTGGCTGCGCGACCGCGCCGGCCGCGAGGAGCGCCTGGTCGAGGCGGTGCTCGGCCAATACTCGGCCGGCGGCCGCGTCTCCGCCTTCACGGGCCTGCCGGCGGTCATCGGCTGGCCGGGCCACGAGGCGCAGTGGGGCCGCGCCGGCGCCGCCCTCGCTGAGCGCACACGCGACGTCGACCTCGCCTACACGACGACGTCGCTGGCAGAGGCGGAGACGATCCTGCGAAAATACGGCGTGACTTATGTCTTCGTCGGCAGCGTCGAGCGCGGCAAGTACGAGCCCGCCGGCCTGGCGAAGTTCGACGCCCTTCCTGTCGCCTTCCGCGCCGGGCAGACGGCCGTCTACCGTCTCCCACCGGCCCGCCCCGGCGTGACCGGAGCGGCCCCGTGAGGCCTCGCTTTGGCTGAGGCCGTCCTGCCCAAGGCGCTGAGCCTGCCGCGCCTCCGTCTGCGCGCGCTCGAGTGGGCGATAGCCCACGCCGAGGTCGTCGTTCTCGCCTCGATCATGGCCGCGGCGGCCGCGCTGCGCCTCTGGGGACTGGACGCGAAGGCGCTGCACCACGACGAGAGCCTGCACGCCACCTTCAGCTGGTACCTATATGACGGGCGCGGCTACACCCACGACCCTTTGATGCACGGGCCGTTTCAGTTCAACATGAACGCCCTTTCCTTCTTCCTCTTCGGCGTCACGGACTTCACGGCGCGCCTGCCGCACGCCCTCTTCGGCACGGCGCTGGTGGGCATGCCCTACCTCCTGCGCAGGCAGATCGGGGCGAAGGCGGCGCTCATCGCCGCCGCGCTCCTCGCCGTCTCGCCGACGCTGCTTTACTTCAGCCGCTTCGATCGGGAGGACATCTACGCTGCCTTCTGGACGCTGGCCATCGTCGTCTGCCTCTGGCGCTACCTGGACGGTCAGCGACCGACGTGGCTCGCCGGCCTGGCCGCGTCGCTGGCTTTCGCCTTCGCGACGAAAGAGCTGAACTACATAACCGTCGCCGTCCTCGTCCTCTTCCTCGACCTCGCCCTCGCCGTCGAGCTCAGCCGGCGCCGGGAGGGTGAGGATGTTGACGATGCTACGGTCGTCGTCCGGACAGCCGTCCTCGCCCCGGTTGCCTGGCTTATCGCCATCGCCTGGCCGCTGCTCGGCCAGCGACCCTTCGGCCGCGAGCGCCTGCCGCCCATCGGCGACGTCCTCGTCGTCGTCGGCACGCTCTCGGCGCCCCAGTTCGCCGGCGGCATCCAGGCCCTCCCCTTCTACGACGACAAGGGCTACGCTGCCGCCTCCGAGCACGACCTGCGCAACGCTACCGTCTTCACCCTCCTGCTCGCGAGCGCCTACATCGGCCTCTTCTGGCGCTGGCAGCTCTGGGTGCTGGCCGCCGCCGCCTTCTACGTGCCCTATGTCCTCCTCTTCACGACCTTCTTCACCAACCCGGACGGCTTCCTGACCGGCACCTGGGGCTCGCTGGACTACTGGCTGCCGCAGCACGGCGAGCGGCGGGGCATGCAGCCCTGGTACTACTACGGCCTCCTGACGCCCCTCTACGAGTTCCTGCCCCTCCTGCTCGGCCTCGGCGGTGCCGTCTGGCTCGCCCGCCGCGACGCCCCTTCGACAGGCTCAGGGCGGGGGCTGCGACGCTGGCTCCTCTTCTGGCTGGCCGGCATGTTCATCGCCCTCAGCATCGCCGGCGAGAAGATGCCCTGGCTGGAGGCGCACATCGCCCTGCCGCTCGCCCTCGTCGGCGCCGTCGCTCTCGCCGCCGCCATCGACGCCGTCGACCTGCGCGGCGGACGCTGGCTCGTCGCTGGTACGACGGCCGGCCTCGCCGGCGCCGCCGCGCTCCTCCTCGTCGAGGGTGACGAGGTCCTCCAGGCCGCGGGCGCGCTCCTGGGCGCCGGGCTCGTGGGCTGGGTGCTCGGCTCGCTGATCAGCGCCGGCCCGAAGGGCTTCGGACGGGCCGCGCTGGCCGTCGCCGTCGGCGCTCTCTTCGTCCTCACGGTGCGAGCCGGCGTTACCGCCTCGTTCGAGAACGACGACACGCCGGTCGAGATGCTCGTCTACACGCAGACCACGCCCGACATCCCGAAGCTGATGGAGCGCATCGACGCCCTCGCCCGCGAGAGCGGCCTCGGCCAGAACCTGACCGTCGTCGTCGACACGACGGACGGCTATACCTGGCCCTGGGCCTGGTACCTGCGCGACTACCACGACGTCCGCTACGTGGACATCGCCGCGCCCGACTTCGAGCCGCCGGAGGAAGCCGTCCTCCTCGTCCACGCCGCCAACGCCGCCAGGTTCAACGGCTCCGACTACGAGCAGGTGCCTTACAAGCACCGCTGGTGGTTCTGCGAGAGCTACCGCAGCGTCCAGGCTTCCTGCATCACCAGCGGCGGCCTCAGCGCCGGCCAGATGATCGACAAGCTGACCAGCCTCGACTCGCTGGAGGCGCTCGGCCGCTTCTTCCTCTACCGCCGGCCCGCGAACACGTCGACCATCGGCTCCGTCGACGCGGTCGCCTTCTTCCCGGCGAGCCTCGCCGCCTTCGACGTCGCCCAGCCGCCGGCGGAGCCGCGGGCTCTGGCCGACGGGCGCATCGTCTTCGGCCGGCCGGGCGGCGGCCGCGGCGAGCTGCGCCAGCCCGCCGATGTTTTCGTCGACGCCGCCGGCAACATCTGGGTCGCCGACAGCCGCAACGACCGCGTCCAGAAGTTCGACGCCGCAGGCCGCTTCCTCGCCAGCGTGGGCCGCGGCGGCACGCAGCCCGCCAGCTTCAACGAGCCGTGGTCGGTCGCCGTTGATGCCCAGGGCTTCGTCTACGTCGCCGACACCTGGAACCACCGCATTCAGAAGTTCTCGCCGCAGTTGGAGCTGGTGACCAGCTGGGGCAAGCCGGGCGCCGGTCCGAACTCCGGCCCCCTGGAGCTCTTCGGACCGCGCGATGTCAGCGTCGCTCCGGACGCGACGCTCTGGGTGACCGACACTGGGAACAAGCGCCTGATCCACTACTCGCTCGATGGCGAGCCCCTCGACATCTTCGGCAGGGACGGCAGCGGCCGCGGCGAGTTCTCCGAGCCCGTCGGCATCGCCGACGACGGCCGCGGCAGCCTCTACGTGGCCGACGCCTGGAACGGCCGCATCCAGCGCTTCAGGCAGGGGGACGCCTCGGAGTTCCCCGTCGGCTGGCGGAGCCGGGATGTCCTGGCGAAGCCCTACCTGACCATCCTTAGAGACGGCCGCATTCTCGCCTCCGACCCTGAGAACGGCCGCCTCCTCCTCTTCGAGGCTGACGGCCGGCCGGCGGGCGCGTGGCGTCCGGAGGACGGCTCCGTACCCCTGGGCGTCGCCGCGCTGGCGGACGGCGGCTTCGTCTTCAGCGACGCCGCGGCGAGCACCGTGCAGATCATTCCTGGCTCCCTGGTCGAGAGCCTCTTCCGGTAGTTTGGCCGCATACGTTGTCATTCTGAGCGAAGCGAAGAATCTGGTCTCTGTGGAGAAACGGATTGTAGGGCAGGCATTGGACAAACCCTACCCGTCGCTCAGATTGACGGGCCGGCGCCGCGCTTGGTGCTTATGCCAATCTGTGGAATCTGTGGCTGTCGTTCCGTCGCTCTGTCGTTGACCCCTGGTGGGCCCGCCGCGATAATGCCTGTACCCCACCCCGACCCGCCGGAAACGAGGAGCGACCCTTTGGCCGATCTCGAAGCCCTCCGCAGCCGCGCCCTCGACGAGTTGGCGGCCGCCTGCGATGACGCCGGCCTCGCCGCCTGGCGCAGCGCCTACCTGGGGCGCCAGGGCGCCGTCATCCAGGTCCTGCGCCGCCTCGGCGAGCTGCCGGCGGAGGAGCGGCGCGTCCTCGGCGCTGGCGCCAACGCCCTGCGCGACGCGCTGGAGGCGGCGTTCAAGGAACGCAAGACTGAGGTCGAGCGCGCCGCCGCCGCCGCGCTGGAGGCCGGCGGCATCGACGTTACGCTCCCGGGTCGAAGGGGCCTCGTCGGCCGGCTGCATCCCATAACGCAGACCGAGCGAGACATGCTCGCGGCTCTCGGCGCCATGGGCTTCCAGGTCGCCGAAGGGCCGGAGGTCGAGTGGGAGTACTACAACTTCGACGCCCTCCGCATCCCGGAGCATCACCCGGCCCGCGATACGATGGACACCTTCTGGTTCGACTATCGCCGCGACGGCCGGCGGTCGATGCTCCTGCGCACGCACACCTCGCCGAACCAGATCCGGTTCATGGAGGCGCATCAGCCGCCCGTCCGCGTCGCGGTGCCCGGCCGCGCCTACCGCTACGAGGCGACGGACGCCACGCACGAATGGATGCTGCACCAGGTGGAGATCCTCGCCGTGGATGAAGGCATCTCCATGCGCAACCTGAAGGCCACGCTCACCCAGTTCGCTCAGGCCCTCTTCGGCCGCGACCGGCCGGTGCGCTTTCGCTGCGACTTCTTCCCCTTCGTCGAGCCGGGCGCCGAGATCGCGATCCAGTGCGGCCTCTGCGGCGGCGCCGGCTGCCGCTCCTGCGGCAACGAGGGCTGGCTCGAGATCGGCGGCGCCGGCATGGTGCACCGCGAGATCATCGAGAACGTCGGTTACGACGCCGACCGCTACACCGGCTTCGCGGCGGGCTTCGGCGTCGCCCGCGTCGCCATGCTCCGCCACGGCATCGATGACATCCGTCACTTCTTCAGCAACGATCTGCGCTTCCTGCGCCAGTTCTGACCGTTCACGATGCTCGTCTCGCTGAAGTGGCTCTCTGAGTACGTACCCTTGACGCTCCCGCCCAGGGAGCTGGCGGAGCGCCTCACCCTTGCCGGCGTCAAGGTCGAGCGCATCATCAGCCGCGGCGACGAGTGGGAGGGCATCAGCGTCGCCCGCGTCCTGCAGGTGGCGCCTCATCCCAACGCCGACCGCCTGCGCCTCGTCACCGTCGACCTCGCCGGCCCGGCGCAGCCGACCGTCGTCTGCGGCGCGCCCAACGTCGCCGTCGGCCAGAAGGTCGCCTTCGCGCCCACCGGCGCCCGTATCCGCGACGGCCATACAGGCGAGTGGACGGTGCTTAAGGCGGCGCAGATCCGTGGCGTCGATTCGGCGGGCATGGTGCTCTCCGAGATGGAGCTGGGCCTCTCCGAGAACCACCAGGAGATACTCGAGCTGGCGGAGGACGCGCCCGTCGGCCAGCCCCTGCGCGACTACCTCGGCGACACACTATTCGAGCTAGAAGTGACGCCCAACCGGCCCGACCACCTCTCGATGCTCGGCGTCGCCTGGGAGGTGGCCGCCCAGACGCGCGTCAAGGTTCAGGAGCCGGACCGCATCTACGCGGAGGCGGCGACGACCAGCGCCGCCCAGCGCACCTCCGTGACGATCGAGGACAAGGACCTCTGCGCGCGCTACCTGGCCGGCATCGTCGAGCGGGTCAAGATGGGGCCGTCGCCGCAGTGGCTGCAGGAGCGCCTGCGCGCCGCCGGCATGCGGCCGATCAACAACGTCGTCGACATAACGAACTACGTGATGCTCGAGACGGGCCAGCCCCTGCACGCCTTTGACTTCCGCAAGCTCGGTGGCGGCCGTATCGTCGTCCGCCGGGCGCGGGCGGGCGAGCGCGTCCGCACGTTGGACGACGTCGACCGCGAGCTGACGCCCGAAACGCTCGTCATCGCCGACGCGAACAAGCCGGTCGCGATCGCCGGCGTCATGGGCGGCGCCGAGGCGGAGGTGAGCCCGGCGACAACCATCATCCTTCTCGAGTCGGCCAACTTCGACCCGATCAGCGTCAGGGCGACGAGCGCGGCGCTGGGCCTGCGCACGGAGGCTTCCGCCCGCTTTGAGAAGGGGCTGCACCCGGAGCTGGCAGCGGCGGCAGCGCGCCGCGCCATGAAGCTGCTGGTCGAGATCGCCGGCGGCCGCGCCGCCAAAGGCCTCGTCGACGCCTACCCGAAGAAGCGACCGGACACGCGCGTCGTCGTCACCCGCCGCCGCATCGAGCAGGTCCTCGGCGTCGACCTGTCGACGACGCAGGTGCGCTCCGCGCTCTCCGACCTCGGCTTCGGCTGCCGCTGGGTGCCGCCGGACCGCTTCGTTGTTCGCGCCCCCTACTGGCGCACCGACGTCAACATGGCTGACGACGTGGTCGAGGAGCTGGCGCGCGTCACCGGCTACGACCGCATCGAGCCCGCGCCCCTCGCCGGCGCCGTGCCGGCGCCCAGCGTCGACCCGGTGGAGGACCTGCGCGACCGCCTTCGCGACGCCGCCGTCGCGGCTGGCCTGCAGGAGGTCATCACCTACCCGCTGACTACGCCTGAGGTCCTTCAGGCCGTCGCGCCGCCCGAGGCCCTGGAGGCCCACCCGCCGCTGCGCCTGGAGAACCCGATGAGCAGCGAGCAGTCCGTGATGCGCACCTCGCTGCGCGCCTCCTTGCTGCAGACGCTGGCGGCCAATCTACGCCGCGAGCGCGGCCCCGTCGCCCTCTTCGAAGCCGCCCGCGTCTACCTCAGCCGTCCCGAGGATCTCCCGGAGGAGCGCGAGGTCGTCGTCGGCGTCGTCGGCGGCGTGCGCGCCGGTCGCTGGGGCGAGCCGACGGACGAGCGGCTCGACTTCTTCGACGCCAAGGGCCTGCTCGAGGAGGTCCTCCTGCGCGCCGGCGCCGACGTCGAGTTCCGCGCCGGCGAGGATTACGGCCTCCTGCGCGGCCGCACGGCGCTGCTCTTCGCCGGCGAAGAGCAGGCGGGCGTCCTCGGCCAGGTGCACCCGCGGGTCGCCGCCCGCTTCGACCTCGACGGCGCCGTCCTCCTCTTCGAGGTCGACGTCGCGTGCCTGCTGCCGGCGCTGAGGCCCGTCGCGGCCCACCGGCCGCTCTCCCGCTTCCCGGCCGTCACCCAGGACATAGCCCTCCTCGTCGACGAGACGGTGCCGGCCGCCAGGGTCACGCAGGCCATCGCCTCCAGCGCCCTCGTCGCGGAGGCGCGCCTCTTCGACGTCTACGAGGGGCCGCCGCTGCCCGCCGGCAAGCGCTCGCTGGCCTACGCTGTCCACTTCCAGTCGCTGGAGAGGACGCTCACCGACGCGGAGGTCGCCGACGCCCGCCGCCGCCTCGTCCGCCGCCTGGAGCACGAGCTCGGCGCCGAGCTGCGGGGGTCACTAGCGTGACGGCATAGGGCTGCCGCCGGACATAGCAACCGTTGTGCCCCAGAAGGCCAGGCTTCAGCCTGGCCGCCAGCGTTCGGTCGCATTCCCGCGCGTTATAATGCGCGCGCGATGGAACCGCCGCCCGTCCAGTACATCACTACCAGAGACGGCTTCAACATCGCCTACGCCGTCAGCGGCGAAGGGCAGCCGCTCGTCCTCGTGCCATGGATGTTTTCCCACATCGAGGCCTATTGGAAGCAGGATAGCTGGTACCGCCCGTGGCTGCACGCTTTGGCATCCCGCTTTCGTCTCATTCAGTTCGACGGACGCGGCCAGGGCCTCTCCACTCGCGGGCTGCCTGAAGACACCTCGCTCGCAGACCTCTTGCGCGATCTCGAAGAGCTGCTCGACGCTCTCCAACCCGGGCCCGTCGTCCTCATGAGCGTCAGCTTCGCCTGCCACCTCGCCGTGCTCTACGCGGCCGCCCATCCCGACCGCGTTTCCGCGCTGATTCTGTCCGTCGGTAGCGTGGCCAACGAGGCTCGGTCGAAGGCGATGTACGAAGGGCTCGTGCGGGAGAACTGGCAGTCCTTTCTTCTCAACCAGGGCGCCAGCGCTGGCTCACGCGCAGACGCGCGAGATATACTTGAGAGGCTCAGCCAGACGGTAACCCAGAGCGATTTCGTGATCTGGCAGCGCGCCTACCGCCCTTCAGACCTCACCCAAGTCCTGCCTGGCATTCGCACACCGACGCTCGTGCTGCACCCACGCGGGTTCGTCAATCTGCCGCAGACCGAGTCGGTGAAGCTGGCAGCGGCGCTGGCAAACGGCCGCCTAGTGGTGACCGACGGCAGCAGTGCGCTTGGTGACGTCGACCAAGGCATTGCCGCGATCGAGCGGTTCTTAGCGGACATCCCCGCACAGCCGGTGCGGCCGGCCGCTGCCGAGTCTGCTGGCCTTTCTGCCCGCGAAATCGAGGTGCTGCGGCTCATCGCCGTGGGTAAGAGCAACCAGCAGATCGCGGACGAGCTCGTCATCAGCCTGAACACCGTCGCCCGTCACGTCAGCAACATCTTCGACAAGACGGGCGCCGCTAACCGCACGGAGGCCGCCTCGTACGCTCATCGCCACGGCCTCGTCTAGCCTCTCGATCATGGCTCCTGAGTGCGCTTGAAGGCGCGAGTGGCGGGAGTCCAGAGGGCGCAGCGCCTCTGGCGGAGGGCATGGGGGGTGTCCCCCCATCTCTCCATTAGTTCTCCGGCGGAGCAGCGCGAGAGCGATGCGCAGCCCGGAGGGCGGCGCCTGACTAACAACCCGATAACAATCTCTTGCTATGACTGACTAGCTCTTGCTACATCCAGGGCAACAAGAGGCGCCGAAAGGCGCCTTCTTGTTATCCGCAGAATCACCGATTCGGATGATGGCGCCCTTTCTCGCCTGAGAGAGACTACTGACAACGGAAGCAGCTCTCGCAGAGTAAGGGAGGAAAGAGGATGACGCAGTAAATCAGGCGCTAAGCCTGCTCACAAAACGGAAGCCAAGTCGCATCTTATCAACTCAGAATACAACACAAGAAAGGAAGAGGAAATGAATCTCACAATCGGCGCAACAAC
>Ga0209322_10000224_pt1 | contig 31128 bp, 24 predicted proteins | sample Rifsed19ft1_FD_184013 | JGI IMG/M metagenome (GOLD analysis project Ga0209322, IMG submission 184013) | Soil microbial communities from Rifle, Colorado, USA - sediment 19ft 1 (version 2) | ecosystem: Environmental > Terrestrial > Deep subsurface > Rock core/Sediment | place: Rifle, Colorado... | reverse complement strand
GTCTCTCCAGAGAGATCTTGGAGCTGCTAACTCTACTACACCTTCGGAAAGCTTTATCTTTGATCCCAGATACTTCTTCCTCCTTTCTGATTATTTAGGGGATTCCAGAGCTTTCTACCAAGAAGAAAAACCCTAAACCCTTCCAAAAAACCCTGCAACCTTTTCCAGACTGCTTTTCTGTGATAAAATCACTGGCTATGTCTAGTGTTAATTCAAACAGAAATAATCAAAAGAGAGTACTGGTAGCCCTTTCCGGCGGGGTTGATAGTGCTGTGAGTGCTGCTTTATTGAAGGAACAGGGCTACTATGTTGAAGGAGCCCACATGGTCTGTTGGAGAGAGGGTCCTTACTGCACCAGCGACTCCGATCGAGCTGATGCGGCCAAAGTGGCCGCTCACCTTGGCATTCCCTTCCGGGTTTTTGATTTCCAGAAAGAGTACAAAGAAGCAGTCATTAACTATTTTTATGAGGAGTATGAAGCTGGACGAACGCCCAACCCGGACATTGCCTGCAACAGTGAAATTAAATTTGGTATTTTCCTTAGGAAAGCTCTTGAACTTGGTTTTGACTATATAGCTACCGGTCATTACGCACAAATTAAATGGGACCAATCCTTAGAGCAATTCAAATTGCTCGCAGGTTTGGATCCTGATAAGGACCAAACCTATTTTCTCTACAGATTGACCCAAAAGCAGTTGAAACAAGTATTATTTCCTATCGGACATCTAAAAAAAACTCAAGTAAGAGCGCTGGCAGCCAAGCTAAACATGCCTAATGCTACTAAGAAGGACAGTCAAGGTATCTGCTTTGTCGGTGATGTAGAAGTAAGAGAATTCTTAAGCGAAAGGATCAAAAATACGATTGGTGATGTTATCACAACAGGCGGTAGAGTGATAGGAAAACACCGTGGGCTCAGTTTTTATACTATCGGTCAACGAGAAGGGGTGGGTGCGAGTGGTGAAATCCCTTATTACGTCGTTCGGAAGGAGGCAAAAACTAATACTTTAATCGTTGCTCCTTTAGGAGACCCAAGCCATTTTCAGCCTCAACTGGAGGCTAACGGCCTAACTTGGGTAGGCAAAAAGCCTAAAGTTCCCGATGTACAGGTGCGGATCCGCTACCGACAACCTTTGGTTGAAGCTAAGATTACCGATTTGGAAGCTGATAAGTTGGTCTTAGAGTTTAAGGAGCCTCAAAGGGCAGTAACTCCCGGACAAGCGGTCGTTCTTTATAATTCGAAGAAATATATGTCTTCATACCAAAACGACGAAGTTTTGGGAGGAGGGACTATTTCCGAAGAAAAATTGGTTCTGCAAAAGACCCAGATAGGTGATACACAAGGTTATATATTTACATAAAAAGATATGGAAAGTTCAATCACCGCTAAACTAGCAACATTTAGCTCAGAAGGTATCAAAACACAACAATTTCTTAGTTTATCTTACTGGGTAAGTAACCCGGGTTCAACAGGTTTAATGGCTGTTTTAGGTTTGATTTTGTTCGCAGGCGCCTTCTTAGTTATATCAGTAGTGGTCTTGTGGCTTTGCGCGAGGAGCAAAGCTCTAACACCGCCCCAGAAGAAGCTTTTTACCAAAGTAGGCTGGTATCTAGTTAGTTTTGGCTTGGTAGGAGCTACGCTAGTCCTTTTCAGGATTTTTGGCATAGTTTGGGTTTCTGCCCGTGCTTGGTGGGTTGTTTGGATAGTAGCTTTAGGTTTAACTATCTACCGGTTGTTAAAATTTTACACTCAAGAACTACCTGCCCAAGATTTGCAGTATCAAGCCTATTTAGTAAAAAAGCGCTATCTCCCTAGCAAAAAGAAACGAAAAACTTAAAGAGAGTTGACAAACCCTCTGGCCTAGTCTACAATCGGCTTCGATATGTAACTTTAACTCGTTTCCGACCCGCTTTCGTTGGTTTTCGAAAAAGAGGCTAGAAATGGACTCTTTTTTAGTTGGAAAAAGATTAGGGTTTACAGATCACGCACTTTGAAAATTTAATAAAGTATGGAGTTCACATTATATCCTCGTGAGCTCTGTACAGATGCCACCTGACAAGTGGCATCAGTAGCACAAATTCTTGCCTTCAATCGAGGCTAAGAAGCTTGTCTTTGCTAGCTTTGGCAAAGATAAGTTGTGATACGTCAATTTAACTTTGAGCATTAAACCACTTCTTTACTAGAAGTGGCTGCAAACTTTCAAAGATTTACTTTAAGTAAGTCTTTTTTGGAGAGTTTGATCCTGGCTCAGGGTGAACGCTAGCGGCGTGCCTTAAGCATGCAAGTCGAACGAGTAGCAATACTAGTGGCGGACGGGTGAGTAACGCGTGGGAATCTACCTTAAAGTGGGGAATAACTAGCCGAAAGGTTAGCTAATACCGCATGTGGTAGCAATATCAAAGCTCGTAACTGAGCGCTTTAAGATGAGCCTACGTCCCATCAGCTTGTTGGTAGGGTAAAGGCCTACCAAGGCTCTGACGGGTAGCTGGACTGAGAGGTCGGCCAGCCACAATGGCACTGAGACACGGGCCATACATCTACGGATGGCAGCAACTGGGAATCTTTGGCAATGGACGAAAGTCTGACCAAGCGACGCCGCGTGGAGGATGAAGGCCTTCGGGTTGTAAACTCCTTTTGCCAATACATCGCGTATTGGAGAATAAGCACCTGCTAACTACGTGCCAGCAGCCGCGGTGATACGTAGGGTGCAAGCGTTACCCGGATTTATTGGGCGTAAAGCGTGCGCAGGCGGTATGGTAAGTCACTATTGAAATTTCAGGGCTCAACCCTGAACCCGGTAGCGATACTATCAAACTAGATTACTTGAGGGGGTACCGGAACAGTTGGTGGAGCAGTGAAATGCGTTGAGATCAACTGGAACACCAAAGGCGAAGGCAGGTACCTGGTAAGTTAATGACGCTGCTCGTACGAAAGCGTGGGGAGCAAAACGGATTAGATACCCGTGTAGTCCACGCTGTAAACTATGGACACTAGATATCAGGCTGGTTGACGGCTTGGTGTCGTAAGCTAACGCGTTAAGTGTCCCGCCTGGGGAGTACGGCCGCAAGGCTAAAACTCAAAGGAATTGACGGGGACCCGCACAAGTAGGGGAACGTGTGGTTTAATTCGAGACAAAACGAAGAACCTCACCAGGGTTTGAAATGCTAGTTTTAGAAGGCTGAAAGGCCAACGAACCGCAAGGTAGCTAGCACAGGTGCTGCATGGCTGTCGTCAGCTCGTGTCGTGAGATGTCGCCTTAAGTGGCTTAACGAGCGCAACCCTCATTGCTAGTTGTATCACTCTAGCGAAACCGCCCCGCACCTTGTGTGTGAGTGGAAGGTTTAAGTTAGCAACAAAGTCTAAAACTTTAAGTTAACTCTCCTTTATCCATTCGCGCCTAAGGTGCGGGGAGGAAGGCGAGGACGACGTCAAGTCATCATAGCCCTTATGTCCTGGGCCACACACACGTTACAATGCGCAACACAACGGGCTGCAAAGTCGCGAGGCTAAGCTAATCTCTTAAAGTTGCGCTCAGTTCAGATTGCAGTCTGCAATTCGACTGCATGAAGATGGACTTACTAGTAATCGCAGGTCAGCATACTGCGGTGAATACGTTCTCGGGTCTTGTACACACCGCCCGTCAAGTAGGGAAAGTTGGGGGCACCCGAAGTGCCTTTTCAGGCCCTAAGGTGAACTCAGCAATCAATGCTAAGTCGTAACAAGGTATCCCTAGGGGAATCTGGGGATGGATCACCTCCTTTCTAAGACTTTTTTTAGTTCGGCTAGAAACCACAGGTTCAGATGTCAGAAATAAGATGTCAGATGTAAGATATAAAAGTCCGAAATCTGAAGTCTGAAATCCGATAGCTGGACAATGAGAGCTAACGGCTAAGGTCAAAATATAGGAGATGAATACTTCACACTTTAATTTTGTGAAGAAGGGTTAACTTTTCACGAGCTAACCCAAGTCAACCTCTGACGTATCGCATCTTAGTCTCGATTGAATGCAAGAAAAAACAAAAAACCAGGTTTAAATGCCTGGTTTTTGTGTTTCTACCAATAAAGAACTAGTATCTTGTCTTTTAAATAGTTGCGTTGTAAATTGGGTAACATGCCTTTAAACTATGTTTGTGATAAATGCAATCAACAGAGTGAAAAGAGCGTTGTTTTAATCGGTAGCAAACGATTAAAAGTGCTGTGCGAAAATTGTTGTAAAGAAATTGAAGATGAAATCTTTAAAGAAAAGGAAACTGTCAATGGATGAAAAAGATTTAAAAGCAATTCAAGGCTTATTCCGTAAGGAACTGAAAACAGAACTCAAAAAGGAATTGGAACCAATTAAAGCCGACATAGGGGTGGTTAAAGGGTCGGTGATGAATTTAGAAAAAGAAATCGGTGTTTATATGGACGCTCTTGATATTGAAAGAAAACGAATTAATACGCACGACGGACGGCTAGAAGTAATTGAAGAGAGTTTGGGTTTGGAAAAAGTTCAGTAATATTGTCGCAAAATTCAAAAACTACACTTAAAAAGTGTGGTTTTTGTGTTTCTTGATATAGTTAGCTTCTAAGTGATAAAATACTCACGATTTGTGGGCGCGTAGCTCAGTGGCTAGAGCACTACACTGATAATGTAGGGGTCCATGGTTCGAATCCATGCGCGCCCACCATTTGAAATTTGCTTGTCTGTTTCTATAGTTGTAAGATTTGTGTATAATCCTTTCTTTATGTCTATTGATTGGACTCAAATAACAGAAAAATATAAAGGTAAATGGGTTGCCTTAGATAAAGACGAAATTACTGTATTGTCCTCTTCCGATACAGCACGCGGTGCGCTAGAAGAAGCTCGCAAAAAAGGGCACAAAGAACCTATTCTGACCAGAGTCCCCACAGAAATAGTCTCCTACATTAGTTAATGGCAGATTTTTCCTACAAAAAGGTAAAGGGTAATAAGCTAAGACCGATTATTCCCATTTTTGTCAGCAGTGGTAAAAATGGTGTTCAGTACGAAGTCTTAGTTGATTCTGGGGCAGATTGCAACGTCTTTGATGCGGAAATTGGGGAGGCCATTGGGATTGATATTAAGTCCGGCACACCTGATCAAATTAAAGGAGTTGACGGAAGAGGAATTGATTGCTGGGTTCATGAAGTTCGAGTAACCGTAGTAGGAGAGGGGTTGGTGACTGTTAAGACAGCCTTTACCTACAGCCTACCTTTGGAAGGATATGGTTTGGTAGGACAAAACGGGTTTTTTGATCATTTTATTGTCCGGTTTGATTATAATCAGGGTAAAGTTAGTGTTACCAAGAACAACTCGCCTTTAGTTAACTAAAAATTGGGCTTGGGATATTGGTTGCCTCAAACCCGTGCCCGCCGTTTGACATAACCTAATGAACAGTTGTTTAATTTAATTAACAACTGCTCATGAGAGCTTTTCGCATAGGTTACATTTTAAGTCTTAGCTTTCTGTTAATTTTAACAGTAGTTACCCTCACTTTTGGTTTTTACCAACCTCCGTCTGGCCCGAAGGCTCCGGAATACCCAGATTCATCAAGCTCACTTTATGATTCTTCAGGAGACCTGAGTGACGATGTGTACCAACGAAGGTTAGATGAGAGAGACAAGCAATTAGACGAGTATGATGCTAAACAAAAAATCTATGAAGAACAGCAAAAGACTTTCGTCAAAGACAAAGTTGTACCTTATGCCAGAAACGTTTTTGCTTTTTGGGTTGTGATGGCAGTTGGGTTTCAAGTCATCGGTTTGCTTCTTTCTAAATTCAGGTCACCTTTGGTTGGAGCAGCTTTTTCTTTTAGCGGCGTTTGGGCAGTAATCCTCGGTCCTCTTGGGGGATTGTTGTGGTTTGTTAACAGTTTGGTATCAAGTTTTGCGACTCAAGCTGAACAAGAATTTACTACCGAATCTATTTTCCAGACAATAGGCTTAATTTCCCTGCTGGGGGTAGCGCTGCTAACAACCCTAGGTCTATTTTTCTATGGTGAGTTTGTGAAGAAACTTAGGGGTGCAATTCTTACAGAAGAGGTTCTTCCAACTACAAACTCTGCTTCTGAACCTGTCCCCCCAACTCCTTAGCAACCTGTTCGAAACATTGCTAAAGCGCTTGTTTTATCCTTGACAGGAGCTTTTTTCGATGATAAGATGCGCTCTGATGAGAGTAAATCTCAATAAGAGGGTGTTTTAGGTTAGAGTTTTTATCACTTTTTGCTAGTTTTACTGCCTTTTACCTCCTAAATCCCCCTCTAGATTTGTCTATCAATTGAATATGTAGTTTGCCAAAGAAGCGTTAAAACGTTTTTCTTTGCGGGTCTGTACGTACATTTTAAATTTGTGGACCGTTAGGTTTTGGGCCGTTAGCTCAGTTGGTCAGAGCGCTACATTTGCAATGTAGAGGCCGGGAGTTCGACTCTCCCACGGTCCACCAAGCCGGAATGGTTGGTTCGGTCTCGTCATCGAGATTGGACGCGAAGCGTCTGCTTCCGACCAGGTCCACCAACCGCGGATCTGAAATAAGGTCCGATTGGGGGTTTACCCCCAGCACTTTACTTTGTGAGCAATCACATTTGTGATGCGAACAATGCAAAGTACGAAGTACTTTAAAAACTGAAAAGAAGTGTCACCTCAGAGGGCCTGCAATATTTCATTCTGATTGTAGGATCTGAGGTGAATCAAAGATCTAATTAAAGTGCACAGTGGATGCCTTGGACCTTTTGGCCGATGAAGGACGTGGTAGACTGCGATAAGCCTCGAGTAGCTGTCAACAAGCGTTTATTCGAGGATTTCCGAATGAGGTAACTCCTCCTTTTATAGGAGACCCCTACCCGAATCTATACGGTAGGTGGAGGTAAGCGCCCGAAGTGAAACATCTAAGTACGGCGAGTAGAAGAAAACAATCGTGATACCCCAAGTAGCGGTGAGCGAAAAGGGAACAGCCCAAACCCAGCACCATTTTGCGCCTCAGAATCGTTAAGTAAGAAAATTCTTGAAGTTTATCTTGCTTGATAATTTTTGGGACGTAGTATGGTGCTGGGGGTTGTAGGGTCTCTCTGACTTCAATGTCAAAAAGAACAAAACTTAAACCTAGCAGAAGGCTTTGGAATAAGCCGCCATAGAGGGTGATAGCCCTGTAAGTAAAAGGTTGAAGACTTTGAGGGATACCTGAGTACCGCGGAGCACGTGGAATTCTGCGGGAACCCGCCAGAACCATCTGGTAAGGCTAAATACCAAAAGGTACCGATAGTGAACAAGTACCGTGAGGGAAAGGTGAAAAGCACCCCGGTGAGGGGAATGAAATAGTTTCTGAAACTGTGTACTAACAAGCAGTCAGAGCCCAGCACCTTTGCGTGTTATATTGGACGTATGTACTTTTTGTATGTACTTCAAGGGTCGTCTAATCCTAAGTTTTACATTGGGATAACCAAAGATTTGGAAAATCGATTGCTCGAGCATAATCGAGGTGAAAACACCTCGACCAAGAAGAGCAATAATTGGAAGTTAATCTACTTTGAAGGTTATCAGAGCGAGAATTTAGCTCGAGATCGAGAACTAAAACTCAAAAAGTACGGTAAAGCTTGGCAAGAGTTAAAGAAAAGGATTAGCGAAAAGTTATAGCACATAAAGGTGCTGGGTGATGGCGTGCCTATTGAAGAATGAACCGGCGAGTTACCTTGTGTCGCGAGTTTAACCACTGTAAAGTGGGGAGGCGTAGTGAAAGCGAGCCCTAAATGGGCGATTAGCGGCATAAGTTAGACCCGAAACCTGGTGAGCTAACCATGTCCAGGGTGAACCCCGAGTAAAATCGGGGGGAGGCCCGCACCCGTATCTGTTGCAAAAGGTTGGGATGAGGTGTGGTTAGAGGTAATATGCCTATCGAACCAGGAGATAGCTGGTTCTCCCCGAAATGCATCTAGGTGCAGCCTTTATTTCGAAGCTTTGTGGGGTAGAGCACTGGATGGGTTGTCGGACCGCGAGGTCTGGCACCTAACCAAACTCCGAATACGCAAAGTGGATTTTAAAGAGTGAGACTATCCGGGCTAAGCCGGGTGGTCGAAAGGGAAACAGCCCAGACCGTTAGTTAAGGTCCCTAAATTCAAGCTCAGTGTGAAAGGCAGTGTTTTTCCGTAGACAACCAGTAGGTTGGCTTAGAGGCAGCCACCCTTTAAAGAGTGCGTAATAGCTCACTGTTCGATCGGAAAGATGCGCCGACAATTCAACGGGGCTCAAGCTTGATACCGAAGCTACGGCTTCGCCGCAAGGCGAGGGGTAGGGGAGCGTTCTGTATGCCTTGAAGGTGTTCTGTAAGGAGCACTGGAGTGTACAGAAGTGAGAATGCCGGTATGAGTAGCGAAATTGGGGTGAAAACCCCCAACACCGAAAGCCTAAGGTTTCCTGGGCAACGCCAATCGTCCCAGGGTTAGTCGGTCCTAAGCAGAGGCCTCAAGCAGGCGTACGCGATGGACAAGCCGTTTATATTCGGCTACAAGGTTGTCTTGCTCAAGACACAAAGGGTTGACAAAAGTGGAAGTTTCTAGTGCCGATCTGCAATGGTACTTAAGTATTTAGGAAGTAACAATAGGAAAATCCGTTGTTATGTTTATCTAAGGTACGAATAGCCTTACAAATCGTAAGAGGCGTGGGGTTAGAACACTTTCAGTTTTCCAGAAAACGCTCGTTGTGAAGGGCAATCTTTCCGTACCGCAAACCGACACAGGTAGGCAGGTCGAGTAGACTAAGGTGAACGGGAAAACTATCTTTAAGGAACTCGGCAAAAAAGCTCGACGTATCTTAGGAAGATGTCGTACCAGCCGCAAGGCTGGTCTCAGCAAATGTTTCTCAAGCGACTGTTTAACAAAAACACAGGGCTCTGCAAACCTGAAAAGGGAAGTATAGGGCCTGAGACCTGACCAGTGCCGTAAGGTTAAAGAAGGCGGTGCAAGCTGCCGACTGAAGCCCCGGTAAACGTCCGCAGTAACTATAACTGTGCTAAGGTAGCGAAATTCCTTGTCGGGTAAGTTCCGACCCGCACGAAAGGTTGAACGACTTGAGAACTGTCTCGAAGATAGACCCGGCGAAATTGAAGTGGCTGTGAAGATGCGGCCTAGATATGCCAGGACAAAAAGACCCCGTGGAGCTTTACTGCAACTTGGCCCTGCGTTAGGTTTGAAGCTGTGTAGAATAGGTGGGAGCCTTCGGGCAACAGTGAAATACCACCCTTCTTTAAATTTGACGCTAACTTTTACCCATAATCTGGGGAAACAACAAGGCCTGGTGGGCAGTTTGACTGGGGCGGTCGCCTGCAAAAGAGTAACGCAGGCGTCCAAAGGTCTCCTAGCTACGGATGGAAATCGTAGCGATAGCGCAAAAGCATAAGGAGGCTTGACTGTGAGGCCTACAAGCCGAGCAGGTGCGAAAGCAGGGTTTAGTGATCCTCCGTGACCCGAGTGGAAGGGCCGGAGCTTAACGGATAAAAGCTACCCCGGGGATAACAGGCTAATGGTGTCCAAGAGTTCACATCGACGACACCGTTTGGCACCTCGATGTCGGCTCGTCTTATCCTGGGTGGGTAGTACCACCCAAGGGTTGGGCTGTTCGCCCATTAAAAAGGTACGCGAGCTGGGTTCAGAACGTCGTGAGACAGTAGACCTTTGGTAATCGACAATTACCATTAACGAGCTGTCGTTCCTTCCGATGTTTTGAAGTTAAGAGGAAAAGAAGGACACTTTATCTATAATCTTCTATAGAGGAATAAAGTGAAAATCTAGCTATATGCTGGAAACTCCGTTCCCTAAAAGGGATGAGTATCTTGAGATACTAAGCGTATAGAGTTACAATATCTCTATGGTTAGTGAAAATTTTTCAAGTGCGGACAATCAGCAGGCAAACATAGCGGATGAGTATCTAGCAGGATTTGTGGATGGAGAAGGCTGTTTTTACGTGGGATTTAGTCGCAGGAAAGACCTGCCTTTAGGTTGGCAGGTAATTACTGAATTCCACTTAAGTCAAAATCCAGGAGGAAAGAATGTCTTAGAAACTTTTCAAGACCGTTTAGATTGTGGTTATTTAAAACCCAACCACGCGAAAAGTCTGAAAGACAAATCTTGGGTTTTGATTGTCAAAGATCGTAGGGATTTAAAAGAAAAATTAATCCCTTTCTTTGATAAGTATTCTCTTCATTCACGAAAACAGCACGATCTTGAAACTTTTAAGAAAGTTATTGAGATTGTGGTAAGTAAAAATCATCTGACTAAAGATGGTTTTACAAAAATAGTTAACTTGGTTTTTGACACTAATAGAATTACCAAGAAACGATACTCAAAAGAAGCAATTCTTAACGCTTTGTAGCCTCAGAGACTACATGCTAGACCCGATTTAATAAGTCGGAGAAGATATAGTCCGAACTCGATAGCGATGTCGAGAGTTGAATAGAAATATTTAGCCATCCGCCCTTCTGGCGGAGAGTAACAACTTGTCGGTCTCTATCCGGCATATCCGCAGGATTCTTGAGGGAAGTTGCTCCTAGTACGAGAGGACCGGAGCGAACCAGCCTCTAGTGTGTCAGTTGTCGAAGTTTCGGCACCGCTGAGTAGCTACGCTGGGATGGGATAAGCGCTGAAAGCATCTAAGTGCGAAGCTCGCCCCAAGATTAGGAATCCCCATTAGAACCGTGGCAGACTACCACGTTGATAGGCAACAAGTGTAAGATCCGTAAGGATTTCAGCTAAGTTGTACTAATAGTTCGATCGTGATCTTTGAAAACCCGTCTCGACTCATCAAGACGAGGCGGAACTTCTTTTCAGTTTTTAGAGTGCTCTGCACTCTGCATTTGCTCAAGCAAAAGTAGAGTGCTTTGAGGCTAGCAAGCTTGGATTTTAGCCTAAAGGACTAAAATCCAAGGCTGTTAGAGCGAGGCGGCTCCACCTCTTACCGTTCCGAACAGAGTCGTGAAACGTCTCAGCGCTGATAATACTGCAGCTTCTCAGCTGTGGGAAAGTAGGTCACAGCCCTAATTTAAAGAAAAACTCACCAGAAATGGTGGGTTTTTCTTTTCTTCTCAAATTCCTTGCACTAGTTTGCTAAAATAAACCTTAGTTTCGGGAAGTTGGAAGGAGAAAGGGATTGGTGACTGTTTATGAGCGAGTAGTCCAAGTTCTCAAGGACGGTATGGTCGAGGAGAAGAACTGGGATAAGATCACGCCAGAGGCCTCATTAGTGGACGATCTCGAGGCCGATTCACTGGATCTCGTTGAGCTTAGTATGGCGATGGAAGAAGAGTTCATCAAGAACGGTCAAGAAGTGGAGATTACTGACGAAGAGTCAGAGAAGGCCATTACTGTCCAAGATGTAGTAGATTTACTCAAACGTAAAGGGATGAAGGATGATTTAGATTGACAATGTTCTGATAACGACTCGAAAGTATTTCGGGTCGTTTTTCTTTTTAAGGGGTGGTTAGTTCGACTTGCGGTACCAAAACTACGCGGGTTTTAGGTGTTACCTTTACTTTTATGTAAATCACTTTTCCTCCTTTAGCCTCTTTGGCTTTTCCAGAGTCTAAATTTACCTTGGCTAGATCTGGATCCCCATCAGGTAGAAAGACAATTTCTGCCCCATCAGGAATTTTTTCCAACATTTCTGGATGCTCGAGTGCGTACTGCATAAAAAGGGAATGCTGTTCTAAGTTTTTCTCAATGATTTCTTTGTTACTCATATTTTCCTAAATCGCCCAACAATCTCATACCAATTTAATTTGGTGTACTGATAGCAATAGTTGTAAGCTTCGTTCAAATTAGCAAACTTTAGTTTTCTTATAGCACTTTCACCTTCAGGTGTAAAGGTGTGTTGGTGGGTATAACCGTGGGCGTTGTCAAACCTAAGAACAATTTGGTTTTCAAACTCAAGCTGAACTGAGAATTTCTCTATTACACCATTTTTAATAGTGAAACTTGATCTTAAGGCAATCCTGTCTTCAGGGTCAAGAAAATAGGAAAAGCTTTTCTCACGGGTTGCCATCTGCTCAAAATAGTAACATGGTAACTTGAATCAAGCAAAATATTCCCAAGGTCCAAACCATTACGCCCATATCTTATAGTACTTGACTTTTCAAGCTATTTTTGCTATCCTAGTAGGACTATCGGAAGTGTATCTTAGCAAAGGAAGGAGATTATTCGTGGACATTTCTGGTCTCGACAAGGCGGGGGTTCTGGCAGCACTCTACAACGCTGCGCGACCGCAGGGAATGGGCTTTATGCGCTACGACCCTGTACCGATGAGCGTCGAGGAGGCAAGTGAGCTGTTGCAGCGCACGAACCGCTTCGACTACCTCAAGGGTCGGGTGATGAAGGTCGAAATCGACGGCGACGACATTGACACGCGTCTCTACAACAGAGACAACGGCGAAGGCGCTGCCGAGATGGCGATTCAGTCACTCCGCACGGAAGGCAAACCCGACAACCAGACCACGACCGCCATCCACGAGCACGGGCGCACTAACGCCGCGCACGAGATGGTCGAGAGGTTGTAGGAGTCGAGGTAGACAGCCGATAAATAGCGTGACGTAACCAATCGTCAGCGACAGGTGCGAGAAGTACGAGTAAGCGAAAGCTGAAAGGAAACTTGCACCTGATACCCCAAGCAAATCTCTCTTCGCTTTGCTCAGAGCAAGCTGAGGTTTCTTTTGGAGGGAATGCGACCACGAAAACGAGGTCGTTTTTCTTTACTTCGACGTTGCTCAGTACAGGTTTTAATAGGTGGAGGCGTGTTTTTTGTGGTGGGCTTCAATCATCCCTTCGATCAATTTTTCCAGGGCTAAAGCATTTTTCCGACTGATTTTTTCTATTATAAGGGGCTCTTCGGTTCTAAGTTTTGGAATAATCCTCAATTGCCCAAGAAACGGTCCAACGTCAGCAGCAACTTGGGCAATGTCGTCAAAATGAATAGTTGTCGATTGGTGCATGCCCGGGCCCCAACGGATAATATAAGTGACTGTTTCTGGCCGAATTATTAGCTCGTCGGGAAAAAGATGAAAAGGGAAAATAGATTTAATGTGGGCAAGCTCACCTTCCGCCAATTTAGGTTTTTTACCTTCACTTGTCGCTCGATAATATTTTTCCAGCGCCTCTTGCTCAATCCTTTTGGCCTCCTCACTTGTCAGTGGTTCAAACTTAACCATAGCCGCATTGTACTTAAAACAGATCTAAGATGTAAGATCTCAGATGTCAGATCTGGAATGTCTTAAATCATAAATCTTCAATCTAAATTGCTGCCGGTTGCGTGTTAGCCGTCTCTTGTTTATAATGCTCCCACGATGGCAGTAAAGACTGAAGACACAACCTCTAGAATGGCCGAACTCTTGGCCAAAGAAGAATATTCCCCCAAACATTTAAAGAGAGGAGAAGTAGTGGAGGGAATTGTTGTGGCAAAAAACTCCGACCAAATCTTGGTTGACATTGGTGCTAAAGCTGAAGGAGTAATTGCCGGTCGGGAACTCGCCAGCGGTTGGGAAGAAATAAAAGTTGGTGACAAAATCTCCTCAGTGGTCGTTTCTTCAGAGGGGGAGGGTGGACAAGCCTTACTTTCGATGAAGAAAGCTGGTGGGGAAATGCGTTGGCAGGTTCTCACCGAAAAGATGAATAAAGGCGAAGCAGTTTCTGTCCGTGGGCTCGAGGCTAATCGCGGTGGTTTAGTAGTTGATTTTGAGGACAACCGAGGTTTTGTTCCCTCGTCCCATCTTCTTACCACCCCGGCTTCTTCGGTGGGCAAAACCATGGAGGTAAAAATAATCGAAGTTGATAAAAAGATGAACCGTTTGGTTTTTTCCGAAAGAGAGGCCCATCCAGAGGCCGCTTTTCCAAAAATAGAACTTCAGTTTAAAGAAGGCGATAAATTGACTGGGCCGGTGAGCAAAATTTTGCCGTTTGGGCTTTTGGTTAGCCTGCCGGGCAACGTAGAAGGTTTAGTGCATATTAGCGAAATCTCCTGGGAAAGAGTTGGTAATTTGGAAGAGCTTTTCAAAGTCGGTGACACTGTTAATGTTAGAGTAACGACAATTGACCCCAACTCTGGCAAGGTGAGTTTATCAATTAAACAACTGGAGTCTGATCCCTGGAGGCAAGCGGAAAAGAAATATCCGGTTGGGAAAGTTTTGGAAAGCACCATTAACCGTACCAGCTCTTATGGCGCCTTTGTGCAACTAGAGAAGGGTATCGAAGGCTTGATCCACTCTTCCAAGATCCCTTACGGGACAAAACTACAAGCAGGTGATAAAGTTAAGGTCAGTATCGACCTCTTTAATCCGGAACAGAGGCGGGTAGCTTTAAGGTTAGCGACTGAAAGTACAGAGGAAGTTAAAGAGAAGCCTAAAAAGAAAGCTACTAAAATTAAAGCTGTCAAAGGAAAGTAACTGAGGAGGTAAAGTAAGTGTCTAAGAAAGTCACTGAAAAATTCACTGAACGAGCTAAAAAGGCTCTCAATACTGCCTTGCGCGAGGCTAAAATTTTAGGAGCTAATGTTGCCGACACTGAACATATTCTGCTTGGCTTACTTTCCGACCCAACCTCAGTAGCTTCAAAAATTCTCGGTAACTATCAACTAGACCTGGCTAAGGTTAAAGAATCAGTCATTGCCAGCAGTGATCCAAAATCCGATAACGACGACGAAGCTTTTACCGAACCGGCTCAAGAAGCTTTAGCTTCCGCTGCCCTCCAAGCGTATTTGCAAGGCAGTAGTTACGTAGGTACAGAACACATTTTGTGCGGTCTAGCTAAAACTCCCTCGGGTCTGGCTTGTCACATCTTGCGAAGCTGGGGAGTTACCTATGAAGCGGTCAAAGCCAAACTAGATACTTTTGGTTATCAAAAAGAAGCGGTAGCTATCGAAAGCCCACAAACCCCTCTGCTCAATACCTATTCCAGAGATTTAACTCAGCTGGCACAAGAGGGGCTACTTGATCCAGTCATTGGTCGGGAAGCAGAAATTGACCGGGTCTTGCAAATCCTTTCCCGACGCACTAAAAATAACCCCATTCTTTTAGGAGAGGCTGGAGTAGGTAAGACGGCTATTGCCGAAGGCTTGGCGCAAAAAATTATCAACCGGGAAGTTCCTCAGCGCTTTTTCGACACTCGGTTGGTGAGTTTGGATCTCAACGCACTAGTTGCCGGTACCCGTTTCCGAGGCGATTTTGAGGAAAGGCTTTTGGGGGTTTTGGAGGAAATTAAAGGAGCTGGCAATATCATTTTCTTCATTGATGAAGTTCAAACTATTGTTGGGGCCGGTGGAGCTGGTGGGGCACTGGATGCAGCTAATATTCTCAAACCAGCCCTCTCCCGTGGTGATTTACGCTGTATTGGGGCGACTACTGTTGAGGAATATGCGGAATTTATTGAGGCTGATAGCGCACTGGAAAGACGCTTCCAACCGATTATTGTTGACGAGCCCACAGAGAGCACCACTGTGGAAATTCTCGAAGGCTTGAAGGACCGCTATGAAGCCTTTCACGGTGTCAAAATTAAAAGAAAAGCCCTTGTTGACGCGGTCACTCTAGCCCGGCGTTATTTAGTGGACCGCCACTTACCCGATAGCGCGATTGATATTATTGACGAGGCTGCTTCCAAAAAAGCAGTTACTCTTGGATCGTTATCAAAAAATGCTCTAAAAATCGAGGATAATTTAGTGGAAATTAGGACTGAAAAAGAGGAGTTAGTGAAAAATGAGGTCTATGATGAAGCTAAAAAATTAAGAATAAAAGAAAAATCTTTATTGAAAAAATTAACGGAAATTGCCAAAAAAGATAAAGGCAACCAAAATCTCAAAGTAGTGGAAGAAAAAGATGTTGCCAACACGGTTGCCCTGATGACCGGAATTCCGGTTGAGGAAATTACTCGTGATGAGGCTGCTCGGTTGTTAAACTTAGAAAAAGAGCTTAATAAAAAGGTGGTTGGTCAGAGGCAAGTCATTAGGCAAATCGCCTCGGTCTTGCGCCGCTCTCGTGTGGGTCTGGTTGATCCACGCCGCCCCTTAGGGTCGTTTATTTTCTTAGGTACTAGCGGCGTAGGTAAAACTTTGGTAGCCCACACTTTAGCTGAGGTTCTTTTTAATGATCCGGAAGCTTTAGTGCGCTTGGATATGAGTGAATTTTCCGAACGCCACACTGTTGCTCGTTTGGTGGGGGCACCGCCCGGCTACGTGGGATTTGAAGAAGGCGGGGAATTGACGGAAAAACTCAAACACCGACCTTACTCAATCATTCTCCTAGACGAGATTGAAAAAGCTCACCCGGAAGTTTTCAACGTCCTCTTGCAGGTTCTTGAAGACGGCCGCCTGACTGACGGTAAAGGTCGGGTTGTTAATTTCCGCAACACTATTATTATTATGACGAGCAACGTAGGAAGCCATTTGATTAAAAAAGAGGGCAAACTAGGTTTTAGCCGTGTTGAGGCCAGTAAAAACGAAGACGAGGGTCATTACCAAGACGTCAGCTCCAAACTGCTCGAGGAACTTAAGAAAAACTTCAAAGTTGAATTTCTCAACCGCGTGGATCTGACTTTAGTCTTTAGACCCCTGACTAAAGGGGACATTATCCAAATTGCAAAGCTCTCTCTTAAAGAGGTAAAAGAGCGCCTCAAGGTTAATAAGATTAAACTTGAAGTCAGTAGCGAGGTTCTCAGTTGGCTCTCTGTTAAAGGCTTTTCCACAGAATTTGGGGCTCGAGAACTGCGGCGGTTAATTGCCGAAAATATCGAAAACCCGCTTTCCGAAAAAATATTAAGTGGCGAAGTTGAGAAAGGTAAAACTCTCCAAGCCCAAGTCGAAGCCGACAAAATAATTTTTCATTAATCTAAACATCTTCTTGATTAAGCTCTCAAGAAAATATCACTCAGCCTATTTCTGCCTCTTGTTTTGCGGTGGTTGGGAGGAAATGCGACCCAACGAAGTTCGATAGAGCGAAGTTGTGGTCGTTTCTCTTTTTAACTTGTGCATGACTAAGCTTAATACAAGACAATTTATATGATCGTAAGATTTGTCTCGTCCTCCTTTTCAACACCTAAATACTAGATACCAAATACTAAATGCTGTAATATGGTGGCTCGTATGGCAAAAGCTGCAACTACTTACATCTGTCAGCAGTGCAATTATCAATCACCTTCGTACTTAGGTAAGTGTCCTAATTGTGGCGCTTGGAACAGTCTGGTTGAAACCCTAACAGATGTCAGACAGCAGGTATCTGGTGTCAGAAAACTGACTGTAAAACCACAGAAACTTTCAGAAATAACTTCAAAGAACTTTAGCCGTCTTAAAACCGGCGTTTCAGAGCTGGATCGAGTTTTGGGCGGGGGAATTGTTCCCGGTTCAGTGGTTTTACTGGCTGGAGATCCGGGTATTGGTAAATCGACCCTACTTTTGCAAGTCTCGGCCGAGTTTAAATCCCTCTATGTTTCCGGTGAAGAGTCCTTGGATCAAATCAAAATGCGTTTTACCCGGCTTGAAGGCAAATCAAAAGATTTATCTTTGCTTGCCGAAACTGATGTAGAAGATATAACTGCTGCTATCTCTTCAGAAAAATTCTCTCTGGTGGTAGTTGACTCAATTCAAACTATTACAACAGGTGATTTAAATTCTTCGGCTGGTAGTATTGCTCAGGTTCGTGAGACTGCCTTCCGTTTAACCCGGTTGGCCAAGGAAACTGGTGTGGCTATTTTTCTAATCGGACAGGTTACCAAGGAGGGTAACTTGGCCGGACCTAAAACCTTGGAACATTTGGTGGACACCGTGCTGATGTTGGAAGGAGAGGCTCATCACACCTTCCGAATTTTATCAGCAACTAAGAATCGCTTTGGCCCAGTGGATGAAATTGGAGTCTTTGAAATTGGCGAGCGCGGTATGACCGAAGTTAAAAACCCTTCCAAGGAGTTTTTAAGTGGCCGAGTGGTAGCACCCGGGTCAATTGTCGTACCTGTCTTGGAAGGATCCCGTAGCGTGCTTACTGAAATTCAAGCCTTAACCAACCCCACTAATTTCGGCCTGCCGATAAGACGCGCTTTTGGCTTTGATCCGAACCGGCTTCAGCTTTTGGTGGCTACACTGATTAAGAGGGCTGGTGTGCCTTTGGGGGGTCAAGATATTTTTGTTAACGTGGCCGGTGGACTGAAAATTACCGAGCCAGCCGCAGACCTGGCGGTTTGTTTGGCTATTGCCAGTTCTGTTGCCGATAAGGTAATATCAAAAGGCTCTGTTGCCTGTGGGGAAGTTGGTCTACTAGGTGAATTAAGGGAAATTCCCTTTCTACCTAAACGCCTGGAAGAAGCTAAGCGACTTGGATTTACCCGCTTTTACACTCCCAAGTCTGCCCGTACTTTAAAAGAAGCAATTAGTTTAAGTTTGCAAAGCAAACTTTAAGGTCGATTTTAAACTCTAAGCAACTTTATTTATCTTTGGACTCATCCGGTTGCTTAAGGAAAGGAATTATTTCATGGACCTACGCAGTCTGGTGCGCCTTATTATTGGCGTGGCCTTTGGGCTCTTTGGCTATTTCGCCGTTGGGCAGCTAGTTTCTTTACCAAACAATTCAATAGAAACCTTGGTTAGCATTGTTGCCGGCCTTTCTTTAGGGCTAGCCGGGGTTTACTTTTTACCAGTGGTGACAGAGTGGCTAAGTTCTCTTACCCGCACTATTTCCCGAAGAGTTGCCGACGAGGTTATTTCTCAGCTCCACCTTCCACGCCTTCCGGTTGGGCAAAGAGGCGATAAGAGCCAAGGGGCTAGTGAAAAATGGGTCAACCCAATCCTAATGGATACCAGCTCTCTCATTGACGGCAGAATTGCCGATATCATTGAGAGTGGTTTTGTGTTTGGGACGGTTGTCGTTCCAGATTTTATTCTTTTGGAGCTGCAGCATATTGCCGATAGCGCTGATAGTTTGAAAAGAGGGCGGGGGAGAAGAGGCTTGGACGTGCTTGAATTTATTCGTAAAGGAGGCCAAGTCAGAACCGTAGTTTATGAGACCGGGCAAACTAGTTTAAAGAATATTGACGAGCGTTTGTTGAGGCTTGGAAAGAACCTAAAAGCCAAAATTCTCACTAACGACTTTAACTTGAACAAAGTAGCCACAGTTTCTGGTGTGAAGATTTTGAACGTCAACGCTTTGGCTAACGCCATGAAAACCACCCTGCTACCTGGCGAGGAACTTGAGGTTAAAGTTATCCAAGAGGGTAAGGAGAAGAGCCAAGGGGTTGGCTACCTCCCAGACGGCACGATGATTGTAGTTGAGAACGGAGCCGCCTTTATAGGCAAGAAGATCAAATCTAAGGTTTCTAGGGTCATACAGACGGTCGCCGGCCGGATGATCTTCGTTCAAGCTGACGAGGATTAACATTACTCCACCCCAAAGTTGTCCAAAACTTATCCACATTACTGAAAAGCACTATTTCTGAAGCTAAATAAACTATAGGGCTGAGTGTTTCCAGAAGCATCTACTCCTATAGGTTTGACAAAACTTGACAAAAAGACTATACTGTGCAAAGATAAACCTGACGCTAACAACTCACTTGTTAGCCTGACTTTGTTAGGTTTTCTTTGTTGAACCCAAAAATCAGTAAAGAAAAGCGAAGTATTTAACAACTTAGGAAGCTAAAAGGCTCTGAGAAGGGCCAGGAATCATTTTTGCGGCACAAGTCGTGAAAATATTAATCTGCGATTTTCGCGGAGAGATATTTTTGATTCACTAAGGAGTTTCGTGTACGGGCAGGGACGAGGCTCTTTACCCCCGAACTGTCCTACCGAAAGGTGGGATTGTGTAGGGGAGGACTTATCTAAAAGAACTTTGACAAAATCTTGCAAGACAAAAGCCCTTTAGCAAAAGGGGAGGCAGTTCTACTTAAGACTTTCCGGTAGGTTACTTTTTTAAGAGGAAGAGCTTAGCTGAGTAACAATTTTATGCCGGGGGTTAGGTGAAGGTCGTCCTTTTACCAAGTAAACGCCTTAAAAACGGAAGCACCGCTATGGCCGGAAGAGTCTTAGACGCCGATAGCAGTGCCCCGATAAGTACATCTGGACAGCAGGTGTACCTTTCTACATCTAATTAAAAAGCGTTCCGGAAGATTAGTCAAGTCTGAAAGGTTGCTGTAATTAATCACTACTGTGCGGCTATAATTAAATGCAACAGTGGGGGTGAGAGAAACAGGTTCGGAAATTGGTTAATGGCCGGTCCCCGGCGTCTGGTTTGGGGTAACACTCTTACTGGGCGCTGAGGAGCGGCCATTACTGTTTTGTGCAAGTTTATTGTACTATAATAGATTTTATTACTGACAGAGTAAGAAATAATTCTGCTAAATAAGAGTTTCAGGATCGTTTAAACTACCCTTTAATGAGCTTGGTGAGATAAAAGCTAAACCTTAAGGCTAAATAGAGATGGAGAGCCAAAATCTACTTGTATAGACCAATTTTGAATTTAACTTATAAGGTTCACCTTTAGGTTGACAGCTTAAGATCAGTGTACCTGAGCGCAGGAACCCAACGGTGGAACCTTAGTTTCTGAAACACAAGATATGTGAATATCTTATAGTTTGACAAAAAGGTTAATCTGTGCTACTATTACCAAGTAATTGATCCTGATACTAAGGATATAGTTTTGAGGCTGCCTTATTGGCAGTCTTTGCACATTTAAAGAAATAAAAAGTAATCCTCCAGCTGGCGGACTCCTTTGTTTTCGAGGGCTAAATTCTGCTCTAAGGTTAGGGTAACACCACTTTGGGGCAGGCTTTGGCCTTCGAAAAACGACTACATCACCGTATTTTACGGTTTAACCTTTTTTCTTCGATGGGAGGGACAGTCCTCATCGATTGCTCACAACGTAAAGGTAAGCGAAGAAAGTTCGCTCAAGAAACTCGGAAAGGAGGAAGACAACTTGGACAAGAAGGTTCTTCTTGGCCTAGTAATGATCGTCGTCGGTTTGACGATGGCTATTGTTGCTTTGCTCCTGAGCTGGTCCGTTTGGACCATCGTGGGAGGAGCAATGATAGCCCTGCCAGGCTTCATCGTGTTGTTTGCGGCGAATAGGAGCACCGTATCTACGGAAACAGGCTCCGACCCGCCCCCAGCAACGTCTAGGAGACGAGCGCCTAGTGTTGAACGAGCCTTGACAAGGAGGAGGGTGGTTTTGGTAGGAGGCGTACTGATGGGCGCGGCTCTAGTCGCGATCATCGCTTACGTCATCCTCAGGCACGGTGGCGACGAGGTGGGTCCAGAACTTGGGTCTGTAGCCGAGGCATCTGGTCCCTCGATCAGCGGCAACGTGGTTGACTCAAGCGGCAATCCTGTGCCCAACGCCACGGTTCGAGTAGTCGGACCGATCAACGCTACGGAGTCTGCAAAGCGCAGGGAGGTCAACACTAACGACAAAGGCGATTATCGAATCGATAACTTGCCTTTGCAAGGTGCCTACGACCTCCACGTTGATGCAGAGGGTTTCGAGTCCTCATACCTAGTCTCTGGTCAGCAGATCGATGAAGTAGCGGTAGAGGACTTCAAGGCGCCTCAGGTAGTTCTCAAGAGGAAACCTGAGGTAGATGTGTCCGTCAGGACTTCCCCGACCGGATTTGTTTTCGGACAAGGGGTAGCCAGGGAAGATGTGCCGAGGGTGCTAATGGCCCACGGTATTATCAAGGACCCTGGCGAAATCAACCCACCGGAAGAAGTGACGAGGACTGGTAGTGGCTGGACAACTTACATCAGGGACGGGCAAACCGTCTCAACTGTTCCAGCTAACTACACCAACGAGCCGTTCTGGCGAGTAACTTTCAAGAAAGAACGCTCCGACGGCTTAAAGGAGATCTTCGTCCAAAGGAAGTGTGGTAATGTGTCGGTTCCGCCGGGAGTGAAAATTCCCAAACCGACTCCATCACCACAAGCGACGCCAACAGCGACGCAGACGCCGACGGCAACGTCGACGCCGCGAAAGGGGGTGACGCCTACAAAAACACCGACTGTTCCGGTGTCTACACCATCGCCGACGCCGACGAGCACGAAAGTGCCGCCGACGTCGACACCGCGTCCCACCCAAACGGCAGCGCCAACACAAACCGGTTGTCCCTGCCCGTCTACGAGTGCAACGCCGGCTAACACCCCGACTGTGCTGCCGACACCGGTGAGTACAATCGCAGTTACGCCGACACCACCGCCTCCGACACCGACTTCACAGTCGCAACCGCCGGGAGCAACACCTACGCCAATCTGGTGAGGCTAGGGGGGAGTTATCTGTAAAAACAGCTCTAACTCCCTCCCTTTTCATTAGCCGCTAGTCACTAAAAACTAGCTACTAGCGAAAAGGGCTTGACATATCTCATAGTAAATAGTATACTATTGAGGATATTTCTGCCCCAAATTATTACTTCCTGCCTAAAACAAAATATATGTTAAACCAAAAACTTTTAAGAAAAGTTTCTTCTTTAGCCCTTACTGGGGTCGTCTTTGCCGTGTCCCTTTTATCACCAGTTTTAGTCAACCCTGTCTTTGCCGCTAGCGAAAAATTAGAAATTACCAATAGCAACGATAAAGCTATTGTTGATCGTGGTGAGGTTGTTAACTACACTGTCGTAGTTAAAAATACTGGTACACAATCTACCAGTAACACCTTCCTTTGGATTAATACCCCAAACCTAGCTACTTACGTTGCTGCTTCAGCGACTGCCGTTAAACAGCCAGCTAATTTAACTAAGAACTTAGATAATAATTGGGTTAACACTGGTGTGAACTTTGGTACCCTTCAGGCGGGTGACACTGTAACTTTGCGCTACCAATCTAAAGTTGCTGGCAACGCTAACCCCAATGACATTATTTGGAGTGTAGCTACTCTCAAAAGCGATCAGACTTCACAAATCTCAGCTAGTTCCTATTCCAGAATGGTCTTTAAAGAAACTGCTCTCTGTGCTACCAAAACAGCTGATAAATCTGTGGTTGAAAAAGGTGATGTTGTCACTTTCACGATCAAAATCTGCAACCGCAGCAATATTAACTTAACTCAAGTTTTGGTTCGCGATAAGGTCCAAGCTCCGTTAAGATATGTTGCCGGTAGTACTACCTTGGATATTGATGGCAAGACTCTAAAGATCGAGGATTCTTGGCAGGTTCAACCTAACGATGCCTGGATTAACATTGGTAACTTACCCCCGGGTTATGAAGCTGTGTTGAAATTTAGAGTCACTGTTGCTGAAAATGTGACTAACGGCCAAGTAATCGAAAACGTTGCCCAAGTTAACGCTAAGGAACTTGAAAAACCAGTACTTTGTGCTGTGAAGCTGACCGGTAAGGTTTTGGGGGTAACTACTCAAAAACCTCCTACCCAGCTTCCTGATACTGGTCCTGGAGAAGCCTTACTTTTGCTTTCAACCTTAGTTCCTGCTGGGTACCTAATCAAGAAGTTTAGAAGCAAAATCTAACCCGAGGGTTAGAAAAGGAGAACCCGCCGCATAAAGGCGGGTTTTCTTTTACCTTTAACTAAGGGTATTGACAACGTCAATTTGCTGTGTTTAAATGCCAGTGGTTTTAGCCCCACAGATAATTTCCTGAAAGACAGTTGAAAATCAACTATGCCAAGAACTAAAGAAGTTAAAGAGGAAGTTCCTCCCGAGAAAGCAGCGGAAGCTGATATTTCCCCAGAGGTTAGTCAATTTAATAATGAACCTACAAGAGGCGTAGAGGAAGGTTTCAAACCTACTCGTGGCAAAGGCGTTCTGGAGCTTATGCCTGAAGGTTATGGTTTTTTGCGGTCCAATGGTGTGAACGCTGGTAGCGGAGATATCTACATTTCCCAATCCCAAATTCGTCGCTTTGATATCCGGGCTGGAGATGAAGTCGAAGGTGAAGTGCGCCCACCCAAAGAAACTGAGCGTTACTTCGGTATGCTTAAAGTTGAGAAAATTAACGGACTTAGCACTGAGAAGGCCACAAATCGTAAGAAAATCGAAAATTTGGTGGCGATTTATCCGGATCGTCAGCTGAAACTGGAAACCGGCAAAACACCTCTTTCCACGCGGATGATTGATCTGTTGGCTCCGGTTGGGTTTGGGCAGAGGGGAATGATTGTTTCACCTCCTAAAGCCGGTAAAACCACTATTTTGAAAGACATTGCCCACGGTGTTGCCGAGAATTACCCAGAGGTGCATTTGATGGCGGTTTTAATCGGGGAGCGCCCCGAAGAAGTTACTGATATTAGCCGCTCTGTCAAAGGAGAAGTTTTTGCTTCCAACTTTGACGAGCCTCCGGAAGCCCAGACTCGAGTGGCCGAAATGGCACTGGAGCGGGCTAAAAGGTTGGTTGAAACCGACCGAGACGTTGTTATTCTTTTAGACTCAATTACCCGGCTTGGGAGGGCCTACAACCTAGCCTTACCGCCTTCTGGCCGAACCTTATCAGGAGGTTTTGACCCGGTTGCGCTTTACCCGCCAAAAAAGTTTTTTGGGGCAGCGCGTAATTTCGAGGGCGGTGGTTCTTTAACTATACTGGCGACTGCCTTGGTAGATACTGGTAGCCGTATGGATGATTTAATTTATGAAGAGTTCAAAGGTACTGGCAACATGGAACTACATGTGGATCGGTCCTTAGCCGAAAGAAGGGTTTTTCCGGCGATTGATGTGAGCCGCTCAGGTACGAGAAACGAAGAGAAACTTTTCACTGAAGAGCGCTTGCAGAAGGTTTGGCGCTTGCGCCGCATGCTGGAAGCCCTCAATGAGCTAGAGCGCACCGAGCTCTTAATTGAGAGGATTGGCAAAACTGCCTCCAACGACGAGTTTTTGGAAACACTGCACAAAAGTGACTAAGCACCTATAGTAACGAGTGACAAGGGGCTTGATTGGTAGGTTTAAAATTAGAATATTTCTTGATATATAAGGAAATCTAAGGGTTGAAATACCCTGTTTCTTGTGATATATTGGTCGCTGACAAAAACACTTGCCTGGCAGGCAAATGTGGAGGGTTCCCAAAATTTACTACTGACCATCAGTAGTTTGTTTTGGGATTGAAATTTTATGGAAGAGCCCATCGCTCCATCGGACAGCAGCGAGGATCTCTATTTTCGAGAAAGTTCTGATTTTCGAGAAAATACAGAGAGCGAAGCGAATTTGTATTCGGTAAGTACTAGTTACACTGACATCTTTGACTTTACGAGCGCTAACACCTTCGAGGAAGCAGAAGGTGTTCTTGGCGAACAAACTTCAAAAATAGCCAACTTCCTCAAGCTGCTAACCGGCAGCTTTAAGTTTATCTTTTTAGGGACCTTCAAGATCAGTTTTGAGTTTTTAGCTTTTAGTTTTACTTTTCTTAACTACCTTAGGGTTAAGGGTTTACAGTTAGTTGAGTTTTTGGATCTCTCCAAAGACCAGATTGTTTCCACCTTAATGTGGCGTCGGGGCCTACTTTTCCGTCCGGCAACTCACGGGGGAGTAGTGGTGGTAACTGCCATCGCTATTGTGGCTGGGGGCCTGTTTACTCGCGGTCAGATTGCCGCTCAAGATCTTACCCCAGGTGAACTGGTTCTTCAAGCTGCCAACACTACCACAACCATTGTTCCGACTGACCGGCCCCGTTCCGAAGTTATTACTTACAAAGTAGAGGGTGGCGATACCCTCTCTAATTTAGCGGAAAAGTTTGGTGTCTCAGTTGATTCCATCAAGTGGGTAAACGCTATGGTCGAGTCTGATACCATCCGACCGGAAGACACTTTGAAAATCCCACCCGTTAGTGGAGTAGTTCACAAAGTTAAAGAAACAGACACCCTGCAGTCACTGGCTAAGCTTTATGCAGCCGATACTCAAACAATCGCGGACTTTCCTTTCAACTATATTGACGATACCTTGAGCCTAAAAGTTGGAAAGGATCTATTCATTCCCAATGGCGTTATACCGCGGCCGGTTGAAGCTCGGCCGGCCCCTGTTAACCGAGGACCAACTAACTTTGCTGTCAGTGGCTCTGGCTTGTTCTCCATGCCAACCAGAGGTGTTATCACCCAGTACTTCTCTTGGTGGCACCCAGCGCTTGATATTGCTGCCGATTATGGAACTCCTATTTACGCTGCCGCCTCCGGTAGAGTAATTGATTCCAAAAAGCAAACTTACAGTTTTGGGTGGTACTGCATTATTGATCATGGCAACGGTTATACTAGCGCTTATGCGCACATGTCCGATCTGGCTTGTTCTGTAGGACAGTTTGTCGAAAAAGGCCAATACTTAGGTGCGGTCGGTACCACCGGTCGTGCTACTGGTCCCCACCTTCACTTTGAAGTCCGCCGCAACGGCGGTGCGGTCAACCCCCTTTCAGTACTTTAAGTATCAAGTGCGAAGTAAGAAGTACTAAGTGTCTACTCTTTAATCAATTGTCGAGAAACTCCAAACAAAAATACTTGATCCTTCATCCTTAATCCTTCATACTTGGGAGTCATGGTAGACTTTGTTCGCATCCGTGTTAAGGCTGGTGATGGCGGAGATGGTCACATTTCTTTCCGAACCCAAAAAGGCAAGCCCTACGGTGTAGCCGATGGTGGAGATGGGGGAGATGGAGGGGACGTTTACATAGTAGCTTCAAAAGACCTCAATACTCTAGCACCCTACCGATACAAGAAAGATTTTGAGGCCTCCTATGGTGGTAACGGCGGGCGTAATAACCGCACCGGAGCCCGAGCCGAGGATTTATTCCTGGAAGTTCCCTTAGGCACCCTGATTAAGGACCCTCAGGGCCAAGTAATTTTTGATGTTGTTAGGTTAAAGGACAGAGTCTTAATAGCTAAAGGTGGGCGTGGGGGTAGGGGCAATGCCCACTTAAAACACGTGGTTAAAGAAAGAAAAGAAAAAGGTGAGAAAGGCTTGATCAAAGTCTTTGAAAAAGGAGCACCAGCCGAAGCCTCCGACCTTATCTTAGAATTGAAAATACTGGCTGATGTTGGTTTGATCGGCCTACCCAACGCTGGCAAATCCACACTTTTATCAAAACTGACTGCCGCTCATCCCAAAATCGCCGACTACCCTTTTACTACTCTTGAGCCTAATCTTGGGGTAATGAGTTTTAAGGGGAAAGAAATTGTCTTAGCTGATATTCCAGGCTTGATCGAAGGTGCAAGCCACGGTAAAGGCCTAGGAGGAGAGTTTTTGCGCCATGTTGAACGGACTCGGTTGCTTGTGCATTTGGTTTCCCTGGAGTCTCAGACACCCTTAGAGGACTGTCAGATAGTTAATAAAGAACTGACTGACTACAACGAGAAACTAGGGGATTTAAAGCAAGTTGTTTGCTTGACTAAGACTGATTTAGTTGGGGAAAGCAGGGTCAAAGAAGTCGAGGCTGTTTTCAAGAAAAATAAGATTAAGGTTTTGACTATTTCCAGCTACACTGGTGCTGGTCTGGAGGCCATTAAAAAGGCGATTATTAAAGAGTTTTAATGGTGGACCTGGGCGGGGTCGAACCGCCTGCCTCCTCAATGCGAATGAGGTGTTCAACCAGTTAAACTTCAGGCCCGTGGTGGACCGGAAGAGATTCGAACTCTCAACCCCCTCCATGCCATGGAGGTGCGCTACCGTTGCGCCACCGGCCCAAGGAACCAACATTCTAGCAAATTATTATCCCTAACTCAATATTTTACAATTTAAAAATATACAGCAAATGTACACCTCGGGGGTGTACATTTTGGTTTGATTTTGTTAAATTAGGTTTATCATGCCAAGACGACTAGTAACTCTTGCGAACGAGCATTTCTACCACGTGTTTAACCGAGGCGTGGAAAAGAGGAGTATTTTTCTCAGCGCTAGGGATTACATGAGGTTTCTTGAAACTTCTAAACACTACCTGGATCATTTGTCGAGGTTGTCAAGAAGGTCAAAATTTGGAAACCGAGAAGCTAACAAGCCTTTAGTTGAGGTAATTGCTTATTGTCTAATGCCAAATCACTTTCATTTTTTACTTAAACAAATACAAGAAAAAGGTATTTCTACCTTCATTGGTAAGTTGGCCAATAGCTACACGAAATATTTCAATGTCAAATATGACCGCATCGGCCCTCTTCTACAGGGCCAATTCAAAGCAGTTTTGGTAGAGGATGACGATCAACTTATTCACCTCTCCCGTTATATACACCTAAATCCAGCTGTTTCCGAATTAGTTAAAGAATTGGATACTTATCAATGGTCTTCCTACTCTGCCTACGTTGGTAAGGGAGGTGATGGGTTAGTTTCTCCGGAAGAAGTTTTATCCCACTTTACTACACCAAAGGATTACGAAAAATTTGTTCTAGACCAAGTTGATTATGGTTTAACCTTAGAAAAGATAAAGCACTCAATATTAGATTAGAACGAACTTATAAACTATAGGTGTACACCCCCGAGGTGTGCAACGTGCATACCTTATTTTTGGGTGGCTGATGTTGTGGCTTGGTTGAAGTCGGCTTGTGCTTCTTCCAGTTCACTAGTAACGCGATCACGGTCAGTAGAGTCTTGAGGTAGAAGTTGCAGAGTTGTTTCCAGTTCCAGAACAACTCTAGCCTCACTCCCGCCTTTTCGTTTCAGGGCATTGGCCAAGTTGTAATGGGCGCTGGTGTAGGCGGGACGGACAGTGATTGCTCTTTCGTAGGATTGGATGGCAGCATCGAGCAAGTTGTTATTCAAGAGAATATTACCCAGAGTTTCGTGCAAGATCGGGTTGCGTGGGTCCAAGGCAACTGCTTGGGAGGCAACGTTGATGTTGTTGGCAGCGTTTCTTTGGCGATTTTCACCTTCAAGTTGTAACGAGGAAAGAACCCCTGACAAAGCCTCCCAGTTGGCAACGTTAAGTGGGGAAGTTCCAGCTTCACGACGGATACTAAAATTGTTCAAACCGGCTCCTACGTAGCCGGTAACTCTTGTACCTTGAGCCACTGCCTCACTCACCAAACCGGCAATGTTGCGGTTATCCTGATCGGTCTTGTCAGCCTTTTGGGAAAGGTTGGTGGCAATCAGTCGGTCGAGTACAACCAATGAACGGCGGTACGTATCGCGGTTAGGGTTCTTGGCGATAGCGTCAAGCAGGCTTTTTCTAGTGTCAGCCGCCTTATCAGCAGTACTGGCCAGGAGCGCTTTTTGGTAAGCCATTTCCGCTTGATAGACTGGTAAACCAAAGTAGAGTATTAGCAAGAAGGCCGCTACCCCAACAATAGTGAACCCGGTTCCTAAAGTGCTGTCGCGGTCACGAGAGCTCACTGGAGCAAACTGCACCCCACCTTCTCTTAGAGCTACAAACCTCACGTCAACTTCTTCCACATTTTTAACCCTCGCATCTCTCAAATAGGTAAAAGAGGCAGCGGCCAGTATTACAAAGAACACCCAAATTGCAGTTGTTGTGTCCTGGAAAAAGATGCCGATGATGAAAACTACTAAACTTGAGAAGAGAAAGACTGACATCGGATTTTGGGCAACTCTCTCTGAGCGGTAGTTAAAAGTCAAAAGGGTTCTGGCCAACATTAAAAGAACCAGCGCAAAGCCAACTAGTCCAACTATTCCTACGGAGGAGAGCAAAGTAAGATATTCATTGCCGGAAAGGTCAAAGCGCAGGTTCCAATAATCCTCACCGTTCAATTCGGCACCTTTGAGAGCAGTGAAACTGTAGGCAAAAGTTCCCGGACCGACACCAAAGAAAGGCCGCTGACCGACTGCTTGAGTAGAAATTCTCCAGGCCGAATCCAGAGGTAAAATTTTGTCCGGAGTAATGTTTAGGTTCTGTTTTTTATCAGCGAGCAATGGCTTAAGAAAGGTGTTTTGGAAGCTGGGTATTAAAGCTACTATGGCAACTAGTCCCAAGGCAGCCGCAAAAACACCTAAGTAGGCTTTAGTCTCCTTACCAACCTGTACTCTGGTTAAGAAAACCGAGGCAAAAAGCAAACCCAAAGCTAGAGCAATAATAGCCCCGACCACTTTAAAGAGAAAGATTGGCAAGAGCATCACGACCGCGGCTACCAGAAAAACAATTTGTAAAGAGCGATTTTTGGCAGTTACCAGAGCCCCAAGTGCAAGTGGTACAACTAAAGACAGATATAAACTCAAACTGGTGACGTTGCCCAGCGGTGTCCAGGTACGAGATTTAGCCCAAGTTACGGAAATAAGGTTGTAGCCGAAAAAGTTTACAACCCCCAAGAGAGCGGCTACCACGCCGCTGGCAATAATTGCCCAGACCACCAACGACCAAACTTGTTTGTTGAGATTGCTGACCGCGATAAAGTAGAGGACAACGTAAGCTAAAACTGAAACTAAGCCGCCGTGGAAGCGTGGGTAAAAGCCGGCGATCGAAACATAGCGATCGACGCTAAAAATGGTAGAGAGAATTACCGCGAGAGCAAAAAGTAGTAGGGGTAGATCAATTGGAGTGCGAACAATGCGCATCTTGCCTTCGATACCCATCTTCACTCCCCAAAGCACTAAGAGTATTGAGGTTGCCACCACTACTAAAGCTTGTTTATTAAATTGATAAAACTCGCTGGTGATCGGGAGAAAAAAGAGTGGGGTTAGAAAGGCTAGGGCAACTATTCCAAACCTTATTGCTGTATTTATCGGATTAAGAAATTGTTCTTTCATGTGACTGCTTCCTTTCTAGTTTAGGCAACAATCGTTTGTCTGTCAACTATAAATAAATGTATCAAAAGGTTAACTTCAGTAACAGCAAAATTTGACCCCCACAAATCTGAACTACACAAATCTATATTAGTAAGTAATTTACATCCTTTGGTCATAGCTATAAGTTAGTTACTGTACAACCTTGTTCCACCGTTGATTTTCGTTCCGCCAAAGAGTTTTACCCCGTTCTCGGCGCTGAAATGGGAAAAACGTACCCTGGTTGTGGCGCCAGCGTTTTCTGTCCAAATTCCGTAAATCTTGTTGGTCGCAACATTAGCAGTGAAACTCGCCCAGTTGATTTGGGGTATCACGGCCATTTGTACACCAATAGGGCCAGTTGTGTACGCCGTTGTTACTCTGGCTCGAATATAATAATATGCGGTTCCTTCGCCGTTGACAGTGGTGGTTGCCCAGTCGGTATAGGGGATAAAAGCAAAATAGCTGTCAGCAGTAAAATGTGGAGCAGGCGCAACCAGAAAGTCAGTCAGAGCCGCCCAGGTTGAACCG
>Ga0209322_10000223_pt1 | contig 31226 bp, 26 predicted proteins | sample Rifsed19ft1_FD_184013 | JGI IMG/M metagenome (GOLD analysis project Ga0209322, IMG submission 184013) | Soil microbial communities from Rifle, Colorado, USA - sediment 19ft 1 (version 2) | ecosystem: Environmental > Terrestrial > Deep subsurface > Rock core/Sediment | place: Rifle, Colorado... | reverse complement strand
TCACCTCCCAGGGCCAGGAGACGAGCGTGACGATGCTCGTCCTGCCGGCGGAGCAGGACAAGACAAGCGACCGCCGGCTGCTGCGCCTCGCCAGCTAGCGTCGGCTACGCAGCGTCTCGTGCCCGGCTGACAGGCTTCGGTGCCCAGAGGATTACCGAGAGACGCGGCGCTCTACCTGAGAGCCGGACGGTCTAGAGCGGCTTGAACGAGCGCCGACCGTCCACGACGGCGATGCGGCCGAGGCCGGGCGCCGGGAAGTGGCAGGCCGCGAAGAGGCAGCCCTCCGACTCGAGCCGATCGAGCAACTTGCGGCGCGATGCCGTCGATGTCACCTTGTCGGCGTCGAAGTCGGGGCACCAGGCCGTCTCCTGCAGCTGCGCCGGGTGGTGGACGACGTCGCCCACGACGTAGGCGCGCTCGCCAGCGGAGGCGATGAGGATGCTCTGGTGGCCCGGCGTATGGCCGGGCGTCGGCAGCAGCGTCAGCTCCGGCGTCACGCTCTTCTCGCCCTCCACCAGCTCAATGGCGCCGGCCTGCGCCAGCGGCTCCATCGCCGCGACGTGCTGGTTCTGGGCCGCCTGCCCGGGCGAGCGGAAGTACTCCCAGTCCGCCTTCGGGATAACGTGGCGGGCCTTCGAGAAGAAGGCCTTGCCGTCGCGCACCGCCCAGCCGACGTGGTCCGGATGGAGATGGGTGAAGATGACGACATCGACCTCGGCGCGGTCGATGCCCTTGGCCCGCAGGTCCGCGTCCAGCTTGCCGCCGGCGCCGGGACCGATGCCAGCGTCGATGATGACGGTCTGGCCGCCGGCGCGCAGGGCGTAGACCTGGGCGTTGGTCAGGTAGTTGCCCTTCTGCGTCGCTTCAGGGTAGGCGCGCTCGTAGGGCTCCCAGGCAGAGGCGGGCACGTCCGGGAAGACGTTGCCCAGTGGGAAGCTGAACTCGATGTCCAGCAGGGGGACGATTTCGACGTTGCCGATCTTCGGGTTAGCCACGATGCACCTCCCTTAGCCTCTATCCTTGCGAGGCGTCAAAGATTGCCACGGCCCTTCGCAGGGCTCAGGGCCTCGCAACGACACTCAGCGCCCCGCCTCGATGAGCGGGGCGACCAGGACGTTCTCGGCGAGGAAGGCGGCGCGGTCCGCTTGCCAAACGGGCAGGAAGTCGGGCTCCCCGTTGACCACCTCCACAGGGCGGGCGCGGAACCACTCCGGGTGCTGCAGTATCTCCGGCTCGATGCCCTGCTGCAGCTGCTTCGCCAGGCGGATCATCAGGCGCCGCATGTGGATGACGGCGCCGTCTATGGTGCCGAGGTGCTCCCGCGAGCGGTCGTAGATCGGGCCCATGGACTCGATGATAGCGCCGTCCTCGACGCGGTTGCCGGGCAGGCCGGTGTAGGTCGTGGTGCGCTGCAGCTCCCGGTCGAGGAGGTAGTCGTTGTCGCGATTGGCCTTCATGCGCCAGGTGCCGGGGATGATGTCGGCGAAGGGTGGCCGGCCCTCGACGGGCCGGTAGTTGGGCTGGACGACGAGCCACCAGGCGGTCTCGTCGTCGCGGGGGATGAGGAAGTGGCCGCTGCCGTTGAAGGCGGGGGCGGGGATAGAGGTGAAGGTGGGCAGCATGTAGGGCGTGACGCGCCAGTAGTAGCGGCCGTCCGCGGTGTCGCGACGGCCGCCGTAGGCGAAGCCGAACTCGGTGGGCGTGACCTTGACGACGGCGGGGCCGTCCGGATTGATGCCGTACTCGGAGCCGGGGCCGCGGCTGATCTTGCGGCGGTGGAGGTATGTGATGTGCGCCGTGTCGATGTTCCCCTCCAGCGCCTGGGCGTAGTTGCACTCCTGGATCCACTTCCAGACGTGCGTGTTCTCGTAGCGGCCGGCCTCGTGGCGGACGCAGAACTCGTACTGGGGCAGGGGCGGCTGCTTCTCCTTCGGTCCCATGTAGATCCAGACCAGGCCGCCCCACTCCGCCGACGCGTAGGTCGTCGCCTTGACCTTCTGCTTGAAGTTCGACTCCGCCGGCTCCGAGGGCATGTCGACGCAGTTGCCCTCGACATCGAACTTCCAGCCGTGGTAGACGCAGCGCAGGCCGCACTCCTCGTTGCGGCCGAAGAAGAGGCTGGCGCCCCGGTGCGGGCAGGCCTGCGCGATGAAGCCGACGCGGCCGTCCGTGTCGCGGAAGGCGACGATGTCCTCGCCGAGGACGCGGACGCGGATGGGCGGGCAGTCCGGCGCCGGCAGCTCGGACGGCAGGAGCAGCGGCAGCCAGAAGCGGCGAAAGAGCGCGCCCATGGGCGTGCCGGGGCCGGTGCGGGTCAGAAGCTCGTTGTCCTGGGCGCTTAGCATCCGCTCCTCCTCATCCAATCCGTGGCCTGACCGAGGGCCAGAGACCAGCTCAGTGACATGAACCGGTGCCGCTGTCGAGGATCCCTCCAGCCTCGTCGACGAACTGCCACGCGTAAGCGCCGTCTCCCAGGGTCAACCGCAGGACGCCGAAGCTCCCGAACCTCAGGGCGCTGTTCGCCTTCGTCGTTCCGAACGCCGACAGGCTCTTGCCGCCGGTGCCAACGATGAATTCGGTTATGCCGGCCGCGTCGGCTATCCCGCTGGGAAGCTGCGGAGCGAAGCGTTCGTAGTCGTGGTCATGGCCGACGAGCACGAGCTCCGCGCCGCGGGCCTGGAGAGCATTCCAGAACGACGCCACCGCCGTGTTACTGCCATGGCTGCCAGAGGAGAAGCGTGGATGGTGCCAGAACGCCAGGACGCAGGCGCGGGATGTGGCGGCAAGGTCGTTACGAAGCCACTGCTCCTGGGCGGAGCCTGCCGCGCACGATACGACCGAGCAGTTGGAGTTGAGCGCCACCACGTGCCAGGTGGCACCAACGTCGAAGCTGTAATAGCCCTTCGCCGGATCGCCGGCCGCGGCTCCGAAGTAATCGTAATAGCCGGCCGCTCCAGGCATGTTGTATTCGTGATTCCCGACCGCCGGCTTCGTCTTCGCCTTGAAGCGCCCGTACGAAGCCTCGTAGGCGGACTGGAAGTAGGCGAGCTCGCCGTTCTCGTACTGGAGGTCGCCGAGCGCCAGGAAGACCTGGACTGCCGGGTCATTGGCGACGATATTCGAGACCTGAAGCTGCCGGCAGGTCGTAGACGTCACGCTGCCGCTCGGGGCGCATACCATGTCACCGACCGCCGCCACGACCACGCCGTTGTCGACCGAAGCCGGCGTTCCCAACGTGACGATGAGCTGCGGCGCGTTCGCGCCCGACTCACGGCTGTCGTAGTAGGCGCCGTCCGTGTTGGCTGACCGGACACCGAACGTGACCGGAGCGCCCGTCGTCACGGCCGCCGTGACGTTGACTTCGACCCAGGTGTTGACCGCGACCACACCAAAGGCGGCAGCCGTGGTCCCCCAGCCCGTCGGCCGGTTGGCGTAGGTCAGCGTCGCTTCGTCCCAGGTCACGTTGCTCACAAGCGCGACCGTGCCACCCCAAGGGGTGCCTGCACTCGCCGTGTTCGAGACATGGAGCCGCAGCCGCGCGTCCTTGACCGGGCCCGAAAGAGAGGTCAGGTCGAAGCGGAGATACGCCTCCCGCACCGGCGACCCGTCAACGATCAGCTGCGTGGATGTTCCGTACGCCGTCGACGGCGCGCCCGAGTCGACATGGGCGTCGGCCACCGGGCTGAGTACTGTCGACGGGCCCGGCGCCGGCGAGGGCGTGGCTGTCGGCGAGGGCGTCGGCGTCGCCGTGGGGCTCGGCGAGGGCGTCGCCGTGGCTGTCGGCGTCGCCGTGGCTGTCGGCGGCGGCGTGACAGTGGTGGGCTCATCGACGCTGAGGATCAGCTGGGGCGCCAGGGCCCCGGACTGGCGGCTGTCGTAGTACGCACCGTTGGAGTTGGTTGAGGAGAGAGCGAGGGACACGATCGCGCCCGCGTCTACGGCCTGCGTCACGTCGATTTCGACCCAGGTGTTGCGGGAAACCGCTCCGAGAGCCCCAAGCAGGGGGCCATCGATCGCCGGCTGGTTGTTCCAGGAGGTGCTCGCTTCCGACCAGGCGGTGCTGGTCGTCGAGGCGACGCTTCCGCCCGCCGGGCTCTGGGCATTAAACACGTTCGCCACGTGCAGACGGAGACGGGCAGACTGCACGGTGCCAGTCACGGCGGTGAGATCGAACCGGATGAACACGCGCGAGACCGGGGAGCCGTCGACGACCAAGCGGTTGGAGGCGCCGTAGACGGTCGAGGGCGCGGCGGCGCTCACGTAAGTGTCCGCGACGGGCACCAGCGTCAGCGTAGTGGCGGCGCTTGCCTTCTCGCTGCCCCTCGGCAGGGAAAGCAAGCCGGCCAACACCACCAGCGAGATGATGACGCCCAAAGCGCTGCGCTTGACCTTCATCCCTGCCTCCTTGTTGTGGGCTCCGCGCGACGCCGCATCGCTACTACCCCAGCTGACGCGTCCCCTAGTGCCCCGCCTGGAAGGACTTAACGTCCTCCGGCGTGAACTTCGTCAGCTGGAAGACGCGCGCCTTGTCGCGAAACGTCGTCGGCAGCAGTCGCCGCGCCGTGGCCTGGTCCTGCGCCTCGACGACGGCCCAGCCGATGTGCTCGCCATGCTTGCAGCCCCAGTCGAAGCGACCGAGCAGCTCCCGGCTCATGCCGAGAATGCTGTCCAGGTCTCGGACGCAGTCCTCCGGGACGTGGTGGGCTTCCACGAGAAAGCGTGCCATTCCTCTTCCTCCTGGTCGATGCCTGATGAAATCAAGCGCAAGGATAACGCCTGCGCCGCCGCCTGGGAACAGGGGTCGGGGGCCGGGGCCTCCCTATCCCTGCCCCCGACCCCCGACCCCCGACCCTGCTCCCGGTTCCTGGTTGCTTGTTCCTTGTTCCTAGTTCCGTGCGCTACAGTACGTCCGATTCCGGAGGTTCAAGGGAGCGATGGAGCCGAAGGTTCTCTCCAGCTTCGACGAGGCGGTCGGGGACATCCCGGACGGCGCCAGCATCCTCCTCGGCGGCTTCGGGCCGGGCACGGCGCACAACCTGATGGCGGCGCTGCACCGCCAGGGCGCCCGCGACCTGACGCTCATCGCCAACACGACCTCGCCCGGCGGCGGCGCGCCCCAGGGCATCGTCACCGGCACGACGCTGGTGGCGGAGCGGCGCGTGCGCAAGGTGGTCCTCGCCTTCACGGCGTCGACGCACCCATCGCGGCGCTCACCCCTCGAAGGGCTGAACGAGGCGGGCGAGATCGAGGCGGAGCTGGTGCCGCAGGGGACGCTGGCCGAGCGCATCCGCGCCGGCGGCGCCGGCATCCCCGCCTTCTACACGCCGACCGGCGTCGGGACGGAGGTCGCCGAGGGCAAGGAGCACCGCGTCTTCAACGGCCGCACCTACATCCTGGAGCAGGCGATAACGGCCGACTACGCTTTCGTGCGGGCCTGGCGGGCGGACGAGTTCGGCAACCTGGTCTACCGCCTCTCCCAGCGCAACTTCAACCCGCTGATGGCGGCGGCGGCGCGCTGCACCATCGCCGAGGTCGAAGAGATCGTCCCCATCGGCAGCATCGACCCCGACCACGTCCACACGCCGGGCATCTACGTGCAGCGCATCGTCAAGATCGGCGCGGACGACGTCCTACACACGAGCTTCGGCCCGTCGTCGGTGACGGGCAGCGCGACGCGGCGGGCTTGAGACGGTGAAGAAGGCGCGCCTGACGCGCGACATGATGGCGGCCCGCCTGGCGGCCGAGTTCCAGGACGGCTGGATCGTCAACCTCGGCGTCGGCATGCCGACGCTCTGCTCCGACTTCATCCCGGCGGAGCGAACGGTCATCCTCCACTCCGAGAACGGCGTCATCGGCTACGGGCGCATCGCGACGGTAGCGGAGGCCGGCCCCTACATCGTGAACGCCGGCCTGCAGCCGGTGCTGCTGCGGCCCTTCGCCTCGATCATGCACCACGCCGACGGCTTCGGCGTGATCCGCGCCGGCCGCCTCCACGTCGGCGTCCTCGGCGCCTACGAGGCGGCGATGAACGGCGACTTCGCGAACTGGAAGACGGCCGGCCGCAAGGGCGGCGGCATCGGCGGCGCGATGGACATCGCCGCCTGCGCCCAGCGCGTCTTCATCCTCATGGATCACACGCAGCGCACGGGCGAGCCGCGCCTCCTGCGCCGCTGCACGCTGCCGATAACGGCCGCCGGCGTCGTCACGCTGGTCATGACCGACCTCGGCCTCTTCGAGCCGAAGGGCGACCACTTCCGCCTGCGCGAGGTCGCGCCCGGCTTCACGCTCGACGAGGTGCAGGCGCTGACGGACGCGCCGGTTGTCGCCGCGCCCGACCTGCGCGAGGTGCAGGTGTAAGCGAGAAGGCAGGCGCCGCTACGACTTCCATCGCTTTCGCGAAGGGCCAGGTGTCCCTGTCCAGATAGTCCTTCGGCTCTCGTCGCGCGGCTAGCGCCAGGCCATGCTTAGGCAGGCCATGCTTGATAAGCAAAGGCCGGGGCGCTCAGCATGACCAATGTGATCTCCCTCGAGCACCTGAGAAAGACCTATGGCAACGTCGTCGCGGTGGATGATGTTTCTTTCGAAGTTGAACAAGGCGAGATCTTCGCCCTCTTAGGTCCAAACGGAGCCGGTAAGACGACGACTGTCGAATGCTTGCAAGGCCTACGCCATCCTGATTCTGGCTCGATTCGAGTGCTCGGTCTCGAACCGCGCGACCCTGGATTACGGGGTCGCCTCGGCTCGCAGCTTCAAGAGTCCGCGCTTCCTGAACGAATCAAAGTCTGGGAGGCTCTCGACCTCTTCGCGTCGTTTGGGGCGCGCGGCGGCGATTGGAGGTCGCTCCTTGAAGACTGGGGGCTCGCCGACAAGGCCACGGGGTTTTTCTCTAGCCTATCAGGCGGTCAGCGGCAGAGACTCTTCATCGCGCTCGCACTGGTGACCAGCCCGGAGATCGTGTTTCTCGACGAGATGACTGCGGGCCTTGATCCTGCCGCCCGTCGAACCGCCTGGCATCTAATTCAGAAGGTACGTGATTCGGGTGTGACCGTCGTATTGGTAACTCATTTCATGGACGAGGCTGAGCATCTATGCGATCGAATCGCCGTCATTAATCAAGGCCGGGTTGCTGCTTTAGGCAGTCCGCAACATCTAATCGCGAACTACGCCCCGGAAATAAGAGTCTCGTTTGACTATGCCGGCAATGACGTCGACTGGCTGGAAAGGACTCCGGATGTGATATCCGCAGTCAAGCGCGGCCAACGGATGGAAGTACTAGGTAGCGACGCAGTAATCGTTCGAGTCGCCGCGGCCCTCGCGGAACGAGGCCTCGCGCCCGTGGACTTCCGGGTGCAGCAGCCCAGCTTGGAAGATGTTTTCCTCCGGATAACAGGCGCACCCGAGTGACGACACTTCGAAAGCTCAGTTGGGTGGAGCTAAAGCTCTTCGTGCGGGACCCCTTCACACTCATATTCACTTTCGCGTTTCCGTTCTTCGTTCTGTTCATTCTGGCGAGCGTCTTTGGTAACCAACTCGAAAATGAAGAGGACGTACGCGTCTGGCGCGGCGTAGGTCCAACGGATTACTACGTTCCCGCCTATGTGGGTCTCGTTTTTGCATCAATTGGCCTTTTGGCTTTGCCACTGCGGCTAGCTGGCTATCGCGAGCGAGGCGTCCTGCGCCGTTTCCGAGCCTCCTCTCTGCCGATCTGGTCGATTCTCGGATCTCAGCTGATCGTTGGCGCTCTAATGGCGGTCGTTGGGGCCTTGTCAATAACCATTGCAGCGCGAATCGCCTTTGGCACGTTCTGGCCGCGCCACCTTCCCGAGCTGTTGATCGCCTTCTTGTTGAGCTTCCTTACTTTCGGAACGATAGGGACTCTTCTAGGAGCTGTGCTGCCAAACTCACGCGCGGCTCAGTCTGCCGGCCTGATCCTTTTCTTTGTCATGTTCATGATTTCAGGGTCTGGTCCACCGCGTGAAACCTTCGGCGACACGATGAGAACACTCGGCGAGGTTCTTCCCCTGACCCATGTAATCCTGGTGCTTCAGGACCCATGGCTAGGTTACGGCTGGGCTGCGACGTCGGCTCTAGTCACGGCCGGCTTCCTGATTGGATCCGCCCTACTCAGCGTTCGCTTCTTCAAATGGGAGTAGAGACTCCATCGTAGGACGTGAGGGTCAACCGGCTACTCGCTCAGTACCTGATCACGACCAGCTGATCGGCGCCCGATTCGGCGCCCCAGACCTCGCCCGGCCGGCCGAGGAGCTGGCGCACGCTGGCGTTGGCGTGCGGCAGCGCGAACGACTCGAAGCGCTCTGTCTCCGAGTCAAAGCGCACGATGGCGTTGGCGCCGAAGTCGGTGAGCCAGACCTTGTCGCGCTCGTCGACGTAGACGGCGTAGGCCTGCGGCCGCGCGCCGGGCAGCTTCCAGGCACGCCAGGTGCCGCTCGACGGGTCGTAGACGCTGACCTGGCCGCTATTCCACTCGCTCACCCAGACGCGGCCGCGGGAGTCCGACCAGACGCGACGGGCGCCCTGGTTCGCCGTCGGCGGCTCCAGGACGGTCGCCGCGCCGGTCGCAAGGTCGATACGGCCGACGTAGCTGCCGGCGAGCGAGGCGTAGTAGACGTCGCCGGCCGGCGTCGTCGCGATGCCGTAGGGGCCGCGGCCGCGCGGCGCGTCGAAGACCTGGATGGCGCCCGTCGCGGGGTCGAGGCGGCCGTAGACGCCGTTCTGGCCGGTGAACCAGAGGCGGCCCTGCTTGTCGAAGGCGGCGGTGTTGAGGTTGGCGCTGGCGGAGCCGGCGGGAAGCGCGAACGTCTTCACCTCGCGTGTGGCCGGGTCAACGCGGACGATGGCGTTGAGGCCGCTGTCCGTGACCCAGGGAGCGCCGTCCGGCCCGACGATGACGCCGTGCGGCGCCGAGACGGCGCCGAGGGCGACCTCCTTGACCTCGCCGGTCTTGGGGTCAAGCCAGCCGAGCTTGCCGGCGCCTTGAGCCGTGTACCAGACGCCGCCATCGGCGGCAGGCGCGACGTCGTGCGGACGGGAGCCGGCCGGGACGGCGTAGGCCTGCAGGACGGGCCGGCCGGGCGCCGGGCTGGCGGCGGTCGCGGTGGGCGTTTCTGCCCGAGGCGGGGCGCTCGCCGGCGCGGGCGATTCGCCGCCGCCGCAGCCGGCGAGCAGCAAGACGAAGGCCAGCAATGGGGCCGAACGGACTACCAACGCCGGCCGAAGGATTCGAAAGGGAAGTCGCGCGGTGCCGATACTTAATGATAGGGGGATTCTCTGACCGTGACCAACTCGATGACGGGCGCCAAGCTGCGGGGAAAGGCGTCCCGTCCTGGGCGCCGCTTCGCGGTTGCCCAGCTGCCTGCGTTCATCGACAACAGCCGGCCGACGCCGGAGTCGGCGGGGCGGAAGCTCTTCATCCACGCCGCGACCATCGCGACGCTGCTGGCGAGCAGCGTCTACCTCGGCTGGCGCATCGTCGACACGGTCAACCTCGCCGTCTGGTGGGTGTCGGTGCCCCTGGTCGCCGCGGAGGTACACAATACCTTCGGCCTGCTCCTGTTCACGCTCGCTTTGTGGGACATCGACGTATCGCCGCCCTGGCGGCCCGTGGACAGGACCGGCCTGCGCGTGGCCGTGCTCGTCACGACGTACAACGAGCCGGAAGAGGTGCTCATCCCGACCATCGCCGCGACGGTGGCGCTGGAGCCGGCGCACGAGACGTGGGTGCTGGACGACGGCCACCGGCCGGCCATCCAGCGGCTGGCGCGGGAGATGGGCGCGCGCTACCTCAGCCGGCCGGACAACGCGCACGCCAAGGCGGGCAACCTGAACCACGCGCTGGGCATCATTGAGGCGGACGTCATCGCCGTCCTGGACGCCGACCACGTGGCGGGGCCGAACTTCCTCCGCCACACTCTCTGCTACTTCGACGACCCGCGCGTCGCCATCGTCCAGACGCCGCAGGACTTCTACAACCTGGACTCGTTCGAGCACGAGCGCCGGGGCGACAGGCAGTTCAACGAGGAGGCGGTCTTCTACCGCGTCATCGGGCCGGGCAAGAACAAGTGGGACGCGGCGTTCTGGTGCGGCACCTCGGCGCTGGTGCGCACCAAGGCGCTGGCCGAGGTCGGCGGCGTGGCGACGGAATCGGTGACGGAGGACATCCACACGACGATCCGGATGAACCGCCGCGGCTGGCGCGGCGTCTACCACAACGAGGTGCTGGCGCGCGGTCTCGCGCCCGCAGACGCAATCCAGTACATGATCCAGCGCAATCGCTGGGCCATCGGCGCGATGCAGGTCCTGCGCAGCGAGAACCCGGTCTTCGGCCGCGGGCTGACCTTCGGTCAGCGGCTCGGCTTCGCGACGACGCTCTTCGCCTGGTTCGACTCTTGGCGAACGCTGCTCTTCCTGGCGCTGCCGGTAGCGGTGTTGTTCACGGGCGCCTCGCCTATCGACGCCCCGGGCTATCTCTACGGCCCGCTCTTCCTTTCGGCCTTCTCGGCGCAGTTCTTCGCGCTTCGCGTGCTGGCACGCGGCTACTACCCGCCGATCCTCTCGCTGGTGTTCGAGATGCTGCGCATGCCGGCCGTTCTGCCGGCGACGCTGGCGATCTTCTTCCCATCCCGGTTCCGCTCCTTCCGCGTGACGCCTAAGGGCCGTCAGGCGGGCCGGCGTCACACCCCCGTGCCTCTCCTGCTCAGCGTGCCGGCTGTCGCCTCAGCGCTGGCGATTCTCTGGTTCGCGGCGACGATCGCCGGCCTCACCTTCACCTCCTATGACGAAAAGCCGGCGGTCATCGGCTCCGCTGTCTTCGCCGCCGCCAACTTCTTCCTGGTCCTGAAGGCCATCGCCCGCATCCGCGACGCGCGCTTCGCCAGCGAGCGCCGGGCCAGCGTCCGCTTCGACGTCCTCCTCGAAGGGACGATCGCCGGCGCCGCGTGCAGCATCCACGACATCTCCCTCACCGGCGCCCGCGTCGAGTCCAGCCAGGCCGTGGCGGAGCGGCCGACGGCCGCGCCGGTGACCCTCGCCATCGCCCTGGAGCGGGAGACCGTTCGCCTCAAGTGCGAGCCGATCCGGCCGGCGCTGAACGGGCACGTTTTCGGCGTGCGCTTTGCCCGCGGCCAGCGCCGGGCCATCGGCCAGCTGGCGCTGGCGCTGCTGAACTCGGAGGCGGCCTACGCGCCGCCGGCCGAGACCGCGTTACCGCGGGCCGCCTGACGGGGCCTGGCTCTGGGCTAGGACGCTCCCACGGCTGAGGGGCCGGTCTGTGACCGGCCCCTGTCAATCACGCCTGCGTGCTCGCTACTCAGCCCAGATGACGAAGGTGAGCAGCTTCTGGCCGCCGCCGAGGTCGCGCTCAAATACCGCGACGCCGCCGGCCTTTGCCGCGCCGCTCACCAGCCTCCCCCACTGGCTCCGGTCATCGAGGCTGCCTTTGCCGTTACCGTTGGGGGCCGGAGCCGCGGGCGCGCTGGTGTCGTGGCTGTTGAAGCTGTCGGTGTGGGCGTAGATGGCCTCGAGCTGGTCGTAGTCGTGCTGGTTCGGGTGCTCGTTGGACGGGTCGTTTGAAACGGCCCCGCCTGAGCCGCCGTCCGGGTCGTTGGTGTAGTCCATGCACGAGCCGAGGTTCGCGTTGGTAGACGTCTCGTTCTGGTGGTCGAGACCGAACGCGTGGCCGACCTCCTGGCACATCACGTACCGCTTCCACGCCGCCGTGTTGTACGGCTTCTTCCGGAAGTAAGTGTCGTTGACCGCGACGCGGGCCTGAGTGATGTGGGAGCCGTCCGCCCATACCTGGGCGATCCCAAGCCAGCCGGTATTGCCGTAGCTGGCGTTGCAAACCTCGACACGCCCCGATGTCGGCAGGCAGAGAGCGCCATTCACTCCCTGTCCGGCGACAATCGCCGTGTCGAGCACACTAGACTTGCTCCAGTCGGTCGACGCCGTAGCCAGGTAAGAGTCCCAGGACGACGAGACGTTGTCACCGAGCCTCAAGGTGAACGGGTTCGAGGTCCGCGCCCAGTGCAGATCCAGCCAGGAGTGACTGGCTGAGGCGGAACCGGCCGCGAACACCGCCCCGACAACGAGGAAGGCGGACAAGAGCGCGGTGCGTTTCATGGTTGGTGACCTCCGCGGCGTGGTTTCGTTCCGATCGCCTACTATAACGCCTCCGTCAGGTTGGTGTGTCAAGGCGGGCGCACAGAGGCTGGCTTCGCTTGACAGCCCGCGGTGCATGCCGCCATCGTGGTCGCGAATCTGCGAGCGGTTGGAGGGCACGCGACGTGGCGGGGCACGTGCTGGCGCTGGCGGGCGGCGTTGGCGGGGCGAAGCTGGCCCTGGGGCTGGCGCGGCTGCTGCCGCCTTCGGCGCTGACCATCGTCGTCAACACAGGCGACGACGACGAGTTCCACGGCCTCCATGTCTCGCCCGACCTGGACACGGTCACCTACACGCTCGCCGGCCTGGCGAACCCGGAGACGGGCTGGGGCCGCCAAGACGAGACGTACCGCGTGCTCGAAGCGCTGGGCGAGCTTGGCGCCGAGACCTGGTTCCAGCTCGGCGACCGCGACCTGGCGACGCACATCCGCCGCAGCGACCTCCTGCGCCAGGGGCGCAGCCTCAGCGCGGTGACGGCCGAGCTGAGCTTGCGCCTAGGCGTGCGCCACGCCATCGTTCCCATGAGCGATGAGCGCGTGCGCACTGTGCTGGCCACGGACGCCGGGACGATGTCCTTCCAGGAGTACTTCGTGAAGCAGCGCTGCGAACCGGCGGTGCAGAGCCTCCGCTTCGAAGGCGCCGAGACAGCGCGGCCTTCGCCCGGCTTCGTCGAGGCGATGGCGAAGGCGACAGCCGTCGTCCTCTGCCCATCGAACCCGTTCCTGAGCGTCGCGCCCATCCTCTCCCTGCCGGGCGTGCGCGAGCGTCTGGCGTTGGGTCGGAGCCCTGTGGCCGTCGTCAGCCCCATCATCTCCGGCGAGGCCGTGCGCGGCCCGGCGGCGCGCCTCTTCGAGCAGCTGCAGGGCGAGCCGGCAAGCGCCCTTGCCGTCGCGCGCTACTACCGCGGCTTCGCCTCCCACTTCGTCCTGGACGAGCGCGACGCGGCCCTGAAGGGAAGCGTCGAGGCGCTGGGCTACGCGGTGACAGTCGCGCAGACGCTGATGACCTCGGACGAAGACAAGGTCGGGCTGGCGCGCATGGTCTGCGCGGCGCTGGGAGTAAACGTCTAGTGGCGCCGGCGCGCGTCTTCGTGATGATGAAGCCGCTGGCGGAGAGCAAGTCCCGTCTCGCCGGCGAGCTGCCCTCAGCGCGGCGGGCGCTGCTCTCCATCGGCATGCTCGTCCGCGTTCTGCGCGCGGCCTGCGCCCAGAGCGACGCGGCGGTGACCGTGGTCGGCGGCGACGAGACGGTACGGACGCTGAGCGAGAGCCTCGGCGCCGCCTTCCTCCCGGAGCCGGCGGCCGGCCTCAACGAGTCGCTGGCGCACGCGCTCGGCGACGCCGGCGGCCTCTACCTGCCGGCCGACCTGCCCCTCATCGAGCGCGAGGATGTTGCGCGCCTCCTGGCGGAGGCCGGCCCAGGACACATCGTGCTCGCGCCCGACCGCCGCGATGAGGGGACGAACGCGCTGCTGCTGCCGCCCGGCGTCGGCTTCGCGCCGGCGTTCGGCGAGCGCAGCTTCGAAAGGCACCTGCGCCAGGCGCGAGAGCTGGGCCTGGAGGCGCGCGTCTGCCGCGGCGCCGGCCTGCTCCTGGACGTCGACACGCCGGCCGACCTGACGGCCCTGCTGGAGCGGCGCCCCGCATGGTGGGAGGAGACAGAGTCGATGCTGCGCGCGCTCTCGCTGCCGGACGAGACGCTGTCCGCCTCGTCGCGGCCGTCGCCGCTGTGACCGTGGCGACGCGGGTCGGGATCATCCTGCCGACGCGCGGCCTCGTCCTCTCGGGGTCGCTGCCCAACGTCGAGCCGCTGACGCGCCTGGCGCGCCGAGCCGAGGAGCTGGGGCTGGACGGCGTCTGGGCCGGCGACAGCCTGACGGCGAAGCCGCGCCTGGAGCCGCTGAGCGTACTGGCCGCGGTCGCCGGCGTGACGGGGCGCGTTCGCCTCGGCACCGCCGTGCTGCTGGCGGCGCTGCGCCAGCCGGTGCTCCTGGCCCAGCAGGCGGCGACGGTCGACCTCCTCTCCGACGGGCGGCTGACGCTCGGCATCGGCGTCGGTGGGTCGTTCAACGCCGAGCAGCGGGCCGAGTGGGCGGCGGCCGGCGTCGGCGAAAGCGGCCACGGCCGGCGCCTGCGCGAGGTGGTCGAGATCACGCAGGCGCTGTGGTCGGGCGAGCCCCTGACCTGCGCAGGCGAGCACTTCCAGCTCTCGGACGTACGCCTGGGCTTCCGGCCGGCGCAGACGCCCCGCATCCGCACTCTCCTCGCCTGCCACAGCGGCGAGAGCCGGCGGACGCAGTACCGTCGCGCGGCGCGCCTGGCGGACGGCATGATCTCGATCACCGACTCGCCGGCCGAGTTCGCCCGCGTCCGGGAGCAGGTGCTGAGCGAGGTGCGGTCGTTGGGACGCGACGCCGCCGCCTTCGGCGCGACGTTCTACATGACCGTGAACCTCAACCGCGACGTCGAGGCGGCTCAGAAGGAGGCGGACGCCTGGGTTCGCGCCTACTACGGCGTCAACTACTGGGGCGAGCGCTGGGGGCCCTACGGCGCGCCGGAGGCGGTCCTCGAGCGGGCGCGGGCTTACGCCGACGCCGGCGCGGACGAGCTGGTCTTCCGCTTCGCGAGCTACGATCAGGCGGCCCAGCTGGAGCTGTTCGCGCGCGAGGTGCTGCCGAAGCTCCGCTGAGAGACACGCTCAGCCGCGCGAATCGACTATCCTTCACCTGAAGGGAAGGCGCGCGAGATGATGTCGGGCAGGGGCGCGGGCGCCGGAAGTGGCGGACCGGCGGGCGGCGGCGAAGGCTGGATGGGCCGCGGCGGCATCCGCCGGGCGCGGCCGGGCCGGCCCGCCTGGCCGACATTCAAGCGCGCCGTCGCCCTCCTCTGGCCGCACCGGCTGCTGGTCGTCGCGTTCCTGCTGACGATTGCCTTCTCCTCCCTCATCGGCCTGGCGGCGCCTCTGCTCATCCGGCAGATCATCGACCATGCCCTGCCGGAGGGCGACGGCGGCCAGCTTAATCTGCTTGTCCTCCTCATGCTGGCCGCGGTGTTCAGCGGCGCCCTCAGCGGCGTGCTGCAGGCCTTCTTGAGCAACTCCGTCAGCCAGACGGTGATGTTCGACCTGCGCCGGCGGCTGTTCGGCCACCTGTCCGGCATGTCGCTGCGCTGGTTCACGGACAACCGCAGCGGCGAGACGCTCTCCCGCGTCAGCAACGACGTCGGCGGCATCCAGGGCGTTGTCGGCGAAACGCTGGGCAGCGTCGTCGGCAACGTCATCACCCTGGGCAGCACCCTGCCGGTCATGCTTGCTCTCGACTGGCGCATGGCAGTCATCTCGGTCGCCTTCGTGCCGTTCTTCGTCCTGCCGGCGAGGCGGGTGGGCGAGCTGCAGCGCTCCCTGATGATGGAGCAGCAGGAGCAGATGGCGCAGATGACGTCTCAGATGCAGGAGACGCTCTCGGTCAGCGGCGCCCTGCTGATGAAGACCTTCGGCCGCCAGGCGGACGAGACCCAGACCTTCGCGGCGACGGCGCGCCAGGTGCGAAACCTGAGCATCCGCCGGGCGATGGTCGGCCGCTGGTTCGGTACGGCGATGGGCCTTTTCGGGTCCATCGGGCCGGTCGTCGTCTACTGGTACGGCGGCCATCGCGTCATCGGCGGCGAGGCGTCGGTCGGCACGATCGTGGCGCTGGCTGCGCTCCTGCCCCGCGTCTTCTCGCCCATCGCCTCGCTCGTCAGCCTAAACGTCAACGTCCTCAGCTCCATCGCCCTCTTCGAGCGCATCTTCGACTACCTGAACCTGGAGCAGGAGATCAGCGACCGGCCGGGCGCCGAGGAGCTGGCCTCCGCGCGGGGCGAGATCGAGCTCCGCGACGTGAGGTTCGGCTACAGGAAAGGCCAGCCCGTGCTGCGCGGCGTCTCGTTCAAGCTGCCGGCGGGGACGTTCGCGGCGCTGGTGGGCCCGACGGGCGCCGGCAAGACGACCATCGCCTACCTCGTGCCCCGCCTGTACGACGTCGACGCCGGCAGCGTGCTCGTCGACGGCCGCGACGTGCGCGACCTGACGCTGACGTCGCTGACGCGCTGCGTGGGGATGGTGAACCAGGAGCCGTTTCTCTTCCACTCCTCGATCCGCGAGAACCTGCGCTACGCGCGACCGGACGCGACGGACGAGGAGGTGGAGGCGGCCGCGCGAGCGGCCAACATCCACGACTTCGTCGCCGGGCTGCCGGAGGGCTACGACACCATTGTGGGCGAGCGGGGCTACCGCCTCTCGGGCGGCGAGAAGCAACGCGTCGCCATCGCCCGCGCGCTGCTCAAGGACCCCTCCATTCTCATCCTGGACGAGGCGACGTCGAGCGTCGACGCGCTGACGGAGGCGGCGATCCAGGAGGCGCTGACGCGCGTGACGCGCGGCCGCACGGTCCTCGCCATCGCCCACCGGCTGTCGACGGTGCTCGCTGCGGACGTGATCCTCGTCATCGATGGCGGCCGCGTCGTTGAGTCAGGCACGCATTCGGAGCTTTTGGCGGCGGGCGGCCACTACGCGCGGCTCTACGCGCGCCAGTTCAGCGGCAAGGCGCCCATTCTGACTCGTTAACGTTGACATCCCAGATGTGCCGGACTTACGCTACGGCCAGTCAAGCGCGAGCGACCAGCGGTCGGCTATGCGAGGCTGGGATCCTCGCGGCGCTCCTCCAGGCTCGGAGGTGGTTCCCGGCCGCGATAGGTGAGGGCGGCGAGAGGCCGCTAAACCGCGCGCAGTCCGCCGGACGCACGGCGACCCGTGGACGGCGATTAGCACCCAAAGGGGAGGAAGAGATGAGTCAGAGCTACTGGGACAAGCTACTGCAGCGGCGGCTCAGCCGCCGGCGGGCGCTGACGGCGACAGGCGGCGCCGCCGTGGGAGCGGCCCTGCTTGCCGCGTGCGGCGGCGATGAGGAGGAGAAGGAGCCGACCGCCGCGCCGCCGGCGGAGATCAAGATCGGCGCCGTCATACCTCTGACGGGCCGCTACGCGGCGGGCGGCGCCCTGATCAAGGGCGGCTACGAGATCGCCCAGGACGACATCAACGCGGCCGGCGGCGTCGAGGTGAAGCAGTTCAAGAAGAAGATCCCAATCAAGATCAACATCCTCGACGACGCGTCCGACCCGACGCAGACGGTATCACGCCTGGAGCAGCACTACGCCGCCGGTGTCCTGGCCTACCTCGGCGGCTTCGCCAGCGACCTGCACGCCGCTGCCGCCGCCATCGCCGAGAAGAACAAGACACCTTACCTGGGCGTCGCCTTCGCTCTTTACAGCGTCCATCAGAAGGGCTACAAGTACCTCTTCTCGCCCTTCCCGAAGTCGCCAGGCTTGACGAAGGCGTGGTTCGACCTCATGGACGCGCAGAGCCCCAAGCCCTTGAAGCTCGCCTTGTTCGTCGAGAAGACGGACTGGGGCACCGAGATGCGCGAGCTCTGGCGCAAGGAGGCGGCCGCCCGCGGTTACCAGGTGGTGGCGGACGAGGAGTACGCGTCGCCCGGCTCGACCGACCTGTCGCCGATGATTCTCAAGGCGAAGAACGCCGGCGCCGAGTCCGTCCTCTCCATCCCCAGCCCGCCGGACGGCACCCTGCTCCTCAAGCAGATGAAGGAGCTCGACTTCAACCCGAAGATCGCCTTCTTCGTCCGCGCCGCCGACAGCCCCACCTGGGGGACCAACCTCGGCAAGGACGGCGACTATGTCGCCCTCTCGCCTGGCTGGAACAACGACCTCAAGTTCGAGGGCATAACGCAGTTCAACACGAAGTACCAGACCAAGTACAACACGCCGGCCCTGTCCGTGTCCGGCCCCGCTTACGTCGCCACGCAGATTCTGGCCGACGCCATCTCCCGCGCCGAGAAGCTGGACCGCGACTCGATTCGCGACGCCATCACCAAGACGGACATGAAGAGCAGCCTCATCGGTCCGGTCAAGTTCAACCCCGATGGCACAGGCGTGGTCCAGATCGTCGTGGCGCAGTGGCAGAACCAGAAGATGGTCTCGGTCTGGCCGAAGGACATCGCGGCCGGGACGCTGCTCTACCCAGCGACGCCGTTCAAAGAGCGGGCATGAGGGCGCGCCCGTCGAGGGCAGACGGACGCCCGCCCAGGCTATCAGCCGTTATCCGGGCCTCTTGAGGCCCAGGCCTGCGGCTGATAGCCTGCCGCTGCTATGCTCCTGCGGCTGGAGGGCGTCTCCAAGACCTTCGGCGGCGTAACCGCCGTCCGCAACGTCGACCTCAGCGTCGACAGAGGCGAGATCCTCGGCCTCATCGGCCCCAACGGCTCCGGCAAGACAACGCTGTTCAACGTCATCACCGGCTTCTTCCGGCCGGACAGCGGCCGCGTCCTCCTGAACGACCGCGAGATCACGGGCGCCGCGCCGGCGCGCGTCTGCCACCTCGGCATCGCGCGGACGTTCCAGCTCGTGCGCCCCTTCCTCCATCTCTCCGTGCTCGAGAACGTGGCCGTGGCGCGCGCCTACGGCCGCGAGCGAGCGCGGACGCGACGCCAGGCGGAGCACGAGGCGCTGGCCCTGCTGGAGCTCATCGGCTTCCAGGCGCGGCGCGACGTGCCGGCGCGCAGCCTCACGCTGGTCGACCGCAAGCGGCTGGAGCTGGCGCGCGCCCTGGCGGCGCGGCCGCTGGTGCTCCTCCTGGACGAGTGGCTGGCCGGCCTCAACCCCTCCGAGGTGCTGGAGGGGCTCGACCTCATCCGGCGCATCCGCGACTCGGGCGTGACCGTGGTAATAGTGGAGCACCTGGTTCAGGCCGTCTTCGCCGTGTGCGACCGCGTGGCGGTGATGAGCGCCGGCGAGAAGATCGCCGACGGCGCCCCGGCGGCCGTCGCGGCCGATCCCAGCGTCATCGACGCCTACTTGGGCGTGGGGCACCATGCTTGAGATCCGCGACGTCGAGGTTGCTTACGAGGACCTGCAGGCGATCTGGGGCGTCTCCATGGAGGTCGCCGCCGGGGAGATCGTCGTGCTCATCGGGCCGAACGGCGCCGGCAAGACGACGCTGATGCGCGCCATCGCCGGGCTGCAGCCGCCGCTGCGCGGCCGCATCGTCCTGGACGGCGCGCCCATCCAGAGCCTGGCGGCGCACAGCATCGTCGAGCGGGGCGTGGTGCTGGTGCCGGAGGGGCGCCGCCTGTTCGCCGGCATGAGCGTCTACGAGAACCTGCTGCTGGGCGCCTACACCGCGAAGGCGCGCGCCGCGCAGGCGAAAAGCCTGCGGCGCGTCCAGGAGGTCTTCCCCATCCTCGCTGAGCGGCGCGACCAGGCGGCCGGCACGCTCAGCGGCGGCGAGCAGCAGATGCTCGCCATCGGCCGGGCGCTGATGAGCCTGCCGCGCCTGCTCCTCCTGGACGAGCCCTCCCTGGGGCTGGCGCCGCTGGTCGTGCGCGACATCTTCGAGGTGCTGCGCCAGATCAACCGCGACGGCGTGACGCTGCTGCTGGCGGAGCAGAACGCGCGTATGGCGCTGGAGCTGGCGCACCGGGCCTACATCCTCGAGCAGGGGAAGGTCGCCGGCCAGGGCACTGGGCCGGAGATGCTGGCCTCCGACCACGTGCGGCGCGCCTACCTGGGCTACGTCACGGCCGGCGAAGAGGCGTCCGAGAAGTGAACCTGGAGCCCATCTTCCAGAACCTGGTCTACGGGCTGTTCGTCGGCGGGCTTTACGGCATGGCGGCCGTCGGCCTTTCGCTGGTCTTCGGCGTCCTGAAGGTGCTCAACGTCTCGCACGGGGAGCTGCTGATGCTCGGCGGCTACGTGAGCTTCACGCTCTTCGACGCCTACGGCGTCGACCCGTTCCTCTCCATCGCCATCGCCGCGCCGCTCCTCTTCCTCGTCGGCCTCGGGCTGCACGGGGGCCTCTTTCGCTGGGTGATGCGGCTGCACGAGGAGGCGAAGATCAAGAACTCGCTCCTCATCGGCTTCGGGCTCGCCCTGGTGCTGGAGAACCTGGCGCTGCGCGTCTGGACGGCCGACGAGCGGGCGATTACGACGGGCTACTCCGGCGAGGGCGTGACGCTGGCGGGCATCGTCTTCCCCTACACGCGGATGTCAGGGCTTGTCGTCGCCTTCATGGCCGTGATGCTGCTGCACCTCTTTCTGACGCGCACGTACGCGGGCAGGGCCATCCGCGCGACGTCGGAGGACTGGGAGGCGGCGTCGCTGATGGGGATCAACGTGCAGCGGACCTACGTCGTCGCCTTCGCCATCGGGACGGCGCTGGCGGGCGTCGCCGGGACGCTGGTGAGCCTCGGCTACACGATCGCACCGAGCATCGGCCTGGCCTGGACGCTGAAGGCGCTGGTGGTCGTCGTGCTGGCGGGGCTGGGGAGCATCTTCGGCGCCTTCGCGGCCGGGATCTTGCTGGGCGAGGCGGAGGCAACGAGCATCTACGTCTTCGGGGCTTCCTACCGCGAGGTCGTCGGCCTGGTGCTCTTCATCATCGTGCTGCTGCTGCGACCGCAGGGCCTTTTCGGCAGGCGCGTCCGATGAGGACGGCGCCGCCGTGGCCGGCAAGAGCGGCGGAGCGATTCACGGGGCCGGCCGTCTTGCTGATCCTCATCGCCGGCGCGCTGGTCGTGCCGCAGCTCACCGACCGGCGGGACACGATCACGCTGCTCTTCCTCGTCTTCCTCTACATCGCGCTGGCGCAGAGCTGGAACCTGCTCGCAGGCTACGCGGGCCAGATCAACCTCGGGCACGCCGCCTTCTTCGGCGTCGGTGCGCTGGTCACGCGCGACCTGTGGACGAAGGAGGACGTCCCGTTTGCGGCCGCCTTCCTGGCGGGCGGGGGCGCCGCCGTGCTCTTCGCGTTAGCCGTCGGCATCCCGACCTTCAGGCTGCGAGGCATCTACTTTGCCATCGGTACGCTGGCGATGGCGGAGGCGCTGCGCATCACGGTGAGCAACCTCAGGCCGCAGGTTACGGCCCTGCCGGCGCAGGCCCTGGCGACCTACGACTTGGAGCCGCGCTACTACCTGGCGCTGGGCCTGGCGGTCTGCACGGTGCTGGTCGCCTTCATCTTGCCGAGGACGCGGCTGAGCCTGGGCATCCTGGCCGTGCGCGAGGACGAGGAGGCGGCGGAGGCTTCCGGCGTCAACGCGCTGGCGCACAAGCTGGCGGCGCTGGTGCTTAGCAGCTTCTTCGCCGGGCTGGCGGGCGGCACATTCGCCTTCTACCACGTGAGCTACTACCCGGACCGCCCGTTCTTCCCGATCTGGACGTTCGACGCCGTGCTGGCGACATTCATCGGCGGCGTCGGCACGCTGGCCGGCCCCATCGTCGGCGCGACGTTCTTCATCGTCGTGCGCGACCGCCTCGCCGTCGAGGTGCAGGAGGTGCACCAGGCGATCTTCGGCCTGCTTTTCATCCTGGTGGTCCTGATGCTGCCGGGCGGCCTCGTGGAGGCGTGGTCACGCGCAAGGCGCCTCCTGCGAAGGACGCGCTAGGGGGGCCGTTGGCGACGCGTCCGGACTCCGACGACCGGCCCATAGGCCTGCTCGACTCCGGCATCGGCGGGCTGACGATCTGGCGGGCGGTGCGGCGTCTGCTGCCGCAGGAAAGCCTGGTCTACGCCGCCGACCAGGCCTACTTCCCCTACGGCGACAAGCCGGACGACGTGCTGCGGCGGCGCGCCCTGCTGGTGAGCGGGCGGCTCATCGAGATGGGCGCGAAGCTCATCGTCGTCGCCTGCAACACGGCCTCCGTGCAGGCGTTGGCCGACCTGCGGGCGGCGTACCCCATGACGCCCTTCGTCGGCGTCGTGCCGGTGATCAAGACGCTCTCGCGCGTGACGAAGACGGGCGTCATCGCCGTGCTCTGCACGCCGAGCACGGCCCAGAGCGCCTACATCAGGATGCTCGCCGGCCAGTTCGCGGCCGACAAGAGAGTGCTCGTCATCGAGTGCCCGGGCCTGGCGGACCGCCTGGAGGCCGGGGAGCTGCGTTCGCCGGCGACGCGGGCGCTGCTGGAGCGGCTGCTGCGGCCGGTCAGCGACGTCCGCGCCGACACCCTCGGCCTCGGCTCGACGCACTACCCGCTCGTCAAGGGCGCGATCAAGCGCATCCTGGGCCCCGGCGTACGCGTCTACGAGCCGTCGCGGCCGGTGGCGCGACGCGTCCGCCAGGTCCTCGCAGAGATGGGGGCGCTCTCGGGCCAGGAGGCGCCCTCCTACGAGTTCTACACGACGGGCCGGCCGGAGCGGCTGCGGGCAATCGTCGAGAAGCTGCTACGGCTGCCGGAGGCGCGCGTTCGCAGACTGTAACCGCGCCTGGCGACGAGGTTCGCCGGCGGCGGTCGTTCATCTCAGTTCCGTTACAAAGGCGGCAAAGCGCTTTACGTCTAGTCGATCCCAGTCGAGTATTGAGTAGGCGCCTAAACGCGGCTGCTCTTCTGAGAGCCTTCCCGGCGCCTTCCACCACTGGCAGCGGAGGTCGCGCCGGGCTTGTCATCAGAAACGGTCCGTGTTTCCGCGGCTGACCGCAGCCAGGAGAAGCCCCTAGGCAATAGCGTCTTGATCGTCGACGACGACGTCAACCTCGCGCGCCTGCTGCGCACCATCCTGCGCACCGCCGGATACCAGGTGCTGACGGCCAGCGACGGCGAAGAGGCGCTGCGCATGCTCGATGACGCCAGCGTCGACGTAATCGTCCTCGACCTGCGCATGCCGCGCATGGACGGACGCGAGTTCTTCCGCGAGCTGAAAGCGCGGCGAAACCACGCGCCCGTGCTCATCGCTTCCGCCTACGGCGCGCGGACGGCGCAGCTGGAGCTGGGCGCGGACGCGGCCATCGAGAAGCCGTTCGAGCCGGACCGGCTCGTCGATGCCGTCACGGAGCTGCTGCAGCAGACGGGCCCCCGCCCGGCTTAGACGAATCCCCTGTCGCGCTCCTGAAGAGCTCCGGTTGGGAAGGCTGGCGGGGCCTGGGCCAGCTAGCTGGCGGCGGCGCGGGCGCCGGGCACAGCGGCGTCCTCCTGGGCGTTCAGCAGGTAGCCGATGCCCTGGAGCGTCTTGATGATGGCCGGGCTGGAGGGGTCGGTTTCCAGCTTGCTGCGCAGGCGGGAGACCCAGACGCGGAGATACTGCAGGTCGTCGCGGTACTCCGGGCCCCAGACCTTGCTCAGCAGCTCCGTGTTGAGCATGACCTTGCCGGCGTTGGCGGCGAGGTGCTGCAGGAGCATCCACTCCGTGCGCGTCAGAGCGATGAGGTCGCCGTCCTTCTTGACCAGGCGGCGCTCGAGGTCGATCTCGACGTTGCCGGCGCGGACGACGCTCTCGCCGCCGGCCGGCGGCCGGTAGCCGCGGCGCAGGACGGCGCGGACGCGGGCGCTCAGCTCCTCCGGGTTGAACGGCTTCGCCAGGTAGTCGTCGGCGCCGAGCTCCAGGCCGCGGACCTTATCCTCGTCATGGTCCTTGGCCGTGAGGAGGATGACGGGCGTGCTGCTTCGCTCGCGCAGGCGGCGCATGACCTCCAGGCCGCTCATCTGCGGCATGATTATGTCTAGCACAACGATGTCGGGGCGCTGCTGCTCGGCGATGCGGAGCGCTTCCGCTCCGTCCTCGGCGACGACGACGCGGAATCCCTGGCTGGACAGCTCCAGCTTGATGAGACGCAGGATGCCGACTTCGTCGTCTACTGCCAGAATAAGGGGTTCAACTGTCATGCGGAGCACCTTCCTTTGCAGGTTGGGCTTTGCTTCCCCGCTGTCACGGCGCCGCTGCTTTGCGACGCATCGCGCAGCCCACGGCACAACCTTCGAGGGGATCGACTCCCGGTATCTTGGCCCGTCGTGGGTTACCGACCAGTCTAAGCCCGGAGCCCCTGTCTGACAAAGCCGTAACGATGTCCCTTCTGAACGCCGCCGCGCTACTTCGATTTGCTGCCGACCAGTGTCGGGGCCAATTCCTGAGCGATGGGGAAGGCGAAGCCAACCTCCAGGCCCCCCTCCGGCCGCAGGCGAGCCCAGATGCGGCCGGAAAGAGCCTCCACCAGCCGCTTGCAGACGGTCAGGCCCAGGCCCTTGCCGGAGGCGCGGCCGGAGGTGCTCTCCGAGCGGTAGAAGCCCTCGAATATCTGCGCCAGCTCGTCCGCGGCAACGGCGGGGCCGCGATCCAGGACGCGAATGCTGATCTCCGTATCGTCCCCCGTCACCTCGATCTCGATGGGCAGGCCGGCGTCCGAGTACTTGTCCGCGTTCGAGATGAGGTTAGTGATGATCTGCTGCAGGTAGGTAGGTTCGGCGAGGATGGGCGGCAGGTCCGGGCTGATGCGCACCTCCAGCGGCCGGCCTGGATAGCGGTGCCCCGCCTGGCGCGTCGCCTGCTCGATGGCAGCGGCGACCGAGACGGGCTCGCCCGTCACGCGCTCGCTGATCTCCGTGCGGGCGATGGCGAGGAGGTCCTCGACGAGCCGGTAGAGACGCTCCGACTCCTCGGCGATGGAGGCGATCATCTCGTCCCGCGCCTCGTCCGTTAGCTTGTCGCGCCGGGTGCGGAGAAAGCGGGCGCCACCGTAGATCGTCGTTATCGGCGTGCGCAGCTCGTGCGAGAGGACGCCGAGAAACTCGTCCTTGTCGAAGTTCGACTTTCGCAGCTGCTCCATCACCAGCTGCGCCTGGCTGTAGAGCCTCGCGTTGTCGAGGACGATGCTCGCCCAGCGCGCCAGGCCGACGGCGAGGCGCTGGTGGTAGTGGTTGAAGGCGCGCGGCAGCGAGTGAAGCAGGAAGAGCCCGCCGACGGCTTCGCCCTGGCGGGAGCGGACGGGCACGCCCAGCAGGCTGCGGGGCAGGCGGGCCTCCCCCGCCTCCTGGAGGCGCCGCGTCCGGCCGACGAGGACGGAGAGGTCGGCGACGAGGACGTTCTCGCCCTTAAGCGTCCGCTGCGTCAGCGAGTCGTTGACGCCGAGGTGGAAAGACGCGTGATCGCCGGCGGCGCCGACGGGCCGGAAGGTCCCATCGTCCCCCTCGTCCTTGTGGAGGAAGAGGGCGGCCTGGGCGCCGACCACGTCGACGCCTGCCTCGCTGATCGACGTGACGACCTTCTCGAACTCAAGCTGCGTGGCGAGGGACTCGCCCGTGCGCTCCACCGCCTCGAGGATGGTCGCCTGCGTGCGCAGGCGCTCCTCGCGCTCGGCGATGGCGCGGCTCATCTCCTCCATCGCTAGGGCCAGCTGGCTGACGTCCGCGTCGGCCGCGCCGATGGGCGTCACCGGCCGCTCGCCGCGGGCGATGGCAGACGCCGCGCCGGCGAGGGTGGTGAGGGGACGCGAGAGGCGGGAAGCGATGATCAGCATCGTCGCCAGGCCGATGAGCAGGATGGCCGAGATCACCAGCAGCTCGCGCTGGAACAGCCTCTCCAGCGGCCCATCGATGGCGCTCGCCGGCAGCGTCAGGCCCACGACCCAATCCGTGCGATGGAGGCCGACGAAGGAGCCGTAGCGGTCGCCTTCGTCGATGGGGCTAGGCCCGGAGCGGATGAGGACGTGCTCGCCGCGGCTGGCCGCGGCGTAGGCCGGCGCGGACGAGATGTTGGCAGGCGGGGCTTCGACGTCTTCGTCTCGAGAGCTGAAGAGCACCGTGCCGGCCTGGTCGATGAGGATGACGTGGGCGCCTGTCGGCAGGTCGTCCGGCAAGCGCGTCGAGAGCGCCCCAGGCGAGAACGTGATGACCAGGAAGCCTCTCGTCGTGCCCTCTGGCGAGGAGATGACGCGCGAGTAGGCGACGGTCGTCTGGCCGGAGATGGCGCCGGGGACCGCCTCCGACCAGTAAGCGCGGTCGCCGTCCTGGAGCGCCTTGACGTAGCTTTGCGAGGAGAGGTCCAGGCCCTGCATTTCGCCGCGGTTGCTGGCGATGACCCTGCCCTGCGGGTCGGTGACGAAGATGGAGCCGAGGATGCTGTAGCCATCGACCAGGTGCCCCAGGTAGGTGTGCAGATCGTCCTGCTCAATCGAGCTGGCGGCGGGCCCAAGCGTCGTCCGCGAGTCACCGAGCGTGATCGCCGTCGACAGGGCGAAGCTCTCGAGGTCGCGCGCGAAACCGTCGACGACCTCGGCCAGCGTCTCGTTCACCGTCTCCAGGTTCTCGACGCGAGACTCGCGAATGTCGCTGAGGCGCTCGTAGTGCGAGACGACGACGAGCACCGCGATTGCGACGAAGAGGGCGACGAGAGCTAGGCTGAGACGGGTGCGGAGCCGCCAGGGCCTCTTCAGTCGATTGGGGCGAGGGCGCGTTTGAGCCATGCCTTACTCCGGCCTGAGAGCCTAGACATTATTAGCACGGTACCGACAGCAGCGCCACCGGCCAGTATTGCAGAATCATAACGCGGCGGCAGGCTCAGGCGGCAGCGCCTGGCGGATCATCCTGGCGGCCCAGCAGCACAGCCTGGAAGCCGGCGCAGATTCGGTCGAAGCTCAGCGGCAGGCTGGGGTAGCGCGCCAGCACCAGCTCGTGAGGGCGGTCCGTGAGCTTGCAGCCGGCTACGGTAGCGCGCTGGATCACCTCACCGTCCACCTTCTCCGCGTACTTGGCGGCGATCTCGAAGTACACGCTCGCGGCGATGCGCTTGCCGGCGTGCTGGGCGAAGGCGCTGATCGCCGGCGAGATGCTCAGGTCCAGTGACTCGCCGGAGATGGACGCCGTGACGATGGTGCCCTCCTCCGGGATGAGCCGTTCCCAGTTGACGGCGTAGTCGCCCCGTCCGGGCAGCCAGTAGACGGGCCGGAAGAGGCCGACGCCGAGGACGGCTACGGCCGTCTCCGGGTGCAGAGGGTAGACGTTAGTCCTGCAGCAGATGGCGGGGTCACCTCCTGCCTCACGGTCTCCTTACTTAGTCTACGCGAGAAAGGTTACCGGTGGGTTCGGTTTGGCACGCTGTCGCGAAAACGGGCGCACGGCCCGCCGGGAGACGCGGCCTACTGCGCCCGCGCGCCATGCGAAGCGATCCCCTCCGGCGCGAAGCCGCGGCGCATCGTGCTCTCCGATATCGTGCGGGGCTGGAGGAACTGCAGCAGGTAGTCCGGCCCGCCCGCCTTGTCGCCGACGCCGGAGAGGGCCAGGCCGCCGAAGGGCTGGCGGCCAACGACGGCGCCGGTGATCCTGCGGTTTATGTAAAGATTGCCGACGCGGAACGCCGCCTTCGCCCGGTCGACGTTGCGCGGGTTGCGCGAGTAGAGCCCGCCCGTCAGCGCGAACTCCGAGTCCAGCGCCATGGCCAGCGCCTCCTCGAAGTCGCGGGCGCGGAAGACGCAGAGCACCGGCCCGAATATCTCTTCACGCGCCAGGCGCGAGTCGGCGGCCACGTCCGCGAAGACGGTGGGCGGGACGTAGTAGCCGGGCCCGGCCGGCGCCGCGCCCTGGGCAAGCAGCCTCGCCGTCTGCTTGCCTTCCGCGATGTAGCCCTCGATGCGGCGCCGCGCCGACTCGCCGATGACCGCCGGCACGAACGTCGCCGCTTCGTGCGGCGGGCCGACGACGAGGCTCTCGACGGCGCGCGCCAGGCGGGCGAGTGTCTCGTCGTAGGCGGAGCCGACGACGATGAGGCGGCTGCAGGCGCTGCACTTCTGGCCGGCGTAGCCGAAGGCGGACGTGACCACGCCGGCCACCGCCTGGTCGAGGTCGGCGTCCTCGTCGACGATGATGGCGTTCTTGCCGCCCATCTCGGCGACGACGCGCTTGACGCTGCGCTGGCCGGGCCGCACCGGCGCGGCGGCCTCGATGATGCCGAGGCCGACCTCCTTGCTGCCCGTGAAGGCGATGACGTCGACGCCGGGGTGCTCGACCAGCGCCCGGCCGACCTCGCCGCCGGGGCCGGGCAGGTACTGGACGGCGCCCGGCGGCACGCCGGCCTCGCGCAGGATCTCGACCAGGCGGGCCGCGACGAGCGGCGACTGCGCGGCGGGCTTGAGGATGGCGCAGTTGCCGGCCGTCAGGGCGGCGCTGCTCATGCCGCAGATGATCGCCAGGGGGAAGTTCCACGGGGCGATGACGGCGCAGACGCCGCGCGCCTCTCGCAGGTAGACGTTCGCCTCGCCCGGCACGTCAAGCATCGGGACGGGCTTGAGCAGGCGCTCCGCCTCGGCGGCATAGTAGCGCAGGTAGTCGCAGGCCTCGATGACGTCGCCGTCCGCTTCGTGCCAGGGCTTGGCGCTCTCGAAGACCATGAGGGCGGCGAGCGCGAAGCGGCGCCCCTCCATGATCGAGGCGGCGCGGCGCAGGATCGCCGCGCGCTCCGCCGCCGGCCGGTCGCGCCAGGCCGGGAAGGCGTCGTGGGCCGCCGCGACCGCCTCGTCGACGTCCGCCGGCGTCGCTTGGGCGACGCGGCCGAGAAGCATGGCCGGGTCGGCCGGGTAGCGCACCTCGGCGACGGAGCGGCGGCCAACGGCTTCGTCGCCGATGAGGAGCGGCTGCACGCTCCTTGCAGGGAAGGACCGTCGCGCGGCCGCGAGCGCCGTCTTCATGCGCTGGCGCACGGCCGGGTTGTGGAACTCGGCGGGCGCGGCGTTGCGGAACGCCGCCGACGGGCTGGCGGCGCGGCGCCGCGAGGATGACGCCGCGCCGGCGGACAGGTTCGGCGGCGCCAGCACCTCCTCCGCGCTCGCCGCCAGCGCCTCCTGCGCGAACCAGGACTGGTTCGACGTGTTTTCCAGCAGCCGCCGCACCAGATACGCCATGCCCGGCACAACGGCGCCGACCGGCGCGTAGACCCGCGTGCGGAAGCCGGCCTGGGCCACGGCCTCCCGCAGCTCCTCCGCCATGCCGAAGAGCGTCTGAAACTCGACGGCGCCGGCGAGGCCCAGCGCCCGCGCCTTGACCATCGCCTGCGCTACGGAGCGCGGGTTGTGCGTGCCGAAGGCGGGCCGCAGGTGCGGCCAGGCGGCGAGGAGCGCGTCCGTGCAGCGCTCGAAGGAGGCATCCGTGGCCGCCTTCTCCTCGAAGACGGGAACAGGCCACTCGTTCTGGCCGGCGACGATGCGCTCCTCCTCCCAGTAGGCGCCCTTCACCAGCCGGACGCTGAAGGGCGTCCCGCGCTCCTCCGCCAGCTCGCGCAGCCGGCGGAGGTCGTCCTCAGCGTCCTTGAGATAGGCCTGGACGACGATGCCCACGTCGGCGAAGTCGCGAAACTCCGGGTCGCGCAGGGCATGGGCGAAGGCGTGATGGACGAGGTCTTTGTAGCGGTGCTGCTCCATGTCGACGTTGAGGAAGGCGCCGCGCTGGCGCGCCAGGCGCAGCAGCGGCCGCAGCCGGGCGAGGACGACCTCGCTCACGCGCTCCGGCGCCGCCGTCTCGAACTGGGAGCAGAGGGAGCTGAGCTTCAGCGATACGTTGACCGGCGGCACTCCCTGCCAGAACTCGTCGGCGGCGCCGGGCACCTCCCGCGCCAGCGTCTCGACGAGCTCGGCGTAGCGGCGAGCGTAGACGTCCGCCTCGGCCTCGGAGAGCGTCGCCTCGCCCAGGAGGTCGACGGTGCAGGCGACGCCCTGGTCGGCGAGAGCGCGCAGGCGGCGCACGGCCGCCGCCGGCGTCTCGCCGGCGATGAAGCGGTGTGCCATGGCGAAGACGCCCTCGCGCACGGCGCGCGAGACAACGGGGCGGAAGGCCGGCTGCGCCGCCAGCCCGGAGCCGAGGTGGACAAACGCCGGCGCGTGGCCGCGGAAGTACTGGCGCACGTGGTCGGCGACGGCGCGGCCGCTGCGCAGCGTCGGCAGCACGTCGACGAAGCGCAGAAGCTTAACGCGGAACTCGGGGTCGCCCGTCGCCCAGGCGAGGAGGCGCTCCTGCCACCACTGCGGCGTCAGGACGATGGCCTCGCGCCTTTCGGCAGCGGCCAGCAGCCTCCGGCCCACGGCTTCGATGGCGTCCTCAGTCGCCTCGCGCTCCACGCCCCTATGGTACGCCGACGGCATACGCCGTTCGGAGGTGTTGCCGCCGCAACCCTCAGGTGCCACTATGTCGGCACGACGCCGTCCCATCGCGCCATCTGTCTAGGAGTAGAGAAGGGCATGAAGCGGAGCACAGACCGGATACTGACTACGCACTGCGGCAGCCTGGCGCGGCCCAACGACCTCCTGCTGATGATCCAGGCCAAGGTCGCGGGCCAGCCCTACGACGAGGCGGCCTTCGACGCGCGGGTGCGCAGCGCCGTGGCCGAGAGCGTGGCCCACCAGGCGCAGCTCGGCATCGACGTGGTCAACGACGGCGAGCAGGGCAAGGACAGCTTCGTCGCCTACATCGGCGACCGGCTCACCGGCCTGGAGCCCGCCGCGGAGCAGAGCTTCACGACGACGATGATGCGCCGCTCGAAGGAGATCGAGACCTTCCGCGAGTACTACGAGGAGTACTATTTCAAGCCGCGCAGCGCCAACCGCATCGCTGGCGCCCTCCAGATGGTTTGCACCGGGCCCGTGAGCTACAAGGGCCAGGACGCCGTGCACGCGGACATCGCCAACCTGAAGGCGGGCCTGGCCGGGCTGGCCGTTGAGGAGGCGTTCCTGCCCGCCTCGGCGCCGCGCGGCATGGCCGGCAACCGCTACTACCGCACCTTCGAGGAGTACATCTTCGCCGTCGCCGAGGCCATGCACGAGGAGTACAAGGCGATCACGGACGCCGGCTTCCTCCTGCAGATCGACGACCCGGCGCTCACCGTCGCCTACGGCAGGGACACGGAGATGGCGGGCGAGACGTACGTGGAGGCGATCAACCACGCCCTGCGCGGCATACCGGCGGAGCAGGTGCGCTTCCACACCTGCTACGGCATCAACGAGGGCCCGCGCGTCTACGACACGCCCCTGGCGGACGTCCTGCCCCTCATGTACAAGATCAACGCCTGCGCCTACTCCTTCGAGGCGGCGAACCCGCGGCACGAGCACGAATGGCGCGCCTTCAAGGACGTCAGGCTGCCGGAGGGCAAGGTCATCATCCCCGGCGTCATCACCCACACGACCAACGTCGTCGAACACCCGCGCCTCGTCGCCGACCGGATCGTCAAGTACGCGGAGGTCGTCGGCCGCG